>Ga0208490_100527_pt1 | contig 22600 bp, 20 predicted proteins | sample SubbioAug_CSWold_FD_184818 | JGI IMG/M metagenome (GOLD analysis project Ga0208490, IMG submission 184818) | Serpentinite rock and fluid subsurface biosphere microbial communities from McLaughlin Reserve, California, USA - CR11Aug_CSWold (SPAdes) | ecosystem: Environmental > Terrestrial > Deep...
ACGCCGCCTCCGTCGCCCCGCCCACGATCTGGCGCGCCTGATGCGGTGAAATCGGCTCACCGAAGACGTAGCCCTGCGCGTAGTCGCATCCGAGCTGGAACAGCTCGATCGCGTCCGATTCCGACTCGGCCCCCTCCGCCACGACTTCCATCCCCAGCTCCTGCGCCATCTTGACGATGGAGCGCAGGATCACCGGGCGGTGGCCGTTGCCCAGCTCGCGCACGAAGGTGTGGTCGATCTTGAGCGTGTCGAACGGAAAACGCTGGAGATATGAGAATGCCGAGTATCCCGTGGCGAAATCGTCCAGCAGGAGCCCGGCTCCCAGATCGCGCAGGCGGCAGAGGAGCTGCGCCGCGTATTCCGGATTCTCCATCACCATGCTCTCGCTGAATTCGAGCTTCAGCGAGCCGGTCTCGACGCCGGTGCGGGCGAGGACGTTCTTGACCTCGTTGAGGAGATCGTGGCGGAGCAGCTGCCGGCTCGGGATCTTGACGCTGGCGAAGATCGGCGGATCCACCTGCAGCGCCGCCTGCCAGGCCGCGAGCTCGCCGGCGGTGCGCTCGAGCGCGAACAGCCCCAGATCGGCGATCAGGCCGCTCTCCTCCGCGAGCGGGACGAAGACGTTGGGGAGGATCCGGCCGCGCTTGGGATGATCCCAGCGCAGCAGCGCCTCGAAGCCGGCGATGGTGCGATCCTCCAGCCGGACCACGGGCTGGAAGACGATCTTCATCTCGTTGTTCTCGATGGCACGGCGCAGGTCGGCGGACAGGGTCAGGCTCTCGTCCCTCCCCTCGCGCATGGTCGGACGATAGATCTCGATGCGGTCGCCGCCCTGGCGCTTGGCGTGCGCCATGGCGATCTCGGCGTTCTTGAACATCTCCTCACGCTTGGTCAGCTGCGCGTCGTGCAGCGCGACGCCGATGGAGGCCGTGAAGAAGATCTCGCGGTCGGCGTAGGTGACGGGCGTCGAGAGGGCGCGCCGGATCATCTCGGCAAACGCCATCACCCGCTCGGGCTCGCGCTCCGACATCAGGATGACCGCGAACTTGTCGCCCGATATCCGCGCCAGCGAATCCTGCGGGCGCAAGAGCCTGCTCAGACGGCGCGACAGGGTGAGGAGGATCGAATCGCCCGCGGACAGCCCCGAATCCTCGTTGACCTGTTTGAACCGATCGACGTCCACCACGACGACGGCGGGCCGCACCTGCGGGTCCTGGCTCGCCTGGATCAGCGCGGCGTCGAGACGATCGAAGAACAGGCTGCGGTTGGGCAGGCCCGTGAGGTTGTCGTGGACGGCGTCGTGAAGCAGCCGCTCCTCCGAGGTCTTGGCCTCGGTCACGTCCGCCACCGTGCCGACGATGCGGATGACCTCGCCGTCCGAGCCGATCACCGGGCGCGCCTTCAGCCGCAGCCAGTGATACGGGCCGGAGCCCGAGCGCATGCGGAAATCCTGCGCCACGCGGCCACGTCGCTGCTCGATGACGGCGTCGAGCGCGGTGCGGTAGCGATCGCGGTCAAAGGGGTGGATCAGCTCCAGCCAGTCGCCGGCCACGCCGGAAAGCGCCCCGCGTCGAAGCCCGAGCAGCACCTCGATTTCCGGGCTGACGAAGATGCGGTTGGCCAGCACGTCCCAGTCGAAGACGATGTCTCCCGCTCCCGACAGCGCCAGCGCGCGCCGCTCCGAATCACTCACCAGCCCCTGCGCGAACGCACCTCCGGCAAAGGCGTGCTGCATCACGGTGAAACCGATCAGCATGACGATGAGGACGAGGCCGCCGATCAGGGCGGGGGAGACGAGATCGCCGGTCAGATGCCCCATGATCGTGAAGCCGCCGGCGGCGACGAGCACCACGAGCAGCAGCCATGTCGGGATCAGCATCACCGCGCGATCGTAGCCGTGCGTCGCGAGGTGGATCACCAGCAGGAAGCCGATGCCCGCCACTGCCGCGATCGATATCCGCGCGACGCCGGCGGCAACCGGCGGATCGACGGCAGCGAGACCGACGAGCGCCCCCAGGAACAGCAGCAGGAAGAACGTCACGTGGCCGTAGCGCACATGCCAGCGGTTCAGATTGAGATAGGCGAAGAGGAAGACGAGGAGCGTCGCCGCGAGGATCGCCTCCGCCGCCGCGCGGTAGATGCGTTCCGCGTTCTCGTCGAGGGGGAAGACGCGCTGGAAGAAGCCGAAATCGATGCAGGCATAGGCCAGCACCGCCCAGGCCAGAGCCGCCGCGGCCGGGAAGATCAGCGCCCCCTTGACCACGAAGACGACTGTGAGGAAGAGCGCGAGCAGCCCGGCGATCCCGATGATGATGCCCTTGTAGAGCGTCAGCCCGTTGACCTTGTCACGGTAGGAATTCGGCTCCCACAGATAGACCTGCGGGATGTTGGGCGTCTTCAGCTCACCCACATAGGTGACCGTCGCGCCCGGATCGAGGGTGATGCGGAACACGTCCGCCTCGGTGCTCTGCTCGCGATCGGGGCGGATGCCCTGGCTCGCCGTGATCGCGGCGATGCGCGACGAGCCGAGATCGGGCCAGACGACGCCTGAACCGACCAACCGAAAATGCGGCGCGACGAGCAGCCGCTCGACCTGCTCGTCGGTCTCGTTGGTGAGCGCGAAGACAACCCAGTCCGGCCGCGTGCCCGCTTCTCGCGCGCGCACCGCGATCCGGCGCACGATGCCGTCGCGACCGGGCGCCGTCGAGATCTGGATCACGTCGCCATCGGAACGATAGCGTTCGATGGCCGGGGTGAGATCGAGCACGGGAGCGTCGAGCGTCACCCGCACCGATTCGACCGCGAGCGCCGGCCGCAGGTTCATCGGCGCCAGCACCGCGAGCGCAAAGACGATGATCAAGGCGAGTCGTGAAAACCGCAACGCTTCGTACTTTCGTCCTGACCAGGTGACGCGGCCGGCCGGACGAGTCCGTTCCGGCAGAGTGGGCCGATGGCGGGAATCCGCCTCCCGAACGCGTCACTGCACCACCCTACTGCACAGCTATTTATCGACCATCCCTGTGCGCGGACTTTAAGGCGTTTTCAGGAACGCCGAACCGCAAACGGCGCATTCCACGCGCGGGAGGCGTGGTTATCCACGTCTTCCGGCGCAAATCAAAACTTCCGGCGCTTCCCGCATCGGACCCGCGCTCTCGCCGCTTCGTCCGTCAGCCGCGCCCCGCCTGGCCAAGGCCCACCTCGATCAGGAAGTTCCTGCCGACGGAGACGGGGACCCGCAGGCCCTCCTCAACGATCACAGCGCTGCCTTGCGTCTGCCCGGCAGGAATCGTCGCGGAGACCCTCACCTGGCGGCTGTCGAAGACCTGCGTGTTGTTGCGCAGCACGATCCGCATCGGCGCGTCGAAGCGTCCCGGCGCGCCGCGCGGTCCGAGAAGGGCGCGGACCTCGACGCCGAGCTTGATCTGGAAGAAGCCGTCCGGCGTCGTGACGCATTCGCGTGCGACGTTGGCGATCGAGACCTGCGAGCGCAGCGCCTGATTGTCGCCCCGGGCTCCGGCATAGGAGCGGATCGCCGCGCCGCCGGTAATGACGTCGACCTGCGGACAGGGCGCATCCTCGAGCATCTCCGGCATTTCGGGAGGGACCGTGGTGCCGCCGTAGCGCACGATGTTCACGAGCGGATTGCCGCCGCCTTCCTCGCCGGGAAGCGAGCTGCAGGCGGACAACGCCGACGCCGCCAGAAACAATGCGCCGATGCCTAGTATCTTCTTGACCAAGTTGCACCCCCCGGGTGAGCGATATCGAAACCCGCCGTAACTAGTAGCGGCGTCACTGCAGACTGTCGAATCCCTCGCCGAAACCGTCCAGCGAAACGGGAATGCCGATCCCCTCCTCCGGGGTCTGGAAGACGATGAAAGTCGCCTCCGTCCCCTCGCGCAGCTGGCCGATCAGCGTATCGTCCATCACCACCTCCGCCACGCAACCGGTGGCGAGGCAGCGCACGAAGCCGGCGCGACCGACGTCTTCCTCGTCGATCCGCAAGCCCAGCCCGGCCGGCAGGAGCACGCCCAGCGGCGCGACCACGCGCAGGAGCTTGCTCTGGTTGTCGGCGGTGGAGAGCACGATGACCAGCAGCGTGACGTTCGGACGATCCTCGGCTGCGACGTTCTGCACGATGGCGCACTGCTCGGTCTGGGCTCCAGCAGGCGTCTCGCAACGCTGCTGCCAATCGCCGAAGGTCTCGCGCACGGCGCCCTGCGCCTGAACCGGCGAAGACAGCGCGGACGCCAAAGCGAGGACGAGCCCCGACATTCCCAGAACGCGCGCAAACGACCCGAGCGCCGTCGTGGTCGCTCCTGTAACTTTCTCCGCCATCGGATCTCCCACTCTCATCAACAACCGGAATCTCTTGTTCACCGACGCGATTCGCGGATTCGCGGTCTGGACGTCCTTTTACACGGATATCGCGGAGGGATCATGCGGTGAGGCGATTTGTCAAGCAATCGTGCCGCGAGCGCCTTCGAATCACAACACTTTCCATAGGCCCCAAGCACCTTTTCGACCGGTTCCCGCCATCGGCTGCGACTTCGTTGCCGTTGCGCTTGTGGCCGCATTGTGTTTTTCACAGGGACAAGATGATTGGGATGCGTGCGAGAGGGCTCGCATTTTTAACAAAGTCACGCTAAAGGCGTGGCGCATCGGCCGCGAACTGTGTCACGCGCGTCGGTTCAAGGGATCGAACAGGAGCTTCGAAGCAACGATGCCAATTCTCAAGACTGGATCTCGATCGGCGGGTCTCGGCTCGTATTTCAACGGCTCGGTTCTCGCCGCCGTCGCGACGCTGATCGCAGTGGCCTTCGGCGCTGCGAGCCCGGCCTTTGCGCAGGAAGTCGGCGTGCCGGTGCCCTGGCAGATGGGGATGATGCCGCCGATGACGCAGGTCGCGCAGGATGTGGTCACGTTCCACAACTGGCTGCTCTGGATCATCACCATCATCACCGTCTTCGTCGGCGTGCTGCTTCTGATCTGCATCTTCCGCTACAACGAGAAGAAAAATCCCGTTCCCTCGCGGACCTCCCACAACACCATGATCGAGGTCGCCTGGACGGTAATTCCCATCCTGATCCTCGTCGGCATCGCCATTCCCTCCTTCCGCATCCTGCGCGAGCAGCTCATCATTCCCGAGGCGGAAGTCGTGGTGAAGGTCACCGGCCACACCTGGTATTGGTCCTATGAGTATCCCGAGGATCAGGGCGGCTTCGAGTTCACCTCGAACATGCTGACCGAGGAAGAGGCTGCCGCCGCCGGCCAGCCTCACCTCTTCGCCGTCGATAACGAGATCGTCGTTCCGGTCAACCGCGTGGTCAACCTGCAGGTCACGGCGGCCGACGTGCTGCACGCCTTCGCCCTGCCGTCCTTCAGCCTGAAGATCGACGCCGTTCCCGGACGCCTGAACGAGACCTGGTTCAAGGCGGAGCGCGAAGGCATCTATTACGGCCAGTGCTCCGAGCTCTGCGGCGCGTTCCACGCATTCATGCCGATCGCGATCCGCGTCGTCAGCGACGAGCAGTATGCAGCCTGGATCCAGGATGCGCAGGCCCGCTTCGCCTCGACCTCCGACGGCACCCGCATCGCCGTCAATACCGAACAGGCGCGCTGAGGAGGCGCTCCCGCCGCTTTCCGGCGGGAGCTTTGACGTCGCAGCGACCATCAACCAGTATTCCAATCCGACGATCGGACGTTAGCTTCGATCCAAAGGGTCCAAACGCCAAGAGGGCAATCGATCATGGCAACCGTCGCCGACACCGCACATGCGGACGCTCACGATCACCATCCGACGGGATGGCGTCGCTGGGTCTATTCGACGAACCATAAGGACATCGGCACGATGTACCTCATCTTCGCGTTCATCGCGGGGATCGTAGGTGGGCTTCTGTCGATCGCAATCCGCATGGAGCTGCAGTCCCCCGGCCTGCAGTTCTTCTCCGATCCGCAGGTCTACAACGTGTTCGTCACGGGCCACGGCCTCATCATGGTGTTCTTCATGGTGATGCCCGCGCTGATCGGCGGTTTCGGGAACTGGTTCGTCCCGCTGATGATCGGCGCGCCGGACATGGCGTTCCCGCGGATGAACAACATCTCGTTCTGGCTGCTCGTCGCGGCGTTCGTCCTGATGCTGATGTCGCTGTTCGTGGAAGGCGCGCCCGGCTCGCTCGGCTTCGGCGGCGGCTGGACGGTGTATCCGCCGCTCTCGACGATGGGCCATCCGGGTCCCGCTCTCGATTTCGCGATCCTGGCGCTGCACCTTGCCGGTGCGTCCTCGATCCTCGGCGCCATCAACTTCATCACCACGATCCTGAACATGCGCGCTCCCGGCATGACGCTGCACAAGATGCCGCTGTTTGCCTGGTCGATGCTGGTCACGGCCTTCCTGCTGCTTCTGGCGCTCCCGGTTCTCGCCGGCGCGATCACGATGCTCCTGACGGACCGCAATTTCGGCACGACCTTCTTCGACCCCGCCGGCGGCGGCGATCCGATCCTGTACCAGCACCTGTTCTGGTTCTTTGGTCACCCTGAAGTCTACATCATGATCCTGCCGGCCTTCGGCATCGTCAGCCACATTATCTCGACCTTCTCGCGCAAGCCGATCTTCGGCTATCTCGGGATGGCCTACGCGATGGTGGCGATCGGCGTCGTCGGCTTTGTGGTCTGGGCTCACCACATGTACACGGTCGGCCTCTCGCTGCAGACGCAGGCCTATTTCGTCTTCGCCACGATGGTGATCGCGGTGCCGACGGGCATCAAGATCTTCTCCTGGATCGCGACGATGTGGGACGGATCGATCCGCTTCTCGGCGGCGATGCACTGGGCGGTGGGCTTCATCTTCCTGTTCACCGTCGGCGGCGTCACCGGCGTCGTCCTCGCCAACGCCGCAGTCGATCGCTACATGCACGATACCTACTACGTCGTCGCCCACTTCCACTACGTGCTGTCGCTGGGCGCGGTCTTCATCATCTTCGCGGGAATGTACTACTGGTTCCCGAAGATGACGGGCTACGTGATGCCGGAATGGATCGGCAAGGTGCACTTCTGGATCGCGTTCATCGGGGCAAACATCCTCTTCTTCCCGATGCACTTCCTCGGCCTTGCCGGCATGCCGCGCCGCTACGCCGACTATCCGGAGGTGTTTGCGGGATGGAACATGGTGTCGTCCATGGGATCCTACATCTTCGGCCTCGGCATCCTCCTGTTCATGTACGGCGTCGTCCTTGCCTTCCGGAACAAGGAAGTCGCGGCCGACAATCCCTGGGGCGAAGGCGCCACCACGCTCGAGTGGACGCTGAGCTCGCCCCCGCCGTTCCACCAGTTCGAGGAACTGCCGCGGATCGCCGAGACCAAACACTGATCCATATCGCCGGGCGGCAGCCACCGCCCGGCTCTTCTCCCGAGCGTCGGCAGATGCCTGCGCTCCGGTGAAGAGCCGACCAGTCCATTCCAGGATCCGCCGCGTGCGGATCGTTGTATTGCAGGATCGAAGACCAGCATGGTGGGTATGACGAACTCCCTGACGCACGGCGGTAGCTCGGGACAGGCCGGGATCGAGACGATCGGCGTCTCCAACGGCGAAGTCCGCGACTATTTCGCTCTGCTCAAGCCGCGGGTGATGTCCCTCGTGATCGTGACGGCGCTGACCGGGATGGTTGTTGCGCAAGGCGCGATCCACCCGGTACTCGCCTTCGCAGCCCTGCTCGCGATCTCGGTCGGGGCGGGGGCGTCGGGCTGCCTCAACATGTGGTGGGACGCCGATATCGACGCCGTGATGAAGCGCACGGCCCTGCGCCCGATTCCCGCCGGCCGGATCACACCCTCGGAGGCGCTGGCCTTCGGGATGACGCTATCCGTTGGCTCCGTGCTGTTTCTCGGGCTGATCGCCAACTGGCTGTCGGCCGGCCTCCTCGCCTTCACGATTTTCTTCTACGCCGTCGTCTATTCGATGTGGCTGAAGCGCTCGACGCCGCAGAACATCGTGATCGGCGGCGCGGCGGGCGCATTCCCCCCGATGATCGGCGAGGCGGCGGTGACGGGGTCGATCACGATCGATTCGGTCATCCTCTTCGCCATCATCTTCATCTGGACGCCGCCGCATTTCTGGGCGCTCGCGCTGGTGAAGTCCGCCGATTATGCCCGCGCGGGGGTTCCGATGATGCCGAATGCGCGCGGCGCGGATACGACCCGCACTCAGATCCTGCTGTACACGCTGCTGCTCGCCCCCGTCGGCGTGCTCCCGGCTTTGTTCGGCTTCGGCGGGCTCGCCTACCTGGCGGTCTCGGTGCTGACCGGGCTGTGGATGGTGGTCCTCGCCTGGCGCCTCTATCGCCGCCGCGAGGGCGAGGCTTCCGTGAAGGCCTCATGGTCGCTGTTCGGCTTCTCGATCATCTATCTGTTCGCGCTGTTTGCAACCCTGCTCGCCGAGCACGGACTCGGTCTCTACGTCGCCGTTCCGGGGTTCGCATGATGGCCAACGATGACCAGCTTCCCGATAGCCGCGATCGCCAGGGGCTGACCGAGATCGACCGCAAGCGCCGTCGCTCGCGCTCGATCGCGCTGGCAGTCACGCTGGCGGTACTCGTGATCCTTTTCTACGTGGTGACCATCGCCAAGATGGGGCCGGACGTTCTGCAAAGACCTTTGTGAGGACCCGATGACCGACAGCGTTTCCAAGGCAGACCAGACCCGCGCCGTGCGCCGCACCGCGACCGCGTGCATCGGCATCGCAGTCGGCATGATCGGCCTCGCCTACGCATCGGTGCCGCTCTACGACCTGTTCTGCCGCGTCACCGGGTTCGGCGGCACGCCGATGATCGGAACGGCGGAGGCGGGCACGGTGCTCGACGAGACGGTGCGGGTGCGTTTCGACGCAAACGTATCGCCCGCCCTCCCCTGGCGCTTCCGCGCGGAGGCTCCCGTCATCGAGGCACGAATCGGCGAGACGAAGACCGTGTTCTACCAGGTCTCCAATGGGGGCGAGGACGCGGCGCGCGGCATCGCGACGTTCAACGTCACCCCGGAGAATGCGGGAGCATATTTCGTCAAGCTCGAATGCTTCTGCTTCAACGAGCATTCGCTCGAGCCCGGCGAGGCTATGGATTCGGCGGTGGTGTTCTACATTGATCCGGCGATCGTCGATGATCCCGCATTCGAGGCGATGAAGACGATCACCCTGTCCTACACCTACTTCCCGGCGCGCGGCGGCGAGCCGATCACGACCTCCTCGATCGCGCCGATCGGGACGACGAGCAACTAAAAAAGCGCGACAATTCAGGGGGGAAAGCGGCGGGCACGTCGATTTCCCCTTCCACCGCAGGGAAAACGCCTCTAACAGTCCGTTTGAAAGCGGATAAAGGCACCGGAGACAAGAAACATGGCCGACGCCCACGCCAAGAAACACGATTACCACCTCGTCGACCCGAGCCCATGGCCGTTTATCGGCTCGGTCAGCGCGCTTATCCTCGCCATCGGTTTCATTGCGTTCATTCGCGACATGGAAATCGTCGGGATGCGCATCGGCGGCCTGCTCTTCGGCATCGGCGTGATCGGCGTGCTCTACACCATGGCCGCCTGGTGGCTCGACGTGATTCGCGAAGCGCAGCATGGCGACCACACCCGCGTCGTGCAGCTGCATCACCGCTACGGCATGATGATGTTCATCGCCTCGGAAGTGATGTTCTTCGTCGCGTGGTTCTGGGCCTATTTCGACGTGGCGCTGTTCCCCGATGCCGCCAACCAGTTCCAGCGCACGGAACTCACCGGCGGGCAGTGGCCGCCGGCCGATATCGAGACCTTCGATCCGTGGCACCTTCCCCTCGTCGGTACGCTCGTCCTGCTGACCTCCGGCACCACCGTCACCTGGGCGCACCATGCGCTTCTGGAGGACGATCGGCAGGGCCTGAAGTGGGGCCTGTGGCTCACGGTCCTGCTCGGCCTGCTGTTCACGGCGCTGCAGATCTACGAGTACAGCCACGCGCATTTCGCCTTCTCCGGGAACATCTACGGCGCCACCTTCTTCATGGCGACGGGCTTCCACGGCGCGCATGTGATCATCGGGACGATCTTCCTCGCGGTCTGTCTGTGGCGAGTCTATCTCGGGCATTTCACGACCAAGCAGCATCTCGGCTTCGAATTCGCCGCCTGGTACTGGCACTTCGTCGACGTGGTCTGGCTGTTTCTATTTGCCGCAATCTATGTTTGGGGCTACGGCGGGTGACGTTTCGACCCATCGTCACTACATCAGGGGCGGCCTCGAGCCGCCCCTTTTTCGTTGAACGCTGAAGCTTTGGAGCACCTGATGGCGAATGACAACGCCGAGAAGACGTCCCCCGTCATGTCGGGGCTGAAGGGCCGGTGCCCGCGTTGCGGCGAGGGCAAGCTGTTCAGCGGCTTTCTCGCGCTCGGCGACAAATGCGGCAATTGCGGGCTGAACTACGATTTCGCCGATTCCGCCGACGGCCCCGCGGTCTTCATCATGTTCATCGTCGGCTTCATCGTGGTCGGCCTCGCCATGTGGGTCGAGTTCACCTACGAACCGCCGATCTGGCTGCATCTCGTGATGTGGTTCTCGCTCACCGGCGTGCTCAGCCTCCTGCTCGCCCGCCCCCTGAAGGGCGCGATGATCGCGCTGCAGTTCCTGCACCGGGCTGAAGAAGGTCGTCTCGAGAAATGAACGCGACACCGCAACCGGCTCCGACGATCGAGCGCCCCGCTTCGCGCTCCCGCCTCGGGCTCGTCACCGCAACCGTGGCGACGCTCGTGTCCCTCGCCATACTCGTGACGCTGGGGACCTGGCAGGTCCAGCGCATGGAGTGGAAGGAGGGGCTGACGCAGCAGATCGAGGCGCGCGCCTATGGCGAGCCCGGCGAGATCCTGCCCGAGGCCGAATGGGCGCAGTTTTCGAAGGACGAGCAGGAATATCGACGTGTTCGCGTCAGCGGCACCTTCGACCACGCCCGCGAGGTGCAGGTGAACGGGCTGCTGTCGACGCAGACGCGCGGGCATCCGCTCCAGGGCTTCTACGTGATGACGCCGCTCCAGCTCGATACGGGCGGGCAGGTCCTCGTCAATCGCGGCTTCGTGCCCACGCCGCTGCGCGACCCCGCGACCCGCGCTGGTGCCCTCCCCGAAGGCGAGGTCGAGATCGTCGGGCTGGTGCGCGCCTCGCAGGAGCAGAACAGCTTCGTCCCCGACAACATCCCCGAGCGCGAGCAATGGCTCACCCGCGACGTGGCGCAGATCGCCGCCGCACGGGGGCTGGAGCGCGCTGCACCATTCTATGTGGATGCGGAATTCGATGCGCAGGCTCCCGAATGGCCGCGCGGCGGGGGGACGATTCTCGACCTGCCGAACAACCACCTGCAATATGCCGTGACCTGGTACGGGCTGGCGCTGGTGCTGGTCGGAGTGTTCATCCTCTTCGCCTTCCGCACGCTGCGGCGGCGGGAATAGCGCAGACAGCTTCACAAGGCCGCTTTTTCTTGTCGGCGGCCCCTTGCGCGCTTATGGTCCGCCGCGCGTCGCACCATTTCGAGGACGATACCACGTGCTGCATATCTCGACCCGCGGGCAGGCCCCCGCGATCGGCTTCACCGAGGCCCTGCTGACGGGGCTCGCCCGGGACGGCGGGCTGTACGTTCCGCAAAGCTATCCGACGCTTCCACGCGAGGCGATCGCCGGTTTCTCCGGCATGCGCTACGCGGACGTCGCCAAGCGCGTGCTGGGGCTGCTCGTGGATGGCGAGATCGGCGACGAAGCCTTTGCGGAGATGGTCGAGCAGTCCTATTCCTGCTTCCGCCATCCAGCGGTCTGCCCGCTGACGCAGATCGACGACAACCTCTTCATCCTCGAACTCTTCCACGGCCCGACGCTCGCCTTCAAGGACGTCGCGATGCAGCTGCTCGGGCGGCTGATGGACCACGTGCTGAAAGAGAGCGGGCAGCGCGCGACGATCGTTGGCGCGACCTCGGGCGATACGGGTTCGGCGGCGGTCGAGGCGTTTCGCGGGCTCTCGCAGGTGGATGTCTTCGTGCTCTATCCGCATGGCCGCGTCTCCGACGTGCAGCGCCGGCAGATGACGACGGTGGGCGGCGAAAACGTCCATGCCATCGCGGTCGAGGGTACGTTCGACGATTGCCAGGCGATCGTGAAGGGCATGTTCAACCATGCGCGCTTCCGCGACGAGCTGCTCTTGTCGGGCGTCAATTCCATCAACTGGGCCCGCGTCGCGGCGCAGGCGGTGTACTACTTCACCGCCGCAGTGTCGCTGGGCGCGCCCCATCGCAAGGTGGCGTTCACGGTGCCGACGGGCAATTTCGGCGATATTCTCGCGGGCCACATCGCGAAGAAGATGGGGCTGCCCATCGCCGATCTGCAGATCGCCAGCAACGCCAACGACATCCTGCCGCGTACTCTCGAGACAGGCTCGTATACCAGCCGAGGCGTGCAGCCGACGACCTCGCCCTCGATGGACATCCAGATCTCCTCGAACTTCGAGCGGCTGCTGTTCGAGGCCTATGACCGCGACGGCGAGGCGATCCGCGCGCTGATGGGATCGCTCGCGCAATCGGGCTCCTTCACCATCGCCCCCGCCCCGCTCGCGCGCATCCGCGAGGAGTTCACGGCGCAGGCGGTCCCGGAGGACGAAGTCGCAGCCGAGATCGGCGTCACATGGCGCGAGGCCGGCTATCTGCTCGATCCGCACACGGCGATCGGCGTTCGCGCCGCGCGCAGAGCGCTCGACCTCGACCCGGTCACGCCCCGAGTCGTGCTTGCCACTGCGCATCCCGCGAAATTTCCGCATGCGGTGGAGAAGGCTTCGGGCGTCTCGCCGGCGCTGCCGCCGCACATGGCGGATCTCTTCGAGCGCAAGGAGCGCTTCACCGTCGTGCCCAACGATCAAGGTGCGGTCGAGAACTTCATCCGCGCGCGTTCTCAAATCGTGACAAATTCTTCCACCATCGTGAAAGGTCCCGCTGCATGAGCCTTCCGGAGCTGCGGCTGACGACCTTGGAGAACGGGCTGGTCGTCGCGACCGAATCGATGCCCCATATCGCAACCGTCGCGCTCGGCGTCTGGGTCGGCGCGGGCGCGCGCCACGAGCGTGACGACGAGCACGGCCTGTCACATCTCATCGAGCACATGGCCTTCAAGGGCACCGCCCACCGCTCCGCCCGAACCATCGCCGAGGACATCGAGAATGTCGGCGGCGACATCAACGCCGCGACGGGGGTGGAATACACCTGCTACACCGCGCGCACGCTCGGCGAGGATATCGGCGTCGCCCTCGACGTGCTGGGCGACATCCTGACCTGTTCGACGTTCTCAGCCGAGGAGCTCGAGCGCGAGCGCGGCGTGATCCTGCAGGAGATCGCCGCCGTCGAGGATACTCCTGACGATCTCGTCAACGACGTCTTCATCGAAACGGCCTATCCCGGTCAGGCGCTGGGGCGACCTATCCTAGGGCGACCCGAGACGGTGGGCGCATTCACGCCGGACAAGATCCGCGCCTTCTGCGCCCGCGAGTACGCCCCCGACCGCATGGTCGTCACGGCGGCGGGCTCGGTCGATCACGAGCGCGTCGTCGAGGCGGCGCGGCGCCATTTCGGGCACCTCCCCCGCACCACCCCCGACGCGATCCTGCCGGGCCTCTATCGCGGCGGCGAGGCGCGGATGAAGCGCAAGAACGAGCAGGCCAACATCGTGCTCGGCCTGCCGGGCCTCTCCTTCAAGGACCCGGAATACTACGCCGCACAGCTCTTTGCGCAGGTGCTCGGCGGCAGCCTCTCCTCGCGGCTGTGGCAGGAGGTGCGCGAGAAGCGCGGCCTCGCCTACAGCGTGGACGCCTTCCACTGGCCCTTCTCGGATACAGGCATCTTCGGCATCGGCGCGGGCGTGGCCGGCAGCGATCTCGCGGAATTCATCGACGTCACCATCGATACGCTTCAGCAGACTGCGGAGGATGCGAGCGAGGCCGAACTGGAGCGGGCGAAAGCGCAGATGAAGGTCGGGCTGCTCGCCGCGTTGGAGACCCCCGGTGGACGCATCGAGCGCATTGCCCGCCAGCTTCTCGCCTGGGGACGGGTCGTGCCGGTGCACGAACTCGTCTCGCGGGTCGAGGCGGTGAGCGTGGCGGACATGCGAAGCGCGGGCCGCGCAATCCTCGACGGCCCCCCCACCATGGCCGCGATCGGGCCGATCAAGGCGCTGCCCTCGCTCGATCGGCTGACCGCCCGCCTGAGCCCGGCCCCGCCGGCGCGCGTCGCGGTATCGGGATGAACGGGCAGATGACCATCTCGTCGCGTTCGGGGCCCGACGCCGCATGAAGCTTCACCTGCTACGCTGGAGCCTGCGCATCAAACGCGCGGTGATGAACGTCGTCGATGTCGCCGCAGCAGCCGGCGTGCGGCTGCTGTTTGCCTTCGCGCGCCTGCTCGGCCCCGATCGCGCCGGCGATCTCGGCGCATGGCTGACCCGCACGCTCGGCCCGCTGTTTCCCGCACATCGCACGGCGCTGGCCAATGTCCGCGCGGCATTTCCCGGTATCGACGAGAGCGAGGTGCAGCGCATCGTGCGCGGCGCGTGGGACAATCTGGGGCGCACCGCCTCCGAATACGCGCATCTGAATGAGATTTTCGACTACGATCCCGCGAACCCGGATACGGGGCGGATCGAGGTCGTCGGCATCCCGTATTTCGATGCTTTGCGCGACGACGGCAGCCCGGGCATTATCTTCTCCGGCCACTTCGCCAATTGGGAACTCCCCGCGATCTGCGCCGCCCGGTTCGGCCTCGACGCCACCGCCGTCTTCCGCGCGCCCAACGCCGCAGCCGTGGCGCGGCTGGTGCACGAGGTCCGCAGCCAGACCATGGGCGGGCTCGAAGCCGCCCGGGCGGGTGCGGCGTTCGCAATGCAGGGCGTCCTCGAGCGCAACGGGCATCTGGGCATGCTGATCGACCAGCATTTCACCCGCGGGGTCATCGTCGATTTCATGGGCCGCCCCGCCCTCACCAATCCGATCCTCGCAAAATTCGCGAAGCGCTTCGATTGCCCGGTGCACGGGGTCCGCGTGATCAGGCTGCCGGGGAAGCGCTTCCGGCTGGAGCTTACACCACCCCTCGACCTCCCCCGCGACGAGAACGGCGAGATCGACGTGAAGGGTGCGATGCAGGCGATGTCGAGCGTGGTCGAGGGCTGGGTGCGCGAGCATCCCGAGCAATGGCTCTGGATGCACCGCCGCTGGCGGCCGCAGCTGACGGGCGAGACGATCAAGCTGGCCGGGACTGCGCCGGCGGAGTGATCCTCACGGGCGCGCGATTTCCGCTCAAGGCAACGTGACTTCCCAGCTGCCTTCGGAATATGCTTTACCAGCATCATGATACGCATCGGCGCCCTCATCCTCGCTTTCGCGGCCCTCGTCTCGCCATCGGCATCGGCCGATCAGACCCCACGGGCGGTCGTGGAGCTCTACACCAGCCAGGGCTGCTCGTCCTGCCCGCCGGCCGATGCCCGCTTGACCGAACTCAGCCGCAAGCCGGACTTCGTCGCCCTGACCCTGCACGTGGATTACTGGGACTATCTCGGCTGGAAGGATACGCTCGCAAAGCCGGAATTCTCCGAGCGACAGCGCGCCTATTCCCACAGTCGCGGCGATCGGGGCGTGTATACGCCTCAGATGATCGTCAACGGCGCGTATGCCTGCGTCGGATCGGACGACGGCAAGATCGACGTCTCCATCAGGAACGCAACGAGGGAGCACCCCCGCCTTCCGGTTCCGGTCGCGGTCTCGCGCGAGGGGGACGTGATCACGGTCGATGTCGCCCGCGCCGCCGCAGGGGCCTCGGCTCCCGGCGAAGTCTGGCTCGTGACGGTGCAGAGCAGCGTCACCGTCGCCATCGAGCGTGGCGAGAACAAGGGGCGCGAGGCGACATACGTCAACGTCGTGCGCGAGATGACGCAGATCGGTATCTGGGACGGTCGGCCGGCGCGCTTCGAGGCGAAAGCGAGCGATGCCGGCGACAACTTCGTCGTGCTCCTGCATGAGGCCGATCCCGACGGGCCGGGCCCGATCATCGGCGCAGCGAAGGGTGCCGGGCTGTGATCTGCGCAGTAAATTAGCGATTATTGGTTGCGGGCCCCGCATGACCAGCGAAAACACCTGAGAATCGGGTGGCGGGCAACGAAGACATCGTGCATCTTCGCGCGCAGCGACGCGCCTTTCGTGCGTCGCGCCTTGGGCCTTCCAGCGCCGGATGACGTGCCATGTTCGAGTTGCCCGATCTGACCTTCCTGCCCGACGCGACGACGCTGCTTCTCTTTTCCGGCGCGTGCTTCGTACTGTTCGTGACGCCCGGGCCGGACATGAGCCTGTTCCTCGCCAAGACCATCTCCGGCGGTCGCCGCGCCGGGCTTGCCGCGATGGCGGGCGCGATGACGGGATGCTGCGTCCATACCCTGCTCGCGGCGATCGGCCTCTCCGCCCTGCTCGCGGCCTCCACGACCGCCTTCACGATCCTGAAGATCGTCGGCGCATTCTACCTGCTCTGGATGGCCTACGACGCGATTCGCAACGGCTCGGCGCTCTCCGTCAAGACGGATGCGCCGCGCCGCGCCTCGTTCTGGCGAACCTATCTCATCGGGATCGGGATCAATCTCACCAATCCCAAGATCGTCCTCTTCTTCGTGACCTTCCTGCCCCAGTTCGTCGCCGCCGGAGACCCGCATGCGTCGGAGAAGTTGGTCTTCCTCGGGCTCTACTTCATCGCCTTCAGCGCTCCGCTGGCGGCCCTGCTGGTGCTCGGTGCCGAGCGTGTGATCTCGCTGCTCAAGGGCAATCCGAAGGTCCTGCGCGGGATCGACTATGCGTTCGGCGGATTGTTCGGCATGTTCGCCCTCAAGATCCTGGCCACCGGCGGGCGATGACGCGCCGACAGCTTCCGCACGGCATGCACTTGTGCCGGAGGGGCGATGCGGGCATACCGCCCCGATGAGCATAGTTTTTCCAGCCGGAGCCGAGAGAGTATCATGAGCGCCGCCCGTCCAGCGATCCTCGTCGCCGTCGGCACCCTCGTGCTCGATCAGCTGTCGAAGCTTTATCTGCTCTTCGTCTACGAGCTCTTCCTGCACGAGCCCGTCACGTTCGGCCCGTTCATCGAGCTCATCGTGGTGTGGAACCGCGGGATCTCCTACGGCCTGCTCCAGCAGGAAACCGATCTAGGCCGCTGGCTGCTGACGGGTTTCTCGCTGGTCGCCGCCATCGGCCTCGCCGTCTGGATGCTGCGCACGCCGCACCGCTTTCTCGCGATCTCGATCGCCCTCATTGTCGGCGGCGCGATCGGGAACGCCATCGACAGGATCGCCTATGGGGCGGTTTTCGATTTCATCCACGTGCATGTCGGGACATTTTCGTGGTATGTGTTCAATGTCGCCGATGCGGCAATCGTTGCGGGCGTGATCGGTCTCGTCTATGACTCCTTCGTCCTCGAGGGGCGTCGCGCAAGCCGCGGCGAATCGACCGGGACGCGCAAGCCGCCACATGAAAGCCGCGATGCTGGTTGAGGCGTCTGCTCGAATTGAAGTTCAAGGACCAGGGGGTTCTCACGATGGCGCTAACGATGATCACGCGTAAAGCCGCAGCGATCGGCCTTGCATTCGCCGCTTCGGCCCTGATTGCCGCACCCGCCGTGGCGCAGGAGGGCGGCCTGACGCGCAGCATCCTCGGGATCATCGGCATCACTGCACCCGACCGCCCCGTGATCGAGTATCGCGAGCGTGCCCCCCTCGTCGTTCCGCCGAACCGCGATCTGCCTCCGCCCGTCGCGCCGGACGCGCTTGCGGCCAATCCTCAGTGGCCCGACGATCCGAGCGCGCAAGCGGAGCGGATGAGGAACCTCCCGCCCGCCATCCGCAACGATTCCATCCCGCTGTCGATCGACGAGATGCGCGCCGGGCGCCGCGCGGGTTCACGTGGCTCGGGGCCGGTCTATATGGACGACAACGAGGTCGCGCGCCCGTTGACGCCGATCGAGATGCAGAACACCCACCAGCGCAGCAGCGACACGCAGGGATTGACCCGCCGCTTTCTCACCGACCCGCCCAATACGTTCTTGCAGCCCGCTCCATCGAATTGACGTCGGGATTGCCCATCGCTTTGTTGGTGGACAATCGGGCGGGGGAGGCTTGCCTCCCCCTTTTCGTTTGCACAGGGCGAGCTATCTTTGAGACATGCTTCAAGCATGACGTGCAGCGCTTGCTGCCGGTTTCCCATTTCGAGGTTCATGATGCCAGATTCGATTCCCACGACGGCCGGCCGCACCGCCACGGCGGAGAATGTCAGCGACGGCGTCGGTCCGGATATCGCGTCCTTCACCCTCGAAAACGGTCTCGATGTCGTCGTCGTGCCCGATCACCGGGTACCCGTCGTCACCCACATGATCTGGTATCGCAACGGCTCGGCCGACGATCCGATCCGGCATTCCGGCATCGCGCATTTCCTCGAACATCTGATGTTCAAGGGCACGGAGAAGCACCCGGCGGGCGAGTTCTCGAAGGTGGTTTCGGCGCTGGGTGGGCAGGAGAATGCCTTCACCTCCTACGACTACACCGCCTATTACCAGCGCGTCGCCCGCGAGCATCTCGAAACCATGATGGAGTTCGAGTCGGACCGCATGGCGAACCTCTCGCTCGATCCCGCCGTTGTCGCGCCTGAGCGCGACGTGGTTCTGGAAGAGCGTCGCATGCGTGTCGAGACGGATCCCGGGGCGCAGCTCTCGGAGGCGATGGCGGCGGCGCTCTATGTGCACCACCCCTACGGCATCCCGATCATCGGCTGGATGCATGAGATCGAGACGCTGGATCGCGAGCATGCGCTGACCTACTACAAGCGCTTCTACACCCCCGAGAACGCCATCCTCGTCGTCGCCGGCGATGTCGAGCCCGACGATGTGCGCGTGCTCGCCGAGCGCACCTACGGCAAGATCGCCCCGCACGGTGAGCGCCCGAAGCGCGTGCGCCCGTTCGAGCCCGAGCCGCGCGCCATGCGCCGGGTCGCCGTCGCCGATCCGCGCGTCGAGCAGCCGCTGATGCAGCGCATGTACCTCACCCCCTCGGCGCTCACAGGCACGGGCCGCGATTCCGTCGCGCTCGAGGTCCTCGCCGAACTGATCGGCGGCGGGCCGACCTCGTATCTTTATCGCAAACTCGTCCTGGAGCGCGGCATCGCCGTCAATGCCGGCTCGTGGTACATGTCCTCCTCCGTGGACGACACGCGCTTTGCCGTTTACGCCGTCCCGACGGCGGAAGTGAGCCTCGAGCAGCTCGAGGAAGTCGTCGATTTCGCCATCGCGAACATCGCTGCCGAAGCGCTCGACGACAAGTCGATCGAGCGCGCCAAGACACGCCTCATTGCCGAGACGGTCTACGCCGCCGACAGCCAGTCCTCGCTGGCGCGCATCTACGGCTCGGCTCTGGCGATCGGGGAGACGATCGCATCGATCCAGCAATGGCCGAGCGAGGTCGATGCCGTGACGCGCGAAGATCTCGTCTCGGTCGCCGAGCGTTATCTCATCCCCCGCCGTTCCGTCACCGGCCAGCTCCGCAAGGCCGGCTGACGCTTCTCGCGTCCGCTTCTGCACTCCTGATCTTTGGAAACCGCATGACGATCGCCGTACAGCCGGTATCAGCCTCCCCCGCCAAGGCGGAACGCATCATCACGCCGGCCGGTATCGAGGTGTGGCATTCGCGCTCGGATCTGGTGCCGCTTGTCTCGATGTCGTTCGTGTTCGAGGGTGGGGCGGCGCAGGATCCCCATGATCGCCCGGGCATCGCTCAAATGCTCTCGCGGCTGCTCGACGAGGGTGCGGGCCCCTACGATTCCGATGCGTTCCAGGAAAAGCTCGCCGACAAGGCGATCGAGCTGTCGTTCACGGCGAGCCAGGATTCGCTGAGCGGCGGCCTCAAGACGCTCCTGCGCCATCTCGACGACGCCGCCGAGCTCACCCGCATCGCCGTCGCGGAGCCGCGTTTCGACGCAGACTCGATCGAGCGCGTACGCGGCCAGATCATCGCCGGCATTCGCTATCAGATGAACGATCCCGGCGTGATGGCGACGAAGCGTTATTTCGCGGAAGGATTCGGCGGCCACATCTACGGCCTGCCGAATTCCGGGACCCAGGAGAGCGTCGCGGCGATCACCCGCGACGACCTGACCACGATGCATGGCCGCCTGATCGCCCGCGACAGGCTCAAGGTCGCCGTCGTCGGGGCGCTGGGCGAGGCCGATGTGACGCGGCTCGTCGACGGAATCTTCGGGGGTCTTCCCGCGAAAGCCGATCTGACTCCCGTTCCCAGGGTAACGCTTTCGGGCCTCGGCACGCGCCATGTGGTCGATCTCGACGTTCCGCAATCGGTGATCCGCTTCGGCTTGAACGGGGTCGCCCGGAGCGACCCAGATTTCACGGCCGCCTTCGTCCTCAACCACATCCTGGGCGGCGGGGCGTTCACCTCGCGGCTGTTCCAGGAGGTCCGCGAGAAGCGCGGGCTTGCCTATTCCGTGGGCACCTCGCTCGCGAGCTACCGCGCCTGCGCCATGACATGGGGCTTCACGGCGACGAAGAACGAGCGTGTCGTGGAAGCGCTCGAAGTCATCGCCTCCGAGATGGCGCGCCTCAAGGCGGACGGGCCCGATGCGGACGAGTTGCTGAAGGCCAAGGCCTATCTCACGGGCTCCTACGCGCTCGGCTTCGATTCCTCTACCAAGATCGCGCAGCAGCTGGTGCAGATCGCGTTCGAGGGGCTCGGGATCGATTACATCTCCCGCCGCAACGCCCTCGTCGCGGCAATCTCGGCGGAAGACATCGCCCGCGCCGCCGAGCGGACGCTGGGGGACGGGCGCATGCTCGTCGTCGTCGCGGGACGCCCCGAGGGACTCTGAGCTCCCTGCAAAGCTTTTCGCACGGCAACGCATCCTCCGGGCGTTCTGCGCGTTGTCCTGTCGGTTTGAAGTGTTCGGCGAGAGCAATTCTGCGCAGTGGCTCTGAATGCCACGACGCGCTACCCTGCTCGCCGACGGATGGAGGAGACATGACCTTGAAGCAGTCGATCGAACTCGCGCTCGCCTCGAATGTCGGCGATGCCGGCATTCCGGAAACGGCCCTCGAAGCGGCCCTGTCGGTCACCGAGACCGGCCTCAAGCGGCTGCGCGAGGAGGAGAAATCCGGCAAGCTTCCGCTCCTGACGCTCCCCGACGATGTGGACGACCTCCCCGCCATCGAGAAGGCCGCAGCCTGGCTGCGCGAAGGCGCCACAGACGTCGTCTTCCTCGGCACCGGCGGATCGAGCCTCGGCGGGCAGACGCTGGCGCAGCTGCGCGACTTCATGGTCCCCGGCCTCGGTCGTTTCGCAGAGGAGCCGCGCGTCCACTTCTTCGACAATCTCGATCCGGCCACCTTCGCCGCAGTGCTCGACGCGCTGCCCTTGAAGACCACGCGGTTCGCATCGATCTCGAAATCCGGCGGCACCGGCGAGACGCTGATGCAGACCATCGCCGTCATGACCAAGCTCCAGGATGCAGGCCTGGCGATCGGCGACCACGTCATGGGCCTGTCCGAGCCCCGCCGCGAGGGCGGCAAGAACGCTCTGCGCGATCTGCTGGAGGCTGAGCACTGCTCCTTCCTCGATCACCATACCGGCATCGGCGGGCGCTATTCCGTGCTGACGAATGTCGGGCTCCTCCCCGCAAGCGTGCTCGGCCTCGACATCCGCGCCGTGCGCAAGGGCGCGGCCTCCGTCTACGCCCCGATCCGCGCAGGTAACGTCGCGGCCAGGGATATTCCGGTGGCGCTGGGCGCCGCGCTCTCGACCTCGGCGGCGCTCGAAAACAAGGCGATTTCGGTGATGATGGGCTATGCCGACCGGCTGGAGCGCTTCGCCCGCTGGTGGGTCCAGCTCTGGGCGGAAAGCCTCGGCAAGGACGGCAAGGGCTCGCAGCCCGTGGCGGCCATCGGCCCCGTCGATCAGCATAGCCAGATGCAGCTCTATCTCGCCGGCCCCGACGACAAGATCTTCACGATCATCACGGTGGACTGCGCCGGCAAGGGTCCGAAGATGGACAAGGCACTGGCCGAGCGCGCCGGCGAGCCCGATTTCGCCGGCCGCACCATCGGGGATCTCGTGGCGGCCCAGGGTCGCGCAACGGCGGACACGCTGGCCAAGAACGCCCGCCCCACCCGCCAGATCCACCTCGCAAAGCTCGACGAGGAGACGATGGGCGCGCTGCTCATGCACTTCATGCTGGAGACGATCCTCACCGGCTACGCCATGGGCATCGACCCCTTCGACCAGCCCGCCGTCGAGGAGGGGAAGATCCTGGCGAAGCAGTATCTCGCGCAGGGGTAAGGATAGTCGTCGCCGAGGCTGCACATCCCCGTCGGTGTCATCCTCGGCCGAAGCGGCGAAGGGGAAGGGTATCTGCCGTGAGTTTCGTGCAGGGCTCCTCGCTCAACGAGCACGCGCGTCGGCCAGTCGCCCTGCATCACCCGTACAGCTGAATCCCCTTCCCGGCGCTGCGCGCCTCTGGGGATGACACCGACGGGGG
>Ga0208490_100528_pt1 | contig 22594 bp, 27 predicted proteins | sample SubbioAug_CSWold_FD_184818 | JGI IMG/M metagenome (GOLD analysis project Ga0208490, IMG submission 184818) | Serpentinite rock and fluid subsurface biosphere microbial communities from McLaughlin Reserve, California, USA - CR11Aug_CSWold (SPAdes) | ecosystem: Environmental > Terrestrial > Deep...
CGATCTCCTGCGGGCAACGCTCCTCCGTGAGCGGAACGATGTCCTGCAGGCTCATCGACCTCCGACCCAGCGGAACGATGTCCTGCCGGTCAAGACCTAGAGTGCCGCCGCCACGTGGCACCACGATCGTCCAGCGACCAGGGGGACCCATCCCGTGATCCGGCTCAGCGTCTTCTACCCCAAGACCGAAGGTGCGTCCTTCGACCACGACTACTACCGCGACTCGCACGTCCCGCTCGCCCGCGAGACCTGGGGCCTCGATCCCTCGAACGTCCAGATCGACAAGGGTGTGGACGGCCCCTACGAGGCCGCCGTGCACTTCACGTTCGACTCCCTCGAGGCGCTCGGCGCGGCGATGGGCGGCGAGGGCACGCAGGCCGTGATCGCCGACGTCGGCAACTACACCACCATCCAGCCGGTCATGCAGACCAGCGAGGTCGTCGGGTAGCTACTCCCGCTTGCGCTGCGGGCGCCCGGTGGCCAGGTAGCAGACCCGGCCGGCGATGTTGACCGCATGGTCGCCGAGTCGCTCGTAGAACCGCCCCACCAGGGCCGCGCTCGCCATGTGCTCGCCGGTGAGCTCGGCCGCGGCGGCTTCGACGAAGCGGCGGTGGAGCGCGTCGAGGTCGTCGTCGGTGCGGTCGAGCTCGTCGCAGGCCTCGCCGTCGTGGCCGAGGAACGCGTCGGCCGAGCGGCGCCACATGGCCCCGCAGATGTCGCCCATGTCCTGGACCATCCCCCGCAGCTCGGGGGTGAGCTCCCGTCCGAAGCCGCGGGACGCCTCGGCCGCGATGTGCTCGGCGAGGTCGCCGCTGCGCTCGAGCTCGGGGACGATGCGCGACACGGTCATCAGGAACCGGAAGTCGCGGGCCACGGGCGACTCGAGCAGCAGCTGCTGCTCGACCGTCTCCTCGATCTGGTACTCGAGGTCGTCCATGACCTCGTCGCGCTCGACGATGGCCCGGGCCGCCTCGGCATCGTCGGCGAGCAGCACCGCCGTGGCGCCGGAGATCCCCTCGATCACCAAGCCGAACTGGCGCATCACCAGGCGCTCGATCTCCTCGAGGTGGGCGTTGAAGCTGACGCGCGAGTGCACGGGCCGGTCGGTCATGGTCCGACCGTACCGAGCCCGCACCCCCTTGAGGCGGGATTGGCATTGGTTCACCCGCGCCCGACGAGCGGGTACGTGCCTGTGTGCACGACCAGAGGAGGTTCCCATGCCCACGAAGGACCACGGACCGAGCATCAAGGACGACGAGCAGTACGAGGCGCTGCGGCGCGACGGCATGAGCAAGGAGAAGGCGGCGCGCATCGCCAACAGCGACCGGCACGCCACGGCGGAGAAGGGCGGCTCGTCGCCCGCGTACGAGGACTGGAGCAAGGACGACCTCTACGACAAGGCCAAGGAGGTCGGCATCGAGGGCCGCTCGTCCATGGACAAGGGCGAGCTGATCGACGCCCTGCGCAACCACTGACCAGTGCAGAACTGGCGTGGCATGCGCCACGTCCGGTTCTGACCTGTTCGTCCTGGGGGATGGAGCCGTGATGCGCCGGCGCCTCGCGGCTCCCCTCCTGGTGCTCCTGGCGCTGGTCGCCATCGTGGCGGTCGCCCTCGCCCCTCGCGGCCTCTTGCGAGCCACCGCCGCCCGGCACCTGACGCCCGCGCCCGCCGCCGGGGAGGTCGAGCTGGCAGCGTCCGTCGACGATGTCCACCTGCCCGGCGTCCGCGCCTTCATCGGCAAGGAGGAGGACGACGCGGCCCAGCGGCCGGCCGACGCACCCGCCGGACACCTCCCGTGGACGCCGCCACCGGCCCGAGGCGGGGCCCCGGCCCCCGCGCAGGGCGCTGCGGCCCCTGCGCCGGGCACCCCCTCGGGCGAGCCGGCCTCCGGCCGCGCCCCTCCACGCCCGGTCTGACCCCGCACCCACCGTCGCGGTGGGAACCGTCGTACCGATCGCAGGAGGAGCAGACCATGGCCACCGCGCCGTCCCCACCCCCACCGCCGGGCGCCGACGCGTCCGACGGACGCGCCGGTGGCACCGGCTTCGCCAGCACGTCCGCCGGCCACATCATCGGCACCTACGGCCTCATCATCGGCGCCGCCATCGGCATCATGGTCTGGCTGCTCTCGCTCGGGCGCGACCAGACCGCGCCCCCGCCCGACGGCGGTGCCGAGACCGGCGTGGCCGAGAGCCACATCGACACCCACGAGGTGTTCTGGAAGCTGCTGCTCGCGATCGCCGTCGTGATGGTGGCCGCGCGCGTGGTCGGCGCCCTGTTCCGCCGGATCGGCCAGCCCCAGGTCGTCGGCGAGATCGTCGCCGGTGTGATCCTCGGCCCGACGCTCCTCGGCACGGTGTGGCCGTCGGCATCGGACTACGTGTTCGACGCCGACGTGATGCCGTTCATCGAGGTGTTCGCCCAGATCGGCCTCGTCTTCTTCATGTTCCTCGTCGGCGCCGAGCTCGACCTGCGCCTGGTGCGCGGGCAGGGGCACGCGGCGGCGCTGGTGAGCCACGCGAGCATCATCGCCCCCTTCCTCAGCGGCATCGCGCTCGCCCTCGTCATCTTCCGGTCGCTGGGCTCCCCCGACGGCGACTTCCTCCCCTTCGGCCTGTTCATGGGCGCCTCGATGAGCATCACCGCGTTCCCCGTGCTCGCCCGGATCCTCACCGAGCGCGGGATGCACAAGACCCGGCTCGGCGCCGTGACCATCACCTGCGCAGCGATCGACGACGTGACGGCGTGGTGCATCCTCGCCGTCGTCGTGACCGTGGCGAAGGCCGACGGCGCCGCCGGCGCCCTCCCCACGGTGGGCTGGTCGGTGCTGTTCATCGCGTTCATGGTCCTCGCGGTGCGGCCGCTGCTCGCCCGCCTCGGACGCCTGCACGAGGACCAGGGGCGGCTGTCGGGCACGGTCATGGCCGTCCTGTTCGTGGGACTCGTGCTCAGCGCCCTCGCCACCGACCGCATCGGCATCCACGCGATCTTCGGCGCGTTCCTCTTCGGGGCGATCATGCCGCAGCGCTCGGAGCTGATCGAGGAGCTCTTCGAGAAGCTCGAGGACTTCTCGGTCGTCTTCCTGCTGCCGCTGTTTTTCGCCTTCTCCGGCCTGCGCACCGACGTGCTCGCCCTCGGCACCGACCCCCAGCTGTGGCTCTACACGCTGCTCGTCGTGCTCGTGGCCGTGGCGGGCAAGTGGGGCGGCAGCACGATCGCCGCCAAGGCCGTGGGCATGGGCTGGCGTGACTCGCTGGCCCTCGGCGTCCTCATGAACTGCCGGGGCCTGACCGAGCTGGTGATCCTCAACATCGGCCTCGAGCTCGGGGTGATCCCGCCCAACCTGTTCTCGATGCTCGTGATCATGGCGCTGGTCACCACCTTCATGACCACCCCGATCCTGTCGTGGCTGCGTCCCGAGATGGACCAGGAGGTCGAGTCCGCACCCCTCGACGACGGCGTCGAGCGCGTGCTCGTCCACGTCGCGTCCACCGACAACGCCTACGGGCTGGTGCACACCGCGCTGGCGGCGGTCGACGCCGACGACTCCAGGGTCGAGCTCGTCCTGTTGCGCACGCTGCAGCTGGGCGACCACCTGCTCGCCGGACCGCTCGACGGCAGCGCCGTCGAGCGGGCTCGGCGGTCGCTGCGCCCGGTCGCCCAGTTCGCCGAGGGGGCCGGCGCTTCGGTGATCGTCCTCGCCGTGCAGACGACCGACGTGGGACGGGCGGTGGTCGACGTCGCGGCCGAGCGCGGCGTCGACACGGTGCTGCTCAGCTCTCGGCGCCCGTTCGCGCCCGGAGACCTGCGGCGCGGGACGCTCGGTCGCATCATGGAGGAGGTCCACTGCGACGTCCTCGTGGCGATCGACCCGAGCGGCGCCGGGACGAGCCCGCCCCCTCGCGGTCGGGTCGTGGTCCCCTACCGAGCCGACGCCTCACGGACGGTCGACCTCGCCCGGCGCCTCGCCCGCGCCCACGGTGCGGGGCTGCGCATCATCGGGACCGCCGACGCCCGCGAGGCCGCGACGCGCGCCGCCGCCCGGCACGCCACCGCCTCCGGCGCCGTCACCTTCACCGAGCTCGCCACCGCCGACGCCGTGGAGGCGGTGCTGGCCACCGGCGACGGCGCCGACCTCGTGGTGCTGCCCCTCGTGCCCGGTGAGCGGCTGGTGGATCGGCGGCCGTGGTCGGCGACGCCGGTGCTGGCGGTGCTCGAGCGGCCCCGGGCGGGCGAGGGCTTCGCGGAGCCGGCCTCCGTCGAGCTGGCCGAGCGCGTCGAGGAGATCGTCCCATAGCGGGGCCGGGGCACCGCTTCAGTCGCCGGTGAACACCACGGCGACGACGAGGAGCGTCGCCACCCCGGTGGCCACGGTGGTGGCGATGCCCACCACCGTGGCCGCGCCCGGGTGGGTCGGCGACTGCCCGGCGCGCAGCGTCACGTGCAGCTCCTCGTAGTGCTGGCCCGCCCACACGAGCACCCCGGCCGAGAGCACGACCTGGATGACCCCGAGCGCCGCCAGCCACGGGTGCACCTGGGCGCCGGCTCGCGTCATCAGCAGCCCGACCGCCATCCCGCCGAACGCCGTGCGCTCCCACGCCAGCGACGTGCGCTCCTGCTGGAGCATCGGGTCGAAGACCTGCTCGGGGCGGGTCACGTGTTGATCGCGACCAGGATCGCCGAGCCGACGACGAGGACCGCGACCCCACCCGCCAGCACGAGCGCGAGGCGGGAGGCGGGCAGCGGCTCGTCCAGGCGCATGGCGGTCTCGTTGAGCGCCCACCGGCGGTACGAGGCCGCCGCGGTCACGAAGCTCAAGAGCAGCAGGCCGATCCCCAGCAGCTCCCCACCAGGGAAGTCGTCGAGCAGCGATGCGGCGCCGAGTCCGCCGGCGGCGAGGGCGAGCGCCGTGCGGATCCAGGACAGGAACGTGCGCTCGTTCGCCAGCGTGAACCGGTAGTCGGGGTCGGTCCCCTTCGTGCGGGGATCGGGCGGCACCAGCTGCCAGTGGGGTCGCCGCAGCGCGTACGCCCGGGGCCGCCGCGGTGCGGGATCGGTCACGGTCAGCAGTGTGCCCACGCCGACCGCCGTAGGCCAGTCCGCCCAGCACCGGTCGGTGGGAGCGGAGGGTTCTGCTCAGCTGTCGAGCGGTGTCAACGGAGGTCGATTCGGCAGAGCTCGTCGATCACGTCTTGCGTGGGGCGCTCGACGAACACGAACCGCCGGGGGCTGCGGGTCGGGCGTCCGTCTGCAACCGCTGGACCGGGCTCGGTCTCATCCTCGGAGAGGACGCAGGGTGGCTTGGATGGTGCGCAGGTGGTCATGGTGCTTCTCCCAGTCGAGACGAGATGCGGTCGGGCTGCCGCGGCCGCGAAGGTCTCTCCCGCCTGGAGGCCGGTGCCGCCGGGCGCTGGGCCGGGGTGGCGACGACACCGTGTCGGGATACTCCCCTTCGACGATGGGTTTCGTGGAACGAGGCTGTCAGGACTGCTGGTTGCGGTGTGTGCGTGGTCCTCCCTGGACGCTCGGGTCGGCGCGTGCGCCGCTCAGCCGGCGATGGGGCTGGCGTGCCCGCTGGTGTCGGTGAGCTCTCGCAGCGCAGCGGTGACATCACCGGCGAGGGCGACTTCGTCGGAGAGGCGCTGAAGCGCCTCGATGCCGCCGTGGCGCAGCTCGGGGGCCAGGAGGTGGCGTCGCTCCAGCTCGCGGACGGGCAGCTGCCCGTCGGTGATGGCGATGCCGACGCGTGCGCCAGATTCCTTGAACCGCAGGTACGCCCGATCGAGCGCGGCCTCGCTCACTCGTCCTGTCGGCTCCACGGCGTCGATGGGCACGACGGCCATCTCCCCCACCACGATCACCCCGGACCGCATCGTCGCGGCGGCACCACCGGCATCGAGCAGCCTGGCGACCAGCGCACCGACGGAGGGATGGTCGTCGAGATCCCCCCCGAAGCCGGGCGGGAGCTCGAGGCGGTCGGTCAGCGAGGTCGTGCCGGTCGACACCGGCCCCAGTGCGATGCTCGCTGCCGCCGCCTCCTCGAGGCTGGCGGCCGGGACCGGCGCGACCGTCTCGGGGATCGACGGGTCGACCTCAGAGGGGGCCGGCACGGGGCGGCGCGTGAAGCGGCGGCCGACGACTCGGCCGTCGAGGTCGACGACCTCGACCACCCGGACGTCGGGTCGGTCGAGGTGTGCTCGGGCGGCCCGGTCGATGAGCCGCTTCGCCGCCGGTAGCTCGGGGTCCTGGACCCTCACTCCGAGCTCGACCCGGAGGCACCCGTCGAGGTCGACGATCCTGCGGCCCGACGGTGACGGCCGAGCCGGTCGCCCCACGTCCCGGGAGGCCCGCCGGCTGGTGCTCACGGCCAGCGCCATCACGAGTCCGGCGACCCCGGCGAAGACGAGGAGTGCCATGACGAGATCGGGCATATACGCAGTAGAACACACGAAACCTAGCTCGTCAATAGCACGGATCTCACCACACTCGGATCTGGCCCCGAGTGCAGTGTCATGACCGCGGGGCCGGACGCGATCATCTCGTGGAGAGGCAATCCCCCGGCAGGCGATGGCAAGGACCGGACGGGTGTTCGTGGCACACTTCCTCCTTCGGTCCGGAGCCTTCCCGCTCTTCGGAGTCCGTCGCGTCAGGGGGACGTACGACCTTGGCCACGACACCTCGCCGCCGCGTGGGGCCCCGTTCAGCGCTCGACGCGCTCGTGGCGGGCGCCACCAGCGCGTCCGACGAGTTTGCCGCCGCCGCCGCCCGGGACGCCCGCGTCGAGGCAGGTTGGCTCGGTGACCACCTGCTGGCGGTGGTCGACGCCGCTCGATCCGGGTCTCGACTGTCGAGCACCGACCTCGACGCCTGCCGCCGCCAGGGAGAGGATGCTGCCGGCCAGGGCCTCGCGCTGTCGGCGCTGTTGGACCTCTACCTGAGCGCGACGTGGCGCCTGTGGGCCGACATCGAGCGGCGTGCACGCGAGTCCGATCCGGCGACCGTGGCTGCGGTGGCCTCCACGTTGTTCCGGGCGGCGGACGACGCAGCGGAGGCGCTGGCCGAGGGATACGAGCACGCCCAGCGGCGCACCATCCGATTCGAGGAGTCCCAGCGGCGCGAGTTCGTCGACGATCTCCTGTCTGGAGCGGGGGAAGCGGCCGCCCTGCAGGAACGGGCGTCCCGCTTCGGATTCAACCTCGCGGGAAGCCATCTCGTCGTCGTCGCCCGGACCCACCGGCGACTCGTCGACACCGGGCCGGTCCACACCCGGGTCGAAGGAAGCGTCTTCGCCGGCTTCCGCGGGCGCGATGTCGTGGTCGCCACGAAGGGAGGGCTCCTGGTCTGCGTGTTCCCCGGCGCAGCTCGTGACCCCGTCGACGAGCTCGCCCGGACCCTCGAGGAGACCGGTGAAGGACCGTGGCGGATCGGAGTCGGTCTGTCACATCCCGGCCCGGGCGGGGTGGTTCGCTCCTACCGCGAAGCGCACCGGTCGCTCGAGCTTGCCGAGCAGGGGGCGGTCAGCGGGAGCGTGGCTCGATTCGACGCCCTGCTACCTCATCGCCTGCTCATCGCCGACCCCGGGCTGGCTGCAGAGCTGGTGGAGACGGTGCTCGGACCCCTCGAGGGTGCCCGCGGCGGCGCCGAGCATCTGCTCGACACCATCGAGGCCTACATCGACGCATTCGCCAACGTCTCGGCAACTGCTCGCGCGCTGCACCTGAGCCCGCGAGCCGTCGCCTACCGCCTGGAACGCATCGCCGAGCTGACCGGCTACTCGCCCCAGGAGCCCGAGGGGCGCTTCGTGCTCGAGCTGGCCATCCGATCGCGTCGCCTCGCGACAGCACCGCAACCGTGACCATTCCCGCAGGCTCGCATCTCCGACGCGTCCTGCTCGACGACAGCGCGATGCCCCGAGGGTGACCGCTCCGTGGTGCAGTCCGACCCGGACGCGCTGACTCCTCCGGATTCGCGCAACGAACCCGCCGTCCACGCGTCCGAATGTGGGCATTGGGTTCGCGGTCGCGACAACGCAAGGTTGAGTCATGCTCGACACCGGCACCACGAAGGCTGCGACAGGTGCCTCGTCGCGCCTCCCCGACGTCCGCCCACCACACCGCCCACCGTCACGCCTGCCAGCGGCACAGGCCGGCGAAACACGCTGGGCAGACGCCCGCCGACCGGCACAGCACTCCCGCACGAATCGACGGCGCTGGCTCCCTTCGTGGGTGACCGCCCTCGGCAACCAGGGCGCCGTGCACAACGCCGCCCGTGCCATCCACGATCACCAAGCGGCGGTGCTGGCGGTCGACCAGCAACTCGAGGCGATGCGCGCCACGACGCGCGCCCTGACCCCGCGAGACGCAGCCACCGGGACGTTCGCCCCTACCGCCGGTGCCGAGCGCCGGTCGACGATGGCACCTGACGCTGCGCCCGCGAAGGCGACTGGCCAGCCGGGAAGGAGACGACCATGACGTGGAACGAGGTCGGCTGGTGGTGGCCGGCTTTGGCCAGCGCGGCCGCCCTCTCGGTCGTCGCGCCCTGGGCGACCGCGAGCGTGCCGCGAGCCCGGCAACTCCGGCCCGCAACCTGCAGACTCGCCCCGCCTCGCGTCGTCGTGAGGTCCCGGTGACCGGTCCGGTGGTGCGCTTCGGCGAGGACGGTTCGAAACACGCGGATCTCGCCTGGCTGTGGATCAACAGCCAGCAGTGGCCACGCTGGCGGCTCGACGTCGTGAGCTGCGCCACACCACCCCTCGGTCTGCCCCTTCCGCCGGAGCGCACCAGGGTGCACGCGTGGGAGCCTCCCGCCCCCCGACCGTGCTTCAGCGAACCGGGCTTCGCTGAGGTCCGCCACCTGCACGCCGAGGCAGACCCCCGCATCGTGCTCACCGAACCGAGCGACGCCTCGCTGCTCGTGATCGGCGCCAAGGGCGAAGGCACCCTCAAGCGGCTCCACCTCGGCAGCACGGCCGAGTACGTGCTCCGGCACGCGCCCGCACCCGTGGTCGTCGTGAAGAAGGCGACGACCGTCCGCTCGGTGCTGGTGGCCACGGACGGGTCCGCCCACGCCCAACGGGCCGTCGCGACCCTCGCTGAAATGCCCTGGACCGCGCAGATCGAGGAACTGGTCGTCCTCGGCGTGTCGCGCACCAGGTCACACGGCGAGGACCCCGCGATCGCTGCCGCGGTCGACCACGCGGTCGACACCCTCGCCGCCGCCGACCTCGACAAGCCCATCGCGATGGTGACCCACGGCCACGTGGCCCAGGCCGTCCTCGATCATGCCGACGAGATCGGCGCCGACCTGATCGTGCTCGGCACCCGAGGGCTCGGCGTCCTGCGGGGCTTGTGGGTGGGCTCCACCGCCAACGGCGTCGTGAGGACCGCCGCGTCGTCACTGCTGCTCGCCAGTGCGAGCCGACCACCGCATGGCTGAGCACACCCGGGCCGCGCCGCTGGCCCCACCGTTCCACGACACCAACCATCCGGACACCGACGAGGACGAGGACACCACGTGACGCGCACACTGATGCTGCCCCTGTTCGCGGTGATCGCCGCTGCGTGGCTCTGGCGCCGCCGGACCTGCGCCGATCATCGCACGCCGCCGACGGGAGCCCGGTCGTGAAGTGCCCGATCGACGCCACGGTCCTGCAGATCGCTGACCGCCAGGGCATCGAGCTCGACTACTGCCCCGAGTGCCGGGGTGTCTGGCTCGACCGGGGCGAGCTCGACAAGCTCGTGGCGCGGGAAGCAGCTCAGAGCTCCCTCCGCCAGCCCGGCCGCGACGACGGTGGCACGGACGACTCGTTCTCGACGCACCGGCCCCAGAAGCGCAAGCGTGAGTCGTTCCTGGGCGAGATCTTCGACTTCGGTGGCTGAAGGGACGCCGAGAACCGGAGCCGCCGGCTCCCGACCGTCACCACCTCCAGTCGGCCACCGCTGAAGGGACCAACGCCCCTACCCCGATGCCGCGGCAGGGAGGACGATCGGTCAGGTTGGCGACGAGCGAGCGTGGAGGCGACGACATGGCAGGACTGCTCAAGCGCAGGCACGAGGCGGCCGAACCGGGGGAGGCGCCCGAGACCGCGGACCTGCTGGACCGCAGGTTCGCGGACTGGATGAGCGCGTGGCCGTTCCGGCGGTGGATGCCCGAGGAACTGATCAAGGTCGACGAGCTCCGAGAGAACGGGACGCTGGTGGTGCGGGCCGAGCTGCCCGGCATCGACCCCGACAACGACGTCGAGCTGACCGTGGCCGGCGGGATGCTGCACATCACGGCCGAGCGCCGCGAAGAGGAGCAGACCGAGGACAAGGGTTACCTGCGGCGCGAGCTGCGCTACGGCTCCTTCACCCGGTCCCTGCCGCTGCCCGACGGTGTGACCGAGTCCGACGTGACCGCCTCGTACAAGGACGGGATCTTGGAGATCCGTGTCCCCATGCCCGAGCCCGCGCCGGGCACGAAGATCCGGGTCACCAAGGCCTGACGCCGGTAGACGGCACCCGGATCGATCGAGGGGTGGAATCGTGACACTCGATGGACGCTGCGAAGAGATCGTGCGGCTGATCGACGCCGCGCTCCACCCCAGCACGGCGCGTGGGGCTCCGCTGGGTTGGCGGCCGGCGCAGCGCACGCCGCCCCTGGGGGTGGCCCCGGTGCCGGCGACGCCCCGTCGGACCGCCGAGCGAGGGCCCAGCCAGGAGCGTTGAGCAGTGCGCTGGCGTCGTAGCCACCCGGCGGCGGTGGCACTGATCGAGGAGTGCGAGGCGTTCTTCGCCGGCACCTTCGTGGAGCTCTGTGAGAGGCGGGCCGCGCAGGTGCCCGTGTGGGCCTGGATGAACCTGCTCGCCCACGGCACCGAGGACCAGCTCAGCACTGGGACGACGCAGCATCCGAGTGCGGGTCGATGGCGCCATGCTCGAGCATTCCTCGCCGGTGAGCTCCTCGACCTGACCGACGCCGGCCGACTGTGCTTGCCGGAGTTCCAGCGTGACGTGCTGGTCCGGCTGGAGCTCGACGTCATGTCGCGTCCGGCCGCCGACCGCTGGCAGCCGGGCCAGCTCGTCTCCGTCCTGCTCGACGCGTTCCCGGACAAGCGCAGCCGCGAGCATCGCTGAGCGCAGCAACCCACGCCAGCTCCTGGGTTCGCTGGTGCAGCGACACGAAGCCGACCCACGTCTGCGGGATGACGTGAGGAAGCCCCGCGGGGTCGGCTCACGCAAGCCGCTCAGCGCGTCGTGGTCGTGGCCTTGCTCGTCGCCCCGAGTGCTCCGGCCCGAGCGCCGGACCGAAGGGCCGAAGGACATGCGGCGACATCGACAGGAGCCGAACGGGGCCCCGTGGGACGTTCGGCCCTACCCGCGCCGGGGTCAGTCGGGGACGATCCATCGGAGATAGCGAGGATGTCGTGCGCGCCGACCAGTAGGAGCGGGCGCTTTGATCTGGCGCGCACCACACGAGGAGGGACTGCCATGCGGACCATCGACGGTGTGCGGCGCTCGGGCCTGGCGGTGGGACCGAGCCACGGCATCCGCGACGTCGCCCGGCCGGTGACGGCCGAGGTCCTGTTCGCGCACCGGCACAGCCCGGTGCCGGCGACGTGACCATCGAGCAGCGCGCGACCGCGGGTGAGGCGATCGAGTCGGCACGCGCCCTGCTGGCTCGGAGCGGCCTGGTCGTTCCCCTTGACGGCTCCGCGGACGCGGAGCGGGCGATCCCCCTCGCCCGCCAGCTCGCCGAGCGCCTCGGAGGCGGGCTCAGGTTGGTGACCGTCGTCGCGCCCGGCCACGATCGCGGTGCAGCCGCGGCCGCGGTTGCGGCGACCGCGGCGCGGGCCGGTGCCGCCTGGACGGTGTTGGACGGCCAAGACGTCGCCGCCGCCATCCTCGAGGTCGCCGCCGCGAACGCGGTGGTGTGCATGGCCTCCCACGGTCGGGGACGCTCCGCCGCCGTGGTCGGCTCGGTGGCCACCGCAGTCGTGGCCCGCAGCGACAACCCCGTGGTCCTCGTCGGCCCGGGTGTTCCCGCCGGCCACCGCCTCGCCGAGCGAGTCGTCGCGTGCGTCGACGGTTCCCCGTCGTCGGAGACGGTCGTGCCGACCGCGGCCAGCTGGGCGAGCGCGCTGGGACTCCGGCTGTCGCTCGTCACCGTGGCCGAGCCGATCCCCCCACCGCTCAAGCCCGGTGCGCCGTATCGGCGCGGTCATGGCCCCGCCATCGACGCCGACGACTACATCGCCCGCCTCGTGCAGGACTGGCAGCGCCGCGACGTCGAGGTCGACGGCACCGCGGTCCATGACCCGGTGAGTGTGGCTGGTGGTCTCGCCGACCACCTCGCCGCCCGGCCGGCCGCTCTCGTCGCGGCCACCACCCACGCGCGCTCCGGTGCGACCCGTGCCGTTCTCGGGAGCGTCGCCGCGGCCATCGTCCGCCACGTCCCGGCGCCGACAGTGCTCGTCAGACCCCGGCCGTGATGCGCCCAGCAGGGCCGTGGTCGGCCTGGACGGTCCGGAGGGTTCGTTGCTCGCACCGCGGCCGCCACCACAGCAGCAGGCCGTCCGACCGAAGTCACCGGGCAGCCGACAACAGGAGGAGACCCAGGTGGGGAGCCGCAGCAGGTACGTCGTCGTCAGTTCAGCCGCCGCCGGCATCGCAGGCGTGCGCGCCTTGAGACGAGCTCGCCGCCGTGCCCGCCTGCGCCGCGCGGCTGAGGGGTTCGTCGACGCGGTCATGCCGTCGGTGGCCGACGAAGTCCCCTCGACGGTTCCCACCCCGGTCCGCGACGAGGCGCATGCACCCGGCCATCAGCACCTGCCGCTCACCGGCGACGCGCGAGACGAGCCGGCACCATCGACTGTTCGCTCGCGCCCGCTCGCGCACCACCGGCGACGCCTGCGCCGCCCGGGCATGGGCTGACCGGTCGGCGGCCGTGATGGCGCCAGCGACGAGACGGGCGTTCATGGGCGGTGCCGCGGCCTTGACCGTGACATCGATCGCGAGCTGCCGCAGCCCGGGTGACGAGGAGGACGGCATGACCGCCCCGGAGGGCCCACTCGGGCACGTCAGCTTCCCCGAGCCGACCGAGAGCGCCGTGCCGCTGGAGGTCGCACTGCGCCAACGACGTTCCGAGCGCGAGTTCGCGGCCGAACCACTCACCGACGGCGAGGTCGGCCAGCTCCTGTGGGCGGCACAGGGCATCACCGCCGACTGGGGGGGTCGCACGGCGCCGTCAGCTGGCGGAACCTACCCCCTCGAGCTCCACGCCCTCACGTCGCGCCAGGCCCTCCACTACCTCCCTGAGGGCCACCGGGCCGAGATCGTCGCCACTGGTGACCTGCGCCCGAGGCTGATGGCCGCCGCCCTCGACCAGGAGGCGGTGGGCGCCGCCCCCTTGGTGATCGCGGTCGTCGCCGTACCGGATCGCACCGCGGCCCAGTACGGCAACCGTGCCGGCAGGTACGTCGACCTCGAAGTCGGTCACGCCGCGCAGAACGTCCTCCTCCAAGCCGTCGCGCTCGGCCTCGTCGCCGTGCCTGTCGGCTCGTTCGACGACGACGCGGTCGCGGACGCGCTTGGCTTGCCAGCGGGTCACGAGGCCCGGTATCTGCTGCCTTTCGGCCGCCCGCGGGAGCGCTGATCAGAACGACCCGCGTCTGTGATGCGGCTTCGCCCGTCCCGTTCCCAGGGCGACGGCAGAGCACGTCGGCGATCGGTCGTGGCGCCGCCCTCGGGGCCCTCCTACGAGGCGGGCCACACCTGCCGGCCTCCGACGAGGGTGCGCACGACTCGGTTCGCGGCGTCCAGCACGGCGATGTCGGCGGGGGTGCGCGGCCGGAGCGTCGCGAGCTCGGGACGACCGACCAGGCGCGCGGGTACCGCGGATGCCGCATCGACGGCGTCGGCCAACGGCGCCCCGAGCTCGACGAGGTTCCGGACGGCCCGGTCGAGCGTGAGCACGCTCCCGGCGAGGGTGCCGTCGTCGAGGCGGGCGGAGTCTTCGTCGACGATGATCCGGCGGTCGCCCAAGCTGAAGGTTCCCGTGCGCGCAGGTGCGGCGGCGATGGCATCGGTGACCAGCGCGACCCGGCCACGGGCGGCGAGCCAGGCGAGCTGCAGCGTCTCGGGGGCGAGGTGGACCAGGTCGGCGATGACACCCACCACGACGTCGGGCCGCACCAGCGCGACGCCTGACACCCCCGGGTCGCGGGGCGCGAACCGTCGTTGGGCGTTGTGGAGGTGGGTGAGGGCGCGTGCACCGCGGTTGTACGCGGCGGTTGCCGTGGCGGCGTCGGCGTCGGTGTGCCCGAGCGCGACGACGATGCCGCGTCGCACGAGCCAGTCGACGAGCTCGAAGCCGCCCACCAGCTCCGGCGCGACCGTCATGTACGTGACCGGGCCCGAGGCGCAGAGCCGATCCGCGAGGGCGAGGTCGGGGGCCAGGAGGTAGCGCTGGTCGTGCGCGCCGCTCCACCGTGGGGACAGGAACGGCCCCTCGAGGTGGGCGCCGAGGATGCGGGGCCCGTCGGGCTCGGTTCGGGCCTTGGCGATCTCGGTGAGGGCGCGCTGCATGGTGGCGGGGGGTGCGGAGATGATGGTCGGCTGGTACGAGGTGACGCCGGTGCCCGCGAGTGCCGCGCCGGCCTGCCGGTACCCCGCGGCGTCGGAGGTGAGGAAGTCGACGCCGCCGAAGCCGTTCACCTGCAGATCGACGAGGCCGGGGACGGCGAGCCCGGCGCGGCCGGCTGGTTGCGCGCCCACCTCGACGATCTCGCCGTCCTCCACGACGACGTCGCCGGGAACGACGCCGCCGTCCACGAGCGCGGCGTGCACACCTAGGCGCATGGTCGCTCGTTCCGATCGGGGCCGACGAGGGCTGCGGCGATCTCGCGGGCCGCGAGGGGATCGGTCGCGCCGAGCGCTTCGGCGGCCGCGGTGGCGCAGTCGGCGCGGGTCACCCGCCGCAACGTCGCCCGCACGTCGGCGATGTTCCGGGCGTGCATCGACAGCTCGGTGACACCGAGCCCGACCGCCAGGCACGCCCACGCTGGGTCGGCCGCCGCCTCGCCGCACACACCGACCCAGCAGCGTCCCTGTGCGCCGCGGCACACGAGGTCGACGGCCCGTAGCATGGCCGGGTCGAAGGGGTCCTGCAGTCCGGCGAGGGTGGGGTTGCGGCGGTCGGCGGCGTGCAGGTACTGGCTGAGGTCGTTCGTGCCGATCGACACGAAGTCGACCCGCTGGGCGATCTCGCCGGCCAGCAGCACCGCGGCGGGCACCTCGATCATCACGCCGACGTCGAGGTTTGGTGGCGCGGCTGCCTTGGCGACCCGCCCGACGAACCATTCGACCTCGTCGATCGAACCGACCATCGGCGCCATGACGGCGGTGGGGCCGAGATCGGCGACCGCGGCCACGGCGTCGAGCTGCGTGTCGAGGAGGTCGGGGTGGAGGCGTGCCAGCCGGATGCCTCGCACGCCGAGCTCGGGGTTGCGCTCTGGGCGTGCCGGGAGGAACGGCACGGTCTTGTCGCTGCCGATGTCGAAGGTGCGCACCACGAGGCGCCGGTCGCCGAGCAGCTCTCGCATCGCCTGCAGGAGGGCGACCTGCTCGTCGACGGCGGGGGGCCGGTCGCGGTCGATGAACAGCAGCTCGGTGCGGAGCAGCCCGACGCCTTCGGCGCCCTCGGCGAGCGCGACGCGCAGCTCCTCGACGCCCTGGATGTTGGCCGCGACCTCGATGTGGGTGCCGTCGGCGGTTCGTGTCGGGCCCGTCCCGGCCCGCGCTCGCGCCCGGTCGTGGCGCTCGCGCTGCCTGAGAGCCGAGGCGCGCAGGTCGGCGATGGTGTCGGGGTCGGGGTCGATGTGCACGAGCCCGGTGTCGCCGTCGATCGCGATGGTCGCGCCGTCGGCGACTGCGTCGAGCAGGCCCCGCACCCCGACCACGGCTGGCACGCCGAGCGCGCGTGCGACGATCGAGGTGTGGCTCGTCGGTGCCCCGCCGGCCGTGGCGATACCGACGATCAGGTCTGGGTCGAGCTGGGCCGTGTCCAGGGGCATCAGGTCGTCGGCGACCAGGATGCTGGGTTCGGTCGGATGTGGTGGGCGCCGCGGCGGCGCGCCGATCAGGGCACGCCCGGCGAGGTCGCAGATGTGACGGACGTCGGGCGCTCGGGCTGCCAGGTAGGGGTTGTCGGTGGCGGCGAGGCGGGCCGCGAAGTCGTCGCCGGCGTCGACGATGGCGCGTGCCGCGGGCCTGCCAGCAGCGACGCCGGAAGCTGCCAGCTCCCGAAGCGCGGGATCGCGCGCCATGGCGGCCTGGGCGTGCAGGATCTCGCCGGCCGCGCCGCTGGCACGCGCGGCGGCTTCTTCGAGATCGCGCGCGACGGAGTCGAGTGAGTCGATCAGGCGGGCGGTCTCGCGCTGCGGATCGCCTGCGGCATGCTCGGGCAGCTGCACGGCGTCGGGACGATGGACGTGCGCGGCGGCCACGGCCGCTCCCGGCGACGCGGCACGGCCTCGCAGCGTCGTCATGATCGGCCGATGAGCGCGGTCAGCTCATCCACGGCGCGGTCCGCAGCGTCTCCGACGGCGCGGACGATGACCCGATCGCCTTGGCGGACGTCGAGTGTCAGGACCAGCAGGACCGACTTGGCGTCGACCGCGCGGCCGTCCTTGATCAGTGCCACGTCGCACCCGAACCGGCCCGCCCGCGCCGAGAACTCCGCCGCCGGGCGGGCGTGGAGCCCGAGCTCACCGGCGATCTCGACCTCTCGCTCCACGACGGCGCCGCTCATGTGACGGTCACCTTCTCCAGGCCGGGCGGGCGGTCAGGGTCGAGGCCGCGCTGCAGGGCAACCGTCAAGGAGAGCTGCTGCACCCGCACCGCGGCCGACAGCGCGGCGAGCGGCTCTGGCAGCCCCGGTGGGACCGGCAGATCCGAGCCGGGTGCCGGGCCGATGGTCACGACCGGCACGCCACGCTGTCGCAGCGTCGTGACCAGCCCGGCGACGTCGTCGCCCGCCGGGCCGGGTGCGGAGATCGCGATGACCGCCGAACCGGAGGAGACGGCGGCGATCGGGCCGTGGCGGAACGACGCCGCCGAGTGGCAGGCCACGTCGACGAGCGCGGTCTCCTCGAGCTTGAGCGCGGCTTCGCGCGCCACGGCGAACAACACGCCGCGAGCGGTGGTCCGCAAGCGCGACACCTGGCCGAGCCTGATCGCGACGCTGCGTGCCGGCTGGTCGTCGACGACGACCTCGGCGACGGCGTCGACAGCCGCATCCCAATCGGCGGGGTGCCAGGGAACCGGGCCCAGTGCTTCCGCGACCATGGCCGCCACGGCCAGCTGCGCGGTGAAGGTCTTGGTGGCCGGGATGGCGCGCTCGATGCCGGTGCGGAGGTCGATGGCTACGTGGGCGGCGGTGGCGAGCGGGCTGCTGGTGTCAGCGGTCACGGCGATGGTCGCCGCGCCCGAGGTGGCGAGCCGGCTGACCGCACCCACGATCTCGGGCGTCCGTCCCGACTGGCTGGCGGCGAGGGCCAGGTGATCCCGGTAGTCGACGTCCACGCCGTAGAGGTCGTGGATGCTCGGCGCCACGAACGTCGCCGGCCGCTGGGTGGCGATCTCGAGGAGGTACCGGGCGAACACAAGCGCGTTCTCCGACGAGCCACGGCCGACGAGGGCGACCCCTCGGGGGGTGCGGGGCACCAGGCGGCGCACTTCCTCGTGGATCTCCTCCCGTGCCGCCACGAGCCGGCGCAGCACTGCCGGCTGCTCGGCCATCTCCGCCGCCATGACGGACCCGGTCACCGAGGGCGCCGTCACAGCGTGGGGATCTTCGGCTGATAGGTCGCGAACAGCTCCCGGTTGCGGTCCGCGCCACCCTCGACGTTCGAGCTCGTCCACACGGGTAGCCGCAGCCCCTCGCTCCGGGCGCGGTCGGCGAGCCGAGCCAGCAACAGGCTCCACAGGTAGACGCCCGTCAGAGAGGACAGCCCGGCGGTCGCCACGCCGTCGCCGGCCGAGTAGGCGGCGTCGCCGTGGGGGACGAGCGTGTCGAGGATGTCGTCGGCGACATCGGCGAGCGTGTGGCCGCTCTGCGGGCGGGCGGCGCGGAGGTGGGTGAGCGACACCACGGCGACCACTCGGGCGCCTCGAGCGTGCATGGCGTCGGCGATCTCGACGGGCACGGCGTTGACGCCCGAGTTCGAGAACACGAAGGCGAGGTCTCCCGGGCCCGGCGCGAAGTGCGCCACCATCAGGTCGGCGAGGCCGGTGGTGTGCTCGCACAGCGTGCTCTCGAGGCCGCCATGCAGGGGCAGGAGCGATGCGTGGTACAGCGGTTGGACGCACGCGAGCCCGCCGGCGCGGTAGAAGCTCTCGAGCACGAGCCCGATCGAGTGCCCGGTACCGCTCGTGTAGATGAGTCGCTCGTCGCGCACGACGCCGAGCATCGACTCCGCGACGCGAGCGAGGGTCGTCTCGTTGTGCGCCTCGACCGCCTCGAGGTGGGCGCGCATGAACGCCCCGAAGCTCGCCGCTGACCCGTCGATCGCCTCACCGATCATCGCGGGCGACCTCCGCCACAAGCGCGGTGGCCGCGGCGTCCGACGGTACCGAGCGCAGCGCGTCCGCGAGTCCGGCGACGAGGGCTCGTGACAGGGCGGCGAGCAAGCCGATGTGGGCGTCCGTGTCCGGCGAGCCGAAGGCGAACACCACATCGACCGGGTCGTTCGTCGGATGGCCGAAGCTGACGGGGGTGGCGAGGCTGACCGCGCACAGCGCGAGCCGGACGACCCCGTCCGCGGGTCGGGCGTGCGCGAGTGCGACCCCGGGGGTCACCACGATGTAGGGGCCCTGGTCCTCGACGATGGCGATGCACCGGTCTGCGTAGCGGGGCTCCAAGGCACCCTGCTCGACGAGCGGCCGGCAGGCCGCGCGCACCGCGTCTCGCCAGTCGCCGGCGGTGACCCCGACACGCGCGGCCACGGCCGAATCGGCTGCATCGGTCACGTCGGTCAGGCTGTCGGCGTCAGCCATCCCACCGCCTCCATCCCCCGAACCAGCTTGTCCCGCAGCTCGTCCTTGTCGAGAAAGTTGGCGATGGCGACGACCACCGGCGCCCGGCCCTCGAACTCCACGGTGTGGAGCTCCTGGCCGATGATGATGTCGGCGGGCATGCTCCGCGCCGACGACGTGTCGGTCGCCACCACCCGGGCGCGGAGGCCGAGCTGCTTGAAGACCTCCTCAGCAGTCATCCGCAGGATCAGGCTCGTACCCATGCCCACGCCGCAGACCGAGAGCACCTGCAGCTCGTCGTCCACGCCCTTGCGCACCACCGCCACCTCAGGCGCCCGGGACCGGTTCCGGCCGGGCCGTGCGCGGCTGCTCTTCTTGGTCGCTGGGGTCCAGCCGGCCATTGCGGCGGCGAAGCGCGTGGCCACCGCCCATGAGGATGCCGGCAACCATCATCCAGCCGAAGACGGTCACGAACGCCTCTTCGAAGGTGCCGAAGGCCATCGGGCTCTGCACGAAGAGGATCGACCACGTCATGATGTACCAGTCGGGGTCGGCGAGCGTCGCGAGCTGCGGCCCGGTGTCGGTGAGCAGCGTCCAGGTGACCGCCTGGCCGACGGCCAGGAACAGCCCGTTGATCGCCCCTCCCAGCACGGCACCCTTCCACCCGCCGTAGCGGTTGCCGAAGACGCCGGCGGCACCGCCCGGGAAGAACAGCATGATCATCGGCGGCACGATCACGATCCAGTCGATGGCGGCGAAGACCGCCATCAGGATCAGGAACACGGCGGTCGACCCCAGGAAGCCGAGCATCACCGCCGTCGGTGCGTACGGGAACACCGTGGGGGCGTCGAGCGCCGGCCGGGCGCCGGGGATCAGGCGGTCGCTGATGCCCTTGAACGCAGGCACGATCTCGGCGAGGAACATCCGCACGCCGAACAGCAGGATCGCGATGCCGGCCGCGAACCTCAGCGACTGGATCATCGCCCAGATCCACGGGTTGACGTCGGGGTCGTAGGCGGCGGCCTGCTCGCTGCGGACGGCGGCGTCCGCGAACACCATCGCGACGAGCATGATGACGGCGATCACGAGCGCGGTGCTGACGTTCACGTCCTTGAAGAACGACAGCCGCTGGGGCAGATGCACCTTCTCGCTGTCGTCTTTGCTCGGATCGCCCACCGCCGGAGCGGCGGTCGCAGCCAACCAGCACACCGACGAGCTCGTGTGGGCATAGCCCCAGTCGTCGGACCCGATCACCTTCTTGGTCTTCGACGCCATGTACATCGGCTGCAACGTCCAGTAGGCGGCGAGGATCACGCTCCCGACGAGCACCAGCGTCAGCTGGCTGAGCTCACCCCAGGCCGCCACCAACGACGCGGTGACGACGACGCTCATCCAGAACATCAGGTGGCCGGTCAGGTACACGTACGTCAACCGGAAGACCCGCACGATGAGCACATGCAGCAGGAACCCGACGGTGATCACCATGGCGATCGTTCCGCCCTGGTCGGCGAGGAAGTCGTCGAGGGAGACCTCCGAGGTTGGAGGCTCGAGGCCAAAGGCGCTCGCGACGATCGTCTGGAACGCGAGCAGACCGCCGATGAACAGCGCGATGCCGGCGAACAGGGCGTAGATGCCGATCGCCGCGCGCAGGCCGCCGGCGACGATCTCCTCGACCGGCTTCTTCTGGAGCCAGAACCCCACCAGCACGATCAACCCGAGCAGGATGCCGACCTCGTTGAAGATGTTGTTGGCGAACCACTCGAGGGTGTCCTTCAGGACGTCCACTGTGCACCACCTGCTGATCCGTGACAGCGGTGCAGGACGACCGCTCCTCCGGACGGTCGCGCTCGGCGTCACCTGCTCATAGGGCCGATGGTCCTGACTTCGCGGCCACCGCACACCACGTGCCGCGGCGGTGGGGCCGAAGGTCCCTGGTCGCTCTCGGGACCCGGGCGTAGCGTGAACCTGCACGGGCCCAGGACGGAAGCTGCGAGGACGATGAACGAGGTGGTGGTCGGCGTCGACGGGTCCCCTGCGTCGGGGCTGGCGCTGCGGTGGGCCTACGGGCTCGCCCAGGCGCGGCGACGCCCGCTGCGGGTCATCCGGACCTGGCAGTACCCGGCGAGCGCGGGTGCGCCGGGGGGTCCCATGACCCTGCCGACCCCAGACGAGATGGACGGGGCGATCCAGGCCGAGCTCACCGGCCAGCTCGCTGATGCACTCGGCGAGGATGCCGGCGGTGTGGCCGCCGAGGTCCGTCGGGGTTCAGCGGCCGGGGTCCTGGTGCACCGGGCCGTGTCGCTCCATGCCGACGTGGTCGTGGTCGGCGCCCGCGGACTGGGCGGCTTCGACCGGCTGCTCCTGGGCTCCACCAGCCGCCAATGCCTCGAACACGCCCCGTGCCCGGTGGTGATCGTCCGTGCACCCGACGCCGACGTCTCGCCCGGGCTGCCGGGACGCATCGTCGTGGGCCTCGACGGATCCACGGCTGCAACGCGAGCCCTGTCGTGGGCAGCCCGGCTCGCCACCGACCTCGGCGCCGACATCGTCGCCCTCCATGCCCTCGGTTCCCGGGCGTCCGAGGACGTCGCGACTCGGGCTCGAGCGCTGCTCGACGGCGAATGGACCGATCCGCTCCGAACAGCCGGCGCCCGCTACGACACGCGCCTCGATGCGCGCGACCCCCGTATCGCCCTGCTCGCCACCGCCGAGGAGATCGACGCCGGGCTGATCGTGACCGGCACCCGAGGCACCGGCTTCGTCCCGGGTGTGCTGCTCGGCAGCGTCGCCAACCACCTCGCCGTCCGCGCGCACCGCCCGATCGCGGTGGTGCCCGCAGCAAGCGAGACCGATGTGCACTAGCGCCACGTCGGACGGGACCCGACCGACCGGGGGGGCCTGATGCCGCACACGTTCCAAGCGATCGCCGTGGACTACGACGGCACCCTCACGACCGGCGCACGACCCGATGCCGCGGTGCTCGACAGCATCGCCGCAGCCCGATCCCGCGGCAAGCACATCGTGCTGGTGACCGGCCGCATCCTCGACGAGCTGCGCCACGTGTTCCCCGACGTGGAAGACCACTTCGACGCCATCGTCGCCGAGAACGGCGCCGTGCTCTCCTTCGCGGGGCGCCTCCGCCGGCTCGCTCCGCCGGTCGACCCGTCGCTCGAGGATGCGCTCACCCGCCGCGGGGTCCCCGTGCGCGGCGGGGAGGTGCTGCTCGCCTGCGACGCCCACCACGACCAGATCGTCCTGGAGGAGGTCCACCGGCTGGGACTCGACTACCAGGTGATGTACAACCGCGCCGCCCTGATGGTGCTGCCGTCCGGCGTCAGCAAGGGCACGGGCCTCTACGAGGCCCTGGGCGACCTGGGGATCTCACACCACAGCACCATCGGCATCGGCGACGCCGAGAACGACCATGCGCTGCTCGAGGTCTGCGAGCTCGGCGTCGCGGTCGCCAACGCGGTGCCGTCGCTGAAGGACCGGGCCGACGTGCTGCTCGATGAACCCGATGGCGCCGGTGTCGCGAGCCTGCTCGATGGTCCGATCCTGCGTGGCGAGCGGCGGGTCCATC
>Ga0208490_100531_pt1 | contig 22377 bp, 22 predicted proteins | sample SubbioAug_CSWold_FD_184818 | JGI IMG/M metagenome (GOLD analysis project Ga0208490, IMG submission 184818) | Serpentinite rock and fluid subsurface biosphere microbial communities from McLaughlin Reserve, California, USA - CR11Aug_CSWold (SPAdes) | ecosystem: Environmental > Terrestrial > Deep...
CCTCCTGGCCGGGAGGCACAGGAGGTCGGGCGAGCGCGGTATGTGGCGCTCGCCTAGGTGAGAAGGAGCAGTCCCAGCGCGTGGATCATCGCTCCCCAGGATGCCGGGGTGCCCCCGCGATGTCAACGCAGATGGCTCAGTAGTACGTGCACCGGCAGCGGTGGCGGGGCCTCGACTTCACCGCGGGGTCCTGGCCCATCTGCCAGAGGCGATGGTCGACGCTCGCGGCGGTGACGCGGTCGTGGCCCGCCGCTCGCAGCCGGTCGACCAGCAGCTCGACCGCGTGGACGCCGAGCGCCCGGAGCTCCACCTCGCCCCGCTCACCCGAGACCAGCAGCTCTTCGCGGTCGATGCGGGCGTCGAGGGCCGGGTCCACGACGAGGACGCCGGCCACCTTCAGCACGTGTGGCACGAGGTTGTCGGCGAAGGCGGTGAGCGCGTGCAGGTCGTCGAACCGGCCGAGCTCGTCGCCGGTCAGCGCACCGGCCAGGTTCGACACCACGATCTGGGCCCGCTTGTACAGCGGGACGTCGAGGTCGTCGATGCGGTGGCGATCGGCCCAGCAGGGGAGCGCCCCCAGCTCTGCGGCCAGCGCCGCGCCGCTGCCGCCGGCGGCCGCGACCATCGCTGCCGCCGACCCGGCATGGCGCTCGAGCAGGTGGGCGCCGAGCTCGCGCCACGCCGCAGTGAACGCGTCCAGGAGGCCGCGCACCTCGCCCTCGAGCGGTTGCTGGAACACGCCGGACACCTGCTCGACCGTGACGGCAGCGAGCCAGTCCGCCGTGGGCACGCCGTCGGTGCGGCAGTGCTGCTGCCAGCGAGCTCCCATGGTCCGCGCCCCCGAGAGGCCGGGCAGCTTCACGACGTGGGGGAACCAGCCCGAGCCGAAGTTCACCGCGTTCCACGCGACGACACCGAGGGCCCGGTCCTCCGGCGGCCCGGTCCAGCGCTCCTCCGGGAACGGCTCGGGTGCCGTTGGATCGAGCGAGGAGGTCAGCCGGTCGAGGGCCGCTTCGTCGATGCGCACCAGCTGCGCCAGCTCGGCGAGTGCTGCGGCGCCGGCGCGGACCCTTGCGGGCAGCGGTTCGTGTTCGTCGGCCATGGGAGACTCGGCAGCGTGCCAGAGCTGCCCCGATTCCACCTCGCCGTGCCGGTCGACGACCTGGCCGCGGCCGAGGCGTTCTACGGCGGCGTGCTCGGTTGCCCCACGGGCCGCCGGTCCGAGCGGTGGATCGACTGGGACGTCCACGGCCACCAGCTGGTCACCCACCTGGTCGACCAGCACCCCGGCGCCGGCGACGCGAACCGGGTCGACGGGTACGAGGTCCCGGTGCCGCACTTCGGACTGCTGCTCGACGTCGACGCGTTCCACGTCGCAGCCGAGCGGCTGCGCGCCGGCGGCGTGCGGTTCGTCATCGAGCCGTACCTGCGGTTCGAGGGCGAGCCCGGCGAGCAGTGGACGCTCTTCGTGCGCGACCCCGCCGGCAACGCCATCGAGCTGAAGGCCTTCGCCGACGACGCCGACGTGTTCCGCAGCTGACCCCGGCGCGGAGCGGCACATCGAGCATCGAGAGCGCCAGTCGGACAGCGAAACGCGGCGTTCATCCGGGTGACGGGAGGAATCTGCGAGCTGCGTCCCGAAATGGCCCATCGGGTGGGCAGCCCAAGCAGGGAAGGGAACTCATGGTACGGATCCTCCGTTCACGTCCGCGTTCGGCGGTGGCGCTCGCGCTCATCGCGCTCTTCGCATCGGCGGTGGCGGTCTCACCGATCGCCGGCGCCCACCCGGATCCGCTCGAGGGCGGTCACAAGCAGCAAGCCGCTGGCGGCATCGTCGTGCAGGTGAACTCGCCGAGCGATCTGGCGAGCGAGCTGCAGGCTGTGCAGTGGGGCGACAGCGGAGAGATCGACAACCAGACCGCCGACCTCGCCTGGGCCGGGAGCGGGTGCAGCCCGCTGAGCTACGGGACCGCCGACGTCGAGGGCAAGATCGCCCTGATCGAGTCGGGAGCCGCCGGCGATCCCTGCCCGGCTTCCACGTTCTTCCAGCGGGTCCAGTCGGCCGAGAAGGCCGGTGCCATCGGCCTCGTCGCCATCCCTGCCGAGGGCGCCGAGCCGAACGGGAACGCCACGGCCGTCACCGCCGACATCCCGGCCCTCGAGGTGTTCCGCTCGCCCGAGGTCCTGGCCGTCCGCGACGCCGTGGTCGCCGGTGAGCCCGTCGAGGTCACGCTCGCCGACACCCGCGAGCCGCTGGAGCGCATGTCCGACCTGCCGTGCGTCGAGGGCAAGGCCGGGCCGTTCGCGTGCGACGGCATCGATCTGCTCTCCTTCATCCCGCAGGAGGAGTTCGACGGGGCGGGCGTCAGCGACATCTGGGGCTGGACCGACCCGGAGAACGGCGACGAGTACGTCATGTTCGGCAAGACGAATGGCGTGGCCTTCTACGACATCACCGATCCCCTCGATCCCACCTACGTCGGCTACCTGCCCAACCAGGCGGCGCTCCAGGAGATCTGGCACGACATCAAGGTCTTCCAGGACCACGCCTTCATCGTCAGCGAGTCGATGCCCCACGGCATGACCGTGTTCGACCTCACCCAGCTGCGCGGGGTGACGGAGGCCGAGGAGCTCGAGCCCACCGCCCGGTACGACGGCGTGATGTCGGCGCACAACGTCGCCATCAACGAAGAGACCGGGTTCGCCTACATCGTCGGCGGGAACGCGGCGCTGGTGCTCCCCGACCAGTGCCTGTCCGGCCTCCACATGGTCGACATCAACGACCCGACGAACCCGACCTTCGCCGGCTGCTACCCGCTCGACGGCGGTCCGGGCACCGCCGCCCGCGTCGCTGGTCTGCCGGTGGGTGCCGCCTACGTCCACGACACCCAGTGCGTGATCTATCGGGGGCCCGACACCGACCACCAGGGCAAGGAGCTCTGCTTCAACGCCGCCGAGGACAAGGTCACCATCGTGGACGTCACCAACAAGCTCATGCCGTCCACGATCGCGACCGTCGACTACGAAGGCGTGGCCTACGCCCACCAGGGTTGGCTCACCGAGGACCACCGCTACCTGCTCACGAACGACGAGCTCGACGAGTTGGCGGATCCCGGCACGCGGACGCGCACCATCGTCCTGGACGTCAGCGACCTCGACGCGCCGGTCGTGCACAAGATCCACCTGCATGACACGGTCTCGATCGACCACAACAACTACGTCCACGAAGGCCTCGTGTACCAGTCGAACTACACGAGCGGCCTCCGCGTCCTCGACGTCGCCACACTCGACGACGCCGATCCGCGCCTCGACGAGCAGGCGTTCTTCGACGTCTACCCGTTCGACGACGACGACCCGAAGGCGATCTTCGAGGGCACGTGGTCGAACTACCCGTACTTCGCGTCGGGCACGATCGCGCTGACCGGCATCAACGAGGGTCTCTTCCTGGTGAAGCTGGCCGACGCCGATTCCGACGTCGGTGATGGTGGGGGTGGCGACGGCACCACGCCCGGCAAGGACAAGGGCAAGCGCCCCGACCACGCCGGACCGCCCGAGGGCCGGGGCCCGAAGGGCTGATCCCGGGGGGACGCGTCAGCTCGTCGGGTGGGCTCCGGCCCACTCGACGAGCGCGTCCGCGTCCCAGGTGTTGACCACCTGGTCGGGGGTCACGCCGTGGCGGGCGGCCTTGTCGCAGCCGAAGGGCTGCCACTCGAGCTGGCCGGGGGCGTGGGCGTCGGTGTCGATGGCCAGCTTGCAGCCCCAGTCGAGGGCGAGCTCGAGGAGGTGGTCGGGCGGGTCCTGGCGCTCGGGGCGGCAGTTGATCTCCACGGCGGTGTCGAAGCGGGCGCAGGCGGCGAAGACGACGTCGGCGTCGAAGCTGGAGCCGACCCGACCGGCGAAGTCGCTCTTGCCGATCTGGCGCTGGTGGCCGGGGACCTTCTGACCGGTGCAGTGGCCGAGGATGTCGACGTGGGGGCTGGCGACGGCCATCACCATCCGGCGGGTCATCTCCTTCGCGTCCATCGACAGCTTCGAGTGGACGCTGGCCACCACGACGTCGAGCCGGTCGAGGAGGTCCTCGTCCTGGTCGAGGGTGCCGTCGGCGAGGATGTCGACCTCGATGCCGGTGAGGATCCGGAAGTCGTCCCACCGCCCGTTCAGCTCCTCGATCACGTCGAGCTGCTGGCGGAGTCGGTCGGGGTCGAGGCCGTGGGCGATCGTCAGGCGGGGGGAGTGGTCGGTGAGGACCATGTACTCGTGGCCGAGTGCGCGCGCCGCCTCGGCCATCTTCTCGATCGGGGCGCCGCCGTCGGACCAGTCGGAGTGCAGGTGGCAGTCGCCCTTCAGCGCGGCCCGCAGCTCGGCGCCCGCGCCGGCGTCGATCGGGTTCGTGGCCTCGAGCTCGGTGAGCTTCTTCGGGACCTTGCCGGCGAGCGCCTCGGCGATCACCGCGCTGGTGGCGGGACCGATGCCCGGCAGCTCGGTGAGGGTGCGCTCGCGGTGGCGGGTCAGCAGCTCGTCGGGATCCAGCTCGGCGACCAGGTCGCGGGCGTTGGCGTAGGCGCGGACCCGGCGGCCCTCCTCGAGGCGGCGGTCGAGCAGGTACACGATGCGATCGAGCACGTCCACGGGGTCCAGCGGCCCGGAGGTGTCGTCGTGATCGCAAGCGTCGGCCACGCCGTCGACGCTACCGGCGGCGCGCCGGTGGCCTCGCTGGTCCCGGCGCAGGATCTCGCCGCTCGGTCCGCCCCGAGGGGGTCGGCATCGACCACGATGTCGCCGATGCCCGTACGCCGACCTGGGGAGCGCCTGGCGGTGTGGTGGGGCACGCCGCACCACCGGTGGGTGATCGCCATCGTCGTGACGGCCTTCGGGCTTCGGGCCGGCTGGGCGCTCTACGCCCTCGATTCGCTCCCGGAGGTGTTCGCTTCGGGAGACCAGTACGGCTACGTCCGGTACGGCCAGGAGATCGCCGCCGGCAAGGGCTACGTCTCCTACACCGTCGGCACGCCGACGGCCTACTACCCGGTCGGCTACCCGGCGCTCCTCGGTGCCCTCTTCTGGCTGGTCACCCACACGCCGCTGCCCGACGACCTGCCCGCCGCCGTGGCCCTGCTCCACGCGACGCTCGGCACGGCGACGGTCCTCTTCGTCTGGCTTCTCGGACGCCGCGCGGTCGGCGCCACGGCAGCGCTCGTGGCGGCCGGGGTGGCTGCGGTGCACCCCGAGCTGATCACCTACACGTCCTCCTACGCGCTGGAGACCTCGTTCCTGGCCTTCGCCCTCGGTGCGCTCGCGCTCCTCGCGACCCACCGCTGGGAAGACGGCCTGCCGAGCGTCCGCCGGCTCCTCGCCTTCGGGTGCGTGCTCGGCGTCGCCGCGCTGATCCGACCGTTCGCCCTGCCGTTCCTGCTCGCGCTCGGGGCCGCCATCGTCGCCGCCGGGTGGGGCTGGCGTCGGGCGATGGTCGCCTGCGCGTGGTCCGGCTTGGCCGTCCTCGCCGTCCTCACGCCCTGGACGGTCCGCAACGCCGTCCGGTTGGACGCCTTCGTGCCGATCTCGACCAACCTCGGCGACACCGCCTGCATGTCGCGCTACGTCGGCAGCGACGGCGGCTTCGCCTGGGCCGCCCACGAGGGCTGCGCCGACCCCACCCTGCCCGACGTGGCGCGCAGCGCCGAGAACCTGCGCCACGCCCTCCGCTTCGTCGTCGAGCACCCGGGCGAGGAGATCGCACTCGTCGGACGTCGGGCGGCCAAGATCTTCGAGCACGGCCACTCGGGTCTCGACGAGACCGAGGCGAGCGGGCGGGGTCCGCTCCCGAGCGGGCTGCGCGTCCGGCTGGAGACCGTCGCCGATGCCTTCGCCGTCGGGACCCTTGTGCTCGGGATCCCCGGGCTGGTGCTCGTGGCCGGTCGGCGCTGGCGCCGGCACCCGGGTCGTCCCCTCGTGGTGGTGCCCGCCGCCGTGCTGCTCGTGATCCCCCTCGGGTTGTGGGGGACGCCCCGCTTCGCCATGCCGCTCGCCCCGTTCCTCGCGGTCGGGACCGCGGCCGCCGTCGTCGCGCTGGTCTCGCGTGCGTCCGCCCGGTGGCGCGCCGTCGCCGCGCCCGGGCCGCCGCTCCCGGCCTGACCGCAGGTCGCCCCACGACCCTCGCGCTCGAGCGCCATGACGGGGCCCGCCACCGGCGCCGGTAGCCTCGCCAACCGCATGGAACGCTTCGGGTTCGTCGGCCTCCCCAACGCCGGGAAGTCCTCCCTCTACAACGCCCTCTCGGGAGGTGGCGCGCTGGCCGCGCCGTACGCGTTCGCCACCACCGACCCCAACGTCGGCGTGGCCAAGGTGCCCGACGAGCGGCTCGGCAAGCTGGCCGAGATGTCCAAGTCGCGCAACGTCGTGCCGGCGTCTGTGCAGTTCGTCGACATCGGTGGCCTGGTCGAGGGCGCGTCCCAGGGGGAGGGTCTCGGCAACCAGTTCCTGGCCCACATCCGCGAGGTCGACGCGGTGGTGTTCGTGCTGCGGGCCTTCGAGGACGACGACGTCCCCGGCCCGTCCGACCCGCTCGAGCACCTGCGCGTCGTCGAGATCGAGCTGACGCTGGCCGACCTCGACACGGTGGAGAAGCGCCTCGACAAGCAGCGCCGTATGTTCAAGGGCGACAAGTCCCTCGCCGGCGAGATCGCCGTGCTCGAGGAGGCCGTGGCCATCCTGGGCGAGGGCACACCGATCTACCGATCGGCGATGAAGCCGGCCGATCGGGACGAGCTGCGCCAGCACTTCCTGCTCACCAACCGGCCGGTGATCGCCATCGTGAACGTCGGCGACGACCAGCTCGACCAGATCGATGCGGTCGTGGCGCCCGTGTCCGAGGAGCTCGGCGACGTGGCCGAGGTCATCGGCATGTGCGTCCAGCTCGAGGCCGAGGCGGCCACGCTGGACACCGAGGAGGAGCGGGTCGAGATGCTCGAGGGCCTCGGCCTCGGCGAGGGTGCCCTGCCTCGCTTCCTGCACACCGCCTACCAGCTGATGGGCCTGCGGACGTACTTCACGACCGGGGAGAAGGAGAGCCGGGCCTGGACGTTCCGGGCCGGCTCGAAGGCGCCGGAGGCGGCGGGCGTGATCCACACCGACTTCCAGCGCGGCTTCATCCGGGCCGAGTGCATCCAGTGGGACGAGCTCCTGGCGTGCGGTTCGTGGAACGCGGCGAAGGACGTGGGCAAGCTGCGGGTCGAGGGCAAGGACTACGTGGTGCAGGACGGCGACGTCCTGGAGTTCCGCTTCAACGTGTAGGCGAAACCGGCAGACTGCACCCATGCCTTGGCTGCTGCACGACGACCGGGTGCTGGCGAGCCTCGAGATCGCGTCGGCGCGGGCGGACCGGCGCAAGGGCCTGCTCGGTCGTGACGGCTTCGAGGGCGCGCTGCTCATCGAGGGCACCCGCTCGGTGCACACGATGGGCATGCGCTTCCCGATCGACGTCGCCCACCTCGATGCCGACGGCACGGTCCTGCGCTGCGCCACCATGCGCCGCCACCGTCTGGGCCTCCCGGTGCTGCGGGCCAGCAAGGTGCTCGAGGCCGAGGCCGGGTCCTTCGAGCGCTGGGGGATCTGCCCCGGCCAGGTCCTCGAGGTCCGGGTCGAGCACCCGACCGCCCCGTGAGCGGGCGGCTCGTCGTCGTCGGCACGCCGATCGGGAACCTCGGCGACCTCTCACCCCGGGCCGTCGACGCGCTCACGGATGCCGACGTGATCGCGTGCGAGGACACCCGTCGCACCGGCCGGCTCCTGCAGGCCGCCGGCGTCGAGAGGACCGACCTCGTCGTGGCCAACGACCACACCGAGGCCCAGGTCGCCGGCCGTCTCGTCGACCGGGCCCGGACCGGCGAGGTCGTCGCGCTGGTCTCCGACGCGGGCATGCCGGGCGTGTCCGACCCGGGGAACGAGGTCGTGGCCGCCTTCGTGGCCGCCGGCCTCGCCGTGGAGGTCGTGCCGGGACCCACCGCCGTCACCACTGCGCTCGCGGCGAGCGGCCTGCCCACCGGCCGGTTCGTGTTCGAGGGGTTCCTGCCCCGCAAGGGCGCCGGGCGCAACGAACGGCTCGCCGCCGTCGCCGCCGAACCGCGCACCGTCGTGCTGTACGAAGCCCCTCACCGCGCCGAGCGCACCATCGCCGACCTGGCCGGGGCCTGCGGGCCGGACCGCCCGGTGACCGTCGCCCGGGAGCTGACCAAGCTGCACGAGGAGTGGTACCGCGGCGACCTCGCCGGCGCAGCCGAGTGGCTGGCCGCCGAACCCAAGGGCGAGTTCGTGATCGTGCTCGGCGGCGCCGAACCCCCACCCGAGGTCACCGACGACGAGCTGCGCGAGGCGCTCGCCGAGGAGGTCGCCGCCGGCGCCACCACCCGTGACGCCGTGTCCGCCGTGGTCGCCCGCTACGGCGTCGCCAAGCGCCGCGTCTACGACCTCGCCCACTGAATCCTCGGGCGTTCCGCGCCGCCTCGCAGCGTTCCGATTCAGCCCTCAGCGGCGGCGAGCGCCTCGGCCACGGTCGACGGGCGATGCGTCGCGAGGAGGGCTTGCCGGAGGCCGGCGACGCCGTCGGCGCTGAGCTCCCAGATCGCCTCCTCCTCGTCGGTGTGCAGCACGAAGACGGGGTGGTCGTCGAGGCCTTCGACCTGGATCGAACCCCCGGCGAAGGTGCCGGCGGGCTTGCCCTCCCAGCGCAGGTCGACGGCCAGGGCGCCCGGCCCGTCGAGGTGGTCGGCCCCGGACAGCACGGTGGCGACGGAGGCGAGGCCGGCGTCGGGCCGGACCCCTGTCGGACCGCCGCAGTGGATGGCTTCGAGGCAGCTCAGCGACTGCACGTCGGGCACGGTGGCGACGAGGGTGCCGGCCGTGGGCCAGCCCGGCTCGCCGACGGTCCTGCGTCGGCCCGGCAGCCGGTAGAGGCGGGCCGCACCGCTGCGCTTGGCCGGGACGAGGCCGGGCACGTCGAAGTCGACGGTGACGAGCCGGGCGCCGGTCTCGAGGATGCGGGGGAGGAGGCGCTGCAGGGTCGCCGGGGCGAGGTACGAGAAGAGGACGTCGGCGGCGATGTCGGTGCCCGGGTCGAACAGGTCGCCCTGGCGGACGTCGGCCTCGATGCCCGCGTCGGCGAGGTGCTCGGCCGCCTCGGCCACCAGGTCGGCATCGGCCTCGACGCCGGCGACGGACGCACCACGCCGAGCGGCGGCGAGCAGGACCTGGCCGTCGCCGCACCCGAGGTCGAGCAGGCGCACGCCCGGTCCCACGTCGGCGAGGTCGAGCGCGGCCTCCACGGCCACGGCCTGGCTCGGAGCCCAGAAGGGCCAGGTGCGGGCGGTGCCCGCCGTGTCGAGGTCGGCCACGTCGTCAGGCCGTGGCTGCGGGTAGGTCGGCGTGTGCGTGGGCTCGCAGCTGCTCGGCCGCCAGCTCCGGCGGCATGATGTTGATCATCACGCCGGTGCCCTGCTCGAAGCCGGCCACCGAGGTGATGCGCGGGTTCACGTGCACGTGCCAGTGGAAGTCGCCGGGGTGGTGGTGCGGGGCGGTGTGGAACACGAGGTTGTACGACACGTGGCCCATCACGCCGCGCAGGGTCGCCAGCGCGTCGCGGATGGCCCGACCGACGGCGACGACGTCCTTCGGGGAGGCATCGGTGAGGTGCTCGGCGTGGGTCCGGGGCAGCACCAGCATCTGGTAGGGCGAGGCGCTCCAGAACGGGCACAGGACCATGACCCGGTCGTCGACGTGGACGATGCGGTGCCCGGCCTCGAGCTCGGCCTGGATCGTGGTGCAGAGCAGGCAGGAGCCGTCGAAGCGCTCGAAGCCGCGCTGCTCCTCGGCGATCTCGCCCGGCACGAAGGGGATGCCGAGCAGCTGGCCGTGGGGGTGCTCGAGCGACGCGCCGGCCGCACGCCCGGCGTTCACGATGGCCTGGGTGTAGCGGGTGCCCGCCTGGCGGCCGTGGTCCTCCATCCGGTCGCGGATGGCGGCCATGACGAGACCGGCCTGCTTGTCGTCGAGGTCGCCCCAGGACTGGTCGTGCTCGGGTGAGAGCACCAGCACCTCGTGGATGCCGGACGCGTTGGCCTGGGTGAAGACCGGCCCGAGGTTGGTGACCCGCATCGGTTCGGTGCCGGCGAAGGCCGGGTACTTGTTGGGCACCACCCGCACGGACCACGCGCCGTTGCTGCCGTACTCCTCGAGCGAGGGGGGCGTCTCCTCCTCGTTGCCCGGGCAGAACGGGCACGGGCGGTCCGGGTCGTCGTCGATCGGGATCTCCCTCGACACGAGGTCGCCGGGTCGGTCCTGACGAGTGCTGGCCACGGTCACCCACCGGCCGGTCAGGGGGTTCAGGCGCAGCTCGCTCACTGCTTCGAGACTACCCAGGCGGGTTCGCGACCCGGTACACGGTCACGTGGGCCTCGCTGGTGGGGTCGAAGGGCGCACCGTCCCAGCCGGCGTACCGCTCGGCGACCTCGAGCCCGGCTGTCGCGGCGAGCTCGTCGAGGGCCTCCGGGGTGCCGAAGCACACCTGCCACGGCCGGAGCCGGACGGGGTGGCCGTCGCGCAGCTCGACGTGGTGGCCGCTGACCATCCCTCGCTCCGGATCGGTGCGGCTCACCCGCAGGACCACGAGATCGGCGTCGAGGCGGACGACGTCGACGTGGTCGGTGGCCTCGTCGGCGCCGGCGCCCGGGACGAAGGCCTCGATCACGACGATGCCGTCGTCGCGCACCGCCCGCCTCGCCTGGGTCAGGCAGCGGCGTTGCAGGGCGGGTGTGGGCAGGTTGAACAGCGTGTTGAACGCGACCAGCACCCCGCCGAAGGCAGCGTCGCGCACGGGCAGCTCCGCCATGTCGGCCGCGACCACCGCCACGTCGGGGTGCTGGGCCACCGAGCGCCCGAGCATCGCGGTGGAGGCGTCGAGGCCGACGACCGCGACCCCGGCTGCCTGCAGCGGTCCGGCGAGGCGACCGGTGCCGCTCCCGAGCTCGAGGACCGGGCCGTCCGTGCGCTCGGCGACGAAGCGGGCCGTGGCCTCCGGCGGCGACACGTCGGCGTACCAGTCGTCGTAGACGTCGGCGAACCCGTCCCCGTAGGTCGACGGTCGGTAGCCGCGCATGCCGGGGACGATGTCGTCGTCGGGTCCCGGGAGCGCCATCCGGGCATCTTGTCGCGCCCCGACCCGGGAGAACGGGCCCGGTGGCGGCGGAGCTGCCAGACCGACGGCAGCGGGACGTAACTCGTTCGCGCGCGTCCTAAGTTGCCCCGGGATGAGCGACGATCGCCGGCGACCCGGCCAGCACGAGTCGCGCCGGGACGAGGCACTCCGCCGGTGGATCGCCGACGAGGTCCACCCGTTCTGCGAGCCCGTCCGAGCCCAGCTCGACCGCAGCGGCCTCGGCCGTCGGGGCCTGCGCTCCGCTGCGGACCTCGCCCGCCTCCCCTTGACCGGGTTGGCCGACCTCGGCGACGGCCGTCGCCACGTGCTCGAGCCGACAGCGGACCGCATCCGCGGATCCGCCGGCATCGAGCTGCGCACGAAGCTCCTCGTCGCCGACGTCCTCGGACGGCGCGAGGGCTTCGCTCGCCGGGAGGTCGACGGGCCGTACAAGCCGGTCCGCTGGACGGCCGAGCAACATGCCGCCGGCACGCTGTTCGTGGGCGCGACCAACACCGATCTCGACCGCCTCGCCGTGCTCGGCCGCCGGGCGCTGGCCGTCAACGGCATCACGCCGTCGGATCGCCTGCTCTGCGCCGGGACCGGCGGCATCGGGCCGCTCCAGCTCGAGCTCGGCGCCCGGGACGCCGGCGTGGCGCACCTCGGCGCCTCCGAGGTCGACGCGGCAACGATGGGCGCGGCGGCCCCGACGGTGGTGGCCGGTGCGCCCGCCGACCTCGACCGGGCCATCGACGCCGGGCTCCCCGACAGCGTCCGCATGCTCGTCGTGCACCTCGGCACGGGCGGGGCAGACCTCGCCGCCCTGCGTGCCCGGAGCCGGCGCCCGCTGCGGCTGTGGTGGGCGCCCCCCGGGGTGCGCGCCGCCTGGGTCACGTGCGAGGCCGACCAGCTCCACACCTGGCCCGAGCACGAGCACCTCGAGGTCGTCGGCCCCGACGGCGAGCCGGCCGAGTCGGGGCGCCTGGTCTGGTCGGCCGTCGGCTGGCGGGGGTCGGTGTGGCTGCGGGTCGCGCTCGGGCCCGAGGGTCGGGTCGACCGGACGGCGTGCTCGTGCGGGCGGACCACCCCGCGGGTGCTCGGTGCGGCGCGGGCCCGCCGGCGGACCCCGACGGCTGCCGGGTCCCGATGAGCGGCGCCACCTGGGCTGCACCCGACAGCGCGCCGGTCCAACCCGAGCGCGTCCCCGCCTCCACGCCGGCGCCGGACGAGCCGGTCCGTCGTGCCGACCGCGAGCTGCCCCCCGTACCGGTCGCGCTGCGACCCATGACGACCCCCGATCTGCTCGACGGGGCCTTCGCCATCATCAAGCGCCGGCCGCGCGACGTGCTCACCATCGCCGCCGTGCTGCTGATCCCGGTCGAGGTCCTCAGTGCGGTGCTGCTCCGCGACGTCCTCGGTGCCGAGGGTCTGACCGGGCTCGCCGACCCGACGACGGCGTTCGGTGACGACGGGGAGGTGGTGGGCGCCGGCGCGGCGCTCACGTCGTTCGCGATCGGCTCCGTGTCGCTGGCCCTGCTCGCCGGCGCCCTCGGCGTGCTGGTCGACGGGTGGTACCGGGGGCGCGACGTCGGCCCGTGGGAGGCGGTGGGCGTGGCGCTCCGTCGCAGCTGGGCCCTCGTGCTCGGCGTGGTGCTCGTGAAGCTGCTGGAGGGCATCGGCCTGCTCGCCCTCGGCGTCGGGGCCTACCTGGCCATGGCGCTGTGTCACCTCGTGAGCCCGGCGATCACGGTCGAGTCCCTCGGACCCCTGGCCGCGATCCGCCGCTCGGTGCAGCTCACCCGCCAGCGCATCTGGCCCGCCCTCTGGGTGCCGCTCCTGGTCGGCGTCGTCGGGCTGCTCGTCGGCTTCGGCTTCCAGTCGGTGCCCGAGCTGGCCACCGTCGTGGTCCCAGACGACTGGCACTGGCTCGTGCGCTCCGCCGGTCAGATCGGATCCCAGCTGGTGGTCGTCCCCTTCACCGCCGGCGTCGCCGTCCTGTTCCACCTCGACCTGCGGATCCGCATCGAGGCCCACGACATCGAGCTGCGCGCAGATGCGGTCCTGGCAGGGTGAGCCGGGCGGTCTCGTCGACCCCGACGAGGCCCGCCGCACGGCCCAGGAGATCCTGTCGCGCCCCGAGTACCGCGAGCCGCAGCCCTCGCTGCTCGACCGGGTCTTCGAAGCCGTCGTCGACTTCCTGGGCCGCGGCTTCGCCGCACTCACCGGCGGTGGTGCCGGCAGCGTCATCGGCCTCGTGATCACCGGGCTCGTCCTCGCCCTGGCGATCTGGCTGCTCAGCCGTGCGCTGGGGGCGTCGTGGTCGCGGCGGTCTGGCTCCGGGACCGCAGCCGGCGTGGTCCAGGGCACGTCGGCTCCCGACGACCCTGCGGTGTGGGACGAGGAGGCGGACCGCCTGGCCGCCGCCGGCGACCACCGGGGCGCGCTCCGGTGCCGGTACCAGGCGTTGGTGGCTGCGCTGGTGGGCACCGGCGCCTTGCAGGACGCGACGGCCCGAACGCCGGCCGAGATCCGGCGGGAGCTCGACGGACGGCGACCCGAGCTCGACCCGTTGCTCACCTCGGTGACCGAGCGGTTCGAGGCAGCCTGGTACGGCGGACGCCCGGTCGACGCCGACGGCGAGCGGTCCTTCGCCGCCGACGCTGCGACGCTCCGCGCCGGCGACCTGCGACACCGGTCGGTGCAGGCGTGAGCCGCCGGGTCGCCTTCGGCGCGCTGCTGGTCCTGGGCGTGCTGCTGGGCGCGTACCTGACCGCGGCCCGCCAGACCCAGGGTCCGCCGCTCGATCCCCGGTCCACCGCGCCCGACGGTGCGAAGGCGGTGGTCGAGCTGATCGGTGCCCTGGCTTCCATGGACGTGGTCGACGAGGTGCCCGGTGGCGATGTCGACACCGCGCTCGTCATGCAGGACCGCTTCGATCGCGGCGCCGAGGACGCGCTGCTCGACTGGGTCCGTGGCGGCGGCACGCTCGTGGTCGCCGACGTCGACTCCACGCTCACCCCCGTGGTCGTCGGGACCAGCACCGGCGACGTCGACGTGGCCTGCGCCGGCGACGTGCCGCCCGGTCTCCGGGACGTGGCCCGGCTCGCCGTCGGCGACAGCCTCCTCCTCGACGTCCCCGCCGGTGCAGGCGCCTGCGGTCCGGTCGGCGCCGAGGGCGGTGCCTCGGTGGTGGTCGAGGCCGAGGGAGCGGGGCGCATCATCAGCGTGGGCGGCCCCGACGTCTTCACCAACCGCCACCTCGACGAGGCCGACAACGCCGTGCTGGCCGCCGCGCTCCTCGCGCCGGACGCCGGCGCGCGCAGTGCCTTCCTCCGCCCGTCGCTGCTCGTCGGCAGCGGCGACCGGAGCCTCGTCGACCTCATCGACACCCCGGTCCGGGCCGCGCTCGCCCAGCTCGTCGTGGCCTTCCTGCTCGCCGCGCTGTGGCGGGCACGCCGGCTCGGCCGACCGGTCCTGGAGCCCCAGGCGGTGCCCATCGAGTCCTCCGAGCTCACCGAGGCGGTCGCCCGGATGCTCGGCCGGGCCGACCGCCCGGGACGCGCCGCTGCCGTCCTGCGCGACCGCGCCCGCCGGGACCTCTCCGGTCCGCTCGGCCTCGCCCTCGACGCGCCTGGCGACGACGTGGTCGACGCCATCACCCGACGGACCGGGCTCAGCGCCGAGCAGGCCCGCCGCGCCGCCATCGATCCGGTCACCGACGACGACGACCTCGTCGAGGTGGCCACCCTCCTCACCCAGATCCGGAAGGACACCACCCATGGCCGACGTCCCACCCACGTCTGAACCCGCATCGGGTCACGATGCCCGTGCCTCCGTCATCGCCGTCCGCGACGAGGTCGCCAAGGTCGTGGTCGGCCAGGACGGCGTCCTGTCCGGCATCATCGCCGCGCTGCTCGTCGGCGGCCACGTCCTGCTGGAGGGCGTGCCCGGCGTGGCCAAGACGCTGCTGGTCAAGACGGTGGCCGCCGCCTTCGACCTGGACTTCAAGCGGGTCCAGTTCACGCCCGACCTGATGCCGTCCGACGTGCTGGGCCAGGTCATCTACGACGCCGACCAGGGCTTCCGCTTCCGGGAGGGGCCGGCGTTCACCAACGTGCTGCTCGCCGACGAGATCAACCGCACGCCCCCGAAGACCCAGGCCGCGCTGCTCGAGGCGATGGAGGAGCGCCAGGTGTCGGTCGAGGGCACCGCCCGCAAGCTGCCCGAGCCCTTCGCCGTCATCGCCACGCAGAACCCGGTCGAGTACGAGGGCACCTACCCGCTGCCCGAGGCCCAGCTCGACCGCTTCCTCTTCAAGCTCCAGGTCGCCTACCCCGACGCCACCCAGGAGCAGGAGATCCTGGCCCGGCACCACGCCGGCATGGACCCCCACGACCCCGCGTCGGCCGGGGTGCGCGCCGTCGCCGGCGCCGCCGACCTGGCCGCCGGCCGGGCGGCCGTGCACCGCATCGATGTCGAGCCGGCGGTGCTCGCCTACGTCGTCGCCCTCGCCCGGGCGACCCGGGAGCACCCGTCCTTCAGCCTCGGCGTCTCGCCCCGTGGTGCCGCCATGCTCCTGCACGCCTCCAAGGCGTGGGCGTGGCTGGCCGGGCGCACCTACCTCACGCCCGACGAGGTCAAGACGGTGGTCAAGCCCACGTTCCGCCACCGCGTCCAGGTCCGGCCCGAGCTGCAGCTCGAGGGCGCGACCGCCGACGCCGTGCTCGACACGATCCTCGCCAACGTCCCCGCGCCCCGCTGAACCGCATGCCCGTCCCCACCGCCCGACTCGCCGCCGTGGCCGCCCTCGCCGCGGTCGTGGTCGCCGTGGTGCCGGGCTCGGTGGCCGGGCGGCTGCTGGTGGTGAACGGCGTGCTGCTGCTCGTGGCCGTCGCCGACTGGGCCCTGGCGCCGTCCGGGCGACGGCTGCAGATCGAGCGGGACCTGCCGGCGGTGATCACGCTGGGAGCGACCGCGACCGTCACGTGGCGGGTGCGCAGCTCGGCCCGACGGCCGGTGCGGGTCGCCGTCGCCGACGAGCTCGCCCCCAGCCTCGGTGCCAGCACGCGCCGCTTCCGGGGCACGGTGCCCGCCGGGGGCGTGCTGACCACCTCGACGTCGCTGATCCCCACCCGTCGCGGCCGGTTCGCCCCCACCGAGCTGGTGTGGCGGGTGGAGGGCCCCCTCGGCCTCGTCGCCCGGCAGGGGCGGCAGGCGCTGCCGGCACCGCTGCGCGTGCACCCGCGCTTCCGGTCGCGGGAGGAGGCGGAGCTGAAGATCGACCAGGCCCGCATCCTGGAGGTCGGGATGCGGTCGGCCACCGGTCGTGGCGGCGGCACCGACTTCGACCAGCTCCGCGAGTACACCGTCGACGACGAGTCGCGGCGCATCGACTGGTCGGCCACCGCCCGCTCCGGCCGCCCGATCGTGCGGACCTTCCGGGCCGAGCGCAACCAGCACGTGGTGGTGCTCTTCGACAACGGCCGGGTCATGGCCGGACGGGTCGGCGGGGTGCCCCGGGCCGAGTACGCCATGGACGCCGCGCTGCTGATCACGACGGTGGCGACCCGGCTGGGCGACCGGTGCGGGCTGCTCGCCTTCGATCGCACGGTCCGTGGTGTCGTGCCGCCGTCGCACGGCCGTGATCAGGTCGGCCGCGTCACCGAGGCGCTCTACGACCTGGAGCCGGTGCTGGCCGAGAGCGACTACCGGGGCGCGTTCCACCAGACGCTGGCCCGGTTCCGCAAGCGGTCGCTCATCGTGCTGCTCACCGACCTCGTCGAGCAGGCGGTGGGGGAGTCGCTGCTGCCGGCGCTGCCGGTGCTCACCCGCTCGCACCTCCTCCTGGTGGGGGCCATCCAGGACCCGCAGGTCCGGGCGTGGGCCGACGGCCCGGTGACCGACGCCGACGATGCCTACCGTCAGGCGGCTGCGGCCCGGACCCTCCGGGCGCGGGAGCGGGCGGCGGCGAGGCTGCGGGCAGCCGGTGCCACGGTGGTCGACGTGCCACCCGAGCGCCTGGCCAGCGAGCTCGGCGACGCCTACCTGGAGATGAAGGCGGCCGGCAGGCTCTGACCCCTGTGCGAGCTCAGAGCCGAGCCGACAGGCGAGGCGACCCATGGGCACGGGCCCTATGGCGGCGAAGCCGCCAGACCGAGTCGCGGGAGGTCGTGATGATGTGTGTGATCCTTGACCCCCCATGAGCAGGCTCTTCGAGGAGATCGACCGGCGCGACACCCCCATCGGGGAGATCAGCGTCCGCCGGCGGCTGGAGCCCACGCTGCAGATCGACGTCTACGAGGTGAAGCTCGGCGACGAGCACCTCATGTCCAGCATCTTCACCGTGGCCGAGGAGGAGCTGGCCCGGCTGGGTCTCGCCGCCGTCGACCCGTCGTGCGGACCGGACGGCCTCGACGTGGTGGTCGGCGGCCTGGGGCTCGGCTACACCGCACGCACCGCGCTCGGGGACGACCGGGTGCGCTCGCTCCACGTCGTCGAGAAGCTCGCCGCCGTCATCGAGTGGCAGCGGGAGGGCATCTTCCCGGACAGCGCCACGCTCACCGGCGACGCCCGCACCCGCCTGGTCGAGGCCGACTTCTTCGCCTGCGTCGCCGACGGGACGCCGTTCTCGGTCGGTGAGCCAGCGCAGTTCCACGCCGTGCTCCTCGACGTCGACCACACGCCCCGCCACGTGCTCCACCCCAGCCACGCCGCCTTCTACGAGCCGGCCGGCCTCGCCCGCATGGCCGAGCGGATCCATCCCGGCGGCGTGTTCGCCCTCTGGTCCGACGACCCGCCGGACGACGCCTTCGTCTCCGGCGCGGAGCAGGTGTTCGCCACCGTGGCCGCCCACGAGGTGTGGTTCCCGAACTTCCACACCGGTGGCGAGGCCATGAACACCGTCTACGTGGCCACCGTCTGAGGGGAGATCTCGTGGGTCGCACCCACGGATGGCGCGCGATCCACGGGGGATCCGGCCGCTGCCCGGCCGAGGCGGACGATGTAGGTGACGAACGCGACCTGGACCAGCACGCCGATGCCCACCCGGACCGTCGTGGGCAGCGGTGACCCGGTGACGAAGCCCTCGATGAGCCCGGCCACGACGAAGGCGCCGACCAGGCCCAGCACCACCACGACCGCCTGGCGACCCTCCTCGGTCAGCGCCTGCATGCGGGGCCGGTCGCCGGGGTCGATCAGGGTCCAGCCCAGGCGCAACCCGGCGCCACCGGCCACGATCACCGCGCTGATCTCGAGCAGGCCGTGGGGGAGGATCAGGCCCCAGAACCGCTCCCACTCGCCGACGGCGTGGAACAGCCCGCCGGCCACGCCGACGTTGGCGCCGTTGAAGGCCAGGATGCCGGCGGTCGGGACGCAGGCGAGGATGCCGACGGCGAACGCCGTGATCGACACCTGGATGTTGTTGAAGGTCACCTGGGCGGCGAACTGGCTGGCGGGCTCGGAGGAGTAGTACGCCTCGAAGTCCTCCTCCACGTAGGCGGCCCGGACCGCCTCGGGTGCCGACGCGTCGAGCGCGGCGTCGCTGTTGGCGATCCAGGCGCCGACGGCGAAGGCGGGCACGAGGGTCAGCAGGGCAGCGACGAGGACGAAGTGGCGGATGCGCCAGACCGCGCCCGGGAACGCGACCAGCACGAAGTCCCGGACGGCGGTGCTGGCCGAGCTGCGGGCGCCGTAGATGACGGCGTTGGCGTCGGCGACGAGCCGGGTCAGCAGCGCGGTGAGGGACGGGTCGGCGTACGCGGTCCGGGCGTGGGACAGGTGGCCGGACACCCGCTGGTAGAGCTGCACGAGCTCCTCGAGCTCGGCCGGCTCCAGGCGGCTCGATCGGCGACGCCCGCTCCGGGCCAGGTGGGCGAGGCGGTCCCAGGCCGGTCGGTGCTCGGTGATGTAGCGATCCAGGTCCACAGGTGGCCGGTACCGTACCGAGGCGTGACCGTGACCCCGCCCGCACCCGTGCGCCGGGGCGGCGGTCCGGTGGGGGAGGGCATCGTCACCCCCGAGGCGGTGCTGCTGGAGTTCGCCGTCGCCGGGCTCGGGAGCCGCTCGCTCGCCTTCCTCATCGACCTCGCCATCCGCGGGGCCCTGCTGTGGCTCGTGTTCCTCGGTGCCGCTGCGGGCGGGATCGCGCTGGACGAGACCGTGATGGTCGTCGTCTCCATCGCGGCGGTGTTCGCCGTGCTGTTCGTCTACCCGGCGCTCACCGAGACCGTCTGGAACGGCCGCACGCCCGGGAAGATGGCCATGGGCTTGCGGGTGGTGACCATCGAGGGCGCGCCCGTCCGGTTCCGCCACGCCGCCATCCGCTCCGCCCTCGGCCTCGTCGACTTCCTCCTCGGCGCCGGCACCCTCGCCATCCTCAGCGCGCTGGCGACCCGCCAGAGCCAGCGCCTCGGTGACCTGGCGGCCGGCACGATCGTCATCCGCGAGCGCCAGGTGCAGAGCGAGTCGCGTCCCGTGGCGTTCTCGCCGCCGCCCGGCTGGGAGGCCTACACCGCCTCGCTCGACGTGTCGCGCCTGTCCGGCGAGGGCTACGTGCTGGTGCGGTCGTTCCTGCTGCGGGTCCACGAGCTGGACCCCGCCGCCCGCCGGGATCGGGCGGCGTCGCTGGCTGCTCGGGTCGCCGCCACGATCGAGGTGCCCCTGCACGCCGGCACCGATCCGGAGGGCTTCCTCGTCGCCGTCGCCGCCGCCCACCAGGCTCGACATGCCGATCGGGGAGCGTCGCCCGCGCCGGTCCCGGATCCCTCCGTGCCCCCACCGGTCAAGCGCCCGGTGCCCCCGCCCGTCGTGGTCGACGACCAGCCCGCCGACACCTGGGGTCGGTAGGTCCGGAGGTCTTCGGTTCTGGCAGTGCTCCCGTCGCACACGCCGCCCGTAGCCTGGGTCGGTGGCCTACCTCGACCACGCCGCCACCACGCCCGTGCGCCCCGAGGCGCGCGACGCGATGCTCCCGTGGCTCGGCGACCGCACCGGCAACCCGTCCGGCGCGCACCGCCTCGCACGGGACGCCCGGCGCGCCATCGACGATGCCCGTGACACCTTCGCCGAGCTGACCGGCTTCGCGCCCGGCGACGTCGTCTTCACCGCCGGCGGCACCGAGGCCGACAACCTGGCCGTCCTCGGGGTCCTCGACGCCAGCGGTCTCCCCGCCGCCACCGCCGTCTGCCCGGCCTCCGAGCACCATGCCGTGCTGGAAGCAGTGGAGCACCGCCACGGCCGGGTCGCTCGCGTCCGGGCCGACGGCCAGGTCGACCTCGACCACCTCGCCGAGCTCCTCGACGACACCGTCGCCCTGGTCTCGGTGATGACGGTCAACAACGAGACGGGGGTCATCGCCGACCTCCACGCGGTCCTCGACCTCGTCGACGAACGGGCGCCCCGGGCCCTCGTCCACACCGACGCCGTCCAAGCCCTCACCTGGCTCGACCTCCCGGCCGCCACGACGGCACCCTCGGGGCGCAGCGTCGACCTGCTCTCGCTGTCGGCCCACAAGTTCGGCGGTCCCCAGGGGGTCGGGATCCTGGCCGTCCGAGCCGGCACGTCGCTGGCGCCCCGCGTGCTCGGTGGCGGACAGGAGCGGGGTCGCCGCTCGGGCACGCAGAACGTCGCCGGGATCGTCGGAGCGGCCGCCGCCGCCCGGGTCGCCGGTGCCACCCGCCCGGACACCGTCGCCCGCCTGGGCGCCCTGCGGGACCGCCTCGCCGACGGCCTGCACGCCGCCATCGACGGCCTGGTCGAGACCGCGGTCGATCCATCCACCCGCGACCGCCGCGGCAAGATCGCCGGGAGCTGCCACGTCTGCATCCCCGGCGTCGAGGCCGAGGCCCTCCTGGTGCTGCTCGAGGACCGTGAGGTCTTCGCGTCGGCGGCGTCCTCGTGCGCCTCCGGTGCCCAGGACCCGAGCCACGTCCTGGCCGCCATGGGCGTCCCCCGATCGGTCGCAGCCGGCAGCCTGCGCCTCTCGCTCGGCTGGTCGACCACCGATGCCGACATCGACGTCGCGCTCGACGCCGTACCCGCCGCCGTCGAGCGCCTGCGCTCCTTCGCCCCGCAGGCGACCTCGACATGAGGGTGCTCGTCGCCATGTCCGGCGGGGTCGACTCCTCCGTGGCCGCCGCCCTCCTGCAGGAGCAGGGCCACGACGTCGTCGGCGTCACGATGAAGCTCTGGGGTGGCGAGTCCGACTCCGGTTGCTGTTCCGTCTCCGACGTCGACGACGCCCGACGGGTCGCCGACCAGCTCGGCATCGACCACCACGTGTTCAACTTCGGCGACGACTTCAGCCGCGACGTCATCGAGCCCTACGTCGCCGACCACGCCGCCGGCCGCACCCCGAACCCCTGCATCGAGTGCAACCGGCACCTGAAGTTCGACCGGCTCCTCCGCCGGGCCGAGGCGCTCGGCTTCGACCTCGTCGCCACCGGCCACCACGTGCGCCTCGCCACCGACGCGCTCGGCCGGCCCCACCTGGCCCGGGCCCACGACGCCGCCAAGGACCAGAGCTACGTCCTCTACGTCGTCGCCGGCGACGTGCTGGAGCGGGTGTCGTTCCCCGTCGGCGACATGACCAAGGACGAGGTGCGCGCCCACGCCGCCCGCCTCGGTCTGCGCACCGCGTCCAAGCCCGACAGCCAGGACGTGTGCTTCATCACCTCCGTCGAGGGCCGCCGTGGCTTCCTCGAGGACCGCATCGCCTACACCCCCGGCCGGGTCGTCGACACCGCCGGCACCGAGGTCGGCCGGGTCGACGCGGTCGAGCTGGTCACCATCGGTCAGCGCCGTGGGCTCGACCTCGGGGGGAACGCCACCCCCCGCTACGCCGTCGACGTCGACGTCACCGCCGCCACGGTCACCATCGGCGACGCCGGCGCCCTGCTGGCCGACGCGGTCGAGCTGGCCGAGGTGGTCTGGGCCCACGACCCCGTCGAGGGCCGGGTGCTCGCCCAGTGCAGCGCCCACGGCGTGCCTCATCCGGCGACCGTCACCGGGGCGACCGTCACCTTCGACGAACCCCAGCGCCGGCTCGCCCCGGGCCAGTCGGTCGTGCTGTACGACGGCGATCTCGTCGTCGGCGGCGGGATCGCCCAGCGCTGACCAGCTCGTTCTTCACGCGCAGATCGACCACCTGAGGTCGATCCGCGCGCGAGGAACGGGGAGGGGCTCGTTCCTGACGC
>Ga0208490_100532_pt1 | contig 22345 bp, 23 predicted proteins | sample SubbioAug_CSWold_FD_184818 | JGI IMG/M metagenome (GOLD analysis project Ga0208490, IMG submission 184818) | Serpentinite rock and fluid subsurface biosphere microbial communities from McLaughlin Reserve, California, USA - CR11Aug_CSWold (SPAdes) | ecosystem: Environmental > Terrestrial > Deep...
GACAGGGTTCTTCCTCCCTGCAAGGTTCCTACTAAAAGGTTTCAGCCTACCGGCATCCCCCTTTACCAGACTTATCCTGGCGCAATCTGACTTCTGACTTCTGACTCCTGTTTAATGTATCTATTTTTATTATACCAGCTATTGGTATGTTTTAATCTTAAGTATACATGCAAAAAGGAGTTGAAGCCGGATTTCCAACTTCAACTCTTTTGTTATGGCCCTGTAAAAGCCTCCTCTGATTCGACTGGTAAACTGAATAATACTTTAATGACTGTACCCCTGGGCACCCTGTTGCCGGCGGAAATGCTTTGCTGAACTGCAATTCCTGTAGAGTCTTGCCCTATCTCCAGTTTTAATCCTAGCGCATTAAATACTTCCGCAACCTCTTTAATTGTCAGACCTAAAGTATCAGGAACAATCACATTATGATTATAGTCAATTTCATCACTATCTTTGTCTAAATAAATTACTACCCTGGTCTGAGGTTGAACCTTGGCGTGGGCGGCAGGAATTTGAGCAACTACTTTTTCTCCTTCTCCACTAAATTGAACAAGCAAACCACTTGCTCTTAGCTTTTGCTCAGCTTCAGGTTTTGTTAAGTTCCTAATATCTGGAACTGTAACTAGCTTATTAAGAGAGCTCTCCCTTGTTTTTAACTCTTCTGGCGTATATGCCGGTTCCACTTCCAAATACCTCAGAACGTCTTCAATAACATTTTTAAAGACCGGCGCAGCAATCTGTCCACCATAGTATAGGCCAACTGGTTCATCAATAACTACCAACCCCACCACTTGGGGGTTATCAGCAGGAGCAAATCCCACAAAGGAGGCAACATATTTTCCTTGAGCATATTTGCCTCCTTCAACCTTCTGAGCTGTCCCCGTCTTACCGGCTATCCGGTATCCTGGCAAGTAAGTATTTCTCCCCGTTCCATTGGCAACCACACTTTCCAGTATCTCCCTGGCCAAGGCTGCTGTTTTCTTCGATACCACCTGGCGCACAGGTTTTGGGTTAATAACTTCAATCAACCTACCCTCTTCATCGCGAATTTCTTTAACAAGTTGTGGTTCTAATAATAACCCATCATTTGCTATGGCTGCAGTTGCAGTAACCAACTGCAGTGGAGTAATGGCAATTGCCTGGCCCATGGAAATTGTCGCCACGTTTATTAGCTTTAAATCCTTCTCTGGAATCATGATACCCGTAGCTTCTCCCGGTAATTTAATGCCGGTGGATCTGTCAAAGCCAAATCCCTTCACATATTGATATAATAGCCCTTTGTTTTTTTCTTCCAATCTTAAGCCCAGGGTGATAAAACCAGGATTGCAAGAATTTTCTACCACCTCCAGAAAGGTTTGAGTACCATGCCCCCCGGCCCTCCAGCAACGGATAGTCACTGCCCCTACTTTAATAAATCCCGGATCGTGAAAAATTTTGTCCGGATCAAACAATCCTTCTTCAATAACAGCCGCCAGAGTTATTATTTTGTAAGTAGACCCAGGCTCATAACTGTTGGAAATAGCTATATTGCGCCAATTGATGGATGGATATTGGCCAAATTGATTGGGATCATAGGTGGGACGAGAGGCCAAAGCCAGAATCCCACCTGTTTTAGGATCCATCAAAATAATAGTAGCACTTTTAGCTTGGGTGGTCTGAATTATTTTATCTAATTCTCGCTCTACAATATATTGGATTACCTCGTCTATTGTTAATATTAGGTTATAGCCCGGCTGTGGAGGAATATAGGCATGGATTGCATGGGGAATTTCTCTGCCCCTGGCATCGTATTCCACCTCTATTTTTCCCGAAACTCCCTGTAGCTTTTCTTCATAAGTTACCTCTATTCCTTCTAGCCCCTGGTTGTCTATCCCTGCAAAACCTAGAATATGGGCAGCCAAGCTTCCTTTAGGATAAAAACGCTGGTTTTCCTCTATTATTGTTATTCCCGGCAGATTTAATTCCTTAATTTGTCGGGCCTTCTCAAAATCAATTTTCCGCTGCACAAATTCAAAAGAAGATAGCTTGGTTATTCGTTCAAAAACCTGGTCATAATCCAACTCTAAAATATCGGCTAAAGTTCCAGCTATTTCTTCAGCTCTTTTAGAATTTCGCACCCTAGGGGGAACGGCAATTACTGTATCTGCACTGATACTGATAGCCAGTTCTTTACCATTTCGATCGTAAATAGTTCCTCGCTTGGCCTTAACCTCAATACGTCGCATTCTATTTTCTTCTGCCTGCTGCTGTAATTCCTCTCCTTTGACTATCTGCAGCCAGGCCAGTCTCATCGTCAAACCAAAAAATATTATAATAGCACCAAAAAAAATCCAGGCAATTCTCTTCCGATATATTACATTAGTATTGACTTAAGTCACCCCCCAAACCTTACCCTATCTGAAGTTAATAATTTGGCTGATGGCCTGAATAACGGGGTTTAGCTGTCTCCCTTGCTGTTCCACGAGAATAACATTTAGCTTACCTTGTGTACCACCCGTCTCTCCTTCAATGAGATTGGCAGCTGTATTCATCAATATTGCCAATTGTTGTTTTTCCCTTGGTTCAGCATAAACCATTCCCAGTTTGGCCACTGCCTGCTCTTCTATCCGTTCCAGGGACTGAAGCTGTAATGTTCTCAAAAAAAGCCTTTGATTTGCCGTTTCAAGCGAAGCAATTTCCTGCTTTAACTGAAGGGATTCGAATTCGACAGACGCTATTTTGGCGTATTGAGCCGTAAGTAATATACCCAGAAAAAAGGCACCCAAAATAGTTACAACCATAAGCCCCTGTTGCAGTCTACCCGTTGCCACTTTTTTGGCCTTCTGCCTTCTAGGTATATGCTTTGTTATTTCTTCTTTTTCGCTGCGGACTGCATACTTTTGGGCTAGTAACAAGGTTATTCAACCCCTTCTTTATTTAGAACTTTGTTAATTTTTTTCACAACCCCTTAGTTTGGCACTTCTCGCTCTAGGATTGTGTGTCAGTTCTTCCGGCGTTGGCTCCAACGGTTTTTTTGTCAGGTTTTTTACCACAGGCTTTTGTCCACAAACACAAATTGGTATCATCCGTGGACAAATACAGCCTAGCGTTTTTTCTTTGATAAACTGTTTGACGATCCGGTCCTCTAGGGAATGGAATGTTATTATGCTTATTCTCCCGGCGGGCTTAAGTAAATCTAACGACTGCTCCAGGCTGTCCTTTAAATTACCTAGTTCGTTATTCACATAAATTCTAAGGGCCTGAAAAATTCTTTTGGCTGGATGAGGCCCTTCCCTTCTGGCCCCCTTGGGAATAGCTTTTTTGATGATTGTCACTAATTCTGCCGTAGTTTCAACTGGCTTAGCACTGCGGTGCTCCACTAAAAATTCGGCTACCCGCTTTGCCCACCTTTCCTCACCATACTCCCAAAATATTTTAGCCAATTCTTCTTCCGCTAAATGATTAACAGCTTGGCGGGCAGTTAAACTATTATCCACATTCATACGCATATCAAGAGGAGCATCCTGTTGATAGCTAAAACCTCTCTCTCCCATATCCAACTGGGGTGAAGAAACACCCAAGTCATATAGAATTCCATCCACAGACTCAATTCCATAGTTTAATAGTCTAGGGCCTAGGTTGACAAAGTTGTCGTGAATTAAAATAATGTTAGCAATACCGGTGAATTTGTTTTTAGCATTAGCGATGGCGTATTCATCCTGGTCAAAGGAAAATAAACGGCCACTTTCTCCTAAATGTTTCAAAATCTCTTCAGAATGACCTCCCCCACCTAAGGTGCAATCTATATAAATACCATCTTTTTTAATCTTCAACAGCTTTACTGCTTCCACCAGCAATACCGACACATGGGCAAAGGTCAAGCTTGTCACCTCTTTATAATCCTAAGTCAAAGTCTACAATTTTTTCAGCTATTTCATCGTAAGCCGTTTCAGCCTCTTTGCTGTATATATCCCACTTATCTTTACTCCATATTTCTATCCTGTTAGAGACCCCAATTAACACCACATCTTTCGATAAATCAGCGAAATCCCGCAAATTTTGGGGCAGTAAAATTCTTCCCTGTTTATCTAATTCACATTCAGTTGCCCCGGAAAAGAAAAAACGTACAAAGGCCCGGGCATCAGCCTTGGTGAAGGGCAGGGTTTTTAGTTTCAGTTCTAAGGCGGTCCATTCACTCACGGGGTAACCAAACAGGCAATTATCAAGTCCTTTAGTAATCACGAACTTTTCTCCCAGACAGTCCCTGAATTTAACTGGGATAATCAGCCTGCCTTTACCATCTATTGTATGTTGAAATTCCCCCATGAACATGAACCTCACCCCACTTTCGCGCCATTTCGCACCACTTTAACCCACTTTCCACCACTACACCATAGTTTCTCTACATTTTTTAATTTTCCTTCTTTTTTTTTACAATTAATAGGAATAATTTTTATTTTTTTTTAAAATTAGGACCTTAGTCCTAGTGATAGTAGGACCTTCTGGATAATAAAAAAAGTGAGGGTCTTTTGTAATCAGACTCTCACTTTAAATCTTAGATATCTTCGGTATCCATGGCCCCTGTTTGGTTGAATTTATAATTATTTGTCTTTCGTCTCCTCAGTTCAGATTTAACCACTCCCGCCTGCTCCTGTTCCCTACGCCCTGTTCCTATTTGGGATGCAGGTTGAGCAACTACACTACGGTGAATTTTATTAGTTCGCCTGCTTAGCATTGTCTCACCTCCACTCCTATTATTCCCGGCCTACAGCAAAATATTAGTTCTTAATGGCGTTTTTATGAAATAAAAAACAGTGTTTAAATTATCTAAGAAAAATTGGGTTGCTAAAAATCCAGGGAATTAGCTTATTATTAAAGATTCCTCTTCTAAGAAACGCCTCTACCCGGTATACTCCACTATCAGACAGGGGAATGCACAACTGGGAATCCACCGACTCATGCAAACAATTGCCATTATGAAATAGCTTTATTATTGCCTTTTCTGGCAGAAACACTTTTGCCACCATCCCTGGCTCAAAGGCAGTCTCTGCTCCCATGCCGATTACCACTTCCCCCAAGTCATGTTCTACCAAAAATCTAAATCCTTTGGCCGGTGCAAAATAATCAAAAGCTACAAATCCCGATCCTTCCTTCAAGGCATGGTAGATAAGCTGCTTATCATATGCCAAACTATTTGTTAGAGGTTCCGGCACTAGGATATGAGTATTAACAGTGCGAAAAAGGAAATCATAAGGAAATATGGTCAGAGTGGTTAGCTTCATGTTTACTTTGACAGCGTGGGCATCAGTTCCCCCAATGATAACTATTTTTCGTTTCTGCCCAATAGAGTCCACCTTAGCCAAAGCCTTGCTGCAAGGTCCGGTAATCCTCCAGTTGGGGTTTATTAATCCTGAGTACAAAGTGGAAAGTAGATTGTCAGCCCCGTCTCGCCATTGGGAACAATAGTTCCAAATTTCAATCCCTGAGTATCCCACAACAGACCAGTCATTCCATGTATAGGCTTTGCCGCCAAAGAAAACCGGTGATCCTACTTCAAAGGGGTGAGCAATTATACCAAAGCCACCATTCCAGTTGACTTCATTGATAACTTCCTGAGGATTTGAGTCATTACCGGCAACCTCCCGGTTAAGCCCCATCACTAAGTAATGATGCCAACGGCGGTTAATCTCCGTGCCAATTAACACCAACACCCGGTCATAATAGCCTTCTTCGCCATTTTGTAAAGCCTTTAAGGTAAAATGGTCATTGATAATAACAAAATCAACCCCTGCTTCATTACCGGCTTGGGCTATTTCAGGAATTGTGCCGCTACCATCTGAATAACTAGAATGAACATGTAGGTTTCCTATATATTCATAAACTGCCACTGTCTCTCCCCCAGTGCAATTATGCCTTCTATCGTTTCAATATGTATCCACCAAGATAAAAAGCGATAATAATCCCAAAAAGTATGCCTATTACCCAGGGTAGAGATAATCCTAAGGTTTCCAGCATCCCCAAACTTAATAAAGTTATAATTACTGCTGAGATTAAAATACCCCCGCTCAATGCCATGATGGCAGTGGAAAAATTAAATCCAAACAGATGAGCCACTAAACTTCCAGTCCAAACTCCAGTCCCTGGCACCGGAAAAGCAACAAAAAGCACTAACCCTATTACTCCGTATTTGGCTACCTTGCCACCTTTTTTTTTGGTTTTCTCCATCACTCTATGAACAAATCTCTTGCCGCCAGGAATCCTGCTGATTAGACTAATTATTGGATCTAACAGTATCAGTACTGGAATACCTGCTAAAATATTCCCCAGTACAGCCATTAGCATTGCTTGATGTGGAGCTAGCCCCTGGGCTATCCCGTAAGGAATTGCTGCCCTTAGTTCGGTGATGGGGAGCATAGACAGCACAAAAACCTGCCACTCTATCGGTATGCCTGCAACTAACTGAAATATATTTTCTCTCATAAACTCCCTCGTCTGCCGGTATTAATCCAGCTGAAACTTTTTCCGTATTGCCTTACTGACCGCATTAGTAGTTTGATAAATTGTCAATGCATTTTCTTCAGACAGACTCCCTGTTCCACAGCTAGGGGTTATCATCACCTGTTTTAGCAGTCTCTTTTTATTTACTCCCTTTTCCCCCAATATATCCACTTGCTGGCTAAATAAGTCAACCAGACTGTCCATTGACTCAGATAAAATTTTTTCTGAAGTAGGCACAATTCCAAAGGCCAAAATGCCGCCTTTTTCTAAAAAAACATTAATCTCTCCAGGAAAAATACTGATGGATGAAAAATACTCATAGGCGTCAAAATTAACCACTTCAATATCCATGGCAAACAACAAAGACCAATCAGTGCCTGCACAGGTATGACTGCCCACAGCAGCACCTGCAGCTTTAATTGCCTCTACCACCTCTTCCAATTCACTGGTAATTCCTTCCTTGGTTAAAGTTATATGGGTAGCAAGCCCTAAGGAGTATAGACCCGGGTCATCGATAAAGATGATTACCGGCAATCCCAGCTTAGCCAGCATATTAGCTTGCCAGCGGCCGTTAAGGGCAAGTGTCTTGGTCAATACATCCCTTAACTGATCATTGTAAAAGCTAGCTTTTCTGTCTGCATCAGTTACCTGTAATCCCAGGGTAATGGGCCCACTGACTTGGCCTTTTAATAACTTCGCTTCGTCATAATACCCACCCTTAACCTGATCAACAAATGAATAAAAGCCCCGAGCACTGCCAGGAGCAAAACCAAATCTGTTCAGGGCCTCACTGTCACCTTCACTGGCCTCCAGATAAAGGGAGTAAAACTCTGTTAATAAATCTGTAAAGTCCTGACGGTAAGTGTCAAAATAGGGCGTCCTGCCTGACTCTGCTTTAATGAGCCCAATTTCAATAAGTAGTGTTAAATATTGGTTGATAAATCCTTCCGACTCTCCCAGCTTTGGCAGTTGAGGCCAATGGGGAATCAGGGGAAAAGTTTTATTAATCAACTGGTGACTCTCAGCCAACCCCTCTAAGGGCAAACTACCTATCCCGGTGGAATGACAATTACCTAATATTCTCAACACTATGCCAGCTCCTTTATCTCCTGGTTTAAATTATTAAGTACTTCAACAGCAGCCAGAGCCATTACTTCTATCCCCACCAGCATACTCTCTTCGTTCAAAGTAAACCCTGGATGGTGGAGGGGATGATTCTCATTGTTGTCGTCGCCTGCTCCTAGCTGGAAAAAAGCTCCAGGTATTTTTTCGCAATAATAAGCGAAATCCTCCCCTCCCATTGATGGTGATTTAATCCCCAAGATTTTCCCTGGGCCGATTATTTGTCTGCCGGCTTTACGCACCAGCTCTACTATTTTTTTATGATTTATCACCGGTGGATAACCATAATGATAATCTAGCCGGTAAGCTCCCCCGTAAGCCTTTACAATATTTGCTATAATTTCTTCAATAATAATATGCAATTTTTTACTCATAATTTGGCTTAAGCTTCGACAAGTCCCCTTCATCTGTACTGAGCTGGGAATAATATTAGGAGCTGTCCCTCCGTTAATCTGTCCAATTGTGACCACCACCGGCTCCACCGGGTCAGTTAATCGACTGGCAACAGTTTGCAGGGCCATAATCAATTGTCCAGCAATAACTACCGGGTCAATAGTTTGGTGGGGAGCTGCTCCATGACCGCCAGAACCGATCACCTCAACTTCAAATACATCCGCCGCTGCCATGACCACCCCTTCTTTGATGCCAATCACCCCAGCTGGAATGTGGGGGTTAACATGAAGGGCTAAGACAGCATTTATCACAGGATTTTCAAGAACACCTGCCTTTATCATCTCAATAGCTCCACCTGGTGGTGATTCTTCACAGGGTTGAAAGATGAGTTTCACTCCTCCTGCAAAGCTATCCTTTAGCTCTGTTAATACTTTGGCCACGCCTAAAAGAATAGCAACATGGGCATCATGACCACAGGCATGCATTATCCCTGGAAAAGTAGAGCAAAACTCCAATCCAGTCTCTTCCTGAACCGGCAGGGCGTCCATATCGGCCCTCAATCCAACAACAGACCTTGAATTCAATGTTCCTTGAATCAAGGCTGTCACTCCGGTTCCCGCTGCCCGTTCAGGACTTAACCCAAGGTTAGTTAATTGCTCATAAATAAGTTTACTGGTCTGCTTTTCGGCAAATCCTAACTCAGGGCAAGCATGAATCATCCTGCGCCAATCTACTACTTGGGGAAAAACATCTGCCGCCAATAATTTTATTTTGCTTACCAGATTATTTTTAGTCATCTTCCAGTAACCCCTTTTTTCGTCGCTAACTGTAATTATCTCATCAATTAAGTTCCGTTGCAATACTTTCGAGCTTAATAGCCCCCACCCATAAACATTAGCACATCAACCTCATCACCGTTTGTCAACTTGATGGCAGCATATTCTCCCTTGGGAACTACATTACCGTTAATGTTTATCGTCACAACCTCAGGATTTAGCTCCAGACCTGCCAGCAACTGCAGCACAGTTTTTTCTTCAGACAACACTTCTTTCTCACCATTTAAAATTATCTCCATATTTAATTTACTCCCTTCTCAATAGTTAGTTTATAAGTATCCTCCGACAGTTTTTCCAAGGCCAGAATTTTATGGCCTTCTCTCTTTATACTTCGGGGCACATTTTGCAGCGGTTCCCCGTCTTTTAAAATAATCTCCAGGATGTCTCCCTGATTTAGTTCCTCCAGCTTTAACTTTGTCTTGACAAAAGTAATGGTCAAACATCTTTGGTTATATCTAGGGTGTCTTTAACTTCATATTTACTCATATATTAACTCATATATTAACTCAACCTCCTTTAATACCTCTACATTTTAATCAACATTGCAGTTCATATTCTACCAACTCAGTAATTGTTGGATTTTCCCCACATAGGGCACATTTAGGATTCCTTTTGATCTTTACTTCTCTAAATCTACTTTCCAAGGCATCAAAGGTCAGTAGTCGTCCCACGAGATTTTCACCCACACCCAGAATTAATTTAATCACTTCTGTTGCCTGCAAAACTCCCATAACCCCGGCAATAGCACCAATAACACCTGCCTCCTGGCAGGTGGGAACAGCACCTGCCGGTGGCGGCTCAGGAAAAACACACCTATAGCAGGGTCCCTCTCCCGGAATAATAGTCATCACCATCCCATCCCAGCGCAAAATCCCTGCCTCCACTAATGGTTTTTTTGCCATCACACAGGCATCATTTAACAAAAACCTGGTGGGAAAATTGTCTACTCCATCAACTATTACATCATATTCATTGACCAATTCCAGTACGTTGTCCTTTCCCAACCGTTCCCGGTAAGCATTTACCTTAACGCCAGGATTAATAGCCGTCAGGGTTTCCTTCGCCGATTCAACCTTCGGCCTGCCCACATCGTTAGTAGTATGCAGCACCTGTCTTTGCAAATTTGATAGATCCACCGTATCCATATCCACAATTCCCAGAGTACCTATACCTGCAGCAGCTAAATAAAGGCTTACCGGGGACCCAAGACCCCCGGCCCCAATCATCAGCACTTTCCCTTCCCGCAGTTTCATTTGGCCCTTGCCCCCTACCTCAGGGAGAATTATATGCCTACTATACCGCTGAATATCTTCTTCAGTAAACATTATCTCAACTCCTCTATATCCAAGTTAGTCAATCGGAATAACATATTTTCTTTTATTTTACTAAAGATTCCCTGCCCCTGTCAATGGCAAAATAGCTGACTGCAACCATAACTAACTAAAAATATAGAGATAACCATGTGGTTATCTCTATATTTACGCCTAACTTAGTATTATAAATTTTTTTAAAATTTGGGTACAAAGATGGTAATTCCTGTTTTTGCATCAAACTGTACTGTTCCACCAAGAGCTTCAACAAAAGCTCTTACAGGAATGTACGCATGATTATTGATAATTTTAGCTCCTTGAGCAGGCACTATTTCCACGCCGTTGATTTCAAAAGCCTTCTTCTTTGTATGTAACACTCCATGGTTCACTGAAGTTGCAAGGTGGACTGCTTTAGCATTATTGTCCCAGCTGAAATTGGTAATGTTCAAGTAGCCTCCTGCTAATCCAATAAATTCTCTTACTTTAATGTAAGCATGGCCATTATCAATGACAACTTCATAGGTGTTCTTAGCAGTATACTTGGTGCCGCCCACTACACCTACTACAGTAAAGTCCATATTTTTCTTCACAACTTTTGGAACTACTGGAGCAGGAGCTGCTGCCGGCTTTGGAGCTGAAACTGCCGGTGCAGTAGTACTTGGAGCTGGTGCTGTTGGCTTTGGAGCTGGTGCCGGTGCTGGTGCTGGTGCTGGTTTGGAGTGACAAGACTCGCAAGTTCCTGTTTTACCAGTATGATCAGGCATCTTTCTCAAGACGGCGCCGGTATGGCAAGTAGCACAATTATCCATGCCTGAGGGCAATGACTTAAAGCTGGACATGGCGGTAGCATCACTTGCATCTAGAGCCAGAACTAATCCAAAAACAAGGGTTACAGCAAACAAAGTTAATAATACTTTTCTCATAATTTTTCCCCCTTAGTGATTGATTATTTCAATATTTCGGTATTTTAATCAATTATTCCTGCTTAAACATAGCAGTAAAGTACTAAGAATTTTATGTTTTTATTAATGGTAATACCCCGGTTAAAGGAAATTAGTCCTTTAACCGGGGTATTACTTTTTAATGAGGTTAGGAATTATAGGTCTTTACCTGTTAAAGCCTGATAAGATTGCTATGCCAGGTTCACCACAAAGCACTTCCCGGCACTTTATTGCTTACTACATATCCTTGCCCGTTACGTATTTATAAGATTCACGAATCACAGATTCAGCATATTTGGGGTTATGAACACCCTTACTCTTATCACCATAGATAGTATACCAGTTGTAACCAGCTAAAAATGCCTTCTGGGAAACTTGAGCAATTGGGATTTCTCTACCACCAGCATCTCTGAACTGCAAACGGCCGCTGCCGGATACTATATCAACCGCACCGGGAACTGCGTTAATAGCCGCTTGCTTAAGCTTTTTATTCATGGCATAAATCTTAGTCTGGAAGCCATTGACATCAAATGAACTAATGCCTGCATGGCAAGAACCACAAGACTCGTTTATGTAACCCACGTCCATCTTGAAATCATGGGATTTAAACCCGTCTTTTATTTTGGGCATGTGGCAACTGACACAAGAATCCTTCAAACCTTGATGCCCAAAGGATGTAGCAAATTTCACCCCGGGAACTTCCATCGCACCTTTACCGGTGTAAACTTGAGCACCACCGTAATGAGGATACGTGGAGGCAGTTCGGAAGCCCTGATCATTAACTTGTTTAGCCACCACATCATTGACATCTCTACGCCCGTTGTGACATGACATACAAAGAGCACCAGTTCCGCCATTGGTCAGCTCGCCATCAGGCGTAAAAGGCAATTGAACTTTGCCAGTGTCAATTAATTTCTTTCCAAATGCAGCATGACAGGATTCGCAGCTAAGCCCGGTTTTGCGACCTGCCCCAGGAAATACATATGTAGTACTTTGTGCCCTATCCCCAGTTCTGAGAGCAAAACCGCTGTTATCATGACAAGACAAGCAAACACCTGTCCTATCAACACTTGCTGTTAAAATTTTATGCCCAGAATACGTATAATCACCAAATATACGGTCGATTTTTTCAAGATCACTTTTCCCGGCAATTGTTACAGTTTGAGTCTTTGCATCCCAATTTACAACTTTGCCAGAGAACTCGGCAATTGCCCGAAGTGGCACCATTGCCCTGCCGTCAATAATCTGAGCCGGCACATCGGTTTTCAGTTCTTTGCCGTCGACCAGAATCTTAACAACCTGACTAGCCATAGCCGGGACAGCCAATGCCAATACTAATATTAATGCTATCCACCAGTGTTTTTTCATCGTCTTTTTTCTCCTCTCAATGTGTAAATAATACTCTCTAAAGTATTTCTAATTTTCACAAATCCTTTTCCCCCTATTTCCGTTAGCCCCTCCCTTCACATTCCCTTGTGATAAACACCCCGCATTTTGTCGTAAATATCACCTAATCATCTTTATGTATATTCTACGTTTAAATCACAAAATCCTGCCGCCTGATAATTTTTTTTATTACAACCAGTTTATAGCAATTTATAGCAGTTTATAGAAAATTTCATCAATCGTCAACGCAGTTTTCTTTTTCCTGCCCCGTGGTTCCACTCAATTGATTTATACTTATTTGCCAGTTCCCCGGCTAATTCCTGTTCGCAATATGTTAAATCTCCTGCCACCAGCTCAACCCCCAGCGCTTGCTCCAGACCCTGTGTCAGGGCAGCTGTTACTTGCCCATGGGTTACAGGGGCTGCCAGGCAATTATTAAGGGCAACTGCCTTTCCTAAAAATCTTCTTTTAAAGATATCCCGCTCCCGGTCTGATGAAAAATAAATGATATCCGCCAACAATTCCTCATCCATTTCCAGGGGCAAGGAGCCATGCTGGAGCATTATCCCCTGTTTTCGAGTCTGGGCACTGCCGATTAGTTTTTTGCCGTCAACAACAAGTTCATACCAGGAGGGAGCTTCAAAACAGGCGGCACTTAGGCTAGCTTCTTTTTGCCCACCATGGGGCACCAACTCCGCCGATACTCCCAGGCTCTTTACACCTGCCAATAACCCCTGGCTGATGCGTAGGTAGGACTGAACCACCCTACCCCCGGCCACCGGATCAGTTTCAGGGCAGGCAATGCTGTAGGTTACCTCCCGGTGATGGAGGACTGCCCGACCACCGGTCAGTCTCCGAACAACGCAGACACCCAGCTCAGTGCATTTAGTCAAATCTATCTCCCGGTGGATATCTTGAAAGTAACCCATGGTTACTGCAAGGGGATTCCATCGGTAAAACCTGACAGTTGCAGGGGAAATTCCTTGTCTAATTCCGGCCATCATGGCCTCATCAATGGCCATATTGACAAAGCCATTGTTGTCACCGGTATCAATTACCCGCCACTTTTTGCTCATGGTAACCATCATCCTTTACTAGCCCCAGCAGTGCCAAGGCCTTCTCAATTTCTGCTCCCGTCAGGGGCCGGGGATAGTTATAGATTATTCCACCGGGCTTCTCATTATAATAGGGCCGGTTACACTCAGGGCATCCCGTAGTTTGAAAAGCATCTCCCGAAGATAGGTGTTGAATAAGCTCTGGGTCAGCCAGTCCAAATTCGGTCAAAGCTCCATTGGTAAATTTAAAATCATCTATGCCGGCAATCCTTTTCTCAAGTAAAAATAAGGCTGCCTGCACCCGTCTATAATGCTCTAGCGCCGGCGGCTCCTTATCCTGGTCTTTTGTTCCCTTTACGGGAGTAAAGGCAAATAAGCCCACCGTAACACCCCAGTTCACCATTTGAGCAATCACCTTGATCATATCTTCTTCAGTTTCACCCAGTCCTACAATCAGGTGGGTGCTGACCCGCCCGGGAATAAGCTTGGCAGTATGGCAAATCAGCTTTAGCTGCTTTTTAAAGGAACCACCCTTGACTCTTTCGTAAATATCTTCCCTGGCACAATCCAGGGAAATACCAATTTTATCTGCCCCTTCATCTATCAGACTTTTACCTTCCTCGGGGCTTTCGATGTTACAGGATATGCAAACCGGCACCTGGCTTGCTTCTTTTAATTGGGCCAGCATGTGGCGGGCCTGACTCATAGCAGTATCATTATTAACCACCTGCAGGCAGGTCCTTTTTATCGTTTTAGATTCTACTGCACCTTTTATACCCCTGGTTACCTGCTCCGACAGGTATTCTGACCAAATAATCCTGGATAACATATCTGCCCGGCCTTGACTAGTCCGGGCTTGGGGACAAAAGGAGCAGTCTTTAAAACATTTGTCTCCAGCCAACAAGTAAGCGGTGGTGGGAGGAGCATCAGTTACCAGTTTCTTTAGTCCCAGTACATGGGCTGTACCCACAGAGACCCTGATCATAGCACACAACACTCCTGTCCCGTTATTATCTTTAGGCCTAACTCCTTGGCTGTCTGGCGGCCACTAAGGGTAGGGACCACCAGCTTATTAATACCACACTTTACCGCCCAAGTATCAAGATTGGCCCGGTATTGTCCCTTGGGCCGCATACATCCTAAGTGAATCGGCTTATTGGGAAACATCCTCCTGGCAGTAGCAATTACCTTGATTACTTCTTCTAAAGGGGGAGGCATTCTATGGGCGTAGCGGGTATTTTGGGTAGGGCTAAAAACGATAAAGACCAGCCCATCAACTTCTTCCCGCTGCAACAGCTCCAGCGCCTGGTATTCCCCTTTGATTTCGCCGCCCTTTAGGCCGATACAGATGTGAGGCAATACCTTTACATATTTTCGCAGGTTCCGGTAACAGTCAAGATAGTCTGCCACTGTCTTATTTAAGCCGTATACTTCTTGGATAGTGTCATCATCTCCCACAAAATCAAAGGAAACTACATCACAAACCTCGGGTAGCCGGGCAGCTTCCCCATGGGATACCAAGCCCACATGAAGGTTCATCTTTCTTTCCTTTTTCAGCTTAGTCATCAACTGCCAGGAACTGCCCATGGGGACCTTACCTGCCTGGTCACATCCGCCGCTAATCAGACAACTGGTGTATTTGCCCTTATCTGCACCAAAGATGTTATTGACAGGAGTCATATTTTTTAAGTAATGACCTCCACAGTGGGCACAATTAAGGGAACAATCAGTCCCAGTTAAGGTAATAACCTGGGTAGCCTCTGGATAGTCAAACTGGATGCTGGCGGGAAAATGTTTTTCCCGCAGCACCCAGGCTTCTTGCTGCAATGTCAAAAGTTCTTGCGTAGTTATGTTCACACAAACCACTCCTTCGAAATGACCTAACCGGCCACAGGAATTCCTGCAGGAAGTCTGAAAAATTTAAAAACGAACGTTTGGCGGAGGCTTTTAGAAAAATTTCTTAGCAAAGCTTAGCAAGAGAGTTCCGTGTGGTATCTTGCTTCCTGAATGTGAGTAGATAATTTTTCTGACTTTATTAGCTAAATAGTTACGTGGCAGGTCGCCAGCGCAGGTCAGGTTTTCTGGCAGCTATTACTTCATTCATCCGGCTAACATAAGTGTTATTGGGGGCACTCTTGACCACATCGGGATTTTCTTTGCATTCCCGGGCTATTTCCAGCATGGAAACAATAAAGCCATCAAGTGTCTCCTTTGACTCAGTTTCTGTGGGCTCTATCATCATGGCTTCCTCAACAATCAACGGGAAATAGATTGTAGGGGGGTGATAGCCATGGTCAATCAACCGCTTGGCAATATCCATGGTGTGAATTCCTTGCTCTTTAAAGGGTTTAGGTGTAATGATAAATTCATGCATACAGGTCTGGTCATAGGGCAGATGGAAGTCTTTGCACAAATTCCTCATTAAGTAGTTGGCGTTTAACACTGCATTTTCACTGACCTCTTTTAAGCCCGCTGCCCCTATTCCTCTAATGTAGGTATAAGCCCGCACCACCACCCCAAAGTTTCCGTAATAAGCTTTTACTCGGCCAATTGATTGAGGCCGATCATAATCAAAGAAATACTTATTGTTAGCCTGGTCATACTCCACCACCGGCCCGGGAAGATAGGGCACTAAAAAGTCCTTTACCCCCACCGGTCCTGATCCCGGTCCTCCACCACCGTGGGGGGTGGAAAAGGTTTTGTGCAGGTTGAAATGGAGTACGTCAAAGCCCATATCCCCTGGCCTGGAAATACCCATCATGGCGTTCATGTTTGCTCCGTCATAATATAAGAGCCCCCCCGCATCATGAACAATTTTAGCTATTTCTGCAATATTTTCATCAAAAAGCCCTAGGGTATTAGGGTTGGTCAGCATCAGGGCAGCAGTTTCTTCATTTACTGCCTTCTTTAAGGCCTCAATATCTACTCCGCCCCTGGCATTGGATTTCACTTCTACGGTGGGCATCCCACAGACTGCCGCCGTAGCTGGGTTAGTACCATGGGCTGAATCAGGCACAATCACCTTGGTGCGCTTCAAATCACCCCGGTCCCGGTGATACTTTTGAATAATCATCAAGCCCGCCAGTTCCCCATGGGCACCCGCTGCAGGTTGGAGTGAAGTTCGGGCCATACCGCCGATTTCGCTAAGATACACATCCGATTCATAGAGTATTTGCAGCGCACCCTGCACCAGATCCTCTTTCATATAGGGGTGGATCCAGGCAAAGCCAGGCAAGCGGCACATATCCTCATTTACCTTTGGGTTATACTTCATAGTACAGGAGCCCAGGGGGTAAAAACCGGTGTCAACCCCGTGATTTTGCTGGGATAACCGGGTAAAATGCCTGACCACATCAACTTCACTTACCTCGGGCACCATGGCATCTTTTACCCTGATATTCTCCCGCCCGAAATGGCCTGCTAAATCAACTTCAGGTACATCATTGGCCGGCAGGGAAACACCAATCCGGCCTGGCTTACTGAGTTCGAAAATTAGCTGTTCTTTCATGTTAATCCCTCCCAGGCAGCCACAAATTCATCTATATTTTCCTTAGTTTTAACTTCTGTTACACAAACCAAAGCACTATTACCAAGCTCTGGATAAAATCTGTTTAGGTCCAGTCCACCGATAATTTTCTTTGCCAACAGTTCATCGTTAATTTCGTTGACATCTTTATCCCCTGATACCACAAATTCCTTAAAGAACGGCTTGGAAAAAGTGCGCTTTAACCCAATGCGGGTTAATTCATTCATAGTATAGCTGGCTTTAGCCACACACTGCCTGGCCATTTCCTTCAGCCCTTCTTTCCCCAAGCTGACCATGGTAATATTGGCAGCCAGAGCAGCTAATGCCTGGTTAGAGCAAATATTGGAGGTAGCCTTATCCCTACGGATGTGCTGCTCTCTAGCCTGCAATGTCAGAACAAATCCCACTGTATCATTTTTATCCACGGTTTTACCCACCACCCGGCCAGGAATCCGGCGGATTAGCTTGTCACTGCAGGCTAAGTAGCCCACGTGGGGGCCGCCAAAGCTGGGGGGATTGCCAAAAACTTGGGCATCACCAACGACAATATCTGCCCCGAATTCAGCGGGGGGCTTTAAGATAGCAAGGGATAATAGGTCAGCCGCCACCACAAAAATGGCCTTATGTCGTTGGACCACTTCTCCAATAGCCTTTACATCTTCAATACAGCCGAAAAAGTTTGGCTGTTGGATTACCACCGCCGCAGTCTGATGGCAAACCGCTTCCTCTAAAGCAACCATATCTACCCCGCCGTCGCTAAAATTAACTTCGACAATCTCCAAGCCCTGGGAGTCAGCATAGGTTTTCATGGTCTGCCGATACTCGGGATGCACTGTTTTAGCTACCACAATCTTACTCTTTTTGGTCTGGCCGCTGGCCATAGCCGCTGCCTCTGCCAAAGCAGTTGCCCCATCGTACATGGAAGCATTGGCTACATCCAGTCCGGTCAATTCACAAATTAATGTCTGAAACTCATAAATGGCCTGTAATGTCCCCTGGCTTATTTCCGGCTGGTATGGGGTATAGGCGGTAAAAAATTCCGATCTTAAGAGCAGGTGGTTTACCAGACTGGGAATAAAATGCTCATAGGTGCCGGCTCCCAAAAAGGAGTTATACTGATGAAGGGAAATATTTTTAGCACTCAAACTGGTTACATGCCTGATTACTTCCAGTTCAGACATTCCTTCGGGCAGATTAAGAGGCTTTTTTAACTTTACTCCTTCGGGTATATGGACAAATAAGTCCTTCATTGTTTTCATCCCAATGCTAGCCAGCATTTCCTGGCGGTCCTTGTCTGTATTGGGAATATAATTAATTCTTGCCATTATTATGCCTCCTCTTTCAAGAAGGCTTCATACTCCTCTGGGTTGAGTAAATCCCCTAATTCATCAGGATTAGATAATTTAATCTCAATCATCCAGCCTTCACCATAGGGATCCTCGTTAATTAACTCCGGGGAGTCCAACAGTTTTTCATTAATGGCCACCACTTCACCACTGACTGGAGAGTAAACATCTGAAACTGCTTTTACAGATTCAATCACCCCGAAAGCTCCGCCAATCTCAAACCTGGTCCCTTCTTCCGGTAATTCAACAAAAACCACATCACCCAAGGCATTTTGAGCATAATGAGTTACCCCTACCCGTACCTTATCATTATCACCGTCAACCTTGAGCCACTCGTGCTCCTTTGAATACTTAAGTTCCACTGGATACATAATTATTTTACCTCCCTTTGATAAAATGGTGTTTTGATAATTTTGGCTGTGACGCCCTTGTTCCTAATTACAATTTCTATTTCATTGCCAATTACCCCAGCTTCTGCTTTTATCAAAGCCAGCCCAATATTTTTATTTAAAGTTGGAGAAAATGATCCCGAGGTTACAAATCCTATTTCTTCACCGTCTTTTAATACGGGATAGTGGCTGCGGGGTATTCCTCGACCAGTCATTTCAAAGCCCATTGTTTTTCTTGGCACTCCTGCTGCCTTTTGCTTTGCCAAAGCATCCTTTCCGTTAAAATCCTCCTTATCAAGCTTGATAAAAATCCCTAGTCCTGCTTCTAAAGGAGTGATGTTTTCTGCCAATTCATTGCCATATAGGGGCAATCTGGCTTCGAACCTAAGGGTATCCCGAGCCCCCAAACCTATGGGCATAACTCCCTCTGGCTGACCTGCTACCAAAATAGCATCCCACATCAAATTGGCATACTCAGGGGCCAGGTAAATTTCAAAGCCATCCTCTCCTGTATACCCGGTTCTGGAAACCAGGGCAGGCTGACCCGCCACTTTCCCCTCAGCAAACCAGTAGTACTTTAACTCTCCTAAATTTATGTCAGTCAGCTTTTGTAATATTTGCTCTGCCAGGGGACCTTGTAGAGCCAGCTGAGCTGTTTCCAGCGAAATATTATTTATTTCCACCCCATCCATCATATTATCCAGCATCCACTGGTAATCCTTGTCAATATTGCTTGCGTTAACCACCAGCAAAAAGTGGTCTTTCTCCTTACGGTACACCAGCAGGTCATCCACTATCCCTCCCGAGGGCAGACACATGGGGGTATACAATACCTGGTTAAAAGCCAGTTTGCCAGCATCATTTGTAATGAGCTTATTCACCAGTTTCAGTGCATTAGGTCCTCTTACATCAATCTCACCCATATGGGAGACATCAAATAGACCGGCTTTTGTGCGGACATGATGATGTTCTTCAATAATGCCCACATACTGAACAGGCAATTCCCACCCGCCAAAGTCTATCAGCTTGCCTTTAGCAGCCACATGAGCTTCGTAGAGTGGAGTGCGTTTTAGATTTCCCTCCGACATATTTCATCACCTCACCTTTTATTTTTAGCAAGCCTTTGCCTTTTTACTCCAAGTCAAATAAAAAGGACAGAAAAAGGCAAACGCACGCTAGCGCTGTCTTCCTCTGTCCCGGATACCTGAGAGATTACCTATAACCGGCCTATAGCCAGCTAACAGTTACCCCGTTGGTGTTCTTCCTATAGAAGAAACTCTCCAGAGGTTGGTCCTGCTCCGGTACTTTTGCCTGAGAGTTTCCTCATTAGTCTAGCAAACTAATAAGTTACTCCTTCGGCGCCTAAAAATCAGGTCTCTCCCGCAAACATTCATCCCTACTATTCTTTTAAAGAATTCATTCTCCACTTATTAGCAAATTCCTGCTTGATGAATAAATACTTTTATTAGATTATATGAAGATATAGCCGAAAAAGTGTCTCCACCATTTATTTTTTTTACGAATTTTGTATGACGTCGTTGAGATTAAACTATTTTTGGAATCATCCGGAAGAGCCAACCCAATTACTTTTGCCTTGAAGTTTGGGATACACCGAGGTAATCCATAAGAGCAGTTTGAAATAACTTTGAGTAATTCACACCCTGAGCCAAGAAAAACCCCAACTCCAGCCCCAATAAGTGCGGTTACAATAGTTTACTGCATAACCATTTGGATCTACATATTTTACAGGATTACTATGAGCATAGATATACTGATTCAAACTAAGCGGACCACTTTCAAACCCATGAAAAGCATCCCTAGTAATAAATCTCCCAATCTCAGGCGCATAATACCTGGCATTCCGATAATATAGCCCGGTCTCTGCATCCCACCGGTATCCGCATAGCGGAAAGTGTTCACAACAGACCCTTCTAGCCCTGTAGCAACCGGAACCCCATAGGCATCGTAATCGTACTCTGCTACCACTGTTCCCGAGGAATTAGTTAAAGCTACCACGTCTCCCCGGTAATTGTAATGATAGAAATAGGTGATTCCGCCCCTGACCATGCTTACAATCTGACCGTTTTGGTCGTAGATATAGCGGACTAACAGGTTATTGCTACCATCAGTCTCATAAAGCACTCTGGTGCTGTCACCGTCGTAGTAGTACCTTGTTAAAAGCATCATACTCAAAATCGCGACTGCCGTTACTTGTAATGTTGCCGTTATTGTCATAGGTGAATCCATTGTTGCCTGTTACACTTAGCAACTGATTGGCTGCATCATAAGTGTAAATTAAGGTAGTGTCACTGCCACCCTGCGGGGTAGTTACCTTGCTGGTCCGGTTGCCTACCGCATCATAGGTGTAACTAATTTGGGTGCCATTTCTTAAAGTCTCACTGGTTAACCTGTTCAACTGGTCATAGGTGTAGCTGATAGTCTTGTTGCCAAGACTGTCACTGGTTAATCCTATTTGGGTAATGTTGCTGTTAGCATCATAGGCGTATGTGTAGTTACCCAGATTAGCACCGGTATTCCGTGAAATTCTCAGATTCTTTAGCCTGCCCCCATCGTCATAGTTGTAAAACGACTGGGTGCCGTTACTGTTTAAGGAACCTGACGGAGCTCCGTTTTCGTTATAGGCAAACCTTGACCAGAAGGACCCGAAGGTAACCCGGGTAAGCTGCTCTAACGGGTTATACTGGTAGTTGGTGGCATAGTTAGTTACCCCAACTGTGGTTGTTAAAGTGTTGATATTCCCGGTCTTGTCGTAACTATAGCTTACCTTGTTGTTATTAGGCTCTGTCACTAGGGTCAACTTATCATCAGCATCATAAGCGTACTGGGTAGTTTGACTCTGGCTGACATCCACCATGGCAGTCCGGTTTCCTTTGCTGTCATAGCCAAAGGTGTATCTGGTTCCTCCGTTAAAGCTGATGGCGTTAAGCCTGTCCAAGCTGTCGTAACCGAAGCCCACACTGTTGCTGTTGGGGAAATTTACTGCTGTTTGGTTCCCAGTTATATCATAAGCAAAAGTGGTTGCTTTATTCAAGGGGTCCACAATTCTTCTTACCTGGTTAATCTGGTTATATTCATAGAACGTAGTGTTATTTTTAGCATTAGTAACGCTGGTTCTGTTGCCGTTATTGTCATACCCGTAGGTAGTGACTCCGTTCAGAGCATCGGTTACCTGGGTTAGCCTGCTCCTGAGATTGTAGGCAAAGTTGGCAGCATTATTCTTGGGGTCAATAACCTTGGTCCTATCCCCAGCGGTGTTATACTCCAGCTTGGTGATATTTTTTACTGGGTCGGTAATCTGGGTCACGTAGTTGCCGTTAGCATCGTACTGATAGCCAGTAATATTGTTGCCTTCCTGGAGGCGCATGATGTCAAACCAGGCGCTGCCGGTTTGGTTGTGAACATGTAGTAAACATCAATGGAGCTAAAGGGCTTGGTGGGCTTGACTTCTGCCACCACATGCTCCCAGCCCATCTCCGCATGGTCTACTCTGGTAAAGTCGTTGGCAAAGCTCCAGTCAACTGTGCCGTCGGTATGGTTAATGGC
>Ga0208490_100533_pt1 | contig 22327 bp, 22 predicted proteins | sample SubbioAug_CSWold_FD_184818 | JGI IMG/M metagenome (GOLD analysis project Ga0208490, IMG submission 184818) | Serpentinite rock and fluid subsurface biosphere microbial communities from McLaughlin Reserve, California, USA - CR11Aug_CSWold (SPAdes) | ecosystem: Environmental > Terrestrial > Deep...
TCGGCCTTCTACAGCCTCACCGGCTTCCACGGCGTCCACGTCACCGTCGGCATCATCATGCTGATGTCGCTGTTCGTGATGTCGCTCACCGGCCGGCTCAAGCAGGACAAGGCCGAGACGGTCGAGATCGTCGGCCTGTACTGGCACTTCGTCGACATCGTGTGGGTCCTCATCTTCACGATCGTCTACCTCATCCCGTGAAGCCACGGAGGAGCACGAACCGATGACCGTCACCCACGAGGGCGCGGCCGACGCCGGCTACGAGTCCGCCACGGACGACGCGCGCCACGACCACCACCCGAGCGACGCCCAGTACTGGAAGGTGGGGCTCGTCCTCGCCGTCCTCACCCTGCTCGAGGTCAGCACGTACTTCATCGCCGACCCGCCCTACGACCACGAGCTCGCACCGCTCCTGATCGGCAGCCTCATCATCATGATGGTGCTGAAGTTCGTCATCATCGGGGCGTACTTCATGCACCTGAAGTTCGACAACCGGCTCTTCCGCAACGTGTTCGTCGCCGGCCTCGTGCTCGCCATCGGCGTGTACCTCGTGACGCTCACCGTCTTCGAGTTCTGGGACGACCGGTACGAGGCCGCCATCGACGACCGGGGCAGCGCCATGGTCGAGGACCGCGCCTGAGCGGGTCGTCGCTCCCGTCCCTGCCTGCGCTCAGCGCAGGCTGATCTCGTCGCCCGTCCGGACCACCCCGGGGCGGGCGACGGTCGCGTAGGCGCCCAGGCAGGCGAAGGAGCCGAAGTCGCTGCTGCGCCGGTTGATGCGGGCGAGGGTCTGCAGGATGCCGGGCTGGCGGGGCACAGCGCCCTGGGCGAGCGTGGTCATGATGCAGCGGGGCGTGGGGATGCCGACGACCACCTCGACCGCGTCGTCGCCGGTGCCGAGGCGGAGGGTGGCGTCGGCCCAGTCGTCGTTCTCCGGGAAGCCGGTCAGGTCCGGGGTCTCCAGCACCAGGCTCGGCCGGAACCGGCGGATGTCGAGGGCGAGCTCCGGATCGGCCTCCGCCAGCGTCTGGATCGACGTCGTCGTCAGCAGGTGGAGGATGCCGAGGTCGATGAAGCTCGTCCCCTCCCCCGTGAGGTTCGTGGGCAGCTCCACGTCGCCGGAGAGGTCGACGCCGTCGACCTCGGGCCACTCCGAGTCGTAGGTGCCCTGCTGGGCCCGCTCGGACGCCTCGATCGCCACGGTCCGGCCGAGCAGGGCCTCCAGCGCCACCGGAAGGCCGGGGTCGTGGATGGCGAAGTCCTCGCCCGTGGGCAGGGCGATCTCGACGTCGTCGCCGGCGCCGGTGGCCACGCACTCGAGCAGCGTCGCCCACGGCCGCGGCCGCTTGGCGCTGGCCAGCTTGCCCGTCTCGATGTCCCGCAGCGCCCAGGTCCGGTCACCGACCATGCCGTCGGCCACCAGCTCCACCTCGGTCAGGGACTCGCCCCGCATGGACTTCACGGGGAAGCGGTGGATGCTGGCCACGGTGCCCACGGCGGTCATGCCGGAGGAGTCTGGCCGACCGGCACCGCCCCTTCCACCACGGTGCCCGGTGCCACGTCCTGGCGACTGTCGCCGGTCGGAGGGCGCCCCGTAGGCTCCCGCCGTGCTCTTCGCCGCCGAGGACTTCTTCCGCTGGCAGCCGCACCCGGAGATCTGGGTGCTGGTCCTCGGCCTCGCCGGCCTCTACGCCTACGCGCTGCGCAGCCTCGGCCCACGCGCCGTCCCGGCCGGTCAGCCGGTCGCCACCGCCTCCCAGAAGCGCTGGTTCGCCTTCGGGATCGTGCTGCTGTGGATCGCCGCCGACTGGCCCATGCACGACGTCGGCGAGCAGCACCTCTACTCGGTCCACATGTTCCAGCACATGATGCTGGCGTTCTTCATCCCGCCGGTGATGCTGCTCGCCACCCCGGAGTGGCTGGCCCGTCTCGTCATCGGCGACGGCTCGGTCGGGCGCTGGTTCCTCAAGCTGGCCCGACCCGTGCCCGGCGCGGTCATCTTCAACGCCGTCCAGCTGCTCACGCACTGGAGCGTCGTGGTCAACGCCAGCGTCGAGAACGGCCTGCTGCACTACGGCCTGCACACGATCGTGGTCATCACCGCCTTCGCCGTGTGGATGCCGATCGTGTCCCCGTTGCCCGAGCTGCGGACCACGATCCCGGCCCAGTGCGTGCACCTGTTCCTGATCTCGATCGTGCCGACGGTCCCTGCCGCCTGGCTGGCGCTCGCCGACGGCGTCCTCTACGAGGCCTACGACACCCCGGCCCGGATGTTCGGCATCTCGGCCACCCACGACCAGCAGATGGCCGGCCTCATCATGAAGCTCGGCGGCAGCGCCTTCCTGTGGATGCTGATCATCGTCCTCTTCTTCCGCTGGAGCGCGAAGCAGGACCACGGCACGAAGGCCCGCCGCGCCATCGTCGCCGAAGACGGCTCCGTCACCGTCGAGGGGCCGCCGGCGCTGACGTACGAGGAGATCGCCGAGGTCTTCGAGCGCAGCGGCCCGCCACCTCGCGAGCCCGCGCCGTAGCCCGCCGCAGGCGTCTCACCTCGGCTCGTTCTGGGCCGCGGACGATGCAGGGAAGGCGTGTGGCGCGTCCCGGTCCGGGACCGTGCGCTACCGCCCTCGCCTGCTGTAGCCGAACCCGCCGAAGACGAGGAGGAGGACGAGGATGAGGATGATCAACGTCGTGGTGTTCATCGGCCCTGCTTTCTTCTGAGCGACCCGCGTCGAGCGGACGCGAGCTCGGGTGTCGAACTCCCTTGTACACCGGCCCCGCCCCCTTGTACACCGGCCCCGAAGGCTCAGCCGGCCGTCACGTAGCGGGCGCCGGCCCGGTCCCGGCCGACCTCGACCGCCAGCCCGTTGGCCTTGAGCACGTAGGCCATCTGCTGGGCGGTCCGCCGGGGGATGCCGGCGCCCTTGGCCACGTCGGCGGTGGTCCACTCCTGCGGCAGGTCGGAGGGCAGCAGCGCCACCAGGTCCGACGGGGTCCGCAGGCCGTGGCGGTCCACGACCGCGCGGAGGCGTCGGTCGACGGTGCGCCACCCACCCCGCCGGCGGCGCATGGCGGGGTCCTCCACCTTCAGCACGTCGACCTGCACCAGCAGCACCTCGATGGTGAGGTTGGGGTGGTCGAGCATCGTGGGCACCGACACCAGCTCGGCGAAGATGTCGTGCAGGCACCCGCGCTTGGGCGACTTGCGCGTCGGCTTGTCCCGTCGCTCGATCCAGGACTCGACGGCGATCGGATGGACCACGTGGACGTGGAAGTCGCCGAGCAGCCGGTCGAGCTTGTTGCCCATGGCGGCGAACCCGCCGGTCTGGACCTCGATGCAGGTGTCGCCGCGCACCACGTCCACGACGAACCCGTCGATCGGCACCTCGAAGCGGTCGCCGGTCTCGCTCACGAGCAGCTTCACGGCGGCGTGCAGCGAGCTCTCCCCTCGGGTTCCGATGCCGCCCTCGTCCGCATCGGCGGGACGCGGTTCGGAGCGGGCAGGCACGGCACCACTCTGTCGGAACGTCGGTGCAGGGTCGTTCCACCCGGCGCTCCTCGATCCGGCGGCTTCGCCGCCGACTGTCACCGTGCCCATGGGTCGCCTCGCCTGGCGGCTCGGCTCCTACTCTGCACCCGTGCTCCTGCGACTCGCCTCCGAACCGCTTCCCTCGCTGTCGCGGGCCCGCATCTACGTGTGCGGCATCACTCCGTACGACACGACCCACATCGGCCACGCCGCCACGTTCGTGTGGGTCGACGTCCTCGCTCGCGTCCTGGCCCACGTCGGCATCGAGCCCGAGGTCGTGCGCAACATCACCGACGTCGACGACGAGCTGATCCGCGAGGCCAACGAGCGCGGCACCACGTGGTCCGCCCTCGCCACCCAGCAGACCTTCCAGTTCGAGGACGACATGCGCAAGCTGCGCGTGCAGCGTCCGGCGTTCGAGCCGGCCTCGCGCGACTACGTCACCGACGTCGTCTTCCTCGCCCGGGTCCTGCTCGACCGGGGCGTGGCCTACGAGCGAGACGGCTCGGTGTACTTCCGGGCCGGCGACCTGTGGACGCGGTCCGGCCTCGACCAGGCCGAGGCGGTCGCGCTCTACGGCCGCCGCGGCGGTTGCATCGACGACCCGGCCAAGGACGACCCGGCCGATGCCGCCATCTGGCAGCGGTCGGCCGAGGGCGAGCCGTCGTGGGACTCGCCGTGGGGCCGGGGCCGTCCCGGCTGGCACGCCGAGTGCGCCGCCATGGCCACCACCATCCTCGGGCTGTCCGTCGACGTGCACGCCGGCGGGGCCGACCTGGCCTACCCGCACCACACCTACGAGCAGGCCATCGTCGAGGCCGCCACCGGGGTCACGCCCTTCGCCCGCCGCTGGATGCACGTCGGCACCGTCACCCGCAACGGCGAGAAGGTGGCCAAGTCCACCGGCAACCTCGTCTTCGTGATGGACCTGCTCCAGCGCTGGGCGCCCCAGACGCTGCGCCTCCACCTGCTCGACCGGCCGTGGTCCCGGTCGTGGGACTTCGACGAGGCCGACCTGGCCGGCTCCGCCACCCGGCTCGAGGCGCTGTGGACCGCCGGCAGCACGCCGGGCGGCGACGAGGCCGCCGTGCACGCGGCGCTCGAGGCGCTGATGGACGACCTCGACGTCCCCCGGGCCCTCGACATCGCCATCGAGTCCGGCGGCGAGGCGGCCCGCACCGTCGCCAAGGTCCTCGCCCTCGTCTGACCGCTTCCCAGCGCGCAGGATGACCGGAGCTGGTCGATCCGCGCGGTGGGAACGGGTTCAGCGGGCGGGCGACCAGCGGAAGGTCTTCGCCGCGACCAGGGGCATGGCCACGGCCCAGACCGCCAGGACGATCCAGGCCCGGGCCGGTCCGGTGGCGCCCTCGAAGCCGGCCCGCACGAGGTCGACCAGGGCGGAGGAGGGGAGGGCCTCGGCGACGCGGCGGAGGGGGTCGGGCAGCGCCGACAGGGGGATGACGAAGCCGCCGAGCAGGAGCAGGACCAGGTAGAGGCCGTTGGCCAGGGCGAGGGTGATCTCGGCCCGCAGGGTGCCGGCCATCCAGAGGCCGAGCCCCGCGAACGCGGCGGTGCCGAGCACCACGGCGCCGAGCAGCGGGATGACATCGAGCGTCGGCTCCCAGCCGAGCAGCAGGGCCACCGGCACGAGCACGGCGGCCTGGATGCCCTCGACGGCGACGACGGCGCCGATCTTGGCCGCGAGCAGCCGGGGTCGCCCGAGGGGCGTGGTGCCGAGGCGCTTGAGCACGCCGTAGGAGCGCTCGAAGCCGGTGGCGATGGCGAGGCCGGTCATGGCCATCGACATGATCGCCAGCGCCAGCACGCCGGGCGCGAGCACGTCGACGGGCTCGTCGCCGGGTCCGAGGAGGTCGTCGAGGGGCAAGACGTCGACCAGGGAGAAGAAGACCAGCAGCCCGACGGGGATGCCGAGGGTGAGGAGCAGGGACTCCTTGTTGCGCAGGGTGAGGGCCAGCTCGGTGCGCAGCTGCGCCCACAACGCCCTCACGTGCGCCGCCCCCGTCCGCGCCCCCGCCAGCGGCGACCCGAGACGACGGCTCGGCGCACGTCGGGCTCGGACTCGTCGGCGGTGAGCAGGAGGAAGACGTCCTCCAGGCGCTGGCGCCCGGCGCGCAGGTCGCCGAGCGCGACGTCGTGGTTGGCGAGCCAGCCGGTGAGCTTGGCGGTGAGGTGCGAGTCGTGACCGGGGTCGGGGACGACGTACTCGCCGGGCGTCGGCTCGGTCACGGTGGTGCCCAGGTGGCGGCTGAGGGCGTCGAGGTCGAGCTCGGGGATGGCCGAGAACCGGACCTCGCCGCTGGTGCGCCCTCGCAGCTCGTCGAGCGTGCCGGTGGCCACGACCCTGCCCCGGTCGACGATGATGACCCGGTCGGCCACCTTCTCGGCCTCGTCCAGCTCGTGCGTGCACAGCACGACCGCACACCCGCCGTCGGCCAGCTCGCGCACGATCTGGCGGATGACCTGACGGCCGCGCACGTCGACGCCGGCGGTGGGCTCGTCGAGGAAGACGACCTCGGGGCGGCCGACGAGGGCCATGGCGAGGCTGAGCCGCTGCTGCTCGCCCCCGGACAGCTGTCGCCAGCTGGACCGTGACCGGTCGGCCAGTCCGACCCGCTCGAGCAGCGCGTCGGGGTCGGCCGGGTCGTCGTACATGGCGGCCAGCAGGTGCAGCATCTCCGGCGGTCGGATGCCGGGGTAGACGCCGCCGTCCTGGAGCATCACGCCGATGCGCCCGACCACGCGATCGCGCTCGCCGGCGGGGTCGTGGCCGAGGACCCGGACCCGTCCGGACGCCGGGGTGGCGTAGCCCTCCAGCACGTCCACGGTGCTCGTCTTGCCCGCCCCGTTCGGGCCGAGCAGCGCCAGCACCTCGCCCGCGTCGGCGGTGAAGCTCACGTCGTCGACGGCCACCAGGTCGCCGTGGCGGACCACGAGGTGCTCGACGCTGACGGCGGACATCTCGGACACGCTACGACGCTCAGGTCTGCACGCGATCGAGCGCGCGGGCCGTCTCGACCATCAAGCGGTAGATGCCGAGCACCTTGCGGTCGTAGTTCGGGTCGGTCGCCCACACGCCGGTGAGCGCGGTCCACCGGGGGCAGCAGCCGCGCACGCCGATCCGCTCGGGCGCCACCAGGCCGTGGGGCGGGGACGCCAGGTTCGCCGAGGTCAGGCCGGGCTCCGCGTAGGCCCGCAGCAGGTGGATGTGCGCCCGGACACCGGACACGAGGTCGGGGAACCGGAAGCCGCACACCGGTGCGCAGTGGTCGTAGGCGCCGATGCCGGCGAAGTTGAACCCCTGGGCGTGGCCGGACCGGAAGCCGCCGGTCTCGAGGATCGCCTGGGCGAACGCGATGTCGCCGGTGACGCCCTCCTCGGCCCCGACCGCGAGGTAGGTGTCGATGAGGGCGGTGATCGAGGCCATCGGCGGGTCGACGGCGTAGTAGGTCCGGTACCAGGCCACGAGGTCGCTCGAGTCGAGTACGGCGTGGCCGAGGATGCCGGGGCCGACCTGGCGGCGGGCCTCGGCGGCCTGGGCGATCGCCCGCTCGAGGTCGGCCCGCGCCAGGAGGTGCTGTCGTTCGGCCGCGCGCTGCTCCCGCCGGGCGGCGGCGTAGGCGGCGGTGGCGTCGCCCTCGACCCACAGGGCGGCCCGCAGCGCGTCCACGGCGGTGTCGAGGGTGCGGTCCACGTGGTCGGTCACCACGTCGCGCAGCTCGCGGTCGCGGAGGTCGTCGAGGGAGTCGCCCCCGTCGATCGGTTCGAGGCCCGCGGGGTCGCCGTACATCAAGGCGTTGACGGCCAGTGCCTCGATGCGGCCGCGGGCGACCACCACCATGTCGGCGACGGCTCGCCGACCCGCGAGCGCCGCCCGCATGGCGTCGCGTGCGACCGCCGTCCGCTCCCCGGCGGCGATGACGGGCAGCTCGGCCGCGTCGAGCCGGCGCCGGGCGGCGGTCACGTCGATGTCGGCCAGCGCCGCGTTCAGCCCGGGCGTCGGGTCGGGGAGGATGACGACGGGCAGCTCCTCGGGCACGGGCAGCTCGCCCTCGGCGGGTGGGAACCCGTCCGGGGGCATCTCGTCCGGCGGTGGCGCGCCCGGTCCGGTGGCACCCGGTGGGATGACGCCGAAGTCGCCGTCGGGGAACAGGATCGTGGAGGGCGGTGGCGGCTGGGTGGTCGGGGTCGCGCCAGGTTCCTCGGTCGCCGGGTCCTGGACCGTCGACCCGGGCTCCTGGGCCCCGGCGAGGCCGCTCCCCGCGCCGAGCGCGACGAGGACCGCAGCAGCCAGCGCCAGGGCGCGACCGGCGGGCGCCCGCCCGAGGTCCTCGTTCACGGAGGAAGGCTACGCCCGGCCGTCATCGCCCTCGGGGAGCGTGGCATCGTGGCCGGGTGAACGCGCAGGACCTCGTCGTGCAAGCCGCCGACCACGCCCGGGAGCTCCACGCGGGCGATGTGCGCAAGGGCAGCGGCGCGTCGTACTTCGAGGGGCACCTGGCCCCCGTGGCCGCCATCGTGGCCGCCGACGGCGGCACCCCGGAGCAGGTGGCGGCGGCCTACCTGCACGACGCGGCGGAGGACCACGGCGGCCAAGCCCGTCTCGATGCCATCCGCGAGCGCTTCGGCGATGCGGTGGCCGACATCGTGGGGGACCTGTCCGACTCCCTGGTCGACACCACGAGCGGCGCCCAGAAGCAGGAGTGGCACGAGCGCAAGCAGGGCTACCTCGCAGCGCTGGGCACCAAGCCGGACGCATCCCTCGTCGTGGCGGCGGCCGACAAGCTCCACAACGCCACGGCGATCCTCGAGGACCACGAGCGCCTCGGGGACGACCTCTGGTCCCGCTTCACGACCGGTCGCGCCGAGGACCAGCGCTGGTACTACGAGACCCTGGCCGCCACCCTGTCCGAGCGGCTGCCCGGCCACCCGACGGTGCAGCGCCTGGTCGTCGTCGTCCAGCGCCTGGGCGAGCGCCTCGACGCCCGCTGAACCGACGGACCCTCGTTCGGGGCCGCTCGGCACGCCAGGGACGCGTGGGACGCGGCCCAGAACCGGTGGTCGGCGCCCGCTGACGGAGCGGGGTCAGGGCTCGGGCTGCTGGTGGGGCGGGGGTCGGTCCTCCGACGCGCCCTGCCCGTAGTCCTCCGGGATGCCGCCGGGCCGCCACGACCGGGCCTGGCAGGTGAACACGTCGATGGCGGCGTAGTCGGCCGCGGGGGTGTCGAGGTCGGGCCAGCCACCTCGCCCGTAGGGGGGGTCGATGCGACAGTCGAGGTCGTTGATGATCACGCCCCAGGTCGTTCCGAGGTGCAGCCGCCCGGTGGTGGCGGCGTTGGTGACGTCGGGTTCGGCGACGGTGATCGACACGAAGGCCAGCAGCACCTGGGAGATCACGAGGGCACCGACGTGCCAGGTGCGGGTCCGGGGGCTGGCCGCCAGCACGACGGCCAGGCACAGCAGGACCGGCAGCAGGTGCACCGGCTTCCACGGGAAGCGCAGGAAGAGGACCTCGGCCACCAGGGCGACCAGCAGGGTGAAGCGGACCAGCAGACTGGTCCGGGCCAGGCGGAGCCCGGCGACGAGGGCCGGGAGCAGGACGACGAGCACCACGATGCTGAACACCCCGAAGAAGGCGATGTTCTTGACGCCCCACCGGCCGACCATGGCGAAGAACCCGGTGGTCTCGAACTCGTTCACCAAGAACGCGCCGGTCCGGCCGACCGACAGCCACGACGGCACGAACCACAGGAGCCCGGCGGCTGCGGTGACGAGGCCCGTGACGAGGGCGTCGCGCCACCGGGACCGCGGCGCAGGGCGGATGTGGCCCTCGAGCCCGCCCCGGGATCCGATCAGCTCGGCGAACAGGTACGCCCACACCAGGAACGCCGTGCTGGAGCGGAACGCGATCGCCGTGGCGAAGACGAGGCCGGCCAGCACCCGACGGTCGTGGCGGGCAGCGAGGACGCCGGCCAGCAGCAGGCCCAGCGCGAACAGGTAGTCGCCGAGGGACGTGGCGGCCAGCCAGAACCAGGGCTGGGTGGCCACGACCACGACGGCGATCCGCGCCCGGCGGTCGCCCAGCTCGTCGGACACGAGCCGGGCGAGCAGGCTCAGCAGGGTGACCGCCATCGCCGTCGACGCCAGGTTCACCGCCGTTGGACCGCCGATGCGGTCGAGCACGCCGACCAGCGCTTCGTAGGGCAGGGCGCCCGGCGGTCGGGAGTAGCGGTAGCGGCCCTCGAGGAGCGACTCGCCGCTGCGCAGGACGTTGGTGATGTCGACGTCGGTGCCGTAGCCGAGGGGGGAGAAGGGCAGGTACAGCAGGCCGCTCAGCAGGGCCAGCCGCTGCGACGTGATCGCCCACCAGCGGACGTCGGGCTCCTCCTCGAGGACCGGCGGCGATCCCGGCTCCACCCCGGGGGGCCGTGCCTGCACCTCGGTCATCGCCCGCCACGGTACTGGGGTAGGGTCCTTGACCGCTCGGTCAAGTCCGGTCGAATCCCGACCGCCCGACGTCCGCAGGGGGACAAATGGAGCAGTTCACCGATCGCATCGCCGTCGTCACCGGAGGCGGCACCGGCATGGGACGGGAGCTGGTGCGCCAGCTCGCCGCCGAGGGCTGCCACGTCGCCCTCTGCGACGTCAACGAGGACACGATGGCCGAGACCGTGGCGCTGGCCGAGAAGGAGGCCCCGGCGGGCACCCGCCTCACCTCGTTCGTGGCCGACGTCTCCGACGAGGCCCAGATGATGGCCTTCCGCGACCACGTCACGGCCGAGCTCGCCACCGACCACGTGCACCTGGTGTTCAACAACGCCGGCATCGGCGGCGGCGGGTCCTTCATCGCCGACGAGCGCGACTCCTGGGAGCGCACGTTCGGCATCTGCTGGGGCGGCGTCTACAACGGCTGCCGAGCGTTCCTGCCGCTGCTCGTGGCATCCGACGGCGGCCACCTGGTGAACGTCTCGAGCGTGAACGGCTTCTGGGCGTCCATCGGCCCCTTCACCCCGCACACCGCCTACAGCGCCGCGAAGTTCGCCGTCCGCGGGTTCACCGAGGCCCTGCTCACCGACCTGCGGCTCAACGCCCCGCACGTCCAGGCCCACGTGGTGATGCCGGGCCACATCGGCACCTCGATCGTGCTGAACTCGGCCGCCATCCTCGGCCACCGACCCGAGGACATGACCGCCGAGGACCTCGAGCGCACGCGCCAGGTCGCCGCCCGCATGGGCGTCGACGTGGAGGGCGTCACCGACGACGAGCTGCGTGGCTTCATGCAGGCCCGGGGCGAGATGTTCCGCGACGCCGCGCCCACCACCGCCGAGCAGGCGGCGACGATCATCCTGGATGGCGTCCGGGCCGGTCAGTGGCGGATCCTCGTCGGCGGGGACGCCGCCGTGATGGACCGGAGGGTGCGGGCCGAGCCGGAGCAGGCCTACGAGGACGGCTTCTTCGAGGACGTCATCCGCGAAGGCGGCATGAACCTGGGGCTCTGACCCGGCCGGGTCGTCGGTGCCGCCGGCTCAGGCGGCGCGGCGGCCCGGGAGCTCGGGCACCATCGCCAGCGCGGCGAGCCGCGAGCGCAGCTCGGGCGGGATGCCCAGCGAGCGCCACGCATCGACCGCGGGCGGGTCGACGCCGAGCCGGTGCGCCACGGCGACGACACCCCCTCGGTTCGTGCAGGCGGCGTCGACCAGGGTGCGGTCGACGATGGTGCGGATCGGGCGGGGCACGACGGCGTCGGAGACCGACGAGGCCGCCCCGGAGACGCGGTGGACCAGCTCGATGGGGGACCAGGGGTTGTGGTGCACAGCGATTCCTCTCGGCGTCGTACGACGACACCACCACGGTACCGACGCCCGGGCGCGGCGGCGCGGGGGTTCGGAGATGTCGCCGGCCGTTCACGAAGCGTTGGTCGGCCCGTCCACCTGGTCGATGAGGGCCCGCTCGTCGGCGTCGACGTCGGTGCCGAGGAAGGCGACCAGGAGCTCCTCGGCCAGTGCCTCGGTGGTGAGGCGCAGGCCGAAGGCGAGGACGTTCGCGTCGTTCCACCGCCGCGACCCCTCGGCCGTCTCGCGGTCCGTGCAGAGGGCGGCCCGCACGCCCGGGACCTTGTTCGCCGCGATGCTCACCCCGGTGCCGGTCCAGCAGCACACGACGCCGCAGTCGGCCTCGCCGGACGCCACGGCGCGACCGACGGCAGCGCCCACGGCCGGCCACGGACCGCCCCGCTCGGCAGGCACCACGACGTCGTGGCCGTGCCCGGTGAGCCACGCCTCGACCGCATCCGTGACCGTGGTCTGCTCGTCCGTGCCGAACGCGATGCGCACGCCGAGACCCTAGGGCGACCGGTCCATCTACGCTCCGGGGATGGCCGTCGCCGTGCACGCCACCGCCGCCGACCTGGCCGCGGTCACCGACGTCCTCGTCGACGCCTTCGCCGACGACCCGGTGCAGCAGTGGCTCTTCGCCCCGGCGGCCGACCCCGATGCCGGTCGGCGCGCCCTGTTCGAGATCTTCGTCGAGGACTACTTCTGGCTCGGTCACACCTACGTGGTCGTCGACGCCGGCGGGATCGCCGGCGCGGCGATGTGGGCGCCGCCCGACCGCGAGGTCCTGCGCGGTGCCCGCATCCAGGATCTGCTCCGCGCGCTGACCCCGCACCTCGGTGACGAGCTGATGCCCCGCCTCGCCGAGCTGGCCCGCACCCACGAGCACCGACCGTCGGAGCCACACCTGTACCTCGGCGTCCTGGGCGTCGACCCCGGCCGGCAGTCGCGCGGCCACGGCGCCGACCTCCTGGCGCCGGCGCTGGCCGACTGTGACCGGGCCGGCCTCGTCGCCCACCTCGAGTCCTCCAACGAGCGCAACATCTCGTTCTACGAGCGCCAGGGGTTCGATGCCGTCACCGCATACCGCTGCGGGGGCGAGGGCCCACAGATGACGATCATGACCCGCCGGCCCCGCTGACCCGGCCGACGGGCGGACCGCAGGGTGCAGGGCTACGGTCCGCGCATGGCGCACTTCGAACGCGACGGGGCCCGCATCCACTACCAGGACTCCGGCGGTGACGGCCCGCCGATCCTGTGGAGCCACGGCTTCCTCATGGACCACACCATGTTCGACCCGCAGGTCGCCGGCCTCGACGGCTACCGCCACATCCGCTGGGACGAGCGGGGCTTCGGTGAGACCGAGTCCACGGGCGAGTTCACCTACTGGGACTCCGCCGAGGATGCCATCGCCCTGCTCGACCACCTCGACATCGACCAGGCCGTGCTCGCGGGCATGTCCCAAGGTGGCTTCCTGTCGCTGCGGGCGGCGATCGCCCACCCCGACCGGGTGCGGGCGCTGATCCTCATCGACACCCAGGCCGGCACCGAGGACGCCGAGAACCTCGAGTCCTACCGGGGGATGGTCGATGCGCTGTCCACGGGGGACGACGAGACCCGCAGCGCCGTGTTCGACATCGTCGGCGGGCTCATCATCAGCGACCCCGACCTGGAGCCGGAGTGGAAGGCCAAGTGGATGGCCGACGAACCCGGTCGCATCGTCGACCCCGGTGGAGCGCTGCTCGACCGGGACGACATCACCGACCGGCTGGGCGAGATCACCTGCCCCGCCCTCATCGTCCACGGCACGTCGGACACGGCCATCCCGATCGAGAAGGCCGAGCTCCTCCGGGCCGGTCTCGCCGACTGCCGGGACCTGGTGCCCATCGAAGGAGCCGCCCACGCGCCGAACCTCACGCACCCCGCCGAGGTCAACCGGCACATCGAGCGGTTCCTCGACGCCCTGTGACGGGCGGGCGGCCTACGCTCACGCCCCACAACGAAGCCGATCGTGTCCGGGGGGACCATGACTGCGACCGCACCGACCGTCGACGCGCCCTACGCCGGGCCGACCGACATCCTCGACGCCGACAGCCACGTGATGGAGCTGCCCGGCTGGCTCGAGGCCCATGCCGACCCGGCGGTGCGCGACCGCATCCGGCCGCTGCACCTCGGCGGGGCGGGGGCGCTGGCCGACAAGGCCATCGCCGATGCGGAGCGCCGAGCCGGTGATGCCGCCGTCGCCGCCGAGCTCGAGGAGCAGATCCTCACGGCCAAGGGCTGGCACGCCCTCGGAGCGTTCGACCCGGCGGAGCGCAGCCGGTCGCTCGACCTCCTCGGGTTCCGGGCCCAGCTCGTGTTCCCGACCTTCGCCGCCACGCAGTTCCTCGGCGGCGACCACGAGCTGGTGCTGGGCGGCACCCGGGCGCTGAACCGGGCGATGAACGCGTTCTGCGCCGACGACGACCGCCTGATCTCGGTGGCGTCGGTCCCGTGGATCGATCCCGCCGACACGCTCACCCTCACGATGGAGGCCCTCGACGACGGGGCCGGGGCCGTGATGGTGCCGTCCCACCCCGGGAAGGCCACGAGCCCGACGCACCCCGACCACGACGCGCTCTGGGCGACGCTCGAGGAGCGCGGCGTGCCGTTCCTGATCCACATCGGGGGCGGGGGCCGCACCCTGAAGCCGGCGTTCCACGACAACGGCCGGCCCGTGTCGGACTTCCTCGGTGGCGGCGAGAACATCCGCGGCAAGGACTACATGGTGATCCACCAGCAGCCCGAGCAGTTCCTGTCGGCCATGGTCCTGGACGGCATCTTCGAGGCCCACCCCGGGCTGATGGGCGGGTGCATCGAGCAGGGCGCCATGTGGGTGGTCCCGTGGCTGCGGCGGCTCGACCTGTGCCAGTCCACCTTCGGCCGGGGCGAGCCGGCGATGCGCGACCTGCCGATGGCGGCATCGGACTACGTGCACCGGAACCTGTTCTTCACGCCGTTCCCGCGCGAGCCCGTGGGCTGGATGATCGAGCAGTGCGGCGAGGACCTGTTCCTCTTCTCGAGCGACTACCCGCACCCGGAGGGCACCAAGGACCCGATCCAGCGGTTCGAGGAGACGATGGACGGCGTGACCCCTGCCGCCCGCGACGCGTTCTACCAGGGCAACTGCGCCCGCATGCTCGGCGTCTGACCGCTCGTCACCGGCTGCCGCAGAGCAGGCAGATCCGGTTGCCGTGGTTCTCCTCGTTCCGCTCGCGCGGGGGCGGGGCCTGCTGGCCATCGTCCGGCGCAGGCTGCGTCTGGGGTTGCTCGGGCGCCGAGCCGCTGGGCTCGGACACCTTCGGCTCGGGCCGGGGTGCGCCGGGGACGAGCAGGTCGAACCCACCGGGGACCTGGTCGACGATCACGGCGTCCTGGGGCCCGTGGCGCTGCCCGATGGTGGTGTCCCGGGCCCGCGGCCGGGCCCACTCGAAGGCCTCCTGGACCGTGACCCGACCGTCGTGGTCGGCGTCGGCCAGACCGGCGGCGAAGGCCTGGTCGATCATGAACCAGCCCCAGACCGAGTTGCCCCAGGCCGGGTTCTCGTAGGACTTCTGGGGCGCGCCGGACGAGAACGTGAGCACGCGACCCGGCTGGGCCATCCCGGGGTCGGCCATGGCGGCGGCGTTGCAGGTGGCGAAGCTGATCCACAGCGCACGGGGCTGGACCCGGTCGAGGAGTGCCACGAGCTCGGAGTCCACGACGTAGCGGTCGTCGTGGGGCCACAGGCCGACGTCCGGTTCGCCGTCGCCGTCGACGTCGTGGCGCCACTTCTTCGAGTGACCGGAGTAGTGGAAGATGCCGACCGAGTCCTGGTCGGTGCGCTCGGCCAGCCAGGCGAGCCCGTCGACGATGTTGGCCCGGGTGGCGTCTCGGTCGGTGAGCAACAGGATGTGGTCGTCGCGCCAGCCGCTCGCCAGCAGGTGGTCCCGGAGGTCCTCGGCGTCCTGGCGGGACCCGATGTTGTCGGCCACGGTGCCGCGGTGCTCGTTGATCCCGATGAGCAGCGCCCAGCGGGTGGTGTCGGGCCGGGCGGGGTCCTGCACGGCGGCCGCCTGGGCGGGGAACCGGTCGGCGAAGGTGGCCGCCTGCTGCGCCGGCGGGGCGGGCGCGGGTGCGGGGGTGTGGGGGACGACGTCGGGCTCGGTCACCAGCTCGGGCGTCTCGGCCGGCGTGGCCAGCGCCGCGAACGACGCCGCTGGAGCGGGCGCGGTGCGCTCGGCCGCCCGGATCCTCGCGGCGGCCACCGCCGCGGCCGAGGGCGAGGGCGTCGGCCGGTCGGCTCGGACGGGTGCGGCGGCCGCAGGTGGGGCACCGCCGTCGCCCGCTGTCGCCACGGCCACGAGCTGCAGCGGGGTGAGCAGTGCGAGGACGGCCAGGCAGACGCCTCGGTGGCCGATCCGGTTCCTGAGCAAGCGGTGACCCCCGACGCTCGTCGTGCCGCGCGGCTGGCTGCGGCGTGTTCCTGTGGTTCCCTGGTGGGTGACTTCGACCACGCACCGCCGCGCTCCTGCCCCCGGGCCGGGTTCCTCCTAGGAGGTGAGGTCGTGGTCGAGGAGGTCGTCGACGTCGTCCTCGGGCGGTGCCGCCATCGCCCAGCGCCCGGTCGCCTTGGTGAACAGGTACCAGCGGCCATCGCGGCTGCGCCGCAGCTGCAGCCGACCTTCGCCCGTGACCCGATTGCCCGACACGTGGACGCGGCGCACCGGCATGCCGGCGTCGATCAACAGGTCCCGGGCCCGGGCCATCTCGAGGGGCGGCGGGTTCCAGCGCGGCTCGTCGTGGGCACGCACCCCGGCGGCGCCGCCGAACTGCCAGGCGGCGGCGAGCACGTCGAGGTCCACCGGCGCCACACCGCTGTGCGCGGCGAGGCGCTGCTTCACGACGGGCGGGGCGCCGATGACCCGGCGGGCCAGGTCGGCGCGCTCGTCGAGCTCGAGGCCGGTGTCGACCGTGCCGGCGCACAGCTCCCAGGCCCGGCGGGCCGCGTCGGCGACCAGGGCCCGGAGGCCGGGACCGTCGAAGGGGGCGTGCGCCGGCGGGTCGCTCGGCCACGCCGCCGGCCGGCTCGGCGCGTTCGCGACGAGCGGCACGAGGGGAAGGGCCAGCAGCTCGCGGCTCCACGCCTCCGCCGGGTCCATCCCGGCGGGCGCGGCGACCAGCACCTCGTCCGCCGTCGGTGCCGGTGCGCCGCCCCGCCGGCGACGCACCTCCTCCAGCACCTCGTCGCGCCGGCGGCCGCGGAGCAGGAGGAGCACGAAGGGGTCGGCGTCGAGGGCGTCGGCGAGGAGGTAGCAGGCGGCGGCGGCGTGCTCGCAGGGGTCGACCTCGTCGGCGCAGGTGCAGACGGTGCGCAGGTCCCGGGGCCGGGGGAGGAGGTCGACCTCCACGGCCGCCGCGTCGCGGACGATGGCCGGGTCGAGCTCGCCGTCGAGCAGGGCGGCGGCATGGGCGGCCTTGGCCGCGATCGCGTCGAGCACGGTGTCCCACTCGTCGTCGCGGAAGGCGCGGATGCCGACGTGGACCTCGTGGGGCTCGTCCCGGTCGGCCTGCACCCAGGCGTCGACCCCGCCGGGCTCGATGTGGAGGTCGGCGCCACGGTTGGCCTTGGCCCACCGACGCCCGCTGGCGAGGCGACCGCCCCGACCGCCGGCGATGCCCTCGAGCGCGTCCAGCCAGGCCTCGCCCCACCACGTCGTGCCGAAGTCGCGTGCCATCAGCGCTCGAACCGCCCGAGGTCGAGGCCGCCGCTGAGCTCGACCAGGTCGGCCAGCTCGTCGTCGGACAGCTCGGAGACCCACGACTCGCCGCCGCCCACCACCGACTCGGCCAGGCCGCGCTTGGCCTCGAGCAGCGTGGCGATGCGCTCCTCGAGGGTGCCCTCGCAGATCATGCGGTGGACCTGCACGGGGCGGTCCTGGCCGATGCGCCACGCCCGGTCGCTGGCCTGGTCCTCCACGGCCGGGTTCCACCAGCGGTCGTAGTGGATGACGTGGGTGGCCCGGGTGAGGTTGAGGCCGGTGCCGCCCGCCTGCAGCGAGATGACGAAGACCATGGGGCCGCCGGCCTGGAACCGGTCGACCATGGCCTCGCGCGCCGGCACGGGCGTGCCGCCGTGGAGGAACTGCACGTCGAGGTCGAGTGAGGTGAGGTGGCGGGTGAGCAGGTGCCCCATCCGCACGTATTGGGTGAAGACCAGCACCGAGTCGCCCTCCGAGGCGATGGTCTCCACCAGCTCGGTGACGGCCTCGAGCTTCCCCGACCGGCCGGTGACCGGGCTGTCCTGGGCCAGGTACTGGGCCGGGTGGTTGCAGATCTGCTTGAGGGCGGTGAGCAGCTTGAGCACCAGGCCCCGCCGGTTGATGCCCTCGGCCTCGGCGACGTCGTCGAGGAGCTCGGTGACCACGGCCTTGTAGAGGGTGGCCTGCTCGGTGGTGAGGCCGACGAAGCGGTCGGTCTCGGTCTTGGGCGGCAGGTCGGGGGCGATCTCGGGGTCGGTCTTGCGCCGGCGCAGCAGGAACGGGCGCACCAGGGCGGCGAGCCGGGCGGTGGCCTCCTCGTCGCGCTCGCGCTCGATGGGGGTGGCGACGTGCTGCTGGAAGGCGTCGAGCGGGCCGAGCAGCCCAGGGGTCGTGAAGTCGAGCAGCGCCCACAGGTCGGCCAGGCGGTTCTCGACCGGCGTGCCGGTGAGGGCGAAGCGGGCGTTGGCGCCGATGGTCCGGATCTGGCGAGCCGTGCGGGACAGCGGGTTCTTCACCGCCTGGGCCTCGTCGGCGACCAGCAGGTCCCACGGCTGCTCGGCCAGCACCTCGGCGTCGCGGCGCACGATGCCGTACGTGGCCACCACCAGCTCGTCGTCGGCCAGGCCCGCCAGGCTCCGGTCGGCCCCGTGGTAGCGGCGGACGGGGATGTCGGGGCAGAAGCGGGCGGCCTCGCGCTGCCAGTTGCCGAGCAGCGAGGCCGGGCAGACGATGAGGGTGGGACCCGAGCCCCGGCGCAGCAGGTGGAGCGCCAGCAGCTGGATGGTCTTGCCGAGGCCCATGTCGTCGGCGAGGACGCCACCGAGGCCGAGCGAGGCCATCTCGTGCAACCAGGACAGGCCGCGCTCCTGGTAGGGCCGCAGCGTGGCCTGGAGCTCGGGCGGCGCGGGGTGGGCCCGGACCGTGTCGATGCTGCGGAGCCGCTCGGCGAGCTGGCGGAGCGGGGCGTCGACCTCGGCCTCGACCGCCTCGCCGCCCACGGTGACCGTGCCCGAGAGGGCGGCGGAGAGCACGTCGCCGGCGCTGATCGGGGTGCGCTCGGACAGGCGGCGCAGGCGCTCGGGGTCGGCCCGCACCCACTGGCCCCGCAGCCGCACGACCGGGCGCTTGGCCTCGGCGAGCTGCAGCAGCTCGTCCTCGGTGAGGTCGCCGCCGTCGACCGTGGCGTGCCACCGCATCTCGCCGAGGGACGACAGGTCGAGGCCGGCGCCACCGCCCCCCGACTCGGGCGCCGGCGTGCCGATGACGGGTCGCAGCTCGACCGGGCGCAGCACGACGGCAGGCCACAGCACGGGCAGGCCGGCGGCGGCGAGGTCGTCGGCGACGGGACCGAAGAGCTCCTCGGCCTCGGCATCCTCGAGCACCAGGATCTCGGGGGTCGCCTCGTCCAGCAGCCGTTCGATGGGCGGCCAGACGCGAGCCGCCGCCCGCAGCGCGAGGAGCAGGTCGGTCGTCACGTCGGACCCGAAGCGGGCGACCACGGCGGCCGGCGCCCGCCACAGCTCGGCGGCGTCGAGCACCAGGCTCGGGTCGAGGCGGCTCTGCACCTGGAGCACGCAGCGGACCGGGTCGTCGGGGCCGTCGGGCAGGTCGATCCGCAGCCCCGGCGCCGTGTCGCTGGCCGTGCCGGCCACGGTGGACTGCAGCCAGGACTCCGCCCCGGTCACGTCGGTGGCGCCGGGCGCCGCGAAGGCCTCGAAGCCGACGGTGGCGGCGGCGGCCGCCGTGCGCACGAACGCGTCGGCCACGGCATCGAGGAACGTGGTGGTCGCCGCGTGGGGCGAGGCCATCCGCACCGGGGCGCCGTCGACCTCGACGGGCGTGGCGTGCGCCGCCGGCGGGAGGGCGTCGGCCAGCTGGTCGAGGCGGGTCCGGTCGGCGATGTCGAGCGGGCCGACCCGCCACGTGTCGGTGCCGTCGCCCGCCACCGCCGGCAGCAGCCGCCCCCGGCTCACGGCGTCGAGGGCCAGGCGGGTCGCCACCGACCAGGCGCGGACCGACGGGCGGACGTCGGCTGCCGCCGGGAGGGCGGCGAGGGTGGCGACCGCGTCGCCCACCGGGACGAGGTCGGCCGGGACCGTGCGGGGCCCGTCGGCGAGGACCACGGTGACGTCGTCCCGACGCTCGATCCGGTCGTCGGCGGGGGCCTCGAGCCCGCCCGGCGGCTCCCACAGCGCCAGCGTGCCGTCGCGGCCGTGACGGCCCGCCACGAAGGTGGCTTCCGTCGACGGCCCGATGCGCATCCTGTCGACGGTACCGAGGGTGGGTGACAGAGCGGCCACACTCGTCTGTCGTGGATCACGTGCTGACCGTGCCCCAGGGCACATTCACCCTCGAGCGAGCCCACCACGACCCGGACGAGCCGCTCCGGGCGTGGGACGCCGCCGACGAGCTCGCGCTCGCCCACCTCGCCGAGGTCGGGGCCGCCGGCGAACGGTGGCTCGTCGTCGACGACGCCAACGGGGCGCTGGCCACCGCCCTGGCCGCGCACCGCCCGACGTCCTGGACGGACTCGGTCGTCGCCATGGCCGCGACCCGGGCCAACCTCGAGCGCAACGGCATCGATCCGTCCGCCGTCACCCTCGTGCCCAGCACCTCCGAACCCGCCGGTCCGGTCGACGTCGTCGTCGTGAAGGTCCCGCGCACGCTCGCGGTCCTGGAGGACGAGCTCCACCGCCTCCGCCCGCTCCTGCACGCCGGGTCCGTCGTCGTCGGTGCCGGCATGACCAAGGCGGTGCACCGGTCCACCATCGCCACGTTCGAGAAGGCCATCGGCCCGACGCCCACCTCCCGGGCTCGCAAGAAGGCCCGCCTGCTCCTGGCCTCGCTGGACCCGGCGCTCGAGCCCGGTCCGGGCCCGGTCCCGCTGCGGTGGAAGACGCCGGAGGGCCTCGCGGTCACGGGCCTGCCCGGGGTGTTCTCCGCCAGCAGCCTCGACGCCGGGACCCGGATGCTGCTCGCCCACCTGCCCGATCCGGAGCCGGGCGCGGTGGTGGTCGACCTCGGTTGCGGCACCGGCGTCGTGGCCGCGACCGTCGGGCACCGCCACCCCGATGTGGCGCTGGTGTGCTGCGACGAGTCGTTCCGGGCCGTGGACGCGGCCCGCCAGACGGTGGGGGCGGTGGCTGCCGAGGCGACCTTCCACGTCACCGACGTGCTCGACGGCATCGCCGACGCGTCGGCCGACCTCGTGCTCTGCAACCCGCCGTTCCACGCCGGCGGTGCCCGCACCACGTCCGTGGCGCACCGGATGTTCGCCGAGTCGGCGCGCGTGCTGCGCCCGGGCGGGACCGTCACCGTGGTGGCCAACCGCCACCTCGGTCACCACGTGACCCTGCGGCGCTGGTTCCACGACGTCGCTGTCGTCGGATCCGATCCGCGCTTCGTGGTGCTGCGGGGTCGCCGCCGCTAGCTCAGGTGTCGAGCAGGCGGGGCGGGAACCCGCCCCGGCTCACCGGGCCCCAGTCGTCGATGGTGATGCGCAGCAGGACCTTGCCCTGACGGGCCATCGCCTCCCGGTACTCGTCCCAGTCGGGGTGCTCGCCGCTGATGCTGCGGTAGTAGTCGCACAGCGGCTCCAGGGCGTCGGGCAGGTCGAGCACCTCGCCGGTGCCGTGCACCTGGACCCACTCGTCGCCGAAGTCGTCGGACAGGAAGAGCACGGTGGCCCGGGCGTCGCGCCGCAGGTTCGCCGTCTTGGCCCGGTCCGGGTAGCTCGACACCACGACGCGGCCCTGGGCGTCGACCCCGCCCGTGACCGGGCTGAGCTGCACCCGGCCGTCCTGGCGGGTGGTGCCGAGGATCAACCGGTGCCGGGGTCGGACGAAGTCGAGCAGCTCGTCCCGACCGACGGGCGTGTCACGGGCGGCGGTGGGCACGACCTCAGCGCACCCCGAGGAGATCGACCACGAAGACCAGCGTCTCGTTCGGGCCGATGACGCCGCCGGCGCCCTGCTTGCCGTAGGCCTTGTCCGGCGGGAGCACGAGCCGGCGGCGACCGCCGACCTTCATGCCCTGGACCCCTTCGTCCCAGCCGCTGATGACCATGCCGGCGCCGAGGCGGAACGAGAACGCCTCGCCCCGGTCCCACGACGCATCGAACTGCTTCCGGGTCTTCCACGACACCCCGACGTAGTGCACGTCGACCGTGTCGCCGCTGGCCGCGGTGGGCCCGTCGCCCTCCTCGATGTCCTCGATCATGAGCTTGAGGGGTGGGATCTCCCCTGGAGGGACGTAGACATGGGGCTTCTCGGAGTCGGCCATGGCCTGAGGCTACGGGCCTCCGACCGGCGCCGTGATCCCCCACTTCTGTCACTGACTCGGCCACCATCAACGGGGATCCGCGCTTTTCCGCTGATCACCCCCGAGACTGGACGTCGGGCCCAACCCCTGGAGGACAACACCCATGAACAAGTCAGAGCTCATCGAGAAGCTGGCCGCCGACACGGACCTGCCGAAGTCGCAGGTCTCCGCCGTCGTCTCGGCCTTCGAGGACACCATCGTCGCCGAGGTCAAGGCAGGGAACAAGGTGCAGCTGCCCGGGTTCCTCTCCTTCGAGAAGGGGCACCGTGCCGCGCGCACGGGCAAGAACCCCCAGACCGGCGAGGCGCTGCAGATCAAGGCCGCCGACGTGCCCAAGGTGAAGGTCG
>Ga0208490_100534_pt1 | contig 22228 bp, 18 predicted proteins | sample SubbioAug_CSWold_FD_184818 | JGI IMG/M metagenome (GOLD analysis project Ga0208490, IMG submission 184818) | Serpentinite rock and fluid subsurface biosphere microbial communities from McLaughlin Reserve, California, USA - CR11Aug_CSWold (SPAdes) | ecosystem: Environmental > Terrestrial > Deep...
TTATAATGTTACGTCTGCCGTGCTTTTATCCTTTACGCTATTGAACGGGTGATGTCATTTTTTTGAGATGGAAATTAAATAGGGCTGTGAATAGTAACAAATTTGTTTTCATATTTTAATGAATAATCTAAAAATTATTGCAATGTTTATGCCAACCTAATTTCTTTGAAAAACTTGACTTTATCTTAATTTTATATAATTTAATAATACATTTTTGCATCATCATTTGATAATAAGAAAGAATACCTAGTTGCAGGCACCTTAGGTTGATTCAAATACAAATCGCCAGTGATGCGAAATTGTATTACAAGTCGTTTTCTCGTTAGTTCTAGCTATTATAATAGGCAAATCTTGTCGGAACAGGGTGATTTTTTAAGTAAATGCATGCGGGAATAATGTTATAATAAAAGAAAAGAAGATAGAGCTCTTATATATGAGTTGAATTGGAGGTTGTAGTACATGGAGATACGACAGCTTCAGTATTTTATTTCCGTTGCTGAACATTTGAATTTCACAAAGGCAGCAAGTGATCATTACATTGCACAGGCTGCTATCAGCCAGCAGATTATGAGCTTAGAGCAACAGCTTGGCGTTAAGCTCTTTGTACGTAATAATCGTTCGGTAGAATTGACCTCTGCCGGAAAGGTATTATATAAAGAAGCAAAGGTGATTATTGCCAAGTCAAATGAAGCTATCCGGAAAACAAAACGTGCTGCTTCAGGATTTGAAGGGACTTTAAAAGTCGGCATCTTGGGCACCAATGAAAAAAATTTTCTACCCCAGCTCATTCGCAATTTTCGCCTTGCCTTTCCGGCTATTGATATAACTATTATTCAGGACAACGCAGAAGCATTAAGGGAAAACATCAATAATGGCCTTCTGGATGTTGCCTTTAGCCCGGTTTATGGCATCACCACAGATCCAGATATTTCGTATAAAACAGTTTATCAAGACCCTTTTTGCGCTGTTGTCTACCGTGATCATCCCTTGTCCAATGAAACACGTATCTCCAGATCTGCTTTGGCAAACGAAGCTTTCATTTTCATCGACCGGAAAGAGGCTCCTGCCGGTTATGATGCATTAATAGAAGATTGCATTAAAAGCGGTTTTTCACCTAATATTACCTGTCATGTTCGTATTGTAGAAACAATATTACTGATGGTTGAAGCGGAAATGGGTATTGCGGTGCTTCCCCGCTGCTTTGAAATATATAAAAACGATAATTTGCGATTCATTGAGCTGGAAGGAGAAGATGAATATTTTGAACTGGTGGTTTCCTGGCTGAAGGCTAATATTAACCCCACCATTCCTTTATTCTTGACGGCTATTGAAGAGGTAACGCTTATTTAAAAAGGATGGAATCTATTCCATCCTTTTTAGATACTCTTTTTTATATACTTTTTTCTTAAGCTTTACTATCACTGAATGCCTTATTTGTAAGTATTATTCTATTTTCCCTTGTTGTTCTTCGTACAACCTGGGCAGAAAGGACGCAAGATTGGCAAACTCGTGTACGTTATGGAATGCCAGCCCTTGGGGCACAAAGGGAGGCAAGCTAATACCCTTTGGAAGCAGGTGGGTTGCTTGCTTATTGATAACCTTTTTTCCCATCCAGAAGCGTGTCCTCATTTCCACACCTCCCGGAATTTCCCGGATAAAATGGCACATAAACGCCGGTCCTTTAAAGTTAGGCACACCCGGCGGAGGGTCTATTAACTGGGAAACACCGTTGGCAGCAAAAAGCGCTGCCACATTAGGGGCATGGAAACGGCTCATGTCAAAGCCGCAATTCTCCGGAGACATAAAGCTGATATAGATGTTTTCCGCGCCGCCACCTATGTTCTCCACTACATGATGGGTAATTCCATATAACTTTTCTTCAATTGAACGGTTTGGATCCAGTACTTTTGCCCTGTCTTCATCACTCAAGGAGACATGGTAATGACTTTTAGGATACCATATTTTATAGCGCAGCGGCTCCAGGCTATGCCAAGCAAACCACCATTTCAACATGTCCGCTGTGACCCCCGGCATTGTATTGAGATTAGATACATAACCGGAGCCATCAGGCATAACGCACCAACCGATTTCCACCTCAAAATACCCAGGATTCAGCAAATCATTCAAATTCACCAATGGAAGCGCTTTGGCAGGATCTATCGGTCTTTCCATTGCTGCCAGCTTTTCAGGCGGCGGAGCAGCTAGTTCTTGATAATAGTATTTAGAATACGGCTTGGACTTTTCTTCCGCAGTCAAGCTTTTACGCAAGTACAAATCAAAAACCCCCTTTTAATTTATTTCCAAATTTTACCCTCTCCGCCTGCTAAGGCTTAAACTTGTAACTTCCCATTGGAATGTCTTCTGTTGAGGTTACCATTTTTCCGTTATTCGATTTGATTATGATCCACTTCAGCCAATTATCATCATCCCGTTCCGGATAATCCTCCCGATAATGCCACCCTCTACTTTCCTTTCTCTCCAAAGCTGCCGTATAGTAGATTTCAGCACATAAAGCCATGTTGCTCAAGTCATGATACAACCCAAGCATATGCCAATCATTTTCCGGACACATTGCCGGCAGCTGGTTCTGTATTTCCTTCACCATTTCCATGGCTTCTTCAATACGGTCCTGATTTTTTCGGGCAGCGTAGCGAGGCGGCGCTACCGCTTCTTTCAGCTTGAAGATATATTCCCTGATGTTCTTCCCCTTTTCCCGGTTCATCGGGCCATATATCTCTCCTTTTAATTTTGCTACTTGCTCCATGTCTAGTTCAGGTTCTGCAGCATTTGCTGCATTTTCCACCACACTCCCACAGCTTAGATAGCTGGAAACAGCAGCATACATGAGTCCCGATCCCCTCATTCTTCCTGGCGGTGCCGGAACTGCACCTGCCATTGCCGATCCGCCATAACAAGTATCTCCCACAGCCCAAAGTCCAGGCAGGGTAGTTTTCATGTCATGGTTAACTTTTATTGGCGAACATTCTCCCAGGAAGTTGGGCACTACCTCAGGCCGCCATGAGTGGTCAGCCGTATACTTTTCTTCTTTAGCAAACAAGGTCAACCAGAATTTGCTAGCATAAGGCCGGTTCCAACGGAATAAAAATCCCCCTGCCGCTAAAGGATTCTGGACAAATAGTTCAGTTTCATCAAAAACTATCGGTCCCTTGCCCTCCATCACTTCCTTTTCCATTCCGAGAATAATGCCAATATCGATGTCAGGCTCCCAATCCTTGCAATATTTTGCTGCAAGATATTCTCCATCCTTGTTGTATAGAGCATACTGGGCTCCTACCTGACAGGAATGATTGCCTCTTAAGCCAATATTATAGAAGTTGGAATACTCGGCGTTTCTCATTTCGGCGCCTGCACGGTAGGCTGCTGCTATTCCGTCTCCCCTGGCGGAAGACCACATATTTGTGACCATCCAATCACAGCTTCCGTTTGCCATGATAATAGATTTTGCTTTAAAAACGCGGAAGCTGCCGTCAGTAATATCAAATCCGACGGCACCAACTACTGCTCCATCTTTTGTCAGCAGCTCAACAACCTGTGTTTTGTTTACCATCTTCACTCCCTGCTTGAGAGCTGCCTTTCTGAGTTTATCCATCATGTCAAGATCCACACCACAAAGAGACCATAACGGAAACTCTGCTATTCTGGCCAGCTTGCCGCCGTCATCTTCCCTCATTATTTGGATGCCCCATTTTTCAAGATGTTGGACAACATCCCTTGATGTGTAGGCGAATTTTTCAAGCATCTCCTGATCGTTTAAGTAATGGCCGATATTATCTAGATGATATTTGACAAATTTATCCGCATCATCATCTTCAGACAAGACCCATAATACCCCTGCTCCTTTGTTGGCTTTGGCGCCGGAATGACCGGTTGTTGCCTTTTCAACTATCAGAACATCCAGGTTGCTGTTAAGCTCTTTTATCTTGTTGGCAGCCACCAGACCTGCAAAACCGCCGCCGATGATCAGTACATCAGCAGTTACTATTTCATCAATATTTTCTGTATTGCTCATTATTTCAACCTCCTTCCACTATTCTTTTCGATAGGATTTCAGGTAAGCGTGTTTTGGATACGGCTCGGGAAAAGGGACTGGATTTCCCGGGATTACTTGAATAGCTTTTACCGAGCAGGATAGTTCACACCAGTTGCAGGTAGCACATTCCTCCGGGTATTTGGGATAAGGTTTTTTAGACTTTTCATCCCAGCGGATTACATCCACGTGACAGGCTTGGTAGCATTTCTTGCAACCGATACACTTTTCTAGGTCAATTTTAATAGTATGCATATGCGTGCCTCCTTTCAACTTTTTCTCCTGATACTCCTTTAGTGTCTGGATCAAAAAGCATGTTCCATAGTTTAATTGTAAACAATTACACTAAAATTCTGAAATATTAAATTCTGATTGTATCATAAGCAAAACATATTAATAGATGGGTGTTACTTTTCAATATATTTAAGAGTTCCGTCTTCCAGCTCCCAATCAATGTGCGTCCTGTTCTTCTCATCTTGTCTTATTTCCATTAATTAGTCTCCCTTATAAAATTACTGCAGTTTTGTCAGGGAAAAACCACCATCTGCATTATCTAAATCAAATCAAATTACATGCAAATTTTATGCCATAAAAAAGGAACCAGCCACGGCTCCCAAATATGCTTTCCTATTATAGTAAAAAAACCGGGGGTTACCCGGTTAGCTAATACATCCATCCCACTGTATTCCTAATGACCTTGCTTTTCTGCTCACTGTAGGTTGACTGACTCCAAGTGCCTCTGCAGCCTTATGAGTACTTTTATATTTTTGCAAGGCATTTAATATTATTTGTTTCTCTACTAATTTTACAGCCTGCTCAAGTGTAGTCTCACCACTCTCAAAGAAAAAAATATTTGTTTCAACAGTTAATATTTTTTTTACGTGCATAGCATTAATTTTTTCCTCATTTTCAATTACTACTAACCTTTCTACTATGTTTTCTAACTCCCGTACATTGCCCGGCCATTCATGACTATATAATATTTCAATAGCGGAACGATCGAAAGATATGTTCTTATTATATTTCCTGTTAAAATCTTTTAGAAAATAGTTTACCAATAACGGGATATCTTCTTTTCGCATACGCAGAGAAGGAATCTTTATTGGAATTACATTCAGGCGATAGTATAAATCTTCGCGAAAGGTGCCTTCTTTTATTTTTTTCTCAATGTTTACATTTGTTGAGGCTATTACCCTTACATCCAAAGGAATGGTTGTATTCCCCCCAACACGGATTAACTCTTTTTCTTGAATTACCCTCAACAGTTTCGATTGCAAATTAAGGGGCATGTCTCCGATTTCATCTAAAAGAATGGTCCCACCATTGGCCATTTCAAAATATCCTATTTTGTTTTTGTTGAGTGCCCCTGTAAAAGCTCCTTTTTCATATCCAAACAGCTCTGATTCCAGCAAATTTTCCGGTATTGCCGCACAGTTAACCTTTATATATGGGCCATTTTTTCGCGGACTGTTTTTGACAATTTCCCGGGCAACTACTTCTTTGCCAACTCCGGTCTCACCTGAGATTAGTACAGATGCATCAACTTGTGATACATTAAGAATCAAATCTTTAACCAGAATCATACTAGGACTATCCCCTATTAAACCCATTTTGGCCATCTCTTGCATTCTGAAATAGTTAAGTTCATCTAAATACAGTCTATTAACTTTTTCAGAATTTTCTAATTCCTCTTTCAGCTTAATTAATTCTGTAATATCTCTGATTACCGTTAATACTCCTACTGCCTTACCTTTCTCGTTTCTGATTGGATTGCTGGTTTTGAGAACTTGTTTATTGCTCCTAATAATAGTACACATTCCAGATTTTTGTACATTTTGCTCTAATGCCTTTAAACTTACTTCTTTTTCAAATATTTTTTTTTCAATTAAGATTTGGACCGGTTTTCCAATTAGCTCTTCTTCAGTAATGCCTGCCATCTCAGTATATATTTTATTAACAGCTACAATAACACCTTTATTGTCAATTACATAAATACCATCGTAAATTGCATCTCCAATGGCAAAAGCATGTAACTGCCTTTCTTTGAATATTTCTAACTCTGCTGTTATATTATTAAGAGTCTCTTGGCTTGTCCCATACTCCTCGATAGCTTTTTTTATTAATTCTTCAATACATATACCTTGTTGCTTAGCCAACTCATCGATAGTATTTTGAAGTTCATAAGGAATCTCAATTACATTACCCAAACCATCCCCCCCCTTAATGTATAATTTTATTCTATTATACATTAGTTAACCTTGCAAATCCAATATTTTAAAGAAACGTCCACGTTTATTTGTCTCCGCCCAATCCCTCTGGCGCATAGTGCGGATGTAAAAAATTTATGTGGATATAACAATTTCCTCTCCTGCCCATTGAAATTTTGCATTCAGCCTGGCTTTTTGAGTTATTCTTTCCATGTAATTAAATACCTCTTGTCCCCTGTTATCCCTTTTTAGTATCTCAGGTTGACCCTGCTTATTGATTAAACAGGGGATGAAGCTAGTCTGGGCAAGCCTTTTATTCTCTATCAAACACTTAGCGATAATAGTGTATTTTGCCTCGGGATGGAAAGGATAGGTGGGATACTCAGGGTCAGGTTCAAAACCATATAAATCTATTCTCTTTCTTGCCCAAGAATCAGGGTCTTGGCTATTTCCCAATGCTAGAATTGGCGCATAGGTTACAAAATTGCATAATCCGTGAAAGATAGGTTTTCCTTTGTATAATTCAATTCCTTTAAGTATATGAGCGTGATGACCAAGGATAATGTCGGCCCCAGCATCTATGGCGGCATAAGAAACCTGATGTTCATATGCAGCCAGCCTTGCCGGAGTATGACCTATACCTTTATGGAATGTAACAATCAGAATGTCGCAAAGAGGCCGCAACTTAGTAATGTCTGCTATCATAGCTTGCAAACTATTAGTTTCTGCCCAGGTGTAAACAATTGGAGGACCCCCTGGACAAGCGTAAGTTCCTTCATAATGGGTAATAATATCAATATAAGCACATCCTGGTTTATTAACATTGGCCCAGGTCTCTTTTGGCCCAACACAGTTATAATCAAGAAAACCAAACCTTGTCCCTTCACGCTCAACCACCACTGGGGACCGGGCTTCATCAATATTCATCCCTGCCCCTACACAGTCTATGTTATGGTTTTTTATCCAGGCAATTGTGTCCTCAATTCCAGCTATACCTGCATCAAGAATATGATTTCCAGCCAGCGTTAGTACAGTAAAGTTCGCTGAAATTAACGGAAATAGGTTTTTAGTAGAATTACCGGTGGCTATAGGTTTGCTGCCTAAAGACAATGTCTTAAAATCCTTGTCAGTATGAGGAACTTCCAGTTGACCAACTACAATATCTCCTTCCTTTAACATTGGCGTAACTAATTCAAAAGAAGCCTCAGCGTTAGGACCCGGAATAATATCCCCAACAGCTAACATATTTAGTATTGTACTCGTCATAACTCTCTCCTTCCTATAATTATTATTCTTTCACTTTCCCATACAGAGAAAAAAGGTAATGGGAAACCCACCCATTACCTCTGCATACCCTAATAATACAAAATTACTTCTTCAACCATGCTACTTCCGGTGTCCAAACTGATCCATGAGTTAAATTAAACCCATCATTTTGAACCTCTGAATGCTTGGCAACAGGTAATGTCCTTACAAACATGGGTTGAATAATGGCATACTCATCAATAACCAAACGCTGTAATTCAAGAGCCATTTTTTTCTTGCTGTCAAAATCAGGTGCTATGCGAATATCATTAAGCAGCTTTTGAACATCTTCAGGATGAATTAAGCTCATAAAGAAAAGTGAACCTCTAGAGCTTAGGACTCTTGGCATAACAAAAGCAACATCTGCATCTGATCTGCTGGTAAACTGAATTATCCCATCCCATCCTGTTTCGGTAGCATACTGATTGAATTTACCTCTATCAACAACTTCCAGCTCAGCCTTAATACCCACATCAGCTAGATATCCTTGAATAGCAGTCTTTACCAGCACATCCTCGGGGACATTCTGAACTATAATTTTAGTCTCAAAACCGTTGGCGTATCCTGCATCTGCCAATAATTTTTTAGCTTTTTCAGGGTTAAACGGATAGCCTTTTACATTAGAATTGTAAGACCAAACACCGGGCACAGCCCACTGATTTGTTGGTATCACAAATCCATAGAGGAGTGACTCCACTATTGCTTGATTGTCAATTGCATGCCCTACTGCCTGCCGGACCCTTAAGTCAGCAAAAGGAGAGTTGGGATTGGCGCTATTAAGTACTATACCCCTTATCATTGAACCTAAGCCTGTCTCAAGTTTTTTAACCTCAAACCCTGACTTTTGCAACTCGCTAGCTGTTTGAGTGGGGAGTCCTATATATGCATCTACCTCTTTGGCCCTAAAGGAGGCGGATGTTGTCAGTGGATCTTTAATTACTTTAAACTCTATACCGTCTAAATACGGCAAACCCTCTTGCCAATAATTATCAAATTTTTTGTATGTTAGGGCTACATCCCGCTCCCAGCTAACAAACTCGAAAGGTCCTGTTCCTACCGGGTTTCGCGCTGCCAAGTCCTTTCCATTTTTTTCGAATGCTGTAGGTGACATCATGGGAATAAAATATCCCAAAGAGTCTACGATACTGCTATTCCATTCCGAAAGATTAAGTCGAAGAGTATGATCATCAATAATATCGATTGATGCCACACTTCTTACCTCACCTCTTCCTGCTGCTGTATATGTTTCTAAATTCCACTTAACTGCCTCCGCATTAAAGTCTGTTCCATCGTGAAACTTAATACCCTTATTCAGATTTATCGTAATAGTTTTGTTATCAGCGTCAACATCCCAACTCTTTGCCAAATATGGAAGCATCCTACCTTCACTATCAAATCGACCTAAAGTCTCAAGAGCCGGTAAACTCATGATATAGCTTTCCAATGGAGGTACTGTTAGATGACTTAAGGTAGTTGCATCCTGATTAACTGCAATTGTAAGAACGCCACCCAGCTGAGGCCCTTCCGTTGTTAGATTAGAAGACGGCGTTTTATCAGTATTATTTGGTTTGGATGAAGAGCATCCACTGAGCAGCATTATGAAAAGAAAACTAAGAGCTATCACTAGACAGATGGTTTTATTTAACAAATTTCCCTTTTTCATTTTAAACCCCCTTTTCCTAGCATTATTAGTTTTTTAGCAATACATCATCGTCAAAGTCTTGCTACTTTTCTCCTCTCTCAAAATTACCAGTCAATTTTTTAAATAATCAACCAACTCCCTCCCCTCTTCAACTAACTCTTACTTCTACAATAAAAGCACCTTCTTAGACCATCTCACCTAACTGGCAAACTACCCGATCAGCATTCGAATTAATGCCTTGACCGCCTTTTCCAATTCATCTTTTTCTTTTTTCCCCATATGTTCACTAACAACTTTTTCAAACAACTCTTTATTAGGTGTTATATTTTCCATTAAATAGCCTCCATGATATCATTTATAGACACCATATTCATGTGCAAATTCTGTTACTGCCTTGAGATTTTCTGCTCTCCCGTCTGTGGGAGAAAGCATAATTTTATTCATAGCAAATATGTATCCTCCTCCTGGCGCAAGATCATCTATTAGCGCTTTTGCATAATCAATGCATTCCTGTGTACTCCCCAGATACAATAGACTAGTGGGCATACCCCCTGCTATCGCCATGTTATTTCCTAAAAATTTCTTTGCTTTTCTCAAATCATCATCTTCAAATAAGCCTACAATTTGCCCCTTTGGAAGCTCTTGCAAATAATCATAAAGATGTTCATAATTACTCTCAAAATAATAACGTATCACATACCCTTTATTAGTAAAATAATTTGCTAATTTTATAAATGATGGCCAGTATACTCTTTCAAAGTCTTTAGGGCTTAGAAATTGGGGTAAGTGCATGGGTGCAAAAATTGCACAGCCGGGTTCCGGCTCATTAATGCTGTGTTCCACGTTGTCAATACAATACTGAACCATTGCCAATCCTGCTTCCTTTACCATTTCAGGCTGCCTTTTTATATCAGACATAATCCCAGAAAAGTCCCTGAGATTATCTAAAATCAAATCCACAGGGTTGAAGAAACTCCCTTGCCTGCTTACTATCAGCCCTTTGCTTTTTGCAATATCATTATATCTCTTGTATTTAATTCCTTTCTCTTTAATCTTATCTGCTACAGTACACATTTCCTTATATTTATCATCTGTATAAGGACCATTTAACAGCTTGTATCTTCTCGGATAAATTGTGTTCAAAAGAAAATCATACGGGTCTTTAATTAAATCAGGGTATTCGTTTTCATTCATTACTTTAATCGAACCCGGTTTTGTCTGCCGCATTCCGTCGGCATTGAGAGCAAATGTTCCTCCGCCCAAAATGTCATATATATCTGTTCCTTCTACTAACGGATTCCCAAAGATTCCGTCCCAGTAGAAATCTCCATATGCTTTTTCTACTACTTCATCGCCTTTTTCTTCATCATCCAGCACTTCTTTAAGCGTATAGCCGGCATAATAGACTCCCCATGTTGAAACCATGGATACTACCGGCACTCTATCAGCTTGGCCATTATGCATGGTTATATCAAGTCTTTTTTTTCTTTCCTCATACAACCGTTCGATATTAGTTGTCATCCTAAGTCACCTAACCTTTTAAAATTCTAACCCTTTCAGCCGCAGTTATCATGAAATTATTACTTCATCGCCTTCCCAGGCAAATTTGACATTTAGATTAGCCTGACGGGTAATTTTATCCATATAATTTAGTGCCTCTTGTCCTCTTTCATCTCTTTTAAGTATTTCTGGTTGCCCTTGTTTATTGATCAAACAGGGAATGAAACTTGTCCTAATGATCTTTTTATCCTTTATTAAACATTTACCAATAATTGTGTATTTTGCTTCGGGATGAAATGGATATGTAGGGTAATCAGGGTCAGGTTCAAAACCAAACAATTCTATTCTTCTCTGAGCCCAAGACTGGGGATCTTGGTTAGGTTTAGGTGCTAAACTGGGCAGAAAAGTAACGAAATTACATAGCCCGTGAAATATTGTTTTTCCTTTATACAGTTCAATCCCTTTAAGGATGTGAGCATGTTGTCCAAGGATAATATCAGCACCGGCATCAATGGCGGCATATGATATTTCCTTTTCATATGCTGCCAGCTTTACCGGTGTATGGACCAACCCTTTATGCAAAGAGACTACTAAAACATCGCACAAGGAACGAATCTTTTGTATATCATCCACCATAGCCATTAAGCTTTTTTGTTCTGCCCAGGTGTAGATGGTTGGAGGCCCCCCGGGGTTAGCATGGTCCAACTCATAGTGGGTAATAACCTCTACATAGGCACACCCGGGCTTATTTGGAGCAGCCCATGTCTCTTTTGGCCCCACACAATTATAACTAAGGAAACCAAACTTTGTTCCTTCACGTTCGATAACAGCCGCTTGTCTGGCTTCTTGGATGTTCATTCCAGCACCGGTAAAAGAAATGTCATTTTCACGAAGCCAGGTAATTGTATCCTCGATCCCAGTCTCACCTGCATCAGTAATATGATTGCCGGCAAGTGTTACCACATCAAACCCAGCAGAAACTAAAGCATTCAAATTACTAGGGTCCCGGTTTACCCCATCTTTGGTATCAACTCTTGCAGTATAGGGAATTTCCAATTGTCCTACAACAACATCACTATTATTTAATACCGGTGATGCAAAGGTAAAGAACAACTCTGCATGCGGCCCTAGAATATTATCTCCCACAACAAGCATGGTCAATATCTTGTCGTTCATAACTAAACCACTCTCTCCCGGCGCAAACTTTCAAACTCATCTTTGCTAATTCCCAATAATTCAATATATACTTCCTCATTGTGCTGACCGAGAAGGGGCGCGGGCAAAATTGGCACCGACGAAGCCGACATTTGAATAGAGAAACCTGGCATTTTAATCGGCCCCCGAACTGGATGATCCATGGTAACAATCGTGCCTCGTTCCTGCAGGTATGAGTCAGTGGTAAGCTCAGTTGTGGTAAAGACTGCACCGGCTGGTACCCCTGAGCCGCCTAGCTCTTCCATTGCCTCATTTTTCGTTTTGGTAGAAGTCCAGGCAATGATCATGGCATCAACTTCTTGGTTATGTTCATACCGGGAATCCGGAGTGGCAAAGCGAGGGTCTCCGATGGCATCAGTGCGGCCAATCACCTCTAAGAGCTTATTCCACTGGGGACTGCCGGGCCAGCGGGAAGTATATATATAAACATAGTCATTTGGTCCACCGGGCTTGCAAGGATAAACTCCACATGGCGCAACCGGTGCCATGGGCATGCCGTTTCCTACCCTGGGAGCAGCCTCTCCTGTCATCAACTGCCGGCCCCAGGCGGAGCGGGCAAAGCTGATGACTACATCTTGCATGGCAACTTCAAGCCTTTGGCCTTCACCGGTAACTGTTCTCTGGTAGAGGGCTGCTAGAATGCCAATGGCACAGTGGTATCCGGCTCCACTGTCTGCCAAGTTTACCCCGGCGTGCATGGGCGGACCGTCTGCTTCGCCGGTGATGCTGGCAGCACCTCCGGTAGCCTGCCCCACTACGTCAAAGGCTGGAAAGTGGGCGTAGGGTCCGTCTGAGCCGAATCCTTTAATCTGAGCATAGATAATCCGTGGGTTGATATTTCGGACCGTATCGTAGTCAAACCCTAGGCGCTCAATAGTTCCCGGGCTGAAATTTTCTACAAACACATCGGCTTTTTCTATCAATCTTTTTACTAAGGCTTGACCTTTCTTGTTTTTAAAGTCTACTGTGACAGACTTCTTGTTGGCATTGAGAATTATAAAGCTATAAGAATCTACCCCTGCTTCGGTTTGAGCCGAGCGACCTTGCTCACCGCTTCCTGGCCGTTCTAGCTTGATTACAGTGGCACCAAGCCAAGCAAGGGTTTCTGTACAGACTGTCCCTGATTCAAACTGGGTAAGATCAAGGACTACTACTCCGTTTAATGCTGATTTGGACATCATGATTTTAACCCCCATTTAGTTACCTTTTTATAGTTAGACATATTTTTAATCTTTGGGTTTAGCTCCTAATCTCGTTTCCAGGAAGTTCTCAAGCACACCGGTCATTCGCTTGTCATCCCATGCCCGGGCATCAACAGTATCAGCTCGCAGCTCCAGCACCGGTATCCCTGCATCCTCCATGGCTTTTTTGATAAAATAAGATCCCTGTACCGCTTGGGTACAGCTCTCTGCAACCAGATGCACTACCCCGTTAATCTGGTTTTTTTGCGCCTCTTTAACGTACCAGTCGCTATTCCAAGGGGGCATGTGCAGCATATCCTCCATCCCCGCAAAGCGGCTTGCCAGAGCACGAAGGGGATCGCCACCATACCTGGCGTAGGCGTCTGCTGCTAAGCCTAGGTAAATTGACCAAACAAAGGCAGCTCCGTACCGCTTTTCAAAGTGCTGGTAAAAGCCCAAATTAAACCATAACCCGGTACCAAGCCACATCAAGCGAACCCGTTCGTTGTTGCAGGCTGCCTCACCTTTGTCAACTAATCCCTTAACCTCTTCATAAAACATTCGGGCAGCATTTACTCCCCACTCCGTTCCCCGGTGCCACTGGGGAATCATCACGCTTGGAACTTGGTCTGTAATGCCCACTGGTGCTGGGATGGTCTCAGCAATAAGGTTGCGGGTTTTGGCATAGTATTCTTCTTGTTCATTAACCAATTCCATGACTCTGCGAAACTTAGACTCGCTAAAAGTCTTCCCAGTTGTAGTTTCCAAAAAGCGGATCAGTCCTTTAAATTCCTCCACCATCAAATCCAACCGATGTGGTTCAAAAAGCTCCTCCCACTGCCATCGCGCCTTATCCCACCACCCCTCAGGCATTATTAGTGGTACTGTGTTTTCTAAAGGGTAATAGGGTATGCCAAACTCTCGAGCCCAGGTTTCAAAAATTTTTGACTGCCCATCACAGGTAAGACGGGTTACTGCAATAGTTGGCTTAGGCAACCCACCCCAGGGACCTTTTTCCGGCTCAGGATCAAAGGCAGAAGCCAGTGATAATGAGCAGTACCGACAGAGGCCTTCTCGGTAGCCCCTTTCATTTAACAGACCCAAATAGTATGGTGACATCTGTTTGGCCGAGCACACCGCTGCCCACCACTGATTCACCACATAGGGGATATCCATGGCGCGGAAGATCTCCTGGGGCACGTCGGCGTTAACGATGGCCAGAGGCTCTCCTTGGGCAACTCGCTCTTTTATACTTTTAAACCATTCCCGTTGGTAGGCGCTTGCTTCTGCCGCCGAGCGCAGTCGCTTTACACTAGCCGTACCACGGGAGCTAGAGGTGCTTTTACTAGGTGCTGCCGGTTCATTTGTATTATCCCTGACAACTTTAGTGCTGCTGATTGGTTGGGCAAGCCAGGTATTCCGGCGTATTGCCTCTACAAAGTCATTTACCTTTTGGTGGAGTCTTTCTGTATCTTCTAATTTATAAGGCTGTCTATCTATCAGCAGAACAGGTACTCCCATTCTCTCAAGAGCTTTCCGCTGTTCCGGGTAGTCCCAAGAAGGGCCATCGTCACCATTGATAATATAAAAGATTACACCTTGGGCACCGGCCTCTTTAACTTGTTCTACTATTGATTTTACCCGATCGGATACAGTTGATTGACTGGCACTGGGCTGGCGCAAGTGATACCTGTCAACTATCGCATTAATTAAGTCTGCATTGGTATCTATCATACCGGCTGAGTGACGATTTCCCCAGTCATGGTCCTCACCAACGATTATGGCTCCACAAGATTCTACCATCTGATAGAAATGGGAATATTCATGTTGGCTGCCGGTCAGAAATAGTCTCACTCCCATAAGGGGTTGCCGATTCCTAGCTTCTTCTAAAAAAGTGCCAAGCAGGCGGCTGTGCTCTTCTCGTGGCATGAACATAGAGGAACCAATGATCTCTAAGGCTTCAACACCGCTTACCAAGGGTGTCTCAGAAACTCGTAGAACAATCAGTTCTCGCTGCAACCGCCGGTTTTCATTGCAAATAGCGACAGCTTCTTTAAGGCCATTTAAGTCTAGCGACCTCCCAAGCCATCCCTCAATCAACTGTTTAAAATCCCTGGCTCGGTCCCGGTTATATAGTGAACTGCTCCGAAAAAGGGTGTGGAGAAAGTCTAAAAAATGCAGGTCTGGAATGGGTAAGCTCGACTCAACCCTGCGTAGGTCACGCAAGTAATAAAATACCCGCACCAATACATCAGAAGAATTAGATATGACTAAGTGATCAAGATAGGAATAAGTGCCATTGACAATTCGGCCGAACTGCGCCCTGACCAACGGATCAAATGCCCGCTCAATATAACGATCGGCAATGTCAATATTCTCATCAGGGTCACCACACACGCGCACCGGCAGGTAACCGGCAGCTATGAGTAACTCCTCTGGCACATCATGACCGAGGCAACCCACTACTTGCCCGCCTTGAGCCTTCCATTCTAATGCATAATGTTCTCGCTGGTGATAGGCAAGAGTTAATTCACCTGGAGTAATATTGTTGGATTTTTTGTTTTTTAAACTTCCCTGATCTTGTTGCAACTTGCTACCTCCTCTTATGACTAGGTTTAATTTTTTATGTCACACCCAAACAAGCAACTTTATGCCCTGCACTGACCTCCGACAGAGATGGCACATTTAGACTACATTCTTTTTTGGCCACCGGGCAACGAGGATGAAAATTACAGCCTGATGGCCTGTTTAATAGGCTTGGCACCTCTCCTCTAAGTATAATTCGGTCTCGCTGTTCCTCCACAAATGGATCCGGTATCGGCACCGCCGAAAGCAATGCTTTAGTATATGGGTGCAAGGGATTTTCATAAAGAGATTTCCAATCTGTAATCTCCACTATTCTGCCTAAGTACATTACTGCTACTCGATTACTGATATGGCGTACAACTGACAGGTCATGAGCAATAAACAGGTATGTTAATCCTAGCTTATCCTGCAGCTCTTCCAATAGATTAATTATCTGAGCTTGGATTGATACATCAAGTGCAGAGATAGGTTCATCACAAACAATAACGGATGGGTCACTGGCTAGGGCACGGGCAATGCCGATTCGTTGCCTTTGACCACCACTAAATTCATGGGGAAAACGGTCTTTCATACTAGGATCTAACCCAACCATTTTAAAGAGCTCAGCCACTCTCTCTTGGTATTCAATATTATTTTTTGCTAAATTATGTATCTTCAGTGGTTCCCCGACTATACTGCCCGCACTTTGACGTGGGTTAAGGGAGCTATAGGGATCCTGGAAGATCAACTGAATTTTTCTACGCAAGGGACGAAGGGTGTTTTTGGGCAGTTGGGCAATATCTTGCCCAGCAAAGATTATTTGTCCTTCTGTTGGATTATACAAACGTAAAATGCATCGAGCTACCGTGGTCTTACCACAACCACTTTCACCTACAAGCCCTAGTGTTTCCCCTTTATTGATTTCAAAATTGACATCTTCTATAACTTTGAGGTCTGCTACCTTACTTCGCAAAATCCCCTTATACATTGGAAAGTTCATTTTCAGGTTTTTCACTTCCAATATCTTACTACGCGCAGATATTGCTTGTTGTTCTATGGAATCTAGTGTTTTACTTAACGCATGCTTTGTTTTGTCTACCTCCCCCACATAAAAATTTAGCCTTTTTCTCTGAATATTTACGTAACAGGCTGCATAGTGTCGACCTTCTACTTGTTTTAATTCAGGCCAAGTATCCTCTAAGCATTTTTCAGTGCGATAAGGACATCTGGGCAAAAAAGCACAGTTGGGTGACTTGTCAGCAAGATCTGGAGGTAATCCGTCAATAGGAACTAACTTATGACCTTTGGGTTCGTCCAGTCTTGGCACTGCCTTTAGCAATCCGATTGTATAAGGATGACGAGGTTCACTAAAGATATCCTTGGTTGTTCCCGATTCCACTACCCGTCCGGCATACATTACATATATCCGCTGGGCGTAACGTGCCACTATGCCTAGATTATGGGTAACAATCAACAATGAAGTGTTGGTAGTAGCGACAATATTTTTTAAAACCTCCAGAATTTGCGCCTGAGTAGTTACATCCAAGGCAGTAGTGGCTTCATCCGCTATCAGTAGTTTAGGATTGCAAGATAATGCCATGGCAATCATGATTCTTTGCCGCATACCCCCACTAAACTGATGGGGATAGTCATCAATTCTTTGTTTTGCATCGGGAATACCAACCATTTTAATTAATTCAACAGCACGTATCCTGGCATCTGCTTTAGTCATCCGGAGATGGAGAATTAGTGACTCCACTATTTGCTGACCAACCGTCAAAACCGGATTCAGAGAAGTCATTGGCTCCTGAAAAACAAATCCTATTTTTCCACCCCTGATATCCCGCATCTGCTCACTATCAGCTTTAAATTTCAGCAAATCTACTCCTTCAAAGATAACTTCCCCACCAACAATTTTCCCTGGGGGAGTTGGGATTAATTGCACTCCCGAAAGCTGAGATACAGATTTACCACAACCACTCTCACCCACAACACTAACTATCTCTCCTTCGTTAATATAGTAAGAAACACCATTTACAACTTGCATTACCTTGCCGTCTATCTTAAATTGGGTTTTTAAATTTTTAACTTCTAATAAATGAGTCATGAGCATACCTCCCGACAGTGTATCATAAGGTTCCCCTGAGCCTGGGATCGAGGGCATCTCTTAATCCATCGCCCACCAGGTTAAAAGCCAGGACCACCAGCATAATACATATACCTGGAGCAAAAGAAAGCAAAGGATTATTTAGTAGATACCGATAACCGTCGCTAACCATAGCTCCCCAAGCTGCGCCCGGAGGAGATATCCCGAGCCCTAGAAAACTGAGACCGGCTTCAGCTAATATGGCAACACCCAGATTAAGAGTTACCAGAACGATTAGTGGAGACATGCAGTTTGGCAGAATATGTCTTAGCATTATCCGGAAATCACTTGATCCAATTACTTCCCCTGCTTTAACATAGTCCATTTGTTTTACTGTTAATACCTGGCCGCGCATCAACCGTGCATATCCGGGTATCAAGGCAATTCCAAGAGATATCATGACGTTTTGGAGTCCTCCCCCCATTGCTGCACCGAGAGCCAGCGCTAATAATAGTGGAGGGATTGCCATAATCGCGTCAATTAATCTCATTATCAACGAATCAATAAAGCCTCCGAAAAATCCTGACAACAAACCTAAGGTCATGCCTAGCAAACTGCCAATACCCACTGAAACAAAGCCTACTGTCAGAGAAACCCTTGCTCCATAAATAATGCGACTTAAAATATCCCTGCCAAGTTGGTCTGTTCCCAATAGATGCTGTTCAGAGGGCTGCTGCAAAGCTGATCTAAGGTTTTGCTGGTAAGGGTCGTGGGGTGCGAGCTGAGGGGCAAATATTGCTGTTATTATCAATCCTAAAATAATGACTGTCCCAAATATAACTACTTTTCGCCCGAGAAAAACTCTCAGAAATCGCCACAATCCACTGGCAGATGGCGCCTGGCTGGAAAATTGATTGGTTTGCTTAGTAACTGTTGTCATCTAGGCCACTCCTTTATTCATTCCTTATCCTGGGATCAAAGTAACCATAAGATAAGTCAACTATTAGATTAGCTAGCACCACTACCAGGGCAATTACCATTATTCCACCCTGCACCACGGGAAAGTCCTTATCAAAAACACCACTCACCATTAATCTACCCATTCCGGGGATGGTAAAGATTGTTTCAACCAAGACCGAACCTCCAACAAGGTTTCGGATCTGCAATCCTAATAAGGTAACTATCGGTATAATAGCATTCTTTAATGCATGTCTTATTAGAACAGTCCTCTCTTTCAAACCTTTGGAGCGAGCTGTACGAATATAATCCTGGCGAATAACTTCTAGCATACTAGAACGAGTCTGACGGGTCAAAGTTGCCATTGGCACCACTGCCAAACAAATCGCCGGCATTATCATCTGTTTGGTGCTTAACCAAAAATTATCAAATGGTGAGGTATACCCATACACCGGCAACCAACCAAGTTTTAAACTAAAAAAATATATACCTAAGATTCCTAGCCAAAAAATTGGTATTGCCATCCCTATATTGGCAGAGATAGTAATCACTGAATCCAATATACTTCCGCGCCGGACGGCACTAAGAATGCCTGCTGGTATACTAATAATAATACTGATGATAAGAGCAACTAAACCTAGGTGAAAGGTTACCGGTAATCGTTTACCTATCAAGTCGGCAACACTGTCCCGATAGACAATAGATTTACCAAAATCACCTTGCAATATCTTGAAGAACCATTGGCCATACTGAACCAGCATTGGCTGATTTAGTCCCAGTTCTTGTCTTAAGGCATTTATCTGTTCTGGGGTTGCTTCCAGCCCTAACATTATTAACGCTGCATCGCCAGGAAGTACATATAAAATAGAAAAGGCTATAAAGCTGACTATAATAAGAACTACTACTGCCTGCATTAGCCTCCGTATTATGTAACCCGCCATTCAATTTCCCCCTTAAATAAAGTTTTAACAAAGTTATCTTGTGAAAGACTTAAGGACTCTAGCTGCAATATTAAATAATCTAATTTGACCTGTTAGTTTTATTATAAACTAGTCAGTCATAAGGTGTCAACAGAATTTTCTGACAACGATAACTTTTTGGGTACACCACACACTAGTTTTTGTTTGGAATGCTGCAATAAAGATTGCAATTAATCCAATGAACAGTTATTATTACTTTGAATGTATAAGAGAGTCATAATACGTAAATAGAACTTTTTGAAAGGGGTATAGACTTTGGATCCAATTAAAAGAAAAATAATTGAATCTGCTACAACTTTGTTTGCTGAAAAGGGTTTTTCTTCTACATCAGTGCAAGAGATAGCCGAAAATTCCAATATTGCTAAGGGTATGGTTTATAAATTTTTTTCTTCCAAAGAGTCTTTATTCATTGAAGTTTTCAACATACGCCAAAAGAAACTTATTGAACATATGAATCAAATAAATAATGACAACACATTGACTCCAAGAGAATGTCTCAAAAGCGCAATTATTTTTCATCTTCATTTCTACGTGGAAAATAAATATATTTTAGTTAGTAATCCTCTGCAGGAAAATGAAGCAATCACTCAATCAAGAAAAAGTGCTGTTGTGTGGTTACTCAATTGGCGAAAAGAATGTCTTTTGAAGACTTACGGAGATACAATTGGTAATCGCATATGGGATTTAAGCATACTATTTAGAGGTATCCTCCGGGAATATTCATACCTCTTAATTGATAAGAGCGATATTTTTGTGCCCATGGAGGATATTGCAGAGTTTATTGTTGGTATCATGGATACTATTGTGTATAATATTGGGACATATTTAAAAGAACCTCCACTGTTTAAAGAATCTATCTTTAACCAAAATCTTATTGCTCAATCAAATAAATATTTTGAGAGTATTCCCAATACCCTTACTTCTGTCATTCAAACTATGCAAATGATAATAGAAAACCTCCCAGCAAACAGCAACAGAGAGGAATTGATAAAAACTATCGATTTGTTGAAAGCTGAATTCGAACAAACTGAGCCACGTTGGTTTTTGATCCGCGCACTACTTTTATTCCTGGAGAGCGAGGAGCGCCTTTCCAGTCTCGTAAAACAAACTATCCAATTAGTGCGGACTATAGAGAAAACAAATGGTCTTTCAGAATTACCTTCATAAAGAAATTCATCGCATTAGTCATTTGAGGATCGAAGGGGTATTTCTTCCAAAAAAAAGCCTGCTATTAATGCTGCCAAGACAAGTATTGCTGCAAGTACAAAGACTCCTGTTAATGAATAAATAAACGCTGTGCGTAATAACTCAATTGTTTCAAAAAATGTTGCTTTAAGATGCTGTGGCAGAGCAGACTCTATTTGAGCTAATTCTTCGGGATTCATTAACACCTGAGGATTTTTTATTACCCCCAATACATTGGCAGCCTCTGGTTCTTTTCCCCATATATTTACGATTTCCGACTGGTTAAAGAGTATCTTTGATTGATCCGCAAACCGGTAATTCATAACTATACTTAACAATGCAACTCCTATAGTTCCCCCGAATTGGCGAAACATCTGACTGGTGGCGGTAGCAACACCAAGATATTTATGTACAACAGCATTTTGGATAGTTACGTTAAATATGGGAAAGCAGATACCTAAACCAACCCCAACAATAGTCATAGAAACTGCTTCTGTAATCATTCCCAAGACATCCAAGAAAATTTGGTTCCAGTCCAAGAAAAACTGAGTAATAAAGAAATCATGAAAACCGAGAGCAAGGTAGATCCTAAGTAGTCTATCTCTTCCCTTTCTTTTAGAGCCACTGCTGGGAACAGCTTTAAAATTAATAAAAAGGAGATTATACCTAAAGGAATAAAAACCCAAAAAATCCAGTGCCAATCTGCATTGTCAACAATGTATCCACCTAAAGCAGGCCCTGATACACTGGCAACACCATATGCAGCACCCATCAGCCCTTGCCAACGCGCCCTTTCTCTAGGAGAAAACAAATCTCCTACAGCAGCAAAAGAGGTGGACATAATCATCCCACCACCAACGCCTTGAATCCCTCTGCAAATAATCATTTGAAATATATTACCTGTAAAACCGGCTAATAGCGCACCTGTTATAAAAAAAGCCAGCCCGGTTAAAATAAATACTTTGCGTCCATAAATATCCGATAACTTTCCGACTAAAATGGATGTGATGCTAGAAGTTAGCATAAATATAGTGAAAATCCAACTGAAGTAGTCCATCCCCCCCAGGTCTGCCACAACCCGTGGAAAAGTTGTATTGGTTATAGTCGTATTTAAACCAACAAACAAAGTGGCTGATGTAATGGCTGCCATAATAATGGTTTTTTGCTTGCCAGATAAATGCTCCATATTATCAGTTCTCCTCTTTATCTGTTGATTAAACCTTCATCTGCCTGTATACTCCATAAAAACAGAGAGCAAACTTAGTGCTCGTATCGAAATAACTTACGCATAACAATTGGGTAATATTGTATAATTCCATTTGCCCTGAAAGTCCTCCTGCTTCAAGTTGACCTGGGC
>Ga0208490_100535_pt1 | contig 22171 bp, 20 predicted proteins | sample SubbioAug_CSWold_FD_184818 | JGI IMG/M metagenome (GOLD analysis project Ga0208490, IMG submission 184818) | Serpentinite rock and fluid subsurface biosphere microbial communities from McLaughlin Reserve, California, USA - CR11Aug_CSWold (SPAdes) | ecosystem: Environmental > Terrestrial > Deep...
GTGCCACCACCTTCCACAGCCGGATCCGCGAAGCACTTGAACCTGTCCTAGACCGATATGACGTGGTGATCTTCGACACCCCGCCGCAGCTGAATTTCTCGGTGATCTCCGCCCTCTTTGCTTCCACTGGGGTCCTGATCCCGCTTAACGCGTCCATGCTTGATGTGATGTCTCTGGCAAGCTTTCTCGGCATGGCGAGCAATTTGATGGGCGTCGTCGAGGCGCATGCTCCCGAACACGGCCTGAACTTCGTTCGGGTGCTGATCACACGGTATGAGAACACCGACGGTCCACAGGTCCAAATCTCGTCTCTGCTTCGGACAGTCCTTGGCGATGCGGTCCTTCCGGCCGAGTTCCTGAAATCGACGGCGGTAGGCGATGCTGCAAACACCCAACAGAGCATCTTTGAGGTCGAACCTCGCGACGTGAACCGCAGAACATACGAGCGTGCGATCGAGTCCGTTTCACGCGTGACCGACGAAGTTGAGCGCGAAATCCTCAAGGCATGGGGGCGTAGCCATGGCGCGTAAGGTCTTTGGAGACTCTCTCAAGAACGCGATGGGCAATGCCGCAGCGCCGGACGAAGGTGTGGATCTGGATCTGAAGCGCACGAGCCCGACAGTCGCACGTGCGCAAGCATCCGTGCTTGAGGAAGACAAACACGCCACGCGCCTGATCGACCCGAGCACTGTTCGGATGTCCGCGGTCATGGACCGTATCGATCCGAGCGATGGCCTCGAGGAACTTGTGTCCTCGATCCGGGAGCATGGGCAAAAGGTTCCCATTCTCGTCCGCCGAACTCAAGATGGCGCACTTGAGATCGTCTATGGGCGCCGCAGGCTTCTCGCCTGTCGTGAACTTGGTCAGAAGGTGCGCGCCACGGTCATGGAAATGACCGAAGAGGAAGCACTGATCGCCCAGGGCGTGGAGAACAATGCCCGCCAAGACCCCTCGTTTATCGAGAGGGCTTTGTTCGTTGCCGGCATCATTCGAGAACTTGGGAAAACAGACGAGACGCGCAAGAACGCCCAGACCATCGCCTATCGGGCACTCCAGATCGATGAGTCTCTCGTCTCTCGGATGAACCGTATCGCGACGGGCATTCCGATGGAGCTGATCCAGGCCATCGGACCAGCACATGGCGTTGGTCGGCGGGTCTGGGAGAAGCTTTTCAGGCTGTGCGAGAAGGACGTCTCGAGAGCCAAGGAAGTCGCCCGCGAAATCCCCCGTAGCTTGCCTGGCCCAGAGCGGCTTGACGCAGCGGTTACGCTGCTCACGGCCACCAAGACAACTCCGCCCAAGGCTGAGCCAGGTGAGCGCGTGAAGATCGGCCGCAAAGGCAATCGCATCACTATCGATGTGGACGCTGATCTTGCCCCACGCGTCGAAGAGGCCGTCCGAAAGCTGATCGGAGAGCTTCTTGACCGCGGTCAAGACGGCCCAGAGTGACAACCCCGTGTCTTGACCGCGGTCAAGATATCAAGAGCAACGAGCAGAAAACGAAAGGAGGACCGGCTAGAAAAGGAAAGACCCCCCGAAAGCGGTGCTTCCGAAGGGCCTCAATCAGTCTCGACACCTGATTGATACCCCCAAAACGAATCGAGTTCAACACCGCTCGCGGTGACCGGGGAAGCTTTTTCTTCCGAAACACCATGAGACATGTCACTCAAACACGAACCGCCTTGGCGGAACAGGCAGTTATTGCCTGCCCTAACCCCTACGAGCTTCTGGGGCCGGTGCGGGTTCTTCGGAAAGACCTGAACCTGACGAGCAACGACGTCACCGTGCTGACAGCGCTCATCAGCTTTCTTCCGCGCGATCAGAGCCCCAACTCTGGTGAAACACAGTGCAAGCTGACCGTTGTGTTCCCTTCCAACGCCTCCTTATCAGAGCGCGCAAACGGCATCGATGAAAGAACGCTTCGCCGCTGCCTGGGGCGCCTTGAGGCTGCGGGGCTGATTCAACGAAAGAGTTCAGCGAACGGGAAACGCTTCCCTCTCCGCTACGGAGGGATCATCAGGGATGCGTTTGGGATCGACTTGGGTCCGCTAATGCAGAGCCACGACGCTCTTGCAGCCAAAGCATGGAAGGTCACGGAAGAGCGTGAACGCCTGCGCTCCCTCAAGGCGGAAGCCCTAGCGCTGCGCGCGTCCCTCCTACCGGACGAACAGCTCCTTGACGCACGGCGGGCTTCACTGGAAACGATCCGAAACCTGCTTCGTCGAGCAACCCTGACTGCCGACACAATCTTGCAAATCATCGCGGGTCTCCGCGAGCTCGGAGCCAACGCCAAGCCGAGCTACGGAGAGTGCCACGATTCAAACACCCGTGCGGACCGAGAGCAATCGCGAGACCAAACCCTCGGCCGCGAGTGCGCGAGCAAAATGTCCGCCAGGAACGGACAAAATGACCGGCAGATAGAGTCTGAAAAAAAAGAACATATAAAGAGAGACACGCACGTAATGCAGACCAGCGCTCCCCAAAGCATTAGGGCAGCGGCCATGAACCGGGACCCTGCAAAAATGGCGTGGACGGACTTTTCGCATGTCGCGGACTTCTTCCCAGATCCGCCACGAACAGGCGAAGCCCTCAACCGCGTTCTCTTCGACATCGGTCGATTGCTTAGAATACGCCAGGAAAAACTGATGCGTGGTCTTCAGAAAGCTGGGGCTGGACGGCTTTTGCTGATCTTAGACTACCTGTTGGGGAAAGGCGAAGCGATCAGGCAGCCCGAGGCATACTTTGAAACGATCCTGCGCGCATAGAGCATGCGGCTTACGCGTCTTGACCGCGGTCAAGACCGACGAAGAGAGGGAAAGGTCGGGGGGGTGAGGGGTGACGGGAAGTGAGATCGGGAGAGTGGCTTCCGGCGCCCGTCGTGGAGAAGATCTGATGGCGAAACTTGCCCAGAACATCACCCTGTCCCCGTCACGGGACATCCCTTTCAACAAGCTCGTGCTGAGCCGGTCCAACGTCCGGCGCATCAAGGCCGGCGTCTCGGTCGAGGAGCTGGCCGAGGACATCGCGCGCCGCGGGCTCCTGCAAAGCCTGAACGTCCGGCCCGTGCTCGATGCGGATGGTGTCGAGACCGGCACGTTCGAGATCCCGGCCGGCGGTCGCCGATTTCAGGCGCTGTCGCTCTTGGTGAAGCAGAAACGGCTGGCGAAGACCGCACCGATCCCCTGCATCGTGCGGGATGCCGCGTCCGACATTGTGGCCGAGGACGACTCGCTGGCCGAGAACATGCAGCGTGTGGCTTTGCATCCGCTGGACCAGTTCCGCGCCTTCGTGGCCCTGCGCGAGAAGGGTCAGGGCGAGGAAGCGATCGCGGCGGCCTTCTTCGTGACGCCGCAGATCGTCAAGCAGCGTCTGAAGCTCGCCTCTGTGGCCCCTGCCCTGCTCGAGGTCTATGCCGAGGATGGCATGACGCTCGAGCAGCTGATGGCCTTCACGGTGAACCCGGATCACGCGCGTCAGGTGCAGGTCTGGGATGCGGTGAAGAACTCCTGGAACAAGGAGCCCTACGCCATCCGGCGCATGTTAACCGAGACCTCGGTCCGGGCCTCGGATCGCCGCGCGGTCTTCGTCGGTGTCGATGCCTATGAGACGGCAGGCGGTGTCGTTCTGCGCGATCTCTTCCAGGGAGATGACGGTGGCTGGCTCGAGGACCCTGCCCTGCTCGACCGGCTGGTCTCCGAGAAGCTTCAGGGCGAAGCCGAGGCGCTGGCCTCGGAGGGCTGGAAGTGGATCGAGGTGGCGACCGACCTGCCCTATGGTTACAGCCACGGTCTGCGACGTCTGGCCGGTGATCCCGCGGCGATGACCGTCGAGGAAAGCGCGGCCCACGCGACGCTTCTCGCCGAGTATCGGGCGCTGGAAGAGGAATACTCCGGCCAGGACGAGTACCCCGAGGAGATCGATGCCCACTTGGGTCAACTCGAGATGGCGATGGAGGCGCTCGAACAGCGGCCGCTGAACTATGACCCGGCCGAGGTTGCGCACGCGGGTGTCTTCGTCACGCTGGATCGGGATGGCAGCTTGGCTATCTATCGCGGCTATGTCAGGTCCGAGGATGAGCCACGTGAGGAGACCGCGGTCCAGGATGGTGATGGAGCGGACGCTATGGGGCAGGGGCCTGATGTCGGCGGCTCCAGCTGGAAACCGTCGGCGACCTCCGCCGGGGGTCCTGTTATCACCTCGGGTGGTCAGCCGATTGGTGCGGATTCGTCCGAGGAAGACGACGACGGGGCGCTGAAGCCGCTGCCCGAACGGCTGGTTATGGAACTGACGGCCCATCGGACCTTGGCGCTGCGCGAGGCCATCGGGCGGTCGCCGGACGTTGCGCTGACGCTCCTGCTCCTGAAGCTGGTGACGGACACCTTCCGCACCTCCTCTGCGACGGGCAGCTGTCTCGAAGCCTCGGTCCGCCACGTCTACATGTCGGCGCAGGCACCGGACCTGAAGGACAGCGTCGTGGCGAAGCTCTTCGACGAACGTCATGCGGCCTGGGAGGCCGATCTGCCCCTCGGCGATGATGCTGCGCTCTGGGATTATCTGTCCGTTCTCGATCAGAGCAGCCGTCTGGCCCTGCTGGCGCATTGCCTCAGCTTCGGGATCAATGCGCTGCATGAGAAGGTGAACCCCTACGGTGCTGGCATCTCCGCCAGCGGTCTGACGCGCCGTATGGCGCATGCCGATCTGGTGGCGCGCGCGGTGGATCTCGACATGGTCGAGGCAGGTTGGGAGCCGACGGTCGATGGCTATCTTAACCGCGTGCCCAAGGCCCGGATTCTCGAGGCCGTGCGCGAGGCGAAGGGGGAGGGGACCGCGCAGCTTCTCGATCACCTGAAGAAGGGCGAGATGGCCACGGAAGCCGAGCGGCTTCTCAAGGGCAGCGGTTGGTTGCCCGAGGTCCTGCGCCGGGCAGATCTGGTGGCGCTCGACGGAGAAGGGATCGCAGAAGGGCAGGGGGAGGACGTGGACCAGCCCGAGAATGTCAATCTCCCGGCCTTCCTGACCGTCGGTCTGCCGGAGAACGCCGCGTCGATGATGGCGGCTGAGTGATCTGAGCCATCCGGGGGCGGGGAAACCCGCCCCCTTCTCTCACAAAACACAGCAATATCAATATGATGAATGCGAGCGCTCGCATTCGGGACGAGGAATCATGTCTGCAACAAACATCATCGACACAGCCCCTCTCGGGGCGCTGATCCGCTATACCGACGGCAGCCCGAAGCCGCCGGCCCGCTTCACCAAGAAGCTCGCCACCTGGGAGCGTTCGAACGGCGTCGGCCGTCTCGTGAAAAAGGAGCCGCCTCGAGTCTATCCGACCTGGACTGCTCCGGCCTCCTTCACGCTGCATGAAGGGAACTTCTCTTCGGACGGGGTGATCCTCGTCACCATCATGCGCAGCCATTCGGCCGACAGCCGTCTGATCTTCGAGGTGGCGGAGGAACCGAAGCGCGGGCAGGTGCGCGTGCTCCTCGACTTCGGTGGCAACACCGAGCTGCTGCATCTGGCGGAGTCCGTCACCGCCGCCGAGCTCTGGATCGCGCGGGAGGGTTATCGCAATGCACGGTGCGAAATCGTCGGCGCAGAAGACGGCGATAGGGCAGGGGGCGCGGACCGGGCCGCCTGAGCCCTGACAATGCGTGAGGGGCCTGCCCAAGGGCCGGGCCTCTCACCGACCATACCCACGTCCCGCGATGCCGCGGGGCGCCAGAGGATCCATCCCACAATACGGAGGTCTTCAACCACGAGTCTGCCCAGGAGGCTGGCGGCGTTAAATGCATCAGCGGGACAACCGGCTCCTTACGTTGGGGCACCATCCCCCGCTCGCCATTCCCTTCCTTGCCCCGAATCCCGTCTTCGAGATCAACCCGCAAGGGGTCGGACTACGGGCGAGCCCGTGCCGCCGGGTGGATTCGGACGAGCCGAACGCACCCGGTGATGTCAGCCAGTCTTCGGGCCTTCGAGGTCCTGTCGCGCAGGGGATGGTCCCCCGCCTCCAAGACAGGAGCCAAAAAGATGTCCCGCAAAGATGCACACGCCTTCGCCGCCTCCCTCGCCGCCACGCTCATGATCTCGATCGTCGTCTTCCAGGCAGGGGATGGAACTTTCGGCGCCGTCCCCGCCGATGAGATCGACGGAGACGAAGTCGTGATCGTCTCGGAATACGATCCCTTTGGGTGAGGCTTCGGCCTCACTTGTTGAGGGCCCGGCACGGCGCGGATGCGCCTCCGGGCCTATCGCCGATAGAGTGATCGGCGGTGCCGATCTGAGGAACGCCTATGTGCCACCAGAACAGATCTTGCCGCGCGCAGGGCGGAGACCTGACGGTCGCCGCGCCGTGCGGTCCCCTGACCGCGTACTGAAAGCAGTCATTCGAAGGAGGGGATGGGCCTGCCGTCTAACCTTCTCTGCTTCCCTCCGGTTCAGAACCACAGTCCCGAGCGGTGAAAGCGCGGCGGCATGGGCCGCGCTGAAAGCGGGGGCAGACGCAGCGTCACGGGGTCTGGACCGCTGTCTCGCGGCGCCTGCTCCAGGGCGCGAAGGCGGGCGATGCGTTCTTCGGTAGGCGGGTGGGTGCGAAGGAGCGAGGGATCAGGAATGCGACGACCGGGCAGGAACATCTCTTCCCAGAACCGCCCGGTGCGGCGTTCGAGTTTGGCGAGCGCCGCGGCGAGGCCCGCCGGATCGCCGGTCAGGTCGGCGGCCGCCCGGTCGGCGTCATACTCGCGCTGGCGCGAGAGCGCCAGTTGCAGAAGCGCCATGATCGTTGGCGAGAAGGCCAGGACAAGCGGCAGGGTCCAGGGAATGGTCGCGACGTCCGCGATCAGCAGCGGCAGGTTGACCAGGAGCAGCATCTGTCCCAGCCAACTTGCCAGCGAGACAGCGCGCGACATGGCGTCGGCCAGCCCCATCAGCCACAGGTCCCGGTTGGCGACATGGGCGATCTCGTGCGCGAGCACCCCGGCCATCTCGCGCGGGGACAGAAGCCGGATCAGCCCGTCGGTCACGCAGATCACGCTGTCCTCTGGCCGACCCATGGCAAAGGCATTGGGGATCTGGCTGGGCACATACCACAGCTCGGGCGCGCGCGTCAGACCGGCGCGGGCGACCAGATCGCGCAGCAGCTCATGGCCGGCGGGCCAGTCCTGCGGGCGCAGCGGTCGCGCCCGGTAGCCGCGCAGGAGCAGCCCACGCGAGACCGAGGGCGCAAGCATCAATCCGCCGAGCGTTGCGGCGACGATGATCAGGGTCAGGTCGGGTCCGGCCACAAACCCGACCACCGCCCAGGCGATGCCTGCCATTCCGGCAAGGATCAGCAGGGTCTGGGCCAGGTTGGTCAGACGGTGGGCAAGCGTGTCGGACAGCATGGGCACCTTATTGCGCAAGGGGCAGCATGCCCCGGCCCGCAGCAAAGGCAAGGCCTCCGTCTCGTGTCACCGCGACGGGGGCCTTGCGGAACCGCTCAGCGCGGCAGGACGACGAAGACCTCGCGCCCGTCGCGCCAGACCAGCAGTCCCACGGCATTGCCGGAGGCGGCTTCAAGGGCTGCGCCCAGATCCTCGGGACGGGTAACCGGGCGGCGGTTGACGGCCAGGATCACGTCGCCCGGTTGCAGCCCGGCCTGTGCCGCAGGGCTGCGCGGTGCGACCGCGACGACCGACAGCCCATCGACCGTGCCGTAACCCGGCATTCCCGGCGCCAGCGGTTGCAGCGTCAGGCCCGCCAGTTCCGCCGGCGCGGCAGAGGTGGCCGCTGCGTCAAGCTGGTCGAGCGTCACGTCGATGCTTTGCCGTTCCCCCTCGCGCCAGATGTCCAGCGTCACCGTGTCGCCGGGCCGCCGCATGCCGACGCGCCCCCGCAGATCGGCCGAGCCGCGCAGCGCATGCCCGTCGATTGCCAGGATCGCATCGCCCGCACGCAGGCCCGCACGTTCGGCCGCGCTGCCCGGATCGACCGAGCCCACCACCGCGCCGCCTGCGGCCTCGATCTCCATGGCCTCGGCCAGATCGGGGGTCAGGTCCTGGATCGCCACGCCCAGCCGGCCGCGCACGACCGTGCCGTGTTCGACCAGCTGCTCCATCACCGCCAGCGCCATGTTCACCGGCACGGCAAAGCCGATGCCCACGTTGCCGCCGCCGTTCGGAGCGATGATCGCGGTGTTGATCCCGACCAGCCGCCCGTCAAGCGTGATCAGCGCGCCGCCCGAGTTGCCGGGGTTGATCGAGGCGTCGGTCTGGATGAAATCCTCGTAGCCCTGCGGGTTGATCCCCGACCGCCCCAGCGCCGAGACGATGCCCAGGGTCACCGTCTGGCCGAGGCCGAAGGGATTGCCGATGGCCACGACGTAATCGCCCACCATCAGCGCATCGGAATTCCCGGTCTCGACGGCGGTCAGCCCCTCGGCCGGGATCTTCAGCACGGCGATGTCGGTTGCGGGATCCGTGCCCACCAATTCCGCCTTGACGCTGCGCCCGTCGCGCAGGCCCACGCGCATGTCGGTCGCATCGGCGATGACGTGGTTGTTGGTCAGCACATAGCCCTTTTCCGCATCCACGATGACGCCGGACCCGGCGCTCATCTGCCGTTCGACCGGGCCTTCGGGGGACATCGGCGGCAGGAAGGGGGCGAAGAAGGGGTCGCGGTAGAGCGGCGACAGCTGCGCGGGGCGTTCCGACACGACCGAGATGTTCACCACGGCATCCGAGACACGCTCGATCACAGGGGCGAGGGTCGGAATACCGCGGTCGTCGGCAAGCGCAGGGGCGGCGGTTTCGGCAAGGGCCGGGCCGGCGGGCGGCAGGACGGGGCCGACGACAAGTGACAGCGCCAGCACACTGGCGCAGGCGGACAGGATCAGACGCTTCATGAAATCCTCCAAAGGATGGGGGTGCCGGTCGGCACCCCCGGATGCGGCCTCAGCCGGCCTTGACCTCGATATGCTTGACACGGGCCTGAGCCTCGGGCGTCTGTGGCAGGCGCACGGTCAGCACGCCGTTCTTGAAGCTCGCTTCGGCCTTCTCGCCATCGACGCCGGGCGGCAGCGGGATCGTCCGCCAGATCGCGCCATAGCTGCGTTCGGACAGGTAATAGCCCTTCTTCTCTTCCTGGCGCTCGACCTTCTTCTCGCCTTTCACCGTGAGCATGTCGTCGGTGACGGTGACCTCGATGTCGTCCATCGTCATGCCGGGCAGCTCGATCGAGATTTCCACCGCGTTGTCGGTCTGCACCACATCGGACCTGGCCTCGGAATGGCCCCAGGGCCAGTCGATTTCGCCAAGGCCCTTCCCGAAGCGGTTCCAGAAGCCTTCGAACACCTGGTTCATCTCGCGTTGCAGGGTAGCGATGGGATTCTCGCGGTCGGTGTCACGGTCGGGATGGGCCGCGTCATCCTTGCGCGCCCAGGGAATCAGATCCTTGATCTTCATGGTGGTTCTCCTTTCCTGTCTCAGGCAGCCTTGACCTTGATGGTCTTCGGCTGGGACGCTTCGGCTCGCGGCAGATGCAGGGTCAGCACGCCGTTCTTCAGTTCGGCCTCGATCTTCTCGGCATCGAAATCATCCGAGAGGGTGAAGGCACGCTCGTAATCGCCCGCCTCGTATTCGGCATGGACCAGCCGCAGCTTGTCGGGCGAGGCGACCGAGGATTTCGCGCGGATCGTCAGCACGCGCTTTTCCAGCGCCACGTCCACATCCTCGGCGGCGACACCGGGCAGTTCCAGCATCAGCGTCACGCCCTCTTTCGTCTCGACGATATCGGCCAGCGGGCGCCAGACGCGGAGGGCGCGGGCCGGTTCGGCCTGGGTTTCGGCCGGGGTCTGTTCGGGGGCCTTGGTCACTTCGGTGCTCATGGGTCTCTCCTCCTTCTCTCAGGCGGCCTTGATGGTGATGCGGCGGGGCTTGTCCTCGTCGGGGCGGCCCACGGCAATGCGCAGCACGCCGTCGGCAAAGCGGGCCTCGACCCTCTCGGGATCGACGCGGAACGGCAGGCGGATGGCGCGGGTGAAGCGGCCGAAGGCACGCTCGCGCCGGTGCCAGGTGGCGCCTTCCGGCAGGTCGGGGGCCTTGCGCTCGCCCGAGAGCGTCAGGACATTGTCCTTCACCTGGATGTCGATGTCGCCGGGCTCGACGCCGGGCAGTTCGGCGGTGATCGCCGCAGCCTCGTCATTCTGCCAGACATTCAGGGCGGGGAAGGACCGGGTGGCGCCGAAGGCGAGACTGTCCAGATCCTCGGACAGACGCCGCATCAGCGCGAAGGGATCGGCGGGGTAGAGAGCAGTGCGATAGAGCATGGTCACCTCCTTCGGTTGGTGCGCGAACGCGGAGACACCAAAGGACGGGACGGCAGTGCAGCAATGCGCACCGCAGGAAAGCAACTGGACGTCACCGACCGGACCCTTGCGGCGCCCTCCGGTGGCCTGCCATTGCGGCCAGACCCGTCATCTTTCGTGAACCCCGTTCGGGCGTTCGCCTCTGATAAAGGAAGCGGGGAACGGCATTTCAAGACCCGGCAGGGGAGGAAATAATCATTTTCTTCCATAGGCTTGCCGGTCAAGCATATTGGGGCGGCCCCGACTGGCGCCGCCCCTCGATGCTGGTCCGCTGACAGGGTCACTCTGCCTCGGGTGCGGCGGCCCCGGCCTTCTCTGCCTTGCCTTCGGGTTCGATGCGCACCTGTTCGGCCTGGGCGTCCCAGCCGATGCGCACGGTGTCGCCCTGGGCCACCTCACCGCCCAGCATGGCGCGGGCAAGCCGCGTCTCGACCAGGCTGCGGATCTGCCGCTTGAGCTCCCGCGCGCCGTATTCGGGGCGATAGCCCTCGGCGGCCAGCCAGTCGATCAGGCTGTCCTCGAAGACGATGGTCACGCCCTGCGTCGCGGCCGTGCGCTTCACCCTTTCCATCTGCAACAGCACAATCTGGCGGATCTCGTCCTTCGTCAGGCTGTGGAAGACGATGATCTCGTCCAGCCGGTTCAGGAACTCGGGCCGGAAGTGGCCGCGCAACACCTCCATCAGCTCGGCCTTCAGCGTCTCGGGCTTCTCGGCCGCCGTGCCGCGCAAGAGCATCCGCTTCTGGATCCGGTCGGCGCCGAGGTTCGAGGTGGCGATGATGATGGCGTTGGTGAAATCCACCACCCGGCCCTTGCCGTCGGTCAGCCGACCGTCGTCGAAGACCTGGAGAAGTACGTTGTAGACATCCGGGTGCGCCTTCTCGATCTCGTCGAGCAGGATCACCGAATAGGGCTTGCGGCGCACCTTCTCGGTGAGCTGCCCGCCCTCGTCATAGCCGACATAGCCGGGCGGCGCGCCGATGAGGCGGGCGACCGTGTGCTTTTCCATGTATTCCGACATGTCGATGCGCAATAGCGCGTCCTCGTCTCCATAGACGACCTCGGCCAGCGCCTTGGCGAGTTCCGTCTTGCCCACGCCCGTGGGCCCGAGGAACAGGAAGGTCGCCACCGGCTTCGAGCCCTCGCGCAGGCCTGCGCGCGCCAGACGCACGGCATCCGACACCGCCTTGATCGCCTCCTCCTGGCCGATCACCCGCTGGTGCAGCCGCTCCTCCATCTTCAGCAGCTTCGCGCGCTCCTCCTCGGTCAGTTCATCGACCGGGATGCCGGTCAGCTTCGAGACGATCTGCGCCACATGGGTGGCCCGCACCTCGGCCGAGCCGGTGGCGCGCGCCTTCTCCCACGCTTCGGTCAGTTCGTTGAGCTTTTCTTCCTTCGCCGCGATCTGGTGGCCGATCTCGGCGGCCTTGTCGAAGTTCTTGCGCGCCGCGGCATAGTCCTGCTCGCGCCGCAGCGTGTGCAGTTCGGCCTCGATCTCCTGCACCTCGACCGGGCGGGCGGTGGCCGACAGCTTCACCCGCGCCGCCGCCTGGTCGATCAGGTCGATCGCCTTGTCGGGCAGGAAGCGGCCCTGGATGTAGCGGTCGGAGAGTTCCGCCGCCGCCACGATCGCCTCATCGGTGATCGTCACCTTGTGATGCGCCTCGAAGGTGTCGCGCAGACCGCGCAGGATCATGATCGCCTGCGCTACGGTGGGTTCGGGCACCATGACCGGCTGGAAGCGGCGTTCGAGGGCTGCGTCCTTCTCGATGTGCTTCTGGTATTCGTTCAGCGTCGTGGCGCCGATCAGGTTCAGCTCGCCGCGCGCCAGCATCGGCTTGAGCACGTTGGCGACATCGAGGCCGCCCTCTCCGCCGCCCTGGCCCGCACCGACGATGGTGTGCAGTTCGTCAATGAACAGGATCATCTCGCCCTGGTGCTCGGTGATCTCCTTCAGGATCTTCTGCACCCGCTCCTCGAACTCGCCGCGATACTTGGACCCTGCGACCATCGAGTTGATGTTCAGCTCCACCAGCCGCTTGCCGCGGATCGCCTCGGGCACCTCGCCATCGACGATACGCTGCGCCAGCCCCTCGACGATGGCGGTCTTGCCCACGCCGGGCTCGCCGATCAGGACGGGGTTGTTCTTCTTGCGGCGCGCAAGGATCTCGATCGTGGTCTCGATTTCGGCCGCCCGGCCGATCACCGGGTCAAGCTTGCCGTCCCGCGCCATTTTCGTCAGGTCGCGGGAATACTTGTCCAGTTCCGGCGTGTTGGTCGGCGCCTCGGCCTTGCCGTCCTCGGCGCCCGACTTGCCCACCACGCGGGCGACCTGCTGGCGCAGCGCCTGCGGCGTGAGGCCCAGCTTCTTCAGCATGTTGGCTGCCAGCCCCTCACCCTCTTCGGCAAGGCCGATCAGAAGGTGTTCCGGGCCGACATAGGAATGGCCCATGTCGGTCGAGGCCCCGAAGGCGCGGCTCAGCGCGTCCTTGACGCGCGGGCTGACGCCGATCTCGCCCTCGTGGGGCTTATCGCCCCGCTTCGCCTCGGCCTCGATCTGGGCCTTGAGCTGATCGACCGACACCTTGAACTGATCAAGAACGGTCTTCACCACCTCGGACCCGGTCAGAGCAAGCAGCAGGTGTTCGGTGTCCACCTCGGCCCGGCCCATGCCGGCGGCATGCTGCGCAGCCTCCTGCAACAGCCTCTCGGCCTGTTCGCTGATCTTGCTGGCAAAGCCGCCGCCCTGCCGTCGCGCCGAACGCGCGCGGGGCGCCTCGTCGCCGAAGGTGGCATCCACCACCTCGTCATCGCCGCCGGCGTCACCGGCACCCAGCCCCTGCGGCAGGTCGAAGCCTGCGTCGGACATCAGGCTGCGAAAGGGCTGTTCGCCGAAGAACTCCTCGAACAACCCTCCGCGCCGCCCGAACAGTGATTCGAGCGGCGAGGCCGTGCGCCCCTGACGGCGCAGCACTTCGCGATAATGCTCGTCGCAGAGCTCCATGTTCTGCACGCGCCCGTTGACCGAGGCGCGCACGCGCACCGTGGCGGGTTTTCCGCAGATGTCGCATTTGCCTTGCATGGTCGAACCTTTCTGATGTTTTTCAGTTTCTTATCTCCGGATCACGGCGCCTTCCTTGATCCCGATCAATCGTCGTCGGGCCCGCGCGGACGCGCGGGCATGGCTTCCCTGTCCTGCCGGCGGATGATCCAGTAGATGCTGCCCAGCGCCAGCGTGGCAAAGGCCAGCGCGGCGATGGTTGCGGCATCGGTCTTGCCCAGATCGAGGATGATGAACTTGCGCAGCAGTGCCAGCAGCGCCACCAGCACCACGGTGCGCACATGGAACACGGTGTCGTGGCTTTCGATCGAAACCACGATCGAGCGCTTGAACTCCAGCGCTATGATGACGGTGAAGATCGCGCCGAAGACCGCCTGAAAGACCGCGTGGTCGGTGGGGTCCAGCGCGCCGTTGAGCACCAGCCCCGCCATGATGCGCAGGAACAGGTTCCACATCGCCGCAAGGATCACCACGACCAGCAGGGCCGAGAGCGCAAGCGTCACAAGCTGCTCGAAGCGCTGGTAGAAGGTCGGCACCCTCCAGCGGTCGAGGAAATCGTTCCAGTCCGAGCGCATCGACATCGGGCTACTCCGCCGCCTGGGCCACGGGCTTGAGCGCCGGGAAATCGTCGGGCGTGATCGTTTCGCGCTCGAGCAGCAGCCGTGTGCCGGCCTCCAGATCGGCACGGCGGGTGGTCAGAACCTCCTTCGCCCGGGCGTAGGCGGCGTCGATCAGCTCGCGCACGGCCAAGTCCACCTCGCGCGCGGTCGCTTCGGAATAGTCGCGCCCCACGAGGCCCGGCGCCCCATCCTCGCCCAGGAAGCTCGCGCGCTGCGCCTCGAGCACCGCCTGCCCGACCTTCGGATGCATCCCGAAGCGGGTGACGATCTGGCGCGCGATGTCGGTGACGCGGGCGAGATCGTCGGCGGCCCCGGTCGAGATCTCGCCCAGCACCAGATCCTCGGCCGCGCGGCCCGCCAGCAGCACAACCATGCGGTTTTCCAGATCCGCCCGGGTGATGAGGAACCGGTCCTCGGTGGGGCGCGTCATGGTGTAACCCAGCGCGCCGATCGAGCGCGGGATGATCGAGACCTTGTGCACCGGATCGGCCCCCGACAGGCTGGCGGCAGCCAGCGCATGGCCCATCTCGTGCCACGCGACCGCCTCGCGCTCCTTCGGGTTCAGAAGGCGCCCCTTGCGTTCAAGCCCCGCCACGATGCGCTCGATGGCCGCGGTCACGTCCTGCATCGTCACGGCATCGGCCCCGCGTCGGGTGGCCTGGATCGCGGCCTCGTTGACGAGGTTGGCAAGCTCCGCCCCCGAGAAGCCGGGCGTCAGAGCGGCGATCTGGTCCACGTCCAGCCCCTGGTGCTGCACCTTCTTCAGATGCACGCGCAGGATCGCTGCGCGCCCGCCCTTGTCGGGCCGGTCCACCACCACCTGCCGGTCGAACCGGCCCGCGCGCAACAGCGCGGGGTCGAGGATCTCGGGCCGGTTGGTCGCGGCAAGCAGCACGATGCCTTCGCGCGGGTCGAAGCCATCGAGCTCGGTCAGAAGCTGGTTCAGCGTCTGCTCCTTCTCGTCATGCCCGCCGCCGAAGGCGCCCGCGCCGCGCTTCTTGCCCATGGCATCCAGCTCGTCGATGAAGATGATGCAGGGCGCGGCCTTGCGCGCCTGTTCGAAGAGGTCGCGCACCCGGGCAGCACCCACGCCCACGAACATCTCGACGAATTCCGACCCCGAGATGGAGAAGAACGGCACCCCGGCCTCGCCCGCAACCGCACGGGCGACCAGCGTCTTGCCGGTGCCGGGGGGACCGACCAGAAGGATGCCCTTGGGGATGCGCGCGCCGAGCCTGCCGTATTTCTGCGGCTCCTTGAGGAAGCTCACGATCTCCTGAAGCTCGGCCTTGGCCTCGTCGATGCCGGCGACATCGTCGAAGGTGACGCCGGTGTCCTTCTCGACATAGACCTTGGCCTTCGACTTGCCCACCGTCATCATGCCGCCGAAGCCCTGCTTCTCGGCGATCTTCCGGAACACCAGCATCCAGAGGCCGAAGAACACCAGCACCGGCAGCACCCAGGAAAGAAGCTGCGACAGGAAGGTGTTGGTCACCGTGCCGTCATATTCGGCGCTCGACTGCTCCAGCCGCCGGGTCAGATCTTCGGGCACGATGTTGGTGATGAAATATTCTGCCCCGTCGCGGGGTTCGCGGTAGCGACCGATCACCCGTTCGGTCTCGACCTGCACCTCGGCGATCTGGTCCTTTTCAAGCAGGTCGATGAAGCGCGAATAGGGGATGCGCTCGGTGACCGAGGCCCCCTGCCACCAGGACTGAAACAGCATCAAGAACAGGAAGGCCGCGACCCAGTACCAGATGTTGATCTGCTGTTCCCTGTTCATGCAGACGTCCTTTCTATTTCTGTCGCCGTTCGCCGTTCGCCGGTGGCCGACCGGGCGCCGGTCGGCGCCGGAACGCGCCAGGACGTGCCTGTTGCAGCCAGCAGATCTTGAACGGAAACGCGCCAATTCCAAGATGCTTAGAGCTTGGAAAAAAAAATGGAAGCTGTAATCGAAAGGGAATCCGCCGGATTTTTGATCCGGTTCTCCGAAAAACAGGAGCAATCGTGATGGATCATGGCCGCAACAGACCTTTGCCTGCACCACGCATCCCGGGGACCGACCTGCGCAGCCCCGATGTGCCGCTGGCAATCATCCGCCGGCCCGCGCGGTCGGCGACGCAATCGGCACAGCGTCCGCGCCATTGGGTTCTGGAATTCGAGCCCTCCCGCGCGCCAGAGCTTGACCCGCTGATGGGCTGGACCACCAGCAACGATCCCTATCGTACCATCCGCTTGCAGTTTCCCGACGTCGCAAGCGCAATCCGCTATGCCGAGAGCCAGGACTGGCGCTACATCGTCCTTGAAGAGTCTCGTGGGGCACATGCGCCCGCACCGTCGTCGGGCAGCGCGGCCGGCCAGGCCCGGCACCGGCTGTTCAGGGGGGTGGATGTGCCGGGAGCCCGGCGCTTGCCCTATCCCGCCGTGGCCGCCGCCCGGCTGGGTGCGGCCACCGCCTCAGGCGCAGCGCAGAACGGTCGGTCAGACCCGGGCCGAGGGCGAGACAATGCTGCCTTCGACCCGGTAGAAGAAGCGGCACTGGAATCCTTTCCGGCCTCGGACCCCCCGGCCTGGACCGGCACGACCATCGGCGCACCTGGGAAGATCCCAGGATGAAAGGGGGCGCCCGAGCCCGGCAGCCGAAGACTGCGACGTGAAGCCACGCGCTGACCTCCGGCTGCAAACGGCTGCCGATGTCCGGGCGACGCCATCAGCCTCGCCCGGCGACAACAGGAGACAACAAGAGAAACCGCCATGCCCACGATCGCCTGCCCCGACTGCGCCGCAACCAACCGCGTCCCCGCCGAACGCCTGACCGAGAACCCGCGCTGCGGGCGCTGCGGGGCGTATCTCTTTCAAGGCAGGCCCGTCACCCTGACGGCGGCGAATTTCGACCGTCACGCCAATGCCGAGCTGCCGCTTCTGGTCGATTTCTGGGCGTCCTGGTGCGGACCCTGCAAGATGATGGCGCCGCAGTTCGAGGCGGCGGCGGGTAGCCTCGAACCCCAGGTCCGGCTTGGCAAGCTCGACACCGAGGCCGAGCAGCAGATCGCCGCGCGCTACGGTATCCGCGGCATCCCGACGATGATCCTGTTCCGCGCCGGGCGCGAGATCGCGCGCCAGAGCGGCGCCATGTCCGCCGCCGACATCACCCGCTGGACGCGTCAGCAGATCGGCTGATCCGGCAACCTGACGCCAGAGAAACTGCACGACTCGACAGCAAGGAAACGAGATGCCGAGAATCCTGCCCCGCGTTGCCAAGGGAACCCAGTTCGACGCCGCGGCTCTGGCCAGGGCGATCGAGACAGAAGCCGAGGCAGCCCTTCTGCCGCTGTTGCTCAAGCATCGCGCCGAGGACCAGCTGCTTCATGCGCTGCTGACCGACCTGTCCGGCGCCACCCCGCGCTGGCGCGTCGATCTCCAGATGCGTCTGCCGCGCGACCGGATCGTGACCGCCTCGGGCGAAGGCCCCGAGCCCGAGGCCGCCGCAGCACAGGCGGTGCGTCGCCTTCACCGCGAGGCGAAACGGCATTTCGACCTGCTGACCGACCGGAAACGTCAGCGGCGGAATCTGGGGCAGACGGCCCGGGCCGCCATCGCGCGGCGGATCGAGGCGCTGCCCGCGGCAACGGCCGAGGCCTCGCAGGTCGGCATCGCGCCGCTACTGGATCGGCTGCGCGCCGTGGCGCGGCGCGAACTGGCCTATCTGCGCGCGACCGGCGATCTGGCGCCCGACTGGCCCACGCTCGACGATCTGGTGGACGAGGCCGCCGTCGCCACCCGCGAAGCCTGGGATCCGTCCCGCCCCGCCGACAAGGTCTGGCTGGCGCTTTTGCGCAACCTCTTCAAGGTGCTGGATCGCGAGACCGCAGCCAACCGCATCTTCGGGCAGGCCGTGTCGCTTGACGACCCCGTGCCGGAAGATGCCCGCGACCAGGCCGAGGCGATGGTGGAAGAGGAGATCCACGAGTTCTTCCAGCCCGACGAAGGCCTGATTCTGGCGGATGTCCTCCCCGATGCCGGGGTCATGGCACCGCAGGACAGCCCGGCCGGTGACGGCGAGACGGCAGACGAACAAAGCGTCCTTGCCGATGTCCTGAAGGATCTGCCGGTGACCTGGCGCCGGGCCTGGCTGATGGAAGATGTCGAGGGCATGACCGCAGACCAGATCGCCGAGGCGCTCGGGACCAGCGAAACCACCGCGCAGGTCTGGATCGCCCAGGCCGGTGCCTTCGTTTCGGCACGGCTCGGCGATGCCGGCATCACGCGGCACGCCGGGTTGCGCCTGACGTTGCACCGCTCTCCGGCTTCGGTGGCCGGGCGCAGGCAGGCATGATCGACCCCGCCATCAGCGGCCCTGTCGAGATCGCCTCGCTGCTTGGAGGGGCGTTGACCCTTGCGCTGGCGCTCGGGGCGGTCGGCCATGGCCTGCTGACCAAGCGCGATCCGCGCTCGGCCACCATCTGGCTGCTGGCGATCCTCCTGCTCCCGCTTCTGGGCGTGATCCTCTACCTGCTGTTCGGGATCAACCGCTACCGCCGGCGGGCGCTGCGGATGCGCGATGCGCATCCGGACCTGCCGGTGGACGCGCCGCGCAGAACCGCCACGCCGCCTGCCGCCCTGGTCGGCCTGGCCACGCTGGGGGAACGGACGACGGGCCTGCCGCTGCTGCCGGACAACCGCATCCTGCCGCTGGTCGGCGGGGCCGAGGCCTATCCGGCCATGCTCGAGGCAATCCGCGGGGCGAAGGCCAGCGTGGCGCTGATGTCCTTCATCTTCGACGGCACGGGGATCGGCGCGGAATTCGTCGCCGCGCTGGCTGCGGCACAGCGCCGTGGCGTGGCGGTCCGCGTGCTCATCGACGATGTGCATGTGCGCCTGTCGTGGCGTTCGGCCTTTGGCACCCTGCGCAGGGCGGGGGTGGCGGTGGCGGCCTTCAACGCCACCCTCGTTCCTGCCCGGCTGCACGCGGTCAACCTGCGCAATCACCGCAAGATCCTGGTTGTGGACGGGACGCAGGGCTTTACCGGCGGCACCAACATCTTCGCTGCCTACTGACGCCCCGAGGCGCCGGACGAGGCCTTGCGCGACCTGCATTTCCGGCTGGACGGTCCGGTCGTCCAGCATCTGCGCGACTGCTTCGCCCAGGACTGGGCCGACACCACCGCAGAGATTCTGGACGACGACTTCTGGCAGGGCGAACCGGTCGCGGTGCCGGACGGCGTCCCGGCGCGCGGCATCCCGGCAGGGCCGGACGTGACGCGCGATCGCATCCGCTGGCTGTTCTTGGGCGCCATCGCCACGGCGCGCCGCAGCATCCGGATTCGCACGCCCTATTTCCTGCCCGATCAGGCGACGATCGCCGCGCTCTCGGCCGCCGCCCTGCGCGGCGTCGCCGTCGATATCCTGATCCCGGCGGAGAGCGACCATCCCTATGTGCTGTGGGCGGCGCAGGCGCATTTCTGGCAGGTGCTGGAACATGGCGCCCGCATCCACGCCCGCAACGGCCCCTTCGATCACAGCAAGCTGATGCTGGTGGACGAGGCATGGGTCTGTCTGGGATCGGATGCCCGCAGTCTGCGGCTGAACTTCGAATTCAACGTCGAGGTTTACGATTCCGCTCTCGCCGCCCGTCTTGCCGCCGATTTCGACCGGATCCGCGACGCGGAGGCCGAGCCGGTGACAGCCCGGTCGCTGGCGGCGCGATCCCTGCCGACCAGACTGCGCGATGGCTTCGCGCGTCTCTTCACGCCCATACTCTAGACACTGGCCCGCGCCGTTCAGGCGATCGCGCGCGGGCCCGACCGATCACATCACCAGGACCTTCCCGCATGACCCTTCCCGAAATCGGAACCTTCTACGAGATCGCGCTGCTGATCGGCCTTGCGACCGCGCTCGGCATCATCGGCACCCTGCTGCGCCAGCCGATGATCGTGGCCTTCATCGCCGCGGGGATCCTCGCCGGGCCGGGCGTCCTCAATATCGTCAGCTCGACCGAGGCGGTCGCGCTGCTCAGCCAGATTTCGATTGCCGTCCTTCTGTTTCTGGTTGGGCTGAAGCTCGATACCGGTCTCGTGCGCAGTCTGGGGCGTGTGGCTGTGGCCACGGGTCTCGGACAGGTGGCCTTCACCGCAATCATCGGCTTTGTGATCTGCCTCGCACTGGGCCTGGATCCGGTGACCTCGCTTTATGTCGCCGTCGCACTGACCTTTTCCTCGACCATCGTCAAGCTGCTGTCGGACAAGCGCGAGGTCGATTCCCTGCACGGCAAGATCGCGCTTGGTTTCCTGATCGTGCAGGACCTGTTCGTGGTCACGGCGATGGTCGTCGTCTCGGCCCTCGGCTTCGGGGAGGAGACCGGCGGCTCACAGGCCGATCTTGCCATCCTCGCCATCGGCGCCGTGGCGCTGATCGGCTTCGCTGCGGTCTTCATTCGCTATCTGGCTGTTCCCCTGACCGATCTGGTCGGGCGCTCGGGCGAGCTTCTGGTTATCTTTGCCGTGGCCTGGGCGGCGGGGCTCGCGGCCGCGGCCGACGTCATCGGGCTGGGCAAGGAGCTGGGCGGGCTTCTGGCCGGGGTGACGCTTGCCTCGACACCGGTGCGCGACGTGATCGGCGCCAGGCTTTCCGGCCTGCGCGACTTTCTGATGCTGTTCTTCTTCCTGTCGCTCGGGGCGACGATGGATATCTCCAGCCTGGGCGCGCAGATCGGCCCGGCGATCGTGCTGTCGCTGTTCGTGCTAATCGGCAACCCGGTGATCGTGCTGGCGATCATGGGGTGGATGGGCTACCGCAAGCGCACCGGCTTTCTGGCCGGGCTCACGGTGGCGCAGATCTCGGAATTCTCGCTGATCTTCATGGCCATGGGCGTGTCGATGGGCCATGTCCGGCCAGAGTCGATCGGTCTTGTCACCGTGGTCGGCCTGATCACGATCACGCTGTCGGTCTACATGATCACCTGGTCGCACACGCTCTACGAATGGCTGGGGCCCTATCTCGGCATCTTCGAGCGACGCAACCCGATGCGCGAGAAGGAGGACGACACGCCCGGTTCGGACACCCGGCGCCATGATGTGCTGGTGCTCGGGCTCGGACGCTACGGTTTTCGGATCGCCCAGGTGCTTGCAGAGGAGGGCTTCCGTCCTCTGGGGGTGGACTTCAACCCTGAAACCCTGCGCATGGCCCGCGATCGCGGATTCGACGCGGTTCTGGGCGACGCCTCCGACCCCGAAATGCTGGCGCATCTGCCTCTGGCCGGAATTCGGGCCGCGATCTCGGCCACACCGGCGGTAGCGGCGCCGCTGACCGACGCCGATCCGCACGCTACCGTCATCCGTCCCCTGCGCGACCTCGGTCACTCAGGTCTCATCGCCGTGACAGCCGAGGAGGGGCCGCTAGCAGAGCGGTATCGCAGTCTGGGAGCCACGATGGTTCTGTCGCCCTATGCAGACGCGGCCGAAGAAGCCGCGCGGCGTCTGCGCGATGCGCTGCGCGGCAACGAGGCCGCTCCGGCACCGAGGGCGGAATGACGGGATCGCGCGTCCTCCCTCAATAGGCAGGACGGCTCAATGCTTCCAGTCCGAAGCAGGTTTGACTTTGCCGGAATTGGCGCCTTCTGGGCATGTGGGTCCGAGACCGGATCCAGCTATGTGCCCATTGCAGCGCACCCGCCGCTGCGGGCCTCTCAATAGTCGGTCTCCAGGTAGACCCCGGCGCAGTCGTAGGCGACGGCCGCGGCCGTCGCGCCGGTATTGAGGAACAGGCGGGGCGACAGGAACTGCGTAGCGGCGGGCAGGTCGGCGGTGATCGCCTGCTCGAAGATCGCGACTGACACATCGTCGAGGACGCGCACCCAGACGGCTCTGCCGTTCGGCGGCGCGGCGATGTACAGTTTCAGCACCCCACCCGCGGCGATGGCGACGGACTCGCCAATGTCGGTCAGCGTCGGCGCGCCGGTTCCGTCGGTTGCGACAAGGTGTGAAGCGAGCGCAGATCTAGGCCTGCGAACGACCGCTTACGAGGGTGCCGATTAATGAGCCCAACCGGCAGGTATGGGCCGAGGCTGTGTGGAAACTCGGCAGCGCCGCAGGTTGCTGTGCAATTTTGGTGTGGTGGTCGACAACGCCGTCAGTTCGGCACCATTCGGTCTAT
>Ga0208490_100536_pt1 | contig 22161 bp, 22 predicted proteins | sample SubbioAug_CSWold_FD_184818 | JGI IMG/M metagenome (GOLD analysis project Ga0208490, IMG submission 184818) | Serpentinite rock and fluid subsurface biosphere microbial communities from McLaughlin Reserve, California, USA - CR11Aug_CSWold (SPAdes) | ecosystem: Environmental > Terrestrial > Deep...
GCGCACCGCGACCTTCACCTACCTCGTCGCCGAGGACGCCGACACCGGCGAGATCATCGGCACCGTGACCGGCGTCGACCACCGCCTGGCGTTCAACGATCCCGAGGACGGCACCAGCCTGTGGTGCCTGGCGGTCGACCCGCAGTCGGCCCGGCCCGGTATCGGCCGGGCCCTGGTCGGGACGCTGCTCGACCGGTTCAAGGGCCGTGGGCGCGCCTATCTCGACCTGTCGGTCGTCCACGACAACGAGCCGGCCATCGGGTTGTACGAGAAGCTCGGGTTCGTGCGGGTGCCGGTGTTCTGCGTCAAGCGCAAGAACCCGATCAACGAGCGGCTGTTCTCGGCCGCCCCCGCCGAGCGCCTCGACGACCTCAACCCCTATGCGCGTCTGCTCGCCGACGAGGCGCTGCGACGCGGCATCTCGGTCGAGGTGCTCGACGCCGAGAGCGGCCTGCTGAAGCTGACCCACGGGGGCCGCAGCATCCAGACCCGCGAGTCGCTGTGCGAGTTGACGAACGCGGTCGCGATGAGCAAGTGCGACGACAAGCGGCTGACCACCCGGCTGCTGGCCGAGGAGGGTCTCGCGGTGCCACGCAGCGCGGTCGCGACCGACGGGGCCGAGGACGAGGAACTGCTCGCCGAACTCGGCGAACTCGTGGTCAAGCCGGCTCGGGGCGAGCAGGGCCAGGGCATCACCGTCGGGGTCACCACCGTCGACGAACTGCGCGATGCCATCCGACTCGCGCGGACGTTCTGCAACGTGGTCCTGCTCGAGGAGTGCGTGGCCGGCAAGGACCTGCGCATCGTCGTGATCGACCACCAGGTGGTCGCCGCCGCCGTGCGACGGCCGGCGACCGTGGTCGGCACGGGCGAACACACGGTTCGCGAACTGATCGAGTCGGCCTCCCGGCGGCGCAGGGCCGCCACCGGCGGCGAGGCGGTGATCCCGCTGGACGCCGTGACCGAGAAGGCGTGCCTCGACCACGGCTACGGGCTCGACGAGGTGTTGCCGAAGGGCGAGGAACTCGAGGTCCGCCGCACCGCGAACCTGCACACCGGTGGGACGATCCACGACGTCACCGCCCGGCTGCACCCGGCGCTGGCCGAGGCGGCCGTGCGGGCCAGCCGCAAGCTCGACATCCCGGTGGTCGGGATGGATCTGCTGGTGCCCGACGTGGCCGGCGACGAGTACGTGTTCATCGAGGCCAACGAGCGGCCGGGGCTGGCGAACCACGAGCCACAGCCGACCGCCGAGCGGTTCATCGACCTGCTGTTCCCGGCGACGCGGCCGCTGCCGCGCGGGTGGGAGCCGGGCGCGGTCGGCGCCGACCACATGGCGACCACGCGGGACGACGACGACCGCGAGGGGGGCTGAGCACCGGCTCGCCGGCACCGGGGGCCGGCGCGATCGGCTCAGCCCGGCCGCGGCCGCCATCCGAGCAGCCGCAGACGCCAGCCTCCCCCCGACGTCGACAGGCGCAGTTCGGTGACCGAGCACGGGGCGACGTCGATCGACCACATGGCGGTGGTCGGCAGGGACAGCCCCTCGAGCACGGCCGCGACGACGAGGTCGCCGTCGACCACGAGACCGGTCGTGCCGCCGGCCTGTGCGGCCCGCTCGAGCACCCGACCCATGCGCGTCCGGAGCGCATCGAAGCCTTCGCCACCGTGTGGCGTTGCATGCGGGTCGGCCCGCCAGCGCGCGAGTCCCGCGGGGTCGTGCTCGTGCACGTCGGCCAGCGAGCGTCCGGTCCACGTGCCGAGCTCCCAGCCGGACAGCTCCGCGACGGGCTCGGCGGGTTCCCATCCGAGCGCGGCCGCCGTCGCGGCCGTCCGGCGCGCGTGGGAGGTCCAGCAGCGGTCGACTCGCGGCAGGTGGCCGCCGAGTTCGACGGCCTCGTCCAGCGCGGGGCCGTCGACGGGCACGCCGGTCGCTACCGCGCTGGCACCGGTCGCGGCCGGAAACACGGCTGCGCGGGTCTCGCGGGTCCGCCCGTGCCGGACCAGCATGACGCGTGACACCGCCTCAGCCGGCGTGCCCGGCCGCGGTCGGGACCCCGGCGCGCACCGGCCGCTCGATCGCGAGCAATCCGTGGATCACTGCCAGGCCACCCCACAGCACCAGCTGGGTGCCGACCGAACCCAGTCGGAAGCGCCACATCAGGTCGGCGGGATAGGCCTGTGCCGTTGGCAGGTCCGGCAGGGCCGCGACGATGGTGCCCGCCACGACCGCTGCGCCGACGATCGCGACGGTCCCGGCGGCGGCCGGCGCCATGCCGCGGGCGCGTGCGACCCGGTCCACCCACCAGGCACCGGCGGCGGCGAACAGTCCGACGCCGATCACCAGCAGGTACAGCACCGAGCGGGCGGCGACCAGGTCGGGGTCGCCGACGCCGGGCGGGTTGGGCGGGTAGGCGATGGCCGGCAGCAGCACCACGATCACCGAGACGGCCACCCCGAGGGTGAGCGATCGCCGCCAGGCGTCGCCGTGCAGTCGACCGGCGGCCCACGCCGCGGCGACGCCGAAGACGGCGCCCATGGCCGCCCCGAAGACCGCCGTTCCCACGACCAGGCCGACCCGCTGGGTGGCGCGCGAGAACGTCGCGTCCTCGTGGTCGGCGACGGCCGCGTCCCCGTGACCGTGGGCCGCGGTGTCGCCGTGGGCGTGCCCCGCCTCGTGCGCCAGCGCCGCCTCCATCGCCGGGGCGGCCACGGTCAGCGCGAACACGCCGGCGAGCAGCCCGGCGAGCAGGCCGGCCAGGACGCCGCGACGCAGGTCCGCCGCGATCCCGCCCGCCGGCCGGGTCAGTGACACGGCACGCCCAGCAGGTGGCGCGCGTCGTGGAAGAACTCGTGCAGCACGCCGCCGGCGTCGGCCATCCGGTCGGTGAGGAGCAGTCCGAGGGCGCCCTGGTCGAAGGCGACGATCAGGGCGGCCGCGGCCGCGACCGTCACGGCCCCCAGGGCGGGCAGGGCGAGTTCCCGCATGCGGTACGGGACGGCAACGAGCTGCTGATCCATGATCGTCATCCTCGTGGGTCGGGCGCTCATCGCGCCGGGTCGATGGCCACCGGTTCGCGGTGCGCCTCGTGGTGGTTGGCGTTGGCCGGCGTCGCGAGCACGCCATGGGTGGCGTCGTCGAGTGCCGCGCTGTCCAGCACGCCCTGTCCGCTCAGCACGCGCTCGAGGGCGGTGACCCAGTGCTCGTAGTACGACCAGGGACGTTGGCCGGCGGGCGCCGACTCCCACCGGGCGATGGACTCGACGAGGGCCTGTTGGAACTGCGGCCACGCGTAGCTGCCGCCCTCGTGTGCGGCGACGGCCAGCGCGAAGGCGCGCAGTTCCCATGGTTGCTCGAACGAGCGCTCGCCGGCGGGCAGTTGCGCGACGAGGTCCTCGATCCGGCGCCGGTCGGCGACGGGCGCGGCGCGCGTCATCGGGGCGCCGCCACGACACCGGTGCCGATCATCGCCTCGCGCGTGACCAGGGCCGCCAGGGCGTCCTCGTCGAGGTCGTCGGTGCCCGCGGGGCGCAGCGGCAGGACCCAGTAGCGCAGCTCCGACGAGGAGTCCCAGACCTGGATCTCGACCGTGTCGGGGATCTCGAGGCCGAAGTCCTCGCGCAGCATCGTGCGGGGCTCGCGGACGATCCGCGAGCGGTAGGTCGGGTCCTTGTACCAGTTGGGCGGCAGGCCCAGCACCGGCCACGGGTAGCAGGAGCACAGCGTGCAGGTGATCACGTGGTGGACCTGCTCGGTGCACTCCAGGACGACCATGTCCTCGCCCTGCAGCCCACCGATGCCGAGTTCCGCGCACGCGGCGGTCGCGTCGCTCAGCAGCCGTTGCCTGAACTCGGGATCGGTCCAGGCCCGGGCCACGACCTTCGCGCCGAGCTGGGGGCCGACCTCACGCTCGTAGATCTCGGCGAGGCGATCGACCGCCTCGGTGGTCATGATGCCCTTGTCGATCAGCATCGCCTCGAGGGCCTTGACCCGGGCGGCGACCTGCTCCTGTGACTGCACGTCGGTGCTCATGCCGCGGCTCCTTGCTCGGCGGGGACGATGTAGGGCTCCCAGACGTCGAAGTGCACGACGCCGTTCGGTTCGGCGGTCTGCGGCCCCCACAGCTCGGCGTTGTCGAACCGCACCGTGTAGACGTGCTGCGGGTCCTCGCCGCCGCCGTTGCCGGCGCTGTCGGGGAAGATGTAGGCCCCGTGGGCCATCACGATCCGGCCGGTCTTGCCGCGCACGTAGCGGGCCTTCCTGGTGTGACCCTTCGGGCTGTCGTCGACGACGGTGACGAGGTCGCCGACCGAGAAGCGCGGGGCAGCGTCGGTCTCGCGCTTGGCCGGGGCGCCGTGTTGGACGGCGGCGTCGACGAAGGCCAGCAGTTCGGGATCGCGGCGCTCGGGCAGCGGGGCGTCGGGGTGGTCGAGGTAGTGGCGGGTGCGCGCCTCGAGCTCGTCGGGGTCGATCACGCCGGCCGCGGTGGCGTAGTGCTCGATCGAGTGGAGCCAGTGCTCGTAGTACGGCGAGGTGAGGTAGACGGCGGGGTGCATCCGTTCCATGCCGGCGCGGAACGCGTCGACGCCGTACAGCCCGGCACGGAAGCCCGAGGCGAAGAACGCGAACGCGGCCTTCTCCCACTCGGCGCGGAACACCGGTTCGTCGGGGTCGCGGGTCACCGGGCCGAAGCCGTCGGTGCCGCCCAGGTCGTGGACGCCGTTCATGCGTTGCTCCCTGCGCTGACCGACGGCGGCATCGGGAAGCCCCCGACGGCCTGCTCGAAGCTGGCTGCGACCCGGAGCACCGTCGCGTCGTCGAAGCGCTTGCCGACGACCATCAGCCCGACCGGCCGGCCGTCGGTCAGCCCCGCGGGGACGGTGCACGCCGGGTGCCCGGTGACGTCGAACGGTGAGGTGTTGGCCAGCATCTCCAGGGCGCGGGCGAGACGTTCCTCGAGAGGCGCGTCCGCGCCGGGGATGGCGGTCGCGGTCACGGGCAGTGTCGGCATGACCAGCACGTCGTAGCGCGCCAGCTGCTCGTCGTAGGCGGCGCGCAGCCGGGGCACCAGGTTGCGCGCCATCGCGTAGTGGCTGCCGTGGTGGCGGTCGATGACGTAGCGGCCCGCCAGCACCACCAGCTTGACGGTGTCGGAGAGCTGGTCGGGATCCTCGCGCCACTTGGCGCCGTAGTGGGCGATGCACTCCGGGTCGTACAGGCCCTGCCAGTGCATGCCCCACCCGTTGCCCTCGACCATCTGGGTGGTCGCCCCCTCGGTGGCGATCACGTCCCACATCCGTGCCCCGTGCTGGTGCCAGGGGATCGACACCTCCTCGGCGGTCAGGCCGGCACCGCGCAGCGTGTCGATGGCCGCCCGCACCGTGTCGTCGACGCCCGGTTCGGAGTTGGGATGCCCGAACCCCTCGGCGACGACCCCGACGCGCAGGCCCTGCCCGCCGCGGGCGACCGCGTCGACGTAGTCACCGACCGTCAGGTCGTGCGGCTGGCGCGGGTCGTGTCCGTCGCGGCCGGCGATGACCGAGAGCATCAGCGCGGCGTCGGCGACCGTCCGGGCCATCGGGCCGACATGGTCGATGGTCTGCTCGATCGGGAACGCACCGGTATAGGGCACCAGCCCGTGGGTCGGCTTGTGACCGACGATGCCGCTGTACGACGCCGGGATGCGGATCGATCCGGCCTGGTCGCCGCCCGTGGCCATGTCGACGACGCCGCCGGCCACCAGCGCGCCGCTGCCGCAGGACGAGCCGCCGGGCGTGCGGGTCTCGTCCCAGGGATTGCGCACCGGGCCGGTCCGCGCCGTGTGCGAGCCGCCGGAGAAGCACAGGTCCTCGCAGACCGCCTTGCCGGTGATCGTCGCGCCCGCGTCGAGCAGTCGGGTCACGATCGTCGCGTCGCGGGTGGGCACGAAGCCCTCGACGGTGCGCGAGCCGTTCATCATCGGCACGCCCGCGACCATCGTGTTGTCCTTGATGGCGACGGTGCGTCCGGCGAGTGGGCCGTCCCCGGCACCCTCGACCTCGCAGGTGACGTACCAGGCGTTGAACGGGTTGTCGTCACCCTCGGGTCGCTGCCAGCGCCGCTCGGGGGCCTGCGGCGCGTCTGCGGCGTACAGCTCCTCGATGACGTCCCACGAGCCGAGCATCCCGCCCACCATCGGGGCCAGCGTGGCCAGGGTGTCGGTGCTCAGGTTCAGACCGAAGTGGCGGGCGGCCGCCTCGAGGGCCGCGCGGTCGGGGGGCTGGATCGGCATCGTGGCTCCTGTCGTCGGTCACCGGTCGGTGGCCGCTGGACGCCGACCCTAAAGAAAGCCGCACAGACGTGTCAATAGGTGGCGACACATTGACACGTAGCGATGTGGCGCCGTCAGCCGACGCGGTCCACGGCGAAGCCCCCGGGCACGGCCTGGGCGACGAACAGGTCCTGTACGACCGTCTCGGGGCCCTCGATCGCCACCGTCCCGCGTGCGAACGTGGACCTGCAGCTGCGCAGGGTGCGGGCCAGGACGCGAGGTTCGTCCTCCCCGGCGTCGCGGGCCGCGGCCGCATACAGGTGCAGCGCTTCGTAGGTGCCTTCGGAGATGCTCGAGACGGGCGTCGCCAGCCCCCCGAAGGTCCCCCGGTAACGGGCCAGGAACGCGGCGTTGTGCTCGTCGTCGAGTTGCTCGAAGTAGCCGGAGACGCCCCACAGGCCCTCGGCCGCGGCGTCGCCGATGCGTTCGCGGGTCGGTTCGTCGAGCGCCAGTGCCAGCGATCCACAGTGCTCGCGCACGCCCATGGCGTGGCACTGCCGCTCGAACGCGACCAGGTCGGCACCGACGAACGAGGACAGGACCAGATCGGCCTGCGTCGCGACGATGCGCTCGATCAACGGGGTGAAGTCCCGGGTGCCGAGCGGCGCGAACGCCTCGCCGGCGACGGTCGCGCCGCCACGGGCCAGGACCCGCTTCGCCGCGTCGTGGACGACCCTCGGCCACACGTAGTCGTTGCCGGCCAGGAACCACCGGCGACCGCCGACCTGGTCCATCAGCGGGCCGGTCGCGGCGGCGAGCTGCAGGTGCGGACGTTCACCGAGCTGCATCCGCAGCTCGCTGCCGAGTCCGCCCTCGTTCATCAACGTGTGCACGAGCAGCACGCCGGCCGCCTGCAGCTCGTCGGCGATCCGGGCGAAGGACGCCGAGGTCGTCGCGGCCAGGATCGTGCGGCACCCGGCGGCAACCAGGCGTCTGGCCTCGAGCGCGCCGGTGGCCGGATCGGTCGCGTCGTCACCGACGAGCAGCCGCAACCGCTGGCCGCGGATGCCACCGTCGGCGTTGATCTCGGCCACGGCCATGGCGGCGAGCTGTTCGCAGGCGCCGGCGAACACCGCTCCCGGGCCGGACTTGCTCAGCAGCAGGCCGACCGGCCGCTCGGCGGGGTCGAGCGGCTCGGTGACCCTGACCCCGCGGTGGCGCAGCAGCCAGGCGATCCCCTCGTCGTCGAGATCGGCCAGCAGCCGCAGGCGGGTGCCCGGCCCGCCCTCGTCGGACGGTGCGTCGTCGAGCCGGATGCGCAGGCGTCCCCGCCAGGGCAGGTCGTGGACGATGTCGAGGCGCCAGGGAGCCCGGAGATGGGCGATGCGTCCGAGGATGGTCACCCCGTCCTCGTTCAGCCCGCTGAGCGGGAGTTGCAGGGAGATCACCGCGCCGGGTGCGAGGCGGTCGCAGGTCACGTCGAACAGCCAGCCTGCCCCCGCCCCTGGTTGCAGCAGGGCGAAGATCGTGTCGGCGGGCGCGTCGACGTGGCGCTCGGCCAGAACCACGACACTGCCCATCCGCCGACCGATCACATCGCCTGGCCGCCCGCCCGGTCGGCGGTCGCGCCGTCGTCGTCCCGGCGTGCCTCCTCGACCGCGGCCCTGGCGGCGTCGGCGGAACCCTCGAGCAGCCGCTGGAGCAGCCGGATCACGTCGCGGGCGGCTCCCTCGGTGTCGATCGCATAGAACCGGTGTCGGCCCCGGCGGTCCTCGGTGATGAGCCCGGCGGTGCGCAGGATCCGCAGATGGCTGGAGACGGTGGTCCGCCCCACGCGCTCGATGCGCTGGGCGAGGTCGCCGGCGCTGAGTTCGTCCTGCTCGGCGAGGACCGCGAGAATCTCGCGACGGACCGGATCGGCCAACGCGTCGAACACCTCGTCTTCCGCCACGCTGCCGCTCCCTGTGTGCCCGGAACTGTCGACCGCGGTCGACAGCTTAGCCAGCCGCCGGGTCCGTGAGCCGTTCAGCGACCGAACATGCGCCGAAGCAGCCCTCGTGCCCGCGCGAGCAGGGTGGAGACCACCAGCCGGATTGCGCTCGGTGCGGCCGCCCGCCCCGCGCGCTCGCGCCCGGTCGCGGTGTCCTCGACCGCTCCGGCGAAGTCCTCGAACAGTCGCTGGGTCACGTCCCCGGCGAGCGAGCGTCCGAAGCCGGCGATCCGACCCGTGAGGAAGACCCTGGCGTCGGCCTCCAGCCGGGTCGTGCCCGTGTCCAGGGGGGAGGCGTGCAGACGGATCTCGGCCTGGGCCTGACCGCCGCCGGCGTCGCGCCCCTGGGCGAGCACGTGCAGTTGATCGGGTCGCTGCTCGAGCAGGTGTGCCGTGCCCTGGAAGGCGAGGCGGATCGGGCCGAGTCCGACGCGTGCCTGGCCCCGGTACCAGCCGTCGCCGAGCTCGTCGGTCAGCTCGGCGCCGGGCAGGCAGCCCGCGAGCAGGCGGATGTCACCGAGCACGCGGCCGACCTGGTCGGGTGTGGCGGCGAGGTCGCGGGAGACCACGACGGTGAAGGTCGGCTCGTCGCTGGGCAGCTCGATCGCCTGCGGACGCCCACGCTCGACCGGCTCCCTCGGGGGCGGACCCGGGGGACCCGGTCGAGCGTGCGCGCCCGCCGGCGTGCGGCCCACCAGGGTGCGTGGACCGCAGTTGCGCGGTCCCGGCAGCCCGTCCCGGTGGGCGACGGCGACCTCGTCGACCGCGTCGACGATGTTGCGGTAGCCCGTGCACCGGCACAGCACGCCCGAGAGCTCGGCGGGGAGATCGTCGCGCGAAACCGTCGGGTCGTGGTCGAGCAGGTCGTAGGCGCTGAGCAGGAACCCGGGCGTGCAGAAGCCGCACTGCAGGGCATGGTGGCGGCCGAACGCGTCCTGCAGCGGGTGCAGGTCGTCGGGTCGCCCGAGCCCCTCGACCGTGAGCACCTCGGCGCCCTCGAGTTGGCAGGCGAAGAGCAGGCAGGCGCGGGCGGCCTCGCCGTCCACGATCACGGTGCACATGCCGCACACGCCGTGCTCGCACCCGACGTGGGTGCCGGTCAGCCCGAGGTGGTCACGCAGCGCGTCGCTGAGGGTGACCCGCGGCGGCAGTGACAGCGAGGTCGGGCTGCCGTTGACGGTCATCGAGACGTCGACCGTGCCGTCGGCTTCGGTGCGCGTGCGCGGGGGAGGGGTGCTCATCGTCGCGGTCGTCTCCTCTAGATGTCGGCGCCGGTGGCGCGGCGGTAGGCGCGGGCCAGCTCGCGGGCGGCCAGGCCGGCGACCAGGCGGCGGCGGTACCCGGGGCTGCCGTGGGCGTCGCCGGCCGTGTCGACCACGTCGGTGGCCAGGTCGGCAGCAGCGCCGGCGAGCGCGCTGCTCAGCTCCTGCTCGGTTGCGGCGCTACCGACGACGGCCACCGCATCTGCGAGCATGGCGCCGACGTCGCGGACCACGGGCCCGTCGGCGACGCCGAAGCAGACCACCCGGGCATCCGGCTGCTGGGGATCGCCGGCGCGGACCCGGACGGCGACGCCGGCGAGGGCGAAGTCGCCGTGCCGGCGGGCCACCTCCCCGAAGCCGAAGCCCTCGTGTGGTCCGGCCAGCGGGAACGCCGCCGACACCAGCAGTTCGTCGGGCTGGACGACGGTCGTCATCGCCGCGGTGAAGAACTCGCTCGCCGGCACGGTGCGCTCGCCCTGCGGGCCGGTGACGGTCAGGGTGGCGTCGAGGCAGCGGGCGACGGCCGGCAGCTCCGCGGCCGGGTCGGCGTGCGCCAGACTGCCGCACACGGTCCCGCGGCTGCGCAGTTCGCGATGGCCGACCCAGGGCAACGCCAGTCGCAACAGCGGCACTTCGACGCTGGCCGGGTCGTGGTGCAGCCGCCGCTGCCGGACGGTCGCGCCGACGTGGAGGGCATCGGATCCGCGCTCGAGCCGGTCGAGACCGGCGACCGCGTTGATGTCGACCAGCGTGGCAGGTCGCGCCAGCCGCATGGCCAGCACCGGCACCAGCGACTGGCCGCCGGCGAGCACCTTGGCGTCGTCACGGCCCAGCTCGGCCAGGACGTCATCGACCGTGCTGGGACGCACGTAGGCGAACGGGGCGGCCTTCATGCGCTCACCGGCCCTGGAACTTCGGCGCCCGCTTCTCGCCGAATGCGGCCACGCCCTCGGCGAAGTCGTGGGTCGCACGCAGCATGGCGTAGGCCTTGCGTTCGAGCTCGACCCCGGTGCGCAGGGGGCCGTCGACACCGCGGTCGAGGACCTCCTTGGCGGTCCGCAGCGCCACCGGGGAGTACCCCAGCAGCTGCTCGACGACGGCGTCGACCCGGGCCTCGAGTTCGTCGCGGTCGGCGCACACGTCGGGCAGCAGGCCCCAGTCGGCGGCCTGCTGCGCGCTGATCCGTTCGCCGGTCAGCACGTGGTACTTGGCCCGCGACAGCCCGATGAGTCGGGCCAGCCGCTGGGTGCCGCCGCTGCCGGGGATCATCCCGAGCTTCATCTCGGGCAGCGCGAACTGCGACCGCGCCGTCGCGAGCCGGATGTCGCAGGCGAGGGCCAGTTCGAGGCCGACCCCGAAGCAGTAGCCGTCGACGGCGACCACCACCGGCTTGGGGCTGCGGGTCGGGGCGGTCACGTTCTCGCCGAGGTCGGTGAGCTCGATCGGCTCGACCTCCATGAATCCGGCGATGTCGCCGCCCGAGGTGAAGTGCTCGCCGTCGGAGCGGATGACCACGACCCGAATCTCGGGATCGCGGTCGATCTCGACGAACCGCTCCTGCATCAGCTGGCGCATCTCCCAGGTGATGATGGTGTAGCGGCCGTGCGCGAGCGTGAGGTTGGCGACGCGGCCGTCGTGGCTGCGTTCGAGCCGGATCTCGCCTCCGGTGAGCGGCATCAGCGGTCTCCTGTGGTGGAGGTGGCGGTGGCGGGGGTCGTAGCAGGGTCGAGCAGGTGGTGCAGGACGTTGCCGTGCAACGGCAGCGAGGAGATCGCGATCCCGTCGGGCGCGAGCGCGTCGGCGACGGCGTTGGCGATCGCGACCGGCAGGCTCATCGAGCTGCCCTCGCCCGAACCCTTGGCGCCCAGGATCGTGACCGGCGAGGGGGACTCGAGGTGGTCGCTGGTGAGCGGGAAGACCGACTCGGCCGTGGTCGGGCACAGGTAGTCCATGAACGTCGTCGCCGTCGGCTGCCCCGAGTCGGCGTAGGTCAGCTCCTCGAACAGCGCGCCGCCCAGCGCCTGGGTCAGGGCGCCGTGGATCTGTCCCTCCATCAGGGTCGCGTTGAGGACGGTGCCGGCGTCGTGCACGGTCGAGACCAGCTCGATGTGCGGATGGAGGGTGACCGGGTCGATGCGGCACACCACCACCTCGGCGACGAAGCCGTAGCACAGGCTCGAGTTGATCTGGTCGGTGCGCGAGGCCGCCTTGGACTCTGGTGGCGTGAAGGCCGCTTCCTCGTACAGGCGCGCCGACGCCCCGGCGGGCAGCGATCCGGGGTCCCAGTGCACGACGCCCGCGGCGTGGCGGAACTCCATGGCACGGTCGGGTTCGCCGACGACCCGGACGGCCCCGTCGACGAGTTCGAGCTGCTCGGGGTCGGCCTCGAGGGTCACCGACGCGGCCAGCTTGATCGTGGCCGCGATCCGGTCCGCGGCCTCGATCAGCGCGCTGGTCAGCAGCGGGGCGAAGCGGGACGAGTAGCTGCCGGAGCTGACCGTCCACGGGGTGGTCGCGGTGTCCATCTCGACGTGGGGTCGGACCTGCGCCAGCGGCAGACCGAGCCGCTCGGCGACGATCTGACGGGCGACGGTGGCGTGCCCCTGTCCCTGGGGCACCGTGCCGAGCAGGACCGAGACGACGCCTTGCAGGTCGACGCTGATGCGCACGTGCTCGGTCGAGCCCGACTTGCCACGCGACGGCGGCCGCTGCTCGACTGGCGTGGCCAGCCCGACGTAGCCGATGTTGGTCGCGGAGGGGTCGACGATCGTCGCGATGCCGATGCCGAACCGCTCGCCGCGTTCCCGTGCCGCCTGCTGCTCCGTGCGCAGCCGTTCGTAGCCGGCGTTGTCCAGGGCCATCTCGAGCGCCCGGGGGTAGTCGCCGGAGTCGTAGACACCGCCGCTGGGCGTGGCGTAGGGGAACGCGTCGGCCTGGATCAGGTTGCGCCGGCGGACCTCGGCCGGATCCAGGCCGGTCTCGACGGCGACCTCGTCGATGAGCCGTTCGAGGCCGAAGTAGAGCTGCTGGCCGCCGAAGCCGCGGTTGAGGCCGGTCGGGGTCTTGTTGGTCACCACGGCGCGGGCACGGATGGACACGGCGTCGATGCGGTAGGCACCGGTGATGTTGCCGAAGCAGCGGTACAGCGTGCTCGGCTCGGGCGGACGCAGGTAGGCGCCGACGTTGTCGACGAGGTCGACGCGCAGCGCGTCGATGACCCCGTCGTCGTCGAACGCGGCCTCGAAGGTCATGATGCGGTCGGCGCCCGACGAGCTGCCCAGCAGGTGCTCGATGCGGTCCTCGGTCCAGCGCACCGGCCGGCCGGCGTGCTTGCTGGCCAGGGCCATCAGGGTCACGTAGGGGTAGGTGGCGGACTTGATGCCGAAGCTGCCGCCGATGTCGGCCGGCACGATCAGCCGTAGCCGTGAGGTCGGGATGCCGAGGCCGCTCGCCACGACCGGCGCCATCGAGAACGGACCATGGAAGTTGACCCAGGCGGTGACCTCGGGTCCGTCGCTGCCCTCGCGCCAGTCGGCGACCATCGCATAGCACTCCATCGGCGTGGAGGAATAGCGCGGGAAGGCGTAGTCGCGCCGCAGGGTGCGCGGGGCGGCGTCGAAGGCGGCGTCGACCGCGCCGAAGTTGAACGTGCGGTCGGTGGCGACGTTGTCCTCGGCGTCGTCGTGCAGGCGCGGCGCGCCGGGTTGCAGGGCGGCATCGGTGCGGACCACGGCCGGTAGCGGCTGGTAGTCGACCTCGACCAGCTCGGCTGCGTCCTCGGCCGTGTAGCGGTCGCTGGCCACCACGACCGCGACCGGCTCGCCGACGTAGCGGGTCTTGCCGACGGCGGACGGGTAGTACGGCATCGGTGCCCGCACCGTGAGGGGGAACGGTCGAAGGCCGGCTGCAACCTCGTCGGGACCGATCACCGCGGCGACGCCGGGATGGGCCCGTGCCCGTTCGAGGTCGACGCCGCGGATGCGGGCGTGCGGGTGTGGGCTGCGCACCACTGCCGCCACCAGGGTGCCGGGCAGCGGATCGAGATCGTCGACGAAGCGTCCCTGGCCGCACAGCAGCGGCACGTCCTCGATGCGGGCCATCCCCGTCACGTCCACTCCCGCTCCGTCCGCCATCCGTCCGCCCGTCCGCGTCGTCACGTCGGTGACGTCACCGGTACCCGACACCGCGATCATCATATGTCTAGTACCGTATGTTTCATATGGTTGAACTCTAGGCTAGGGTGCGCGACATGTCAAACGCCCGACTCACGGTCACCTCCTACGTCGTGCTCGGCATGATCGCCCTGCGTGGGCCTTCCACGTCGTACGACCTCAAGCGGGCCGTCGGGCACTCGGTCGGCTACTTCTGGCCATTCCCGCATGCCCAGTTGTACTCCGAGCCGAAGAAGCTGGTCGACCTCGGCCTGTTGCACGTGAGCGCCGAGGACGAGGGTCGCCGACGCCTGACCTACAGCATCACCGACGAGGGCATGGCGGCGCTCAAGGCCTGGATGGCCGAACCGAGCGACGACCCGATGCAGGTGCGCGACGTCGGCCAGCTCAAGCTCTTCTTCGGCGAGGTCGCCGAGCCGAAGGACCTCGTTGCCCTCGCCGAACAGCAGATCGAGCTGCACCGCGACCGGATCGCGGTCTACGAGCAGATGCAGGCCCGCTTCGGCGGCCTCGACGAGGTCGCGCCGCGGATGGTCCCGTTGCAACTCGGCCTCGAGCTCGAGCGGGCGGCGCTGGCGTTCTGGGAGCGACTGCACGCCGAGCGCGCCTGAGGGACGCGGGCGCGTGCGCTCCTCGTGAGCCAGGGCTCGCCGGACCCGGTCGCGCGTCGCGGCACCGCGCGCCCGTGCCTGTCCGGAGGCTTGACACGTCCCTGACGGGTCCGTATCGTCCTCCCGGGACCATCCGAATCAGATCGTATGCATCGTATGTTCGGATGGCCTGCGGCGGCAGCCGCAGGATCGGCGACGGACGCCTTGCGTCCGCAGACGGGCACGGGAGCGCCCGAGGAGGGGAAGACGTGGATTTGTCGAGCAGTCTGGCCTGGACGGCCGAGCGATATCCCGATCGGATCGGCATGGTCGCCGCGTCCGGCCGGCTCACCTACCGAGAGTGGGACGCTCGGGTCAATCGCATCGCCAACGCCCTGCTCGAGCAGGGCGTCACCCCGGGGGATCGGGTGGCGATGTTCCTGTCCAACTCCGAGGTGCTGGCCTCGACCCATCTGGCGGCCCAGAGGATCGGCGTGATGTCGACGCCGCTCAACATCCGGCTCTCGCCGGGCGAGCTGGCCTATTGCCTCGACGATGCCCGTCCGAGCCTGGTCGTCACCGACGACCTCGCGGGCGAGGTCGCCGCACGGGCGCTGGGCTCGGTCGAGAAGCGTCCCTGGGTGCTGCACGCCGGCTCCGCGACCGACGAGGGCCAGGTGCCCTTCGAAGAACTCGTCGCCCGCCAGTCCGACCGCGCGCCGGACGTGCCGGTCTCGGACAGCGACCTCGGCGTCATGCTCTACACCTCCGGGACGACGGGGAAGCCGAAGGGCGTGCCTCGTACCCAGCGTGCCGAGTGGGCCGCGTCCGTGGCGCACGTCATCCAGTGCCGCTACGTCCCCGGCGAGCGGACCCTGGGCGCGATGCCGATGTACCACACCATGGGTCTGCGCTCGTTGCTGTCGATGGTGGTGGTCGGCGGCACGTTCGTCGAGCTCCCGGCCTTCAACGCGGACCGGGCACTCGAACTGATCCAGGCCGAACAGATCACCAGCCTCTACCTGGTCCCGACCGCCTTCTGGGCCCTGCAGCAGACCGGCGAGCTGGCCACGGCCGGGGCATCGGTGCGGCGCCTCGGGTTCGCGGGTGCGCCCATGACCTCCACCCTCGCCGGACAGTTGCAGGAGTCGCTGCAACCCGAGGTCTTCGTCAACCACTACGGCTCGAGCGAGATCTACACGTTCTCGATCGAAGAACGTGCCGCCGACAAGCCGGGCAGCGCGGGTCGGCCCGGCGTGTTCTCGCGGCTCCGCGTGGTCGGGATCGACGAGGGCGGCGGCGAACTGCAGGACGTCCCCGCGGGCACGACCGGCGAGATCGTGGCCTCACTGGCCTCCGAGGAGGCCTTCGCGGGGTACTGGCAACGTCCTGACGCCGACGCCCGCGCCATCCGCGACGGGTGGTACCACACCGGCGATCTCGGCACGATCGACGAGGACGGCGACCTGTGGGTCGCGGGTCGGGTCGACGACATGATCATCACCGGTGGCGAGAACGTGCACCCGGTCGAGGTCGAGGACGTCCTGGCGAAGTCGAAGGACGTGTCCCAGGTCGCCGTGGTCGGACTGGCCGACGAGAAGTGGGGTCAGGCGGTCACCGCGTTCGTGGTCCCCACCGACACCAGCGACCCCGTCGCGGCTGCCGAGCGCATCGAGGCCTGGGTGCGCAGCGATGCGGAGCTGTCGCCCTACAAGCGGCCCAAGCGGATCGTCGTCGTCACCGAGATTCCCAAGAACCCGGTCGGAAAGATCCTCCGGCGCAAGCTCGTGGCGGGCGAATACACGGCCGCCGAACCCACCACAGGAGCAAAGTGATGGCCACCGTGCAGGAACCGCCCGTCACCGGGGATCAGCTACCCACCGACCGGCGTCTCGTCGAGAGCGGACCCGGCTTCGCCGCCGGCCTGCGCGAACTTCCGCGTCGGCTCAACGTCGCCACCATCGGCGCCGGCTTCGTCGCCGCGTTGTTCGGCTGCACCGGCCCGGCCCTGATCATCATCAACGGCGGTACCGAGGCCGGCCTGTCCACCGGGCAGATCAGCTCGTGGATCTTCGGGGTGTACGTCCTCGGCGGCCTGATCTCGCTGGTGCTCGGTCTGTACTACAAGATGCCGATCACCGGCGCCTACAGCATCCCCGGCGCGGTCCTGGTCGTCGCGGCCCTCGACGACTTCTCGTTCGAGCAGATGGTCGGCGCCTACCTGGTGGCCGGGCTGATCGTGCTCGTGCTGGGGGCGACCGGCCTCATCCGCCGGATCGCGGCCTGGCTGCCGTTCCCCATCATCATGGCCATGATCGCCGGCGCCCTGATCCGGTTCGGGATCGGGGTGGTCGACGCCAGCAGGGCGGCACCGGTCATCGTGGGGGCGGCGATCCTCGGCTACCTGTTGATGAGTCGCTACCTCAAGGCCGTGCCCGGCGTCGTCGGCGCCCTGGTCCTGGGGGTGATCGCCGCCGCGGTGACGCAGAGCTTCGGGGGCGTCGAAGGCGGCGTCGGCATCACCTCGCCGCAGCTCTACGTGCCCGCGTTCAGTCTGGGCGCCATCCTCGCGGTCTCGGTGCCGCTCGCGATCCTGGTCATCGGGGCCGAGAACGCGCAGGCGATGGGCGTGCTCATGGCCGAGCGCTACCGGCCCCCGGTCAACGCCATGACCCTGATCAGCGGTGTCGGTGGCATGCTCGCCGCGTTCTTCGGTGCCCACAACGCCAACATCGCCGGCCCGATGACGGCCATCTGCTCCTCGGAGCAGGCGGGCGAGGATCGGCAGGGACGGTACGCGGCGACCGTGGTCAACGGCGTGCTCTTCGCCACCTTCGGGGTGGTCGCCGGCGCCGCGGTCGCGCTGGTGACCGCACTGCCCGGTCCGTTCATCGGTGCGGTCGCGGGCCTCGCGATGGTGGGCGTGCTGCTCTCGGCCTTCCGCGGTGCGTTCGGCGGTCGGCGCTTCCAGGTCGGGGCGCTGTTCGCGCTCATCATCGCCATGAGCGGCCTCACCCTGCTCAACATCTCCGCGCCGTTCTGGGCGCTGGTCGGTGGCGTGGTCGCCTCGCTCGTGCTCGAGCCGGCCGACTTCCGTGCCGAGGACGAGGCGGCTGCCTGACCTACGACGTCCCGCCGGCGCGGACCTCTCAGCAGGCCGCGCCGGCGGGCGCATCACGCCGCCAGGTGCCGACTCGCGCTGCGCAGGGCCCGGGTCAGCGGACCATGCTGCCGCGCGAGGGTGGGCGACGCTGCACTGATCGCGATCGCCCACCATGGATCGTCGGGGTCGCCGGTCGGCACCAGGCTGGCGGCGCACGACACCGACCCGCGGTACTGCTCGTGTTCGACGAAGACGGCGTCGTCGGTGACCCCGTCGAGTTCGGCGTCCAGCGCCGCGAGGTCGCGGACGGTCAGCGGCGTGAACGGCCGCATGCCGGTGTCCCGCAGGAATCGGTGGCGTTGGGCCCGTGGCAGGCGCGACAGCAACGCCTTGCCGAGCGCGGTCGCGTGGGTCGCCTCGTCGAAGCCGGGGATCAGGTCCTCGAGATGAGGCGATCCAGGGGCCTCGACCACACTGGTGATGGTGACGCGCCCGTCCACGAAGCGCGCCAGGTAGCCGCTGTGGCCGGTCTCCTGCGCGAGATGACGGAGCACGGCCGTCACCCGGGGCGGCCGGGTCAGGCTGGCCTGCAGGTCGCGGTAGCGGTCCGAGATCTCGAGCCCGAGGCGGTAGTCGCCGGTCGCGGTACGCAGCAGGTAGCCCTCGTACGCGAGCGTGCGCAGCAGGTGGTAGGTGGTCGACAGGTGCAGCCCGCAACGACGGGCGACCACCTTCGGGTTGCAGCCCTCGGGCGATGCCCCGACAGCCTCGAGGATGCGCAGCGCCCGCGACACGCTGCGAATGAGATCCGACGGCGGCTCCACCGGGCCGGCCTCCTCCCACGTTCGGGTTTCAGCATATGAGAAGCGATCGCTTGCGGGAAGGGCTGGCGAGGCGTTGGCTGGCCCCCGGAGCGGCAGTGGTCGCCGGGGCGGCGGCCGGCCGTGGGAGGGCGTTCGCATGCCAGCGTCGTCGGAGGCCATCCTCGCCTCGCTGACCCGGGTGGTCGACCCCTGTTGCCGCGAGCGCGGCATCTCGGTGGTGGACATGGGCCTGATCGAGGACGTCGTCGTCGATGCGGACGGCGAGGCGCGGGTGGCGATCGTGCTGACCAGCGGCTGGTGCCCGTTCCAGGTCGACCTGCTCGACGACATCCGTGCCGCCGTCGCCGCGGTACCCGGCGTCGAGGAGGCGCAGGTCACGATCACCCTCGACGCGGCATGGTCGATGCAGCGGCTCTCGGAGTCCGCCCGCCGCAAGCTGCGCTCCCTTCCCGAGCCGTCGGAGGTCGCCGACCGGGCGGCCTTCGTCGCGGCCGCAACGATCCGGACGGAATCGAGCTGACCCATGATCGGTGACGCCTTCGTGTTCGACGGGGTGGCACACCCCTTCAACGCCGACCTCAAGAATGCGCTCGGCCCGCCGGGCGAGGCCTTCGCGCAGCACCTCTACGCATTCCACGCGACGCTGACCCCGGACGGCCAGCCGGTGCTCGCCGCCGACGACTGGCTCAAGCAGTGGGACATCGGTGAGATCCGCGAGATGGTCTTCGACCAGTCCGACACCGACATGCTGGTCGCGATGCCGCTCCCGCTCACCGACCTGTTCAAGGACGGTCTCTCACCGTGGCAGGAGTGTGCCGAACTGGCCCAGCGCGATCCCGAGCGCATCGTCTTCTGGGGCACCGTCAACCCGATGGAGGGACGCAAGGCCCTCGACGACATGGAACGGCAGGTCGAGCAGTTCGGCGCGCGGGCGTTCAAGTTCTACAACACCCGCTACGACTACGGCCGGCCGGTCCCGTGGCGGATGGACGACCCGGTGGTCGCCTTCCCGGTGTTCGAGAAGGCGCAGGCCCTCGGCATCGACCTGATCGGCGTGCACAAGGGGGTCCCGCTCGGGCCGCAACCGATCGAGCACACCCAGACCTGGGACATGGACGGCGCCGCGGCCGCGTTCCCCGGCATCAACTTCGTGATCTTCCACGTCGGGCTGCCGTTCATCGACGAGACCTGCTGGCAGCTGATCCGCCACCCCAACCTGTACGCATCGTTGGCGGCCACGATCGACTTCATCGTCCGGGCGCCCCGCCAGTTCGCCGAGGTGATCGGCAAGCTGATGTTCTGGGCCGGCGAGGACAAGATCGTCTACGGCAGCGAGGCGCCGATCTTCCACCCGCAGTGGGCCCTCGAGGCGTTCTGGGACTTCGAGATCCCCCAGGACCTGGTCGAGGGGTACGGCTACCCGCAGCTCACCGAACAGGCCAAGCGCAAGATCCTCGGCGAGAACCTGCTGCGCCTGCACGGCATGGACGTCGAGGACACCGTTGCGCGTCTCGGGCGACCCCCCGTCGCCCGGGACGGCCGGTCCGACCATCCTGCCTGAAAAGGAGCCGGCGATGAGCACGTTGCAGACCGAACGTCCCGCGGCCAGCGACCACGTCGTCGTCGACCGCTACACCGACATCGTGGGGCCGAGCAACGAGATGCTCGGCCCCGTCCGCGACGGCGGCCGCATCGAGTACCTCACCGTGCCCGGCTGCTGGGGCCCCATGATCACCCCGGCGATCCGCAGCGGCCACGAGGTGACCCTGCCGGTCCGCGTCGAGGGCGCCGAGGTCGGCGACGCGGTCGCGGTCCACGTCGAACGGCTCGAGCAGGTTTCGCGTGCGACCACCTCCGGGACCCATGAAGGCTGGGACGGACGCTTCCTCTCCGACCCGTTCGTCGCCGGCATCTGCCCGACCTGCCGGGACGAGGGCCGCCACTTCCTGTATCCCGACACCTACCTCGACGGCCTCGGGCACGGTGCGGTCAGGTGCACCGCCTGCCACAGCGAGGTGATCCCGTTCCGGATGGTCGAGGGCTACACGATGGTCTTCGACGACGACAAGGCGCTGGGGGTGACGGTGACCCCGGAGCGGGCCGAGGAGCTCGGCCGCGACGGCAGCTGGGTGGGGCTGCCCGAGCAGGCCCGCCAGCATCCGATCACCGTGCTGGCCAAGGCCGACCTGGTCGGGACCATGACCCGGTGCCGGATCTCGGCAGGCAACCTCGGTTCGATCCCGGCGATCGACCTGCCCAGCTCGCACAACTGCGGCGACTTCGGCGCGTTCCTGGTCGGGGCGGACCACGAGTTCGCGGTCACCGAGGACCAGCTCGAACACCGCACCGACGTGCACATGGACGTCGACTCGGTACGCGAAGGCGCGACCGTGATCGTGCCGGTCAAGGTGGACGGCGCCGGCATCTACGCCGGTGACGTCCACGCCATGATCGGCGACGGCGAGGTGGCGGTCCACACCACCGACATCGGCGCCCGGCTGGTCGTGAGGGTCGAGGTGATCAAGGGTCTCACGCTCGACGGGCCGCTGCTGTTGCCCCCCGTCGAGGACCTGCCGTTCCTGGCGCGGCCGTTCAGCGCCGACGAGGTCGCCCGCGCCAGGGAACTGGCGGCGGCCAACGCCACCGTCCTGGAGGGGCCGGTCCTGCCGGTCCAGGTGCTGGGCTCGGGGCCGTTCGTCAACGCGGCCGCGGACAATGCGGTGGAACGGGCCGCAAGGCTGCTGGACATGAGCGTCCACGAGGTCCGCAACCGCGGCACCATCACCGGCGCCGTCGAGATCGGGCGGCTGCCAGGCTTCGTGCAGCTGAACCTGCTGGTGCCGCGCGAGCGCCTCGAACGGGTCGGGATCGCCGAACTGGTCGAGTCCGCGTACGGACCGGCTCCCGGTTGGTGACGGGCGTCGAGGTCACCCTCAGGGGCGCGCTCGCGGGGCAGGTCCCTCGCCTGCCGGACGGGCGCGGCCGGGTCGAGTTGTCCGACGACCCGACCTTCGCGACCCTGCTGGGCACCCTCGGCCTGCCGGTCGCGCCCTACGTCGCGGTCGTCAACGGCACGGCGGTCCGCGGCGCCGCGCCGCTCGCCGACGGCGACCGGGTCGAGATCCATCCCCCCATGGCCGGCGGCTGACGTCCCGGTGGCCTCGCTCGGCGCGTGCTCAGTCGCCGTCGCCGCGTCCCCGCATCCCGAGCAGCGCAGCGATTGCCAGCAGCACGGCGGCGATGATGAGCAGCCAGCGCAGGGCGTCGAGCAGCAGGCTGATCACGAACAGCACCAGTGCGAGTGCGAGCAGGCCGGCGGCGATCCTGCCGAGTCGTCCCGACATCGAGGTCCCCTTGCGGTCGCGCCGGCGCCCGGTCGCGCCGTCGTCGTGACCACACGCTAGGTGGCACGAGCCCCGCCGCGTGGCCTCGTACCCCGGTCGGGCGTCCGCCGCTACCGTGCGGCCCGCCCACCCCACCCACCGTGCCAGGTCCGACGTGCCCCACGCCACGACCGAGACGACCGATCGCGCCGACCGACTGGCCGCGCGCCTCGCGGTGCCGGTGCTCGTCGCTGCGCTCGCGTCGATCCCGGCGACGTTCCTGACCCTGCTCGACGGAGCGTGGGCCGCCACCGGATCCGCGCTCAACCTCGTCTCCGGGGGCGTCCTGATCGCCGAGGCGGTCGTGCTGTTCCTCCTCGCGGGTGACAAGCGCGCCTGGCTGCGTCGCAACCGGTGGCTGGCCGGACTTGCCGTCCTGATGGTGCCTGCGGTGGTGTTCGCCGTCGGGCCGGTCCAACTGCTGCGCCTGCTCCGACTGGTCGGTGCCCTGCGCATCATCCGCGTGCGTCGCATCCTCAAGGCGGGACGGATCATCCGCGAGCGGCACGCCCTCGACCACCGCTGGAGCAACGCGGTCACGTGGGGGCTGACCCTGCTGGCCGCCGGATTCGTCGCCGTCGTGCTC
>Ga0208490_100537_pt1 | contig 22143 bp, 21 predicted proteins | sample SubbioAug_CSWold_FD_184818 | JGI IMG/M metagenome (GOLD analysis project Ga0208490, IMG submission 184818) | Serpentinite rock and fluid subsurface biosphere microbial communities from McLaughlin Reserve, California, USA - CR11Aug_CSWold (SPAdes) | ecosystem: Environmental > Terrestrial > Deep...
CCCTAGCCGATCCCGCCGTGGTCGACGACCTCGTCCGAGGTCGCAAGCCCGCCTAGAGCATTTTCCGATCAGTCTGCATCGTAGCCTGCGGCGGCGAAGTAGTTTGCGCATTCATGGGGTGAGTAGGCCTGGATGATCCGGGCGATGGCGTCCCAGAGCTGTTCGATGGATCTGGCGGCGGCTTTTCTCAGCAAGGCCTTGAGCTTGGCGAAGGCGTTCTCGATCGGATTGAGGTCGGGGCTGTAGGGCGGCAGGAACAGGAGCCGCGCGCCGACGGCCTCGATGGTGTCCCTGACGGGTGTGCTCTTGTGGGCGGCGAGGTTGTCCATGATCACGACGTCTCCGGGCTTCAGGGTCGGGACCAGCACCTGCTGGACATAGGCCAGGAACCAGGCCCCGTTCATGGGACCGTCCAGAACCATCGGGGCGGTCATGCCCGACAGCCTCAAGGCCCCCACGAAGGTGGTTGTCTTCCAGTGACCATGGGGCACGCTGCACCTCAGTCGCTGGCCGCGCGGTGCTCGCCCGTGGCGGCGGGCCATCTTGGTGGAAGCGCCCGTCTCATCGATGAAGACGAGCCGTTCGGGATCGAGGTCGAGCTGGCTGTCGAACCATGCCTGCCGGCGGCTCAGGACGTCGGGACGGCTCTGTTCGTCCGCGTGCGCCGACTTTTTTTAAGCGTGATCTGGCGGCGCACGAAGAACCGCCACAGGCTCGACAGGCTGGTCGCCACGCCCTGCTCCGCCAGGGCCGTCTGGAGCTCGGCCAGGGTAATGTCGCTCTTGCGGTCGACCAGGCCCAGAATCACGTCGGCATGGCGCTCTATACGTCCCGACCGTCGGTCGCCGCCCAGCGGCCCGGGTCGTACATCGCCCTGGGTGCGCAACCGCGAGCGCCAGCGGATCGCGCTCGCCGGGCTGACCCCGAACCGTGCCGCCGCCTGACGGCACGACATCCCGCCCTCAATCGCGGCGATCACACGATCCCGCAGGTCCAATGACAGCGCTTTGCTCATCCATGCCAGCCTCCCTCTCCAGCATGAATGTTGAATCAGAACCCACGTCCCTTCGGAATCCCCGGAGATTCAATCAGGTCGCAAAGTGCTCTAGCTCTTTGAGCGGAGCCTTCGATCGCTGTATCGCAGCTCGGACGGCGTGCGTGGTCGTGGCGCTGCCGTGGAGTATCTGGCCCATATTGCCTCCCGGAATGAAGGGTCAGCTTGACTGATTCCCCCACACTCCGGGACTGAACACCTAGGTCACCCCTGCGTTTTTCGGAGCGGCGCGAAGCTTGTAGCCGGCTTTACAGCGATGCCGCCTACCCCAGCGCTCTGCACGAGTAGGGTCAGCTCGGTGATATGGACGATAAAATCCGGAGAGAGAAACTGGGACCTAATCTGCTTTATGTCTTGGGCCATCTCAGCAATGCCTACAAATTTGTCCTGTGCGTATACTTCACGACGGCGAATCCATTCGAGAAGTCGCCGCTTGAGAGAAGACCTGATCTGTTGATCTTTCTCTACTGCTATCGACTTCCAGTTGCGCGTTAGTTTCAGTCTATTACCGCCAATACCGAACAATCGGCCCAGTCCGGGATGTGTGCGTAAAGTCTGGAATTTTCGAGCATTGAGGCTCATTTTGCTGTACCGTTCCAGAAAGACGGGCGACCGATAGTGTCGGTAGCTATCAGTACGAAGCTCACCTTCGCTACCGATAACCCGCATTCGATGATCTCGGGGCGCAACAACGCTACAGGTAATACGCGCTGAGGCGCCTCCTACGAAATGTAGACAGGCGACCGAATAATCCGGTGTTCCGACCTTTCCGGGCAACTGGTCCATCTTGTTTTCAATGAGCTCACTCGAAAACGCGGTGACTGAGACGGCTGGCCCCAATAGCCCGCAGATCCACACGAGATGATAACCCAAGTGCTCGTAAGTGCAGCCCTCGAGGATTTCCTCCTCCAGCGGCCATGGCGCACCGGTGGGGCTTGTAACAGTCTCGAACTGCATCAAATGGATCGGATTGTCATCGAGTTCAGCATAGACCAGCAATGGCTTGCCAATTGCGCCGTCTTGGACTGCCTTGAAGATTGTGCGGATCGTATCACTGAAAATGTTGCACGGTGCCGCGTAGAGGCGCACCCCGTTTGCCTCGGCCAGTGCGAACAGTTGGCGCGCTTCAGCTAGACATTTAGTAAGCGGTTTTTCCGAATACACATGCTTTCCGGCCTCGAGAGCGCGCCGCGTTACCTCGAAATGAGATCCGATATTTGTAAGGTTGATTACCGCCTCAACGTCTGGATCGGCAAGCAAGCTTTCATAATCAGAATAGATACGGAATCCATAGTAGCCCCCGACCTTCTCTGATCGCTCAGATTTTAAGTCGAATACGCCTTTTACCGTCAACTCAGGGTGAGCGCGGATCGTTCGCATGTATATGTCGAACACAAAACCGCATCCGACGAAGGCAATATTCATAGCTGCAAGCCCTCTCAATTCCGTCGCCCGTAGACGCTTCACCACAGCAGATTGTCAAGATTCGCGCCTTCAGCCTTCGGAAGCCCGAGTGATACTTGAGGCGGGCCCGCAGCACCAAAAATAAAGCGTGTGGGTCAAACTGCCGTCCTCATCGCCTCTCGCGCCGCCTCAATTGAGGCGGTCAGGTTAGCCCCGCTGGTAGTACCTATGAGCGGCAGCGTCACTCCGGGCATCTGGATCATTTCGACGGCCCGGGCCCAGGCGAAGCTGGCTGGATCCACCGCCTTCTCCATGGTCTTGGCACCGCCGAAAATCTCGCGCGCAATCACTGCGACCCCGCCTTGCATCGCACTCTGCACTACAGCATCGAAATCGTTCTCCCCTGGCCGCATGGGCAGCTGCAGGGCACGCACTCGAGAATCTCTCAGGGCGGCTTCGGCGGTAGCGACATCGTCGACCGACACGCCGATCACACCGATCTTGCCGGCATCTCTGGCGGTTTCCAACGCACCTACGGCTTCTCCGCGGGCCACAACGTCTCTCGAAGGGCTGTGTAGCATGAACAAATCGATTTGCGGGCGCTTCAGACGGCGTAGGCTTCCGTCGATGCTCGCCAACAAGAAAGGCGCATCCCAGCGAGTGGGCATGGGCTTGGCTCGCGCCGCGGCCACACCGCGCCGGGTCTGGCTAGAGCGTCGCGTCACGGCGCGAAGGACTCCCTTTAAGGGCGTCAACGTACGCTTTTTCCACGACAGGTGTTTCCCAGCTTTAGAGCAGATTAGGCAGCCATCGCGCCTGCCCACCACCTCGCCCAGCAAGCGCTCGCTATCGCCTTGGCCATAGATGTTCGAGGTGTCAAAGAACTGGATGCCCTTGTCCAAGGCGAGCTTCAGCAGGGCGCGCGACTCGTCGTCCGTAGCGCCGTTGACGGACCCGAGGCGGCTGCAGCCCAGCCCTAGGGGTAGAGCTTCCTGCGGCAAGAATTCGAACAAGGGGTTTTCGAACGGCATCTGTCGGATCGCTTTCGAATCATCTGGCTTTGACGAGCGCATCAAGTTGGTCCAGCAGGGCGCGCCCATCGGACGCTGCCCCCGAAGGTGCCCGGTTATGGCCGACCCAACACAGCAGGGCCTGGCGGTCCGAGACCGGTTTGGGCCGCATGCGCAATTCCCATGCTGGGTCGTGACGGCCATATTGGCATGCCCACTGTGAGAGCTGTGGCGTGTCTCGTTCCATTGGTGAAAGAGCCTCGATCACAGCGCAAGCGCCGCTGGCTTCAACTGCCAAGATGGCACTCGCCTCGCTTTCGTCGATCTGCCAGGTTCCGGGGACCAGCCAACAAACTTGGCCTTGAGTTCGGGGCGTCGTCCAGAGATCGGCCACCAAGAACCCCAAACTTGGATAATGCCGCACCATGCGTGCCACAAGACCAGGGCCATCGCGGAACACGCCGCCGATCGTCAGCGGTGGCAACACTTCGGCGGGAATAAGCTGGGCCTCGGCCATACGACCAACCTTGAAGCAGCCCAGGAATTCGACCGGCTCATATCCCAACCAGACCGGCCCATTGTGGGCGGCGGCACTCCGCTCACGGGCACGGTCCGGTCCGGTGTTATAGCGCGATGTGCCTGGGTCGACGATCAACCTCCGTCCCCCCAGCGCAATCTCGATCGACAGGAAGTCGGCATGGCCATGGCCGGGGTTCCACGACGGTCCCAGCGGTCCGGCGTCGAGCAAACAGAGATCTGAGCCTTGAGACAACCGCGCATAACCGCCCTGGGGTAGAAACGAGCGCCCCTCGGGTGCAGGTTCGCCGTCCCAACGCGGAACTTCGTCATGCCAGCTGTCATTGAATAGCGCCACCTGACCGTCAGCGTGGCATAGCAGCGCGAAGGCCCGACGGGCGGCGTCAGTCTTTCGGTCCAACTCGTCACGCAGCGCCCTGGAAAGGAATGGCGACTCCGCCATAACCGCGAGCGAAGCGACGCTCAGCCCTTGGTACATCGGTGATCGCTCCACTTGGGTACCGTCCTTCAGAACGGTGCGGCCGACCAGATATGCGATGTCCTTTTCTAGACGTGAAGCAATCTCGGGTGGCACCCGGTTAACATGGCTAAAATAAAGACAAAGCGCGGCTAGATTACGCTCGAGATGATTGTTACAAAGTTCGTGCTCTAGATTGTCAAGCACGAAGGCCACGCATTCGCGCAGGAAATCCGACAGTGGAGCGCGGATCTCTGGCGCGAGCCCGCCCGTCCCCTCGGCAAGCAGAAGCCCCGAGCCGACCGCAAGTATGCGATGGGATACGGCATAGGGAAACCAGTAAGAATTGAAGGCCCCGTGGTCAGTCACATCAGCTCGCCGCCGGAATCCGTCAATAACAAGTACGGCAGCCTCCTTTTGCGCATGGCTGCCTTCGGCAAGCATGGGGCAAAGGTATCCCATATGCGCCAACTTGACCCGCCACATCTGATGGTCGCCTTCTTCGGGTCGAACGAATTTCCAGTCTATTTCAGAGGGAGCGCCAAAATCGATTTCGACGCCATGCAGCCGTATGCGGCCCGCGAGGACACCATCGATTTGGTCGCGGTATTCCAAACAGTAAAAATCTGCCATTCCTTTCAAGCTAGACGCCAACGGCTGTAGATTCTTGGTGTCAGCTTGGGCGATTTCCGGCAACCGGCGCGCGATACTGGCGAGGCGGGCCCGGTACCATCCAGGGTATTTCACGGCCAATATATTGCGCGCGAAGCGCCGCGCCATGAACAGAGCCATGCGGGGTGAAATTCGGCAGCCGGCCCTAAATAAACCGACTGCTCTGCGTATCCTGTTCGCCGCCGCAACTAGCAGCGGCCATTGCCGTCGTTTGCCCGCATCTTGCAAGGCGTTGCCAATGAAGTCCACGGATTCAGCCACCATCACCGCTACCGCTACCGCTACCGCTACCGCTACCGCTACCGCTTGCACGTAGAACTTGCACCAAACATGCTTACCAGATCATCTCTGCACGCGGGAGCCAGCATGACAGCGTTTCGACACCGATTTTCGAAGGGAGAAACAGGTCAATCACAACCCATCTTGAGAGAATCACTGGCCAAGCTCCAGGAAGGTAAGGCCGGGATCAATCGATGTGTTTGGGGCAGTGTTGGGGAGGCTCATCGATCGCGTGTTGTTGGCGAATTTATCGACAGTGAAGTGGGCCAAGGCCCCCGGTAGCGGCAAGTTCAGCGCTGTTGCTGAACTAAACCGGTCAGCCGATATATCAACGCCACACCGCTGCAGATGACCGCTTGGCGTCGCCCTTTTTCTCGAACCTTTGGTGCCTCCCGTCGAGGGGTCGGGGTGCGCGGCCCTTTCCTTGATTAACGATGCCCGTCTGGCGGTAGAAGAGTGCCGGAAGAATTAGGAGGGCGACCCAAGGTATGGGCGTATTGATACCCCCAAAGGTATTCCAAATCAGACTACCGAAAGCTAGAAGAAGTATTGGATATTGCGACCTCATCGACTTCAGCATTTTCCAAATAGCCGCACCGATCGCCAGCCCCCCAAATATGCCGAAGTAAATCCAGAACTCCCATGCGGCATTGGTTAAAAGCGAACGGCCACTAAAATCTGAAAGATATCTGTAACGTATCGCTGCTCCAGAATCAAAAAATACTTGCCTTACTGCAAGATCCAAACTTGCGCTGTCTCCGACACCAAATCCAAACAAAGGACGCTCGGAAAACGTTTCAACTGCCATCAGCGCAGGTGCAGCACCCCTCATAAACATGCTACCTGTACTGAGGTAGCCGGACAAGCTATTGCTCGTGTAGAAATGGGACCAAAAAACAGGAAGCAGAGAAAACAGCAGTGCAATCGCCACGATCACTGCGACGCGCATGTATCCGAGATTCGGTCTTACGATATACCCCAAAGCAGAACCAATACAAAATCCTATAATAACTGTCGGGCTCCTTACAAATACCGCTGCAACTGCAGTCAATACAAAGTATTGAAAAAATCTAGCTGTCGTCGCGCTTCGAGAGCAGTACCACGCGAGCAGACTGATATAAATTGAGAAACCAAGAGCTGACGGCTCGCTAGCAAAAAATTTCGGGCGCCTTCCGCCGTAATTCAAAATATCACGCGTGTCGTTTTCGTAAACAGATCTCCATGAATTTACGGACTGCCGAAATTCATCGCTTATTGAACCGACAAATGTATATAGGTCTAACATCGCTCCAGTAATACATATGATCGCAAAAATTAAGAATATGCGCTCGAACACAGCCGTACTGATAGATCTAACTGAAAGAAATGCGGCTCCACCGATTAGAATAGACGCCACAAATATTCCCGTCGATCTTACGCGATCTAAAATATCTGACGGGTTCGTTATAAGAGTGATTGCCAAATGCGCGACAATCAGAAACCCGACCAAAGCCAAGCTAGTCACTACGGAACCATTCAGGTTCCGCCACGCAGCTGCGTATATGATGATCGATCCGAGAAGCGCGAGCGCATAAGGCACAAGCACCGTTTGGCCTTCGGCCACCGACACGCCAGTGTGTAGTCCGATCAAGACTATCACTAGGCCGACAGAGGCCACCAACTCGATTGTGCCCGTCGGGCGTAACCGTCGGTCTAGAATTGCCAAACTCAAACCCGCGCCCTCCAACGGAGCGGCAAGCTCCCAAAATTTAACCAGGCCGGGCAGATATCGTGCATCGGCAGCGCCCAGTTGCCAAAATGAGCCCGTCCGCCTCCATGGGCCGTTGCAATCACTCCATGAGGAGGCATCGTCAAGAGGAGTGTGCGGTCCCGCATAGAATTCTACCCCCCTTAGCCAACGTAATCTAGGCGTTGTCCCCGAAGATTATCAGTTTGGCGGTGGCCGAGGCTATCTGGCTCGGTCGTCGCGCCAAACACCTTCACTCCGGACCGGGCTACTCCGCCTATGAGAGTGCCCGCGCGAATGCCAGTCTGATCGCCATTGCCATGTTGCGTTGCAACGAGATATGAGGAGGCCCTTCTTGGGGGGCAGCCGCGGACGCAAGCAACGATGAAAGGCGCTCGCGGTGCTGGCTTGGACGGCGGCGGTCTTCGGGGACTTCGATCACCGCATCGTCTGCACCGAGAAGAGCCTGTCAATAAGAGCATCGCGGTTCCGGGGGCTTCTATGACCCGGCGGTTGGCAAAGGATGAACGAGTGTGACTATGCCATATTTCGCTATCGCGACAGGAATCCTGACCGTCGTCTGCGGGGTCTTGGTCATCTATCCCTACACCATCTATCCGCTGCTGTTGCGCCTATTTCCGGCTCGGCCTGTCCGACGGCGAGCAGGTGAGCGCGTCAGCGCAACTCTTGTATTCTGCGCCTATAACGAAGAGCGCAATATGCCTGACAAAATCGCCAATCTTGAAGCGATCCGAGCCGCGCATCCGGATATCCAATTCCTTGCATTTGACGACGGATCAACCGACGCCACCGCGCACCTGTTGGCCGCCCGACCAGACCTCATCGAATTGATCCAGGGAGGCGGACGCAATGGCAAGGCCCATGGAATGAAGCTCTTGGTCGCCCGCGCGACCGGTGATATCGTCATTTTCACCGACGCCAATGTCCTACTGCGGGAGGACGCAGTCGACAATCTCGCCGCTTGGTACGCAGACCCCGAAGTCGGGGGCGTCTGCGGCTCTCTCCAGTATATCGGAGGCGGCTCCTCCATGACTGCCTCGGTAGGCGCCGCCTACTGGCGGCTGGAGGAACACATAAAACAGCAAGAATCGCGGACCGGCAACGTAATGGGGGCCGATGGCTCAATATTCTCACTGCGCCGCTCGCTCTACCCGGAGTTTCCCGATTCCGTTTTGGATGACTTGACCGTATCCATGGCCGCTGTTTTCGCCGGACGCAGACTAATCAAGGTTGAGGACGTGGTGGCCTTCGAGCGCCTGGTTTCGGTCCGGGGCGAGGAATTCGCTCGCAAAGTACGCATCGCAGCCCGCGCTTATCACACTCACATGCACCTGTGTCCGCAGCTCGGGCGCATGCAGTTGAGCGACCGGTTCAAGTATGCTTCGCACAGGTCCATACGCTGGTTCGGCGGCGTCTTCTTGGTTTTGTGTGTCATGGGCTTCATCGGCTTCATCGCTGCCTTCTCTGCTGCCCTTGCCCTGGCCACGACCGTCGCGATTCTGGCGCTGCCCTTTCTGGCTTTGCGCTTTCAGCGAGGGCCGGTCGCCGCCGTGCTCGAGATCTGCCTTGCTATGTTCGCGACCCTAATTGGCGTGTTTCGCGCCATTCGCGGCCAAACCGTCGTTACTTGGGCACCGGCTAAGTCACGCTGAGATGGGGATCATGTGGAATGTAAACCGCCCCAATCGGCCACTTCATCTATCTGGGCGGGCTGTTCCAATCATCGACGATCGCGGCCACCGTCGTCATGTCTCCAAGCGGGGTGATCGGGAGCCTTGCGTGCGGTAACGATGCAATCACGACTTGGAGCATCTGCCCCCGCAGATAGAACACTATCGGCACCCGGAATATAGTGCACAATAAATATTACTAGAACTACAACCTCGGAGCGATCATGAAAGCCGTAATACTCGCTGGTGGACTGGGAACACGACTAGCTGAAGAAACGTCCCTGAGACCAAAGCCGATGGTTGAAGTGGGGGGGAGGCCGATTCTTTGGCATATAATGAAGATTTACTCCGCGGCCGGCTTGAATGAATTCATTATTTGCCTCGGATACAGGGGATATTTTATTAAGGAATACTTCGCTAACTACGCCCTTCACAATAGCTCAATCTCTGTCGATGTGCGAAGCAAGTCGCTCGAGTTTTTGGATAACGAGGGCCTTCCGCCATGGAAGGTACAGCTGATTGACACCGGCACCGAAACCATGACTGGCGGGCGTCTGCGCCGTGTCCGTGAGTATCTGGACCCCAATGAACCCTTCTGCATGACCTACGGGGACGGCGTGGCTGACATCGACATCGGCGCCCTCGTCGCCTTCCACCAAGAGCACGGCCTGGACGCCACCTTGACGGCCGTCCGGCCAGCCGGACGTTTTGGTGCCACGGTGATCGAGAACGGCCGTGTCGCCCAGTTCATGGAGAAGCCGGCCGGTGACGGCGCCCATATCAATGGCGGCTTCTTCGTCCTGCATCCACGCGTCATTGATCGCATCATGGACGACGCCACCATATGGGAGCGCGAGCCGCTAGAAGGCTTGGCGCGGGACGGTCAGCTCGCGGCCTTCGAACACTCGGGTTTCTGGCAGCCAATGGATACACTCCGGGACAAAATTCACCTCGACGAGCTCTGGGCCACCGGAAAAGCGCCGTGGAACGTGTGGGGTGGAGTATGATTAACCGTAGTTTCTGGGCAGAGCAGCGGGTTTTTCTTACGGGCCACACCGGCTTTAAGGGCAGCTGGGCCTCGTTCTGGCTGTCCCGCCTTGGCGCGCGCCAGCATGGGATGGCGCTCGCGCCCGAAACCACCCCCAGCCTCTTCGACCTGCTCGGCGAGATCGATGGGCGTCAGGTGTCACGTATCGCCGACATCCGCGATCTAGCCGCCGTGCGTGATGCCGTGCGCGACTGCGACCCGACCGTCGCCATTCACATGGCTGCCCAGCCGCTCGTCCGCCGCTCCTACCGGGAACCCGTAGAGACTTACGCTACAAATGTTATGGGCACCGTCAATGTGCTTGAGGCGCTGCGCTACGCCCCAAACCTGAAGGCCGTCTTGGTCGTTACGACGGACAAGGTCTACCGCAATGATGATTCTGGTCACGCATTTCGCGAAGATGATCCCTTGGGCGGTCACGACCCCTACTCCAGTTCTAAAGCGGCCTGCGAGGAAGTCGTATCCTGCTATCGGGATAGCTACTACAAGTCTGCCGGCATACAGTTGGCCACTGCACGGGCCGGCAACGTTGTCGGAGGCGGTGACTGGTCTGAGGATCGCTTGGTGCCCGATATATGGCGCGCGATGCTCGACGGCTCGGCTATTGTACTGCGAAATCCAGCCAGCACCCGGCCGTGGCAGCACGTGCTGGATCCAGTGTCGGGCTACTTCCGATATATTGAGGTTCTGGCAGGAGAAAACGGGGCGAGGGCACCGTTGGCCTTGAACTTTGCGCCTGCCCCGGACACGCCGCTTACCGTACAGTCGGTAGCGGAAAGTTTGGGCGATGCCTTGGGTCTACCCGAAAGCTGGCGTCTCGCTGACGGCCCGCAGCCAACAGAAATGAAACTTCTGACTCTCGATGCGTCGTTGGCCGAGCGCACGCTTGGTTGGCGTCCTCGCCTGACCGGACGCCAAGCAATTGATTGGGCCGCGGATTGGTACCTCGACATTCACCGCGGCGGTGACGCTCGCAGCCGGACCTCTATGCAGATTGCCGACTACGAAGCGCTGCCGGACCTATAGTCGCCCCAACTTGGATCATCCGCATGAAATTCACCACCACCGAACTAGAGGGTGTCTACCTGATCGATCTCGAGCCCAAGGGTGACGATCGAGGGTTTTTCTCCCGCGTTTTTTGCCGCGAGGAGTTCGCGGCGCATGGGCTGGAGACGGATTTCCTTCAGTTTAATACCTCGTACTCGCGATTGCGACACACGCTGCGGGGCATGCACTACCAAGTTGGAGAATCCGCGGAAGTCAAGGTGATCAAATGCATCGCCGGCGCGCTCTATGATGTGGTGCTGGACCTGCGCCCCGGCTCTCCGACATTCCGGCGCTGGACGGCAGCGGAGTTGAGCGCCGAGAACCGTCTCATGATGTATGTTCCGCGCGGCTGCGCACACGGCTTCATGTCGCTGACCGACGATATGGAGATGCTATATTTCGTCAGCGCCGCCTATGATGGCGCAAGCGAGCGATCGGTGCGCTGGGACGATCCGGTTTTCGGCATCGACTTTCCTCACCCGCCGTCCGTCGTCTCGGAGAAGGATGCCGCCGCGCCAGATTTCAATCCGCAATGGCACTTGGCCGGGTCTTGAGACGGGAGCGGGGGATATGCGGATATTACTAACCGGGGCGACTGGGCTGATCGGTCAAACCGTACGGCTCGTCCTTGCCGAGAAGCACGACTTGATCACATTCGGCCGCGGTCCGGGCTCCGATATTGTCGCTGACTTTTCTCAGCCCGACATGATCACGGCTGCGGCCTTGCCGATGATCGACGCTTTGGTCCATTGCGCGGGCGTCGTCGATGAGGATTTCCGCGATGATCCTGGACGCGCGATTCGTATGGCGTTGTTCGGCGCCGATGCCCTGGCGAGAGGCGCCGTCGAGGCCGGCGCAAAACGACTGGTCTATCTCTCTTCCGCCCATGTCTACGGCCCCATGATCGGATGCATTGACGAGAATTCGGCTATCAATCCGGTCTCGGACTACGCAATTGCCCATTTCGCGGCCGAACAGGCCTTCCGTCGCCAGGTCACAGCCGGCGTGGCCGCTCTGGCCTTGAGGCCCTGCGCCGTCTTTGGCGATCTGAAGTCGCCGTCATCGTTCCGGCGCTGGTCGCTTATCCCTTTCTCCTTCCCGTTGAACGCCATGAACGACCATGCGATCGTCATCCGTTCAAGCGGCGAGCAGCGGCGCGACTTCGTGGGCAGCGAAGACATCGCTCGCACCCTCAGAAACTGGCTGGACGCCGACGCCCAGGGCTGGAGCGTGATTAACCCGGTGGGCAGGACCTCTTCTTCGGTTCATGAGTTCGCGCTTCTTTGCGCGCGCATTTCCGAGGAAATCACGGGCATCCCCTGCCCGATTCGCCGGGAGGAGGCCGACGGCCCTACGCCTGGCGCTGATTTCGACTTCCGGAGCATATCAGGCCTGACCGTTTCGGAGCAGCCGCTGGACGCGTTCGTGCGGCGGCTATGCCTGCAACTGGCGGCGGCCTGAGTTATGGCCGCGCCGCGCCTGACGATCGGGCTGATCATCTACAATGGTGCGGACTCTGCCCGTTGCTGCATCGACAGTCTGCTGGCCCAGACATGGGCCGATTTCGAACTGTTGATCCACGACAACGGATCGACGGACGGCACCAGTGAAATCTGTGCCGAGTACGCCCGACGCGACGCCCGTGTCCGCCATGTTCGCCACGCGCAGACCGTGCCGCAGAGCACCAATTTTCGCCGCGTGCTTTTGGCGGCGCGCACTGAATACTTCATGTGGGCCGCCGATGATGACATCTGGTCCCCGCGTTTCGCCGAACTGTGCATCGCCGAACTGGACCGCAATCCAAACGCCGTAGCGTGCTGCACCAAGGTGATGTTCCGCTACCCCGATGGGGCGGAACGCTTGGCCCGCGGTACCTTCCCCATTCAGGGCGAACCGACGTCACGGGTCCGTACCTATCTGACCAATCCTCGCGACAGCGCCCGACTTTACGGCGTCTATCGGACGCCTGCCCTGCAGGCCAGCTATCCCGCCGACGTGCCGGTCTTCGCCTATGACTGGCTCGTGGTCTGTCTCAGCATGCTGCACGGCGATCATCTGGAGGTCGACGCGGTTCAGCTTCTGCGAAGCGGCCATGCGCCGGGCAAGTATTTTGAGAAATACGATCGCCACTTCGTGCGATCGCCCGGTCTGTTGGGGCGGCTGTCGTGGTTCCTGCCACTGCTACCGCTATCCAGGGAACTGAGGACCTATTTGCCGCCCGCAGCCTGGAGGGCCGCGCGCCTTAAAGTGCTGAGGCTGAACCTCCACCAGACGCTGTTGCTGCTCAAGTGGAAATTCCCGATCTTCGATAATCTTTTCAACGCTGTCCGGCGCGTTGATCGGGCGCTCGGCAACAGTTGACGAATGCGTACATGACCAGCAAATCCCTGACACGCCTCGCGTGCGCCTTGTTCGCCAAGGGGTTCGATAGCGCGGTCGATCTGGGCTGTCCCGTGTTTCTCTGCCGCTTGTTGCCGTTGGGGAACCGATAGTCTTGGCCCAGGGACGCGTCTTTCGGAATGCGATGTGGAATGTCGTCAACGGCATGTCCGGGGCCGTTATTGCGGTTGTCGTACCGCCTTTCCTGACGAAGGCGCTGTCGCCGGAAGCCTATGGCGCATGGGCGCTGACACTGCAGATGGGCACCTATGTCGCGCTGTTCGGATTTGGTCTTCAAGTCGCCGTTGGACGGTTCATCGCCCACTATGAGGCCCGGGGCGACATCGAACGGCGGGACGGCATCGTCGCAACCGCGTTCTGGACTTTAACCGCCAGCGCCGCGGTCGGGTTCGCGATCCTCGTCGGGTTGGCGGCCAATGTTCAGATGTTGGTTCCAAAACTTTCGGCCGACATCCTGCGCGAGACGCAACTGGCGATCATTCTGGTGGCGCTTGCACTGGCAGCCAACCTGCCTGCGTCGGTCTTTGCCGCTGTCTTCATCGGCCGCCAGGAATCGAAGGTCGCGGCCGTCATCCAGGGCAGCGGAAGGCTTGCGATCGCCGCCGGATTGATCGCCGTTGGACCGTTCGGAAATATCGCCTTGCTCGGCCTTGTTTATGTCTGCGTCTCGGCCTGTACGATCGCCGCCCTCTGGTACGCCTGGCGAACACGGACCCTGGCCCCGACCGTTCGATTTGCTCTCACCTCCCGGAAGTATCTTTCCGAGCTTTGGGACTTCTGCGTCAGCATCACCCTTTGGAGCCTGGCGATGCTGTTGGTGAACGGGCTGGACCTGATCATCGTCGGCCGCTTCGACTATCAGGCGACGGCCTATTACGCTGTCAGCATAGCGCTGATGTCTCTTGTCGTCGGTACGCTTTCCTCGCTCTCAAACGCCCTCGTCCCCGCGGCGGCGCGGATCCCGGACGCCGACCGGGCGACGGCGCTTCCAGACCTGCTGCTGCGCAGCACACGGCTGATCGCCGGCCTCGCGTTGCTGATCGCCGCACCCCTGATCTTCGCGCCCGATATCGTTCTCGGACTCTGGCTGGGCTCGGGTTATGCGGCGCAGGCGAGCACGATCCTGGCGATTCTCGCCGTCGCCGCATTGCTGCGGAACACTATGCTGCCCTATGTCACGATCGCGATCGGCCTCGGGGAGCAGAAGCGTATGACGCGGACGCCGCTCGTGGAGGCCGGCGTTACGCTGGCCCTCAGCCTGTTGCTGGCCCGTCAGTACGGTGTCATCGGCGTTGCGGCCGCCAAGATTGCCGGCGGCGCGGTGGGCGTTCTGCTGATGCTCAGGCAGCACGTGCTGGAAGAACAGCTAGGAGGCATGCGGCGACTTGCGTTCTTGCGCGAAACGGCGCTGCGCACGCTTTGGGCTGGCGGCGCGGTCGCAGTCGGGATGGGGGCGCTCCATTACTTCGCGCCGACGGTGCCTCCCCTGCTACGGTTGCTTACTCTCGGCTTCATATCCGTGTCCTCCGTCTGGATGTTGGCCCTCCACCAGAGCGACAGGCGGATGGTCGTCGAATTCCTCCGCAGGCGTCTGCCAGTCTGAAGAGTGTCGGCGGTATTCACAGGGTGTGCAAACGGTCATACACCCTACAGCTGATCCGAAGTATGGTCCCTTCGGCGCAGCGGGCCGCTCGTTCTATTCAAGAGGTTGGTGTGAACTTAGATCCCATTTGGTGGTTTCGCCGACTAAGTGCCGTTCCCCCACTGCCGATTTTCCTGAAGGAACCAAAGTCAATAATTCGGCGACCACGGCGTATCGAACATCCGAAGTTCATGTCGCTCGGGGCCGGCTCCCGCATTCGCGAGCATTCTTGGATTACGGCCATCCCGGAGTATGCGGGCGTACGCTTCGCACCGAGACTTGAAATCGGCAAAGACGTCTATGTCGGCGGGTATATCTGCATCACTTACACGGGGCATATGTATATCGGCGACGGTACCGTCATTAGCGAACACGTTTACATCGCAGACTCAGCGCACGGCATTGAACCTGACGCCGGGCCGATTATGCAACAGCCCTTGGTGGTTCGTTCCGTGCGGATCGGAGCTCGTAGCTTCATCGGATACGGTGCCCGGATTCTACCGGGGGTCGAATTGGGCGAGCACTGCATCGTGGGTGCCAACAGCGTGGTAACCAAATCCTTTGACGCCTTCAGCATGGTAGCGGGTGCGCCTGCGAAGATCATAAAGCGGTATAACCCCTCCAGCCGCCAATGGGAGCCTGTGAAATGAATGCAAACCCTAAGACGATTGATAGTGAAAACTATTATGACCACGATCAATCCGATTTGCTGAAGCTAGTCCGCGTCCCTGTAGACTCCGTGCTGGAAATCGGGTGCGCCACAGGCAACATGCTCCGTCACTACGTTGACGCTGGCGCTACACGTGTCACGGGCGTTGAGTTTGTGTCTACGGTAGGCGAGATCGCCCGCCAGCGCTGCCCCGAAGCCCTGATCTTCATCAACGACGTTGATCAAGTTCCTCTGGAAGAACTGGGCTCGGACTATGATCTTTTGATTGCCAGTTTTGTACTCGAACATGTCACAGATCCTTGGCACACACTCGGACGATTGGCTTCCATTATGCGTCAAGGAGGCCAGCTCGTCGGTTCCCTGCCCAATGTGCGGCATTGCAGCGTGACGGTGCCCCTACTGCTCAAGGGCAAGTGGGAATACAAGGACAAGGGCATAATGGACCGTACACATTATCGCTTCTTCTCCAAGTCTACTATTGAGGAGCTGCTGACGGCTACAGGCTTTACTGAGATCGATATCCAGCCTTGGGTGCTACCGGGTAAATCCGCGATCGCCAACAACGCGACTCTGGGACTGGCCATCGATCACTTTGCTTTCGCCTATCGCTTCTCCGCGATACGCGGGTAACAGAGGTACCCTCGGAGGCCCGAGGCGGGAAATTTTGTCGCGTCGATCGGTGGAGTACAGCGGCAGTTCCGCTGCGTCTTGGATTCGGTACAAAGCTAGGCACCCGCATCTGAGACCCAAGCGGGGCTCTTCACACGAGGGCGCTTTCCGCTTGATCGCTCAACGCAATGGCGAATGCATCGGCCCGGCTTTCCCAGGAAAACGCGGATGCACAATCGGCGAAGGCCGTGTCGTGGAGCCTGTTCAGGCGATCGGTATCGTCGATCACTTCGCAAACAAGATCGACCAGGTCCCGCAGGGTTTCGGCGCCCAGATAGCCGCTTCCTTGCGCTGTAGGCAGTCCGGAAACCGCCCCGCTCAGCCCGACGATCGGCAGGCGTTCGAAAACATGGGACAAAAGGCGCATCTTGAACCCCCCGCCCACCGTGTCGGCGACCACCCCCAGACGGGCCGAAGCGATCAATTTCCCAAGATCCTCGACAAAGCCGAGCACGCGGGCCTTCGGGTAGCTCTCCCTCAGGCGCTCGCGCAGGCTGTCTTCCATATCGCCGACAATCACCGTTTCGACTCCAGCGTCGACCAGCCGGCCATAGGATACCTCCATCCAGTCCAGCAGGATTTGACGTTTTTGTTCGGACCGGCGCCCGCCCAGAAGGAGCAGCCGGCGCGGGGTGTTCGCGGTGATCTTGCGCGCCCGGACGATCGGCCCCTCGTAGCCCGGGATTAGCGGCAGGTATTTCCGTTCGGACGCAATTGCCCGGAACGGCTCCAGATCGGCCATGTTGATGAGCGTCACGATATCGCTGCGTTTGATCAACGCCGCTTCGCAGCGGCGGACCTTTTCGAGGTCAAGCTGAGCCATCAGTCGTTTGGCCGGGTTCATTCTGTAGCTGCCATATTTGGCGCTCCGGGTCGCGTACTCGTATTCGTGCGACACATAGACCAGGCGAACGCCGGGATGGCGCTGGCGATAGCGCTCGACTTGCGGCAGTGCGTGTGCAGTCCCGAGGTTGTCCAAAACGATTGCATCCCACTCCTGTTTCAGAAGCTGCTCCAGCGCAACGGCGTAGTCGGGCGTGGCACCCTTCCAGGCAATAAGCGGCCAGCGCGACAGAACGGACCCGGCCCGCCCTGTCCGCTGCGGCCCAACAACATGCCAATTGATGACCGGCGCATCACCTCGCGGCGCTCCACCGTCAGCACACAGAACGGTCACGCGGCAGGTGCGGGACAATGCTTCAACTACGCCCCTTGCGTAGACCGCATCACCCGCTGTGGCCGGCGGGTAGGGATAGACCTTCGTCAGAAACAGTATGCGCGGGCTGTCAGGAGACGCGATTGTCGCATACATAATTGCCGCCTTGGTGGTCACGATTCCGGTGCAGAGGATGGTCTGTGGCTTTGGATCGGTCCACCAATATGTGTAATCTTCGGTCTCGATCTGGGGACACACATACAGCTTTTAGCCGCTGAAAAGCGGGCCCTTTATCGTCAGACCGCCGTGAGAGACCCTTTCAGCGATCGGACCGGCGGCGCCCGTCGCTTCGGTTCGCGCTTCCTGCGGGGCCGAACACCGCAGGCCCCGGGCGCGATCGCGACGCCGACGCTCGTCCCTAATCCACCGAGGTCCTCGCGCAGCCGGCCCACCCGTTCAAAAGGCTGTGTCTGGCGGGGGAACGGATGACCGTTGGTCGCTCACGACGAGGTGGGAAATCCGCACTGTACATCAGTTAGAGAATCTGTAACTATTTTGTCACAAAACCGTCGAGCCGGTATGGACGGAGGTTGCGATGCGCCTGTCATTCGAGAAAGGCCGCTGCTGGGTGTGCGAGCACGGTTTGCTCCTCGCTGTCTTGGGCAGTCTGGCTTGCTGGGCCATTTTGTTGCGCATGGTCGCCGGCCTCTTCAACCCGGGTGGGCTGATCGGTTGATAAGGGATGCGAGGGAGCGATCGTCTTGATCGGCGCAGTCCGGAGATTTCTCAGCAAGGGTTCGTCCCAGGTAAGTCTGTTCGGTACAGGGCAAGCCGCCTGTTCACGCAGCTTGACGAACCTTGGTGCTAAAGCCGCTCACTGTTTGAGCGAACTTTTTGATCTCTGCGTCGCAGCTTTTAAGTGTGAGCGCGGTCGTGCCGCAGAGCATCGGCCCTTGGGGTTCTTCGCGGAGGAGCCTCCAGCTGGAATGGATTTCCCTGGACCTGCCCTCAGCCTACAGGCTGCGCACAGGCACCAGAGCCAACTCGGCACTATGCCATGCAAGGGCGCTGGTTACGATGTTTTTCAAATCTCGCGTCGGACGCCAACCAAGCACATCGCGAGCTTTTTGGCTGTCGGCGACCAGAACCGGCGCATCCCCCTGTCGCCGCCCGGCCGCTGTAACGGGCAATGGGCGGCCCGTGGCCACCTCAACTGCGTCGAGTAGCTCACGAACGGTCGTTCCGTGCCCGGTTCCGAGATTGAACGCTGAAGTCTCCCCCCCGCCCAGAAGGTAGCGAAGCGCACGTACATGAGCATCAGCGAGATCCGAAACGTGAACGTAGTCCCTCGTGGCCGTTCCGTCGCGCGTATCGTAATCGTCGCCGAAGACCGTGAAACCGGGACGTACACCTAACGCCGCCTGTATTGCCAAGGGTATCGCGTGAGTCTCAGGCTCGTGACGCTCCCCGACCCGGCCATGGCTATCCGCACCTGCCGCATTGAAGTATCGGAGTGAAACCGATCGGAATCCCGAGTAGCGGCTGTAGTCGGCGAGCATCTGCTCCACGATCAGCTTGCTTCGTCCATAGGGATTCAGCGGAACCTGTGGGTGACTTTCATTCATAGGCAGCCGCAGCGGGTCGCCGTAGGTGGCGCAGGTGGAAGAAAAAACCATCTCAGTCACACCGGCGTCACGGACGGCCTGGACCAATGTCACAGTCCCGGCCACATTGTTGTCGTAGAAACGACCGGGGTGAGCAACAGATTCTCCAACCTCGATCAAGGCAGCAAAATGAAGAACTGCAACAGGGCGATGTAACGCGAGAACCTGATCAAGCCGGGCACGATCCCGGATGTCTCCCGTCTCCAGCGGTCCCCACTGGACGAAAGATCGGTGACCATTGGACAAATTATCATAGACGACTGGTTGGTAGCCTGCCTCGGCAAGGGCCAAACATACGTGAGAGCCGACATAGCCGGCACCACCCGCAACAAACACTTTAGGTTTCGGCATTGATCTCGTTTCGGTGCGCTAAGTCAATAGACTCCGCTACGGCTCAAGACCGCCGGCAGAGTGAGTATCAGGACCTTGATATACAGGCTAATGGACTGCGATCTCACGTAAGCAACGTCAAGCGCGACCCGCCGCTTGTAGCTCACGTCGTTTCGCCCCATAACTTGCCATAGACCCGTGATCCCGGGCCTGACAGAACAGTAATCGTTAAAGTAGCGACCATAGCGCGATACTTCTGCGCTAACTACCGGGCGCGGACCAACCATGGACATCTCGCCACGCAGCACATTGAGGAGCTGCGGCAACTCATCGAGACTTGATTTGCGGAGAAAGTCGCCCAATCGCGTAACGCGTGGATCCACCCGGAGCTTGTGGTCGGCCTCCCATTCCGAGCGCGCCACCGGGTCTCTAGCCAAAAGGTCGGCTAGCCGCTGCTCGGCATCCACAACCATGCTACGAAATTTCCAGCAACGGAACAGTCGCCCATCTTTTCCGACTCTCAAATGGCCAAACAGGATAGGTCCCCGGTCATGCGCTTTGATTGCGAGCGCTACGCCTAACGCAAACGGCAAAAGAAGAAGCGCCGCAGCGGCGGCAAAAACAATGTCCAGCGCCCTGATCGTTAGGCCAGAAAATTGGGTCTCGGCTCTGGCTGCGCGACCCGTTCGCTGGCTGTCTCTGAAGGCGTCAGCCACAACCATAGATAAGCCCCACTTTAGGTAATTGTTCACGGCTGACGGCGGTATCGCTTAGCCGCCAGACAGTCAACGCCGCCAGGCAGTCAACATAGCCGCTTTTGGGCGGCTGGGGCAAATATGAGACGCCCTCGTCACGATCCCTAGGTTCTTACGCGCTTACAAGTGGAAGAAAAGGCGCATGGCTTGACTTTCGGAAAAACAGAGACGCGTTTTGGTCGACACACGGCGGCATATTTTATTCTGCATGGTGTCGCTTACTTCGAGCACAGGCGTTGCGCCGTTCGATAGATCGGGCCCTTTTCCTTGAGATAGCGGACGAACATTGTGTCTTGCGGAGCGGTTTTTCGGTTTCACGGCGCGGGTTGACCGTTCCATCCTCTTGCGAGACAAGACGGGGCGATCTTGGGTCGGAATCCTGAATCCTCAGCCGTCGCGTTTCGACTTGGGTTTAAGCTTATGGTTATAATCGATTTTTTTCTCATGCTCCGTTCGTCCGTTTTGCGCGGTGCCCCGCTGCTGTCGGTCCCCCTATTTCTAGTCCTTGCTGCGTGCTCCGGCTCGCGCATGGACCTCGCCGAGATGACCGCTGCTCAGCCCGCCGGGATTCAAATCGCCGGCAGCGCAAGCGCTCCCTTGCAGGGCGAATATCGGATGGGAGTAGGAGACAAGATCAATGTGCGGGTGTTCCAGGTCCCCGACTTGTCGTTTGACGACCTCGTGATCGATACTTCAGGCAATGTGCAACTGCCACTAATCGGCGCGGTTCGCGGCGAGGCTCGCACCCCTGGGGAAATGTCGGCCGATATCGCTGAACGACTTGCGGCACAATACCTACGAAACCCCCAGGTGACCGTGACCGTGACTGAGGCCGCTAGTCAGAAGATAACCGTGGACGGCGCAGTCACCAAACCCGGCGTCTACGAGATGCGGGGGTCAACCTCACTCCTTCAGGCGGTTGCCATGGCCGAAGGCCCTACCCGGGTCGCCGATCTGTCCAAGGTCGCCGTTTTCCGGACGATCAATGGACAACGTTCAGTGGCGCTTTTCGATCTCGAAGAGATCCGCCAGGGGCGGGGGTCAGACCCCCAGGTCCTTGGCGATGACGTGATTGTGGTTGACACCTCGCGCCTGAACTCCGCCTTGCGAGAGATCGTCACGGCTGTTCCGGCCCTCGCAGTGTTCCGATTCTTCTAAGACCTTCGGTATCGGTGCAAACCGTCTGGTCAGCAAGTTGCCCGACGTCCTCCGAGAAACGCGAAGCGCTCTATTTCGTGTGCGCAATGCGGGGCTATGCGATATCACGTTAGAACGACGAACGCGGCGGCCGCCGCACAATGTAACGGGTTTTTAGAATGCTGGGCGACAACACCTTCGCTGACGAGCGTCGTCGGCGTCCTGAGGGCCACGGGATCGAAGCGAATGGTTCCGGCCCCGCCGGTGAGCAAGGTTGGTCCGAGCGCGGGGAGGATCAGCCCTTGCTGGATCTGGCGGCCTACTGGCGGCTGGCGCTAAAACATCGCTTCTTGATTGCTGGCTGCTTCCTCGCCGCGCTCGTTGTTGGGGCGACGTTCACGCTGCTTATGACCCCCATCTATACTGCTCGCGCCACCTTGCAGATTGATCGCGAGGCGGCCCGTGTCTTTAACGCGGAAGAGGTTACCCCGACCGAGAATTTGGCCCAGGGAATGGAGTTTTTCGAGACGCAGTATGGCTTGCTTCGCAGTCGGTCGCTTGCCGAGCGAGTGATCGCGAGCCTGGGATTGGCCAGTTCCGACGAAGCACTTGAGGCGATCGGGGTTGAGGCACCCGAGGCTGGCGGGACCGCTGCGAGCCAGGCTACACGCCGCCGCGAGGCGGTTCTGGAAGCTCTCGAGGATAACCTCAGTGTAACGCCCGTCCGCGGCTCGCGGCTGGTCGCCGTCGGTTACGACAATCCGAATCCGGTCGTCGCGGCCCGAATTGCCAACG
>Ga0208490_100539_pt1 | contig 22096 bp, 17 predicted proteins | sample SubbioAug_CSWold_FD_184818 | JGI IMG/M metagenome (GOLD analysis project Ga0208490, IMG submission 184818) | Serpentinite rock and fluid subsurface biosphere microbial communities from McLaughlin Reserve, California, USA - CR11Aug_CSWold (SPAdes) | ecosystem: Environmental > Terrestrial > Deep...
TGCGGCGATGCGAGCCATGCCTCGACGATCGCCGCCAGCGCATCCGTGTCCTCCTGAGCAGTAGCCGGGGCGGCCAGCAGGGGCATAGCCAGCATCAAAGCCGCAATTGCTGCAAGCATGGTTCGGACGATCCTGGCGGAATGCATGGCCTCTCCTTTGCAAGGTTCAACACGCTCGAGCGGCAGCTTTAGCGACGACAATAGGTCTGCGCATTGATGGCGCTCAATCAAGTGCAGCACATTGTGGCCTATACTGGCGTGATCTGCGACACGCGAAAGGCTGGGCATGGGCAAGAATGGCGGAGACGGGGACAAGAACGGCGGAGACAGGGGAGGTAGCGGCGGAACCAGGGGAGCAACGAAGCATGCGGAACGCGAGGGCCTGCGCCTTCCCGGTCCGGCGCTGGCTGCCCTCTACATCATCCTGTGCGGGGGAGCGCTCGCCCTTGCCGCCGGTCGGCGGACTGCGCCGCTTGGCGACTGGGAGAAGGCTGCTGCCGGATTGGGGCTCGTCGCCCTCGTCGCGATGGCGGTGCAGTTCGTCACCTCGGGACGCATTCGCACCGCCACGGGGCGGTTCGGCATCGACAGGATCATGGCCTTCCACAAGATGGCGGCATGGTGGGTCCTGCTCGCCCTCATCCTGCACCCGCTATTCTACGTGCTGCCGACATGGCTGGACGATTTCGCGCTCGGGACGGAAAGGTTCGTCGCCTACCTCACTCTGCCGCACTATCGCAGCGGCGTGGTGGCGCTCGCGGCGCTCCTCCTGCTCGTCCTGACTTCGGCACTCCGCGACCGGTTGCCCTGGCGCTACGAGACCTGGCGGGCGAGCCATCTCGTGCTGGGGATGGCGGCGGTCGGCGGCGGGCTGCATCACGCGATCACGACAGGTCGCTTCAGCGCGGCGGGGGCGGTTCACTGGTTCTGGTGGGCGGTGGGTCTCGGCGTGATCGCGACCATCGCCGTGCTCTATGGCTGGCGTTGGCTGACGCTGCATCGTCGGCCTTTTCGGCTCGAAACCGTCACGAAGCGCGCCGACCGCATGTGGGAGCTCGATATCCGGCCGAACGCCGATAACCCGCCCTGGGCGTATCGGGCTGGCCAGTTCGTCTGGATGACGGAGGGCGCGCGGCGCTTTCCGCTGTTCGATCACCCGTTCTCGATCGCCGACAGCCCGGCACGGCCCGGGTTGAGCCTGATCATCAAGGAGGCGGGCGACTTCACGCGGACAATCGGCACATTGGAGCCGGGCACGCCGATCGGCATCGACGGACCTTATGGCGACTTCACCCTGGAGGCGCATGATTGCGACGCCGTGCTGCTGCTGGCCGGCGGGGTCGGCATCGCGCCGATCATGGGGCTCCTGCGCGACATGGCGGCGCGACGCGACCCGCGTCCGGTACGGCTGGCCTATGCGGCGGGACGGCCCGAGAACTTCGCCTGCATCGACGAGATCGAAGCCGCAAAGACCGTCCTTGACCTCGACACGATGCTCGTGAGCGAAGAGGACGCGCCCGGCTGGGACGGGGTCGTCGGCCGGCTCGACCATCGCCGGCTCACCGAGCTTCTCGACGGGCTGGAACGGGGGCGCACCGTTGCGTTCATCTGCGGCCCCGGGCCGATGGTGACGGCGGTGTCGGACGCACTGCTCGATTTCGGCCTGCCGATGGCGAACGTCGTCTACGAGCGCTTCGACTACGGCGGCGTTACGGCATCGCGCCAGGACCGGCAACGCACGCGCAACTTCCTGGCCATCGGCGCAGCACTGGCGGCCACCGTGGGAGTTTTCGCTATTGCCGGATAGATCCGGTCAACACTGATTTTCCGCCAGCTCCGTGACATAGCTCTTCTCCGGCATCTCCATCGCAGGGACCGTGAACGATTGACTCGTCCGATCCAAACCACCTGGGGAGAGGGGCGCAGTAGTTCGGCGGAAATCCGCCGGGCGAGAATTCGAGGCGGATCGCCGATCTAAACTTTAACTTCCCCATCACGGAACTAAACTGCCACGCTCGCGCTTCTTCTCCGGGGCAAGGAGAATCAAGATGGCAATCGATAAAGATCGTGTTGAAGGGTCGGCCAAGAATCTCAAAGGCAAGATCAAGGAAGGTTTTGGAAAACTGACCGGAGACGCCAAGACCGAAGCCGAAGGCAAGGCCGAACAGGCCGAGGGCAAGGCCCAGAATGCCTTTGGCGGCATCAAGGACACCTTGCGCGGCAAGTAAGCTCTTCCAGAAGAAAATGCGCAGGCTCCGCATGATCAGTCGTGCGGAGCCGTCGATGCGTGCCTGCTGTTTCAGATGATTTCTTCGTACGGGAGCGTAGCCTAATGCGCTGGGACAAGTTCCGAACGTCACGGAATGTAGAAGATCGTCGCGGCCAGCGCGGGGGCGGGCGTGCGGCAGGCGGACTCGGGATCGGCGCGGTCCTGATCCTTGGGATTGTCGGTTATGCGCTCGGCATCGACCCGCGCATCCTGATCCAGGGTGCGGAGATGGCTTCCGGCGGCGGCAGCGCCGTCACGCAACCAGCTCCTGTGGGAACGCCGGATGACGAAACCGGTCGCTTCGTGGCGGCGGTACTCGGCAACACCGAGGATGTCTTCCGCCAGATACTTCCGGCTCAGACCAACGTCGCCTATGCAGAACCGCGCCTTACCCTCTTCGCCGCCGGCACGCGTTCGGGCTGCGGGTTCGCTCAGTCCGCGACCGGGCCGTTCTATTGCCCTCTCGACCAGACGATCTACCTCGACACTTCGTTCTTCGCCGAGATGGACAGCCGACTCGGCGGCGGCGGCGATTTCGCCTATGCCTACGTGATCGCCCATGAGGTGGCGCACCATGTACAGAACCTCATCGGTGTCCTGCCCAAGGTCCGCGAGGCTCAGCGCGCCGGTTCGCAAGCGGAGGCGAACGCACTCTCCGTTCGGGTCGAGCTGATGGCGGATTGCATCGCGGGCGTCTGGGCGCATCATGCGGATGCTCGCTGGAGCGTGCTCGAAGATGGCGACATCGAGCAGGCGCTTTCCACAGCGGCGGCGATCGGGGATGATCGCCTGCAGGGTGCGGGGCAGGGGCAGGTCGTTCCGGACAGCTTCACGCACGGGACGTCCGAGCAGCGGATGACCTGGTTCAAGACCGGTTTGGCCAAGGGTGGCCTCGACGAATGCGATACCTTCGCGCGATAGATGCCCTGGCGTACTCCTCGCGCGCACGGCCGGTGCCCGTGATCGTCGCGATACCTTGTCTGCGCTGCACGCAGGTCATAACTGGACATAGAGATTTGCGATCTCGTTCGCAGCGGTCTCCAAGCGCCGCCATGAACGCAGGGCAGGCGGCAGGAAAAGGGCGTAGATAGCAGGAATGAGTGGACTGCTCTCATTGCTCGACGACGTCGCCGCGCTTGCGAAGGTCGCTGCCGTACACATCGACGACGTCGCGACCCAGGCCTCGCGTGCCGGCGTGAAGATCGCCGGATCGGTAATCGATGACGCGGCCAAGGCCGGCACGAAATCGCTCGGGGTCGTCATCGACGATGCTGCGGTGACACCGAAATACGTACAGAACCTGCCTGCGGCGCGCGAGTTGCCGATGGTCTGGAAGATCGCGCGCGGATCCATCTTCAACAAGCTCGTCATCCTTCTGCCTGCGGCGATGCTTCTGTCCGCCTTCGCGCCCTGGCTCTTGACACCGCTGTTGATGCTGGGCGGTGCCTATCTGTGCTTCGAGGGAGCCGAGAAGGTCTGGCATCTGTTCCATCCCGAGACCCATGACGGACCGGTGCCCGAGACGCTCGACGCCGCACATCTGGAGGCGGAGCGTGTCGCGGGGGCGATCAAGACGGACTTCATCCTGTCGGCAGAAATCATGACGATTGCCCTTGCCCAGATCACGTCCGACAGCCTCTGGGTGACCGGAACGGTCCTGGCCGTCGTGGCAATTGCGATCACGGCCCTCGTCTACGGCAGCGTGGCGGTTCTGGTCAAAGCGGATGACGTCGGCCTGCGGATGGCCCAGATTGGACGCTGGTCAGCCACCCGGTCGCTCGGCGTCGGGATCGTGAAGGTAATGCCATCGGTGCTCGTCGTGATTTCCGCGATCGGAACGGCAGCGATGCTGTGGGTGGGTGGGTCCATCGTGATCCATGGGCTCGAAGAGCTGGGATGGACCGCCATAGGGCACCACGTCCACGATATCGCGGCAATGTCGGCGCAGATGGTCACGACCGGCAGCGCTGTGGTCGCATGGATGGTAACGGCCGGGCTGGATGGCCTCTTCGGCCTTGCACTCGGCTTGACGACGATCCCGGTCGTCTGGTCCGTGTCTGCAGCCGCCCGGTTGTTCACGGCGGGGAACGAATGAATTGGATCGAGACACCGCTTGAAATACGCGAAATCCCATAGGAACAGACACCGCCGCCGGAACCCGCCGGGCACCGCCCCCGGGACCTTGACCGTGGCGCCGGAGTCCACGCAGCCGGAAATCCAGGTCATTACCTACGGGTCGGACAGCTTCATGGAGACTGTGGCCGCGACGCCGGCCGAGCTGGCCGTGCCCGTTCCGGCGCCGGCGCGTCGCTGGATCAACGTCGATGGGCTGGGGGACATTCCCACGCTCCGGCATATCGGCGCGATGTTCGGGCTGCATCCCCTGGCGCTCGAGGACGTCGTGAACCTGCATCAGCGCCCCAAGGTCGAGGCCTATGACGGCTACCTCTTCATCGTCCTGCGCATGCCCGTTGCCATTCCACTGGCACCGGGCGCTTCATCTTCCCGGTTGGAGATGGAGCAGGTGACCATGGCACTGGGGCAGGACTTCCTTGTTACGTTTCAGGAGCGGCCGGGCGACAGCTTCGATCCGGTGCGCCACCGACTGCGCAGCCCCGGCGGCCAGATCAGACAACGCGGCCCCGATTACCTGGCCTATGCGTTGATCGATTCGGCGATCGACGCCTTCTTTCCGATCCTCGAAGAATACGGCGAGCAGGTCGAGTCGCTCGAGGACGACGTCATCGCGCATCCTGGGCCCCGGCAGATCGCCCGCATCCATGACCTCAAGCGCAACCTGCTGACAGCGCGCCGGGCGCTGTGGCCCCTGCGGGACATGCTGAATGCTCTGCTGCGCGAGGAAACGCCGCTGATCGACCCGCAGACGCGGATCTACCTGCGTGACTGCCATGACCATGCGATCCAGCTGATCGACCTGGTCGAGACGTACCGCGAGATCTGCTCGGGCCTTGTCGATATCCATCTGTCGAGCGTCAGCAACAGGATGAACGAGGTGATGAAGGTGCTGACCATCATCGCCACGATCTTCATTCCATTGACATTCATCGTCGGCGTCTACGGCATGAACTTCGATCCCGCCTCCGGGCCGCTGTCCATGCCGGAACTCGGCTGGCGCTACGGCTATCCGGCGGTCATGCTGCTCATGGCGTCGATCGCCGCCGGACTGATCATCTGGTTTCGCAGCAAGGGCTGGATCGGCGGTGGCAAGGATTGAACCGGGTGGCGGGCGATGTCGTCGGCAACCTAGCTGGTCTTCAGCCCTTGGGGGAGGATGTCCCAGGTGTCGGCCTCGACCTCGAGGTGCGGGGCAAGCGGCTCCTGGCGCAGCGCGGCGAGCACCGCGAGGAGATCGTTGCGGGTTGACGCGATGCGTCCGGCGGTATCAAGGAAGACCGAACTCTTCATGTTTCGAGCCGACAAACCTCGACCAGTGCGGTATGCGCGCTGCATCCCTGCCCGAGCCGGGAGGTTCCGACATCTATCGTCAGAACGTTGGGATTTCCATGGGGATCCATGTTTTCCCCGGGATCGCCGAACCATGCCCCTGTCGGCAGCGACACGACAGCCGGTCGAATATCTTCGGAGATCAGGGCACGTGCGCGGCAGGCTCCGCGGGCGTTGAATACCTTCACCAGATCGCCCGAGCGAATTCCTCGCAGGTTTGCGTCATCGGGATGCATCACCAGCGTTTCGGGACGTGCGCCCTCCACATCGGCGAGCGCGCTTTCGAGCTGACTGTGCAGCTTGTCTTCGGGCTGAGGGGAAACAAGATGCAGTGGAGCCAGAGCGCCGGCGGCTCCGAGCCACTCCGACGGCGGCAGCCACACCGGGTGCCCGGGACAATCGTCGTAGCCGAAGGCGTCGATGGTTTCGGAGAAGATCTCGATCTTTCCCGACGGTGTCTTGAGGGGTGCCAGTTCCGGGTCGTCGCGGAACCGCGTGAAGATTGTCGGGCTCGTGCCGTCCGTACGGATCGGCAGGCGAACCCAATTCCTTTCTCTCAACGTCTCCAGATCCGGAACAGGCACGTCCTCTTCGGCGGCAAGAGCACGATAGTCGTCGTAGAGGGTCTGGATCCACTGTGCGGCGCTGCGCCCTTCGGTGAAGGACTGCGCCACGCCGAGCCGCTCCGCCAGATCGGCCAGGATCGCGTAATCGTCACGCGCCTCGTCAACGGGCGGGATGAGCTTTGGCATGTGAAACAGATAATCGTCCATGTTCGTCCGGCCGATATCCTCGCGCTCGTAGGGCGTGGTGGCCGGAAAGACAATGTCGGCGCGCTTCGCTGTTGCCGTCCACCAGGGTTCGTTCACGATGATCGTGTCGGGTTTCTGCCAGGCTTCGTGAAGGGCGTTGAGGTCCTGATGGTGGTGAAACGGGTTGCCGCCGGCCCAGTAGATCAGCCGGATATCCGGGTAAGGCTCGCGCCGCCCGTTGAAGTCGTACATCTGGCCCGGATTGCGCAGCATGTCCGCGATCCGCGCAACGGGTATTACCCTGCGCACGGGGTTCTGCCCCTGCGGGAAGGTCATGCCCCTGAGCCCCAGCAGGGACTTCCCGATCCCGCCGATGGCCCCGTAGCCGTAGCCTACGCCGCCGCCTGGAAGACCGATCTGGCCCAGCATTGCGGCGAGGACGGCCGACATCCAGTATGGTTGTTCGCCGTGTTCCGCCCGCTGCAGCGACCAGGCGACGGTGATCAGCGTGCGCGTCGTCGCCATCCGCCGAGCCAGCCCCCGGATCGTGTCCGGATCGACCCCGCAGAGCGGGCTCGCCCATTCCGGCGTTTTCGGCTGGCCATCGCTCTCGCCCATGAGATAGGCGCGGAAGCGGTCGAAGCCGACGGTGCAGCGTGCCAGGAACGCATGGTCGGTGAGGCCCTCGCTCTCGAGTACATGCGCAAGGGCGAGCATCAGGGCGGTATCCGATGCTGGTCGGAGACCGATCCACTCGCAGCCTTCAGGGGCATCGGTGCGCTGCGGCCCTATGTTGATGCAGCGCATGCCCTTCTCCGCGAACCGCGAGAACCAGCCCGCAGTCTCGTGTTCCGTGATCCCGCCCATGCTGACCTGCGAGTTCTTCGGGTTGACGCCGCCGAACATGACCAGCGTCTCGGTGTGCTCCTGGATCGTCTGCCAGCCGTTCTGGTGCTCGTAGAGCAGGGGCAGAAACTGCTCGCCGAAGACATGCGGCATGATTGCCTGCGCGCAGCCCGTGGAATAGCTGCCGAAGGAGGCGACGTAGCCGCCGGTGCAGTTGAGGAACCGGTGCAGCTGGCTCTGCGCATGGTGAAAGCGCCCGGCCGAACCCCAGCCGTAGGAGCCGCCGAAGATCGCCTCGTTGCCGTGCTCCCTGCGCACGCGGTCGATCTCGGTCGCCGCGATGTCCAGTGCCTCGTCCCACGGCAGGGCGACGAATTCACCCGATCCACGCCCGGTCCGCTCCCGCGTCGCCAGCCAGGCGCGGCGGATCGAGGGACGGGCGACCCGCGTTCGGTGGTGGACCGCTGCGGGCAGTGCGTCGGGAATGGACGAAGGGTAGGGGTCGTGAGCGAAAGGGCGCGTCGCCACGATCCGGTCGCCCGCAACATCGACCTCGAAGGCCCCCCAGTGGCTGGATGTCACCTTCGTCTGTCGGTTGAAATCGTCGGCCATCACCAAGATGCTCCTGCACGGCGGACTTCTTCGCGGCTCCGGAATAAGCCCGTGGCGAGGCGAACCAGCCCACCACCATTGTTCAGCGTGCCCTGAGCGGTGGAAAACGCAGCAGCAGGTACCCTACCATGGAGGCAGGACTCTAGCTCCTGAATTTCCAGTAGGTGTCCTTTTTCGTCACGTACCCGTCACGGAACTCCCAGAGATCGCAGCCGAGGTATTCGAACGCCACGCCGTCCCTGGTGCCGCGCACCGTCCACTCCGAGATCGCCTTCGTCTGGTCGGCGACCACCCAGTGGCGCATGTCTTCCCACCGCATGTCGGGTATCTGGGCATAACGCCCGGCGAGCACCTCGCCAATTTCGGGCTTTCCGACGCAGCGCCGGCCTTCCGGCATGGAGGGTCCGCTCGCCATCAGCCATTCGCAGTCGTCGGTGAAATGGGAAAGGATGGCATCGACGTCATGGCGGTTGAAGCCGTCCTGGATCTCGTCGAGCAAGGCGATGGTCACTTCACGGGGCATGTGGATCTCCTTCGTGCGATCACCTGTGCCGCCTGTCGCAGCGGCACCAGAGAGTAGCCTTCGCTGCAGAGGCTCGGCAATAGATCCAAGCTTCATCCTGACGGCGTCCGCAGAAATCCCGTCCTGGATGGATTTCATGAAAACGCGAAGGGTCGTGCTGGGGGGCTTATATCCTGTCGGGTGCAGACAGTTATTCCTGTTAAACTCGGCGACACTGCAGAGCGAGGTTTTCCATTTCCTCTGACTGCGCGGCACGGGAAGGGCGCATGGCGGAAACAAGCAAGAGTCGACAGATCTGGGGCTGGTGGTGGTTCGACTGGGCCAACCAGCCCTACAACACCCTGCTTTTGACCTTCATCTTCGCGCCCTATTTCGCCTCCGCCGTTGCGCCCGATCCAGTCACCGGGCAGGCCATGTTCGGCTGGATGATGGCGATCTCGGGCGTCCTGATCGCGTTTGCGGCACCGGTACTGGGCGCGATTGCCGACAGCGCCGGTCGCAAGCGCCCCTGGATCCTGTTCTGGTCACTCATCTATGTTGCGGGAAGTTTCGCCCTGTGGTGGGCGGTGCCCGACGCCTCATCCGGGACCATCCTTTTCGTTCTGATCGCCTTCGCCATAGGAATGGTCGGTCTCGAGTACGGCATCGTCTTCACCAATTCGATCCTGCCATCACTCGGCTCGCGCGACGAAATCGGCCGCATCTCCGGTTCGGGCTGGGCCTTCGGCTATGTCGGCGGCGTGGTCGCGCTGGCGATCATGCTGCTTCTGCTGGCCGAGAACGAGGCCGGCGTCACGCTAATCGGCATCGCGCCGCTGTTCGGCCTCGACCCCGGCATGCGCGAGGGCACGCGTGCCGTGGGACCATTTACCGCGCTCTGGTATGCTGTCTTCGTCATCCCCTTCTTCCTCTGGGTGCCGGAGACCGGCGTGCCGCGCAAGAGCCAGGAGAAGGGCGCGATGGCCAAGGGCCTGCGCGATCTTGTGCGCACGCTTCGTGAGCTCCCGCGCCATCCCAGCCTGCTCGCCTATCTAGGCTCGTCCATGTTCTATCGCGACGCGTTGAATGGCATCTACACCTTCGGCGGCATCTACGCCGCCGGCGTGCTGGGCTGGTCGATTATCCAGATCGGCATTTTCGGAATACTGGCCGCCGTCGTGGGCGCTGTCGGCTGCTGGGTCGGCGGGCGGGCGGACCGTCGCTTCGGCCCGAAGCCGGTCATCGTGACCTGCATACTCGTCCTGATCGCGGTCTGCGCCGTCATCGTCACCACCGACCGGACGATGGTCTTGCTGGTACCGGTCGATGCAGCCTCCGCCGTGCCCGACATCGTCTTCTACATCTGTGGCGCGGCCATCGGCGCGGGTGGGGGAGCGTTGCAGGCGGCATCCCGTACCATGATGGTGCGGCAGGCCAATCCCGACCGTATGACGGAGGCCTTCGGCATGTTCGCCCTGTCCGGCAAGGTGATGTCTTTCGCGGCGCCGGGCCTGATCGCGCTCGCCACGACGGTGACGCAGAGCCAGCGGCTCGGCGTAATGCCGCTGATCCTCTTGTTCCTGATCGGGCTCGTCCTTCTCCTCTGGGTCAAGCCGGAGGGCGAGACTTCCCGGTATGGGAGTAGGCTGCCTGAGGACGACCAGCGGAGGATATGATGGCGACAGCTGCGGATATCATGGTTTGAGAAGCGATTACTTCCGTCCCGAAGCGACGGGTGCGTGAAGGCGAACGTCTCCGTGCCGGCAGCACACAGGAGGTCGGGCGCAGGAGCAACACGATGCCACGACTCCTGTTGAAATGTTCGTCATATCATTATATTAGAATACTCTAAATTAAATGGCTCGATCTGCGAGCCGTGTTTCCTGAATCGGGGTTGACGCCATGAATTTCTTCACCAATGCGATCCCTCGTGCATCGCGACCGCTTGACGGAAAGCCTAGAAAATTGGTCGCAGGCCTCCTCTTGGTCAGCGCCTTCCTTCCAGCGCTCGGGGCCGAGGCGGCGCCGCTCGAGCTGGTCGCCGTCCCGGAAACGAAGGCGGTCTACGGCACCGTCGCTGCGCGGGACGTGGTTCCCGCCCGGGCGCGGACCGGGGGGACGCTGTCTTCGCTGTCGGTAGAAGAAGGTTCGGTGGTGAGCGCGGGCGACGTGCTCGGCCTCGTCACGGACGACAAGATCGCGCTGCAGCTCGATGCGGTCGATGCCCGCATCAATGCGCTCGACTTCGAGGTCGCCAATGCACAGAGCGAGTTCGACCGGGCGACGGAACTGGTGGCGCGCGGTGCGGCCACCCAGCAGCGGGTGGACCAGACTCGCACCCAGGTCGACGTCCTGACGAGCCAGATCGCAGCCGCGCGGGCCGAGCGCGCAGTGCTCGTGCAGCAGCAGACGGAGGGCGAGATCATCGCTCCGATCGACGGCAGGGTGCTTTCCGCTCCCGTAACGCCGGGCTCGGTGGTAATGCCGGGCGAGCCAGTGGTTACGATCGCCGGCGGCGGGCTGTTCCTGCGCCTTTCCCTTCCAGAACGTCATGCGGAGCTTCTCGAGGAGGGCGCTCCCGTGACGATCGGGCGCTCGGGCGAGGGCGAGGGCGACAATGTCGGCCGTATCGCGCGGGTCTATCCGCAGATCGAGCGGGGGCGCGTCGTCGCCGATGTGGAGGTCGCCGAACTCGGGGATTATTTCGTCGGGAGCCGCACGCTCGTCGAGGTGCCTGTCGGCGAACGCAACGCGCTGCTCGTCGATCCCGCTTCGGTCCACACCCGCTTCGGGGTGGATTTCGTCACGATCGCGACGCCGCAGGGACCCCGCGAGGTGACGGTGGTCACGGGCGCGAGAGTGGCGACCGCTGCCGGCGAGCGCGTCGAGATCGTATCCGGCCTGCGTGCCGGTGACGAGGTGGTCGCGCCATGAGCCTCGGTATCGCCGGCGGGCTGACCCGCGCCTTCATCCGTTCCCCCCTCACACCCCTGATCCTGCTGGCCTCCCTCGCCGTCGGCCTCGTGGCGCTCGTCACGCTTCCGCGCGAGGAGGAGCCGCAGATTTCCGTTCCCATGGTCGATATCCACCTGCGCGCCGAGGGCCTGCGGGCGGAGGACGCCGTCAAGCTCGTGACGCAGCCGCTGGAGACGATCGTCAAGAGCATCGACGGCGTCGAGCACGTCTATTCGCAGACCCGCGACGACGGCGCGATGGTGACTGCCCGCTTCGTCGTCGGCACGAGTTCCGACGCCGCGATCCTGCGGGTGCACGAGAAGATCCGCGCCAACATGGACCGCATCCCCGTCGGCATTCCCGAGCCGCTCGTCGTCGGCCGCGGCATCGACGACGTCGCCATCGTGGTGCTGACGCTGACCCCGATCCCGGAGGCCGCCGAGCGCTGGAGCGCCAACGATCTGACGAGGCTCGTGCGCGAGCTGCGCAGCGAAGTCGCCAAGATCGAGGATGTCGGCTTCACCTATGTGGTGGGCGACCAGCCGGAGGAGATCCGGGTCTCGCCCTCGCCCGAGCGCCTCGCCGCCATGGGCGTGACTCTGCAGCAGCTGATCGCCAAGATCGAGGGTGCCAACCGCTCCTTCCCGGCGGGCACGGTGCGGGCGGACGGCATGCAGCTCTCGCTCTTCGCCGGGCGGACGCTCGTCGATATCGCCGAGATCGGCAATCTGCTGATCACGACCCGCGACGGTCGTCCGGTCTATCTGCGCGACGTCGCCGAAATCGAATGGGCTTTCCATTCCGGGCAATCCTACGTCATGCACCACGAGCGCCTGGCCGATGGCTCGCTGGCGAGCGCGCCTGCTGTCTCCCTCGCCGTCGCCAAGCGCCCGGGGGCGAACGCAGTGACGATCGCGCACCGCGTGGTGGATCAGGTCGAGGCCCTGAAGGGCCGGCTGATCCCCGCCGACATCGCGGTTCACGTCACGCGCGACTACGGCGAGACGGCGAACGAGAAGGCGAACGAGCTGCTCTTCCATCTGGGCCTCGCCACTGTCTCGATCATCATCCTCGTCTGGCTCGCCATCGGCTGGCGGGCTGCGCTCGTCGTCGCCATCGTCATCCCGGTGACGATCCTGCTCACACTCTTCGCCGCGCGGCTGATGGGCTATACGCTCAACCGCGTCAGCCTGTTCGCGCTGATCTTCTCCATCGGCATCCTCGTCGACGACGCCATCGTCGTCATCGAGAACATCGCGCGGCACTGGGCGATGCGCGACGGGCGCAATCCGGTCAAGGCGGCGATCGACGCGGTTGCCGAGGTGGGCAATCCGACCATCGTGGCGACGCTGACGGTGGTCGCGGCGCTCCTGCCGATGCTCTTCGTCTCCGGGCTGATGGGCCCGTATATGAGCCCGATCCCGGCGGTGGCCTCGGCCGCCATGATCTTCTCCTTCTTCGTCGCGGTGATGGTCACGCCGTGGCTGATGGTGAAGTTCGGCGGCGACGCTCACGGGGACGACGCCCATGACGGCGGCTTCCTCGGGCGCAACTATCGCCGGGTCGCGGGTCCGATCCTGGCGAGCAAGGCCCGCGCCTGGACGTTCCTCGCGCTCGTCGGCCTCGTCACGCTGATCTCGCTCCTGCCGTTCTATACGCAGCACGTGACGGTGAAGCTCCTGCCGTTCGACAACAAGTCGGAGCTCTCGATCGTCGTCGATCTTCCCGAGGGCTCCTCCGTCGAGGCGACCGATCGCGTCCTGCGCGACATGGCCTCGCATGTGGCGGGGATGGACGAGATCGGCGGAATGCAGAGCTATGCGGGTTCCGCCGCGCCCTTCAACTTCAACGGGCTCGTGCGGCACTATTATCTGCGCGCGGAGCCGCATCTGGGCGAGATCCAGATCAACCTCGTCGAGAAGGGCGACCGTTCGCGCGACAGCCACGCCATCGCGCTCGATCTGCGCGAGCGGCTGCGCGAGCTGTCCGTTCCCGCAGGCACCGCGGTCAAGGTGGTCGAGCCGCCGCCCGGCCCGCCGGTGCTCGCGACGCTGCTCGCGGAGATCTACGGTCCGGATGGCGAGACCCGGCGCGCGGTGGCGGCGAAGGTGCGCGAGGCGTTCGCCCTGGTGCCCTTCATCGTGGATATCGACGACAGCTACGGCACGCCGCCGGAGCGCATTCGGCTGGCGCTCTCGGAGGACGATCTCGAATTCTACGGGGTCGAGCATCGCGACGTCTTCGACACGATCCGTGCTCTGCACAGCCGCACCGTTGTCGGCTATTCGCATCGCGGGGAGGGGCGTCATCCCGTGCCGATCACGCTCTCGCGGCCTGCGGGCGAGCGGGTGATCGACGAGCGCGCGCTGACGACGCCGGTTCCGGCGAACCTGCTGCCGGGCGATCGCAACATCGTCGAACTCGGAGATGTCGTCACGATCTCCCGCGAGACGGCGTCGCATCCGATCTTCCGGCGCAACGGCCGGGCGGCGGAGATGGTAACGGCGGAGCTTGCGGGCGCGTTCGAGGCGCCGATCTACGGGATGATGGCGGTGGCGGACGCGTTCGACCGCGTGGATTGGGGCGATCTGCCCCGCCCCGAGATCAGCCTCGCCGGCCAGCCTGACGACGAGAGCCGCTCGGTCCTGCTCTGGGACGGGGAGTGGGAGGTGACCTGGGTCACGTTCCGCGACATGGGCGGCGCCTTCATGGTGGCGCTGCTCGGCATCTACATCCTCGTCGTGGCGCAGTTCGGCTCGTTCAAGGTGCCGCTCGTGGTGCTGACGCCAGTGCCGCTGACCTTCATCGGTATCGTTTTCGGCCACTGGCTGTTCAATGCGCCGTTCTCGGCGACCTCGATGATCGGCTTCATCGCCTTGGCCGGCATCATCGTGCGGAATTCGATCCTGCTGATCGACTTCATCCGCCACGCCGACCATACGGGCAAGACGTTGGTGGACGTGCTGCTCGAAGCAGGCTCCGTGCGCTTCAAGCCGATCCTGCTGACGGCGGTGGCGGCGATGATCGGGGCGGGTGTGATCCTGTTCGATCCGATCTTCCAGGGGCTCGCGATCTCGCTGCTCTTCGGCCTGATCTCGTCGACCCTGCTCACCGTGCTCGTCATCCCGGCGATCTACGTGGTGCTGCGTGCGCCGAAGAAGGGCGTGAAGGAGGCCTGATGAACGATGGGGCGGTCGCTGTTCGGCCGCCCCTTCGCAGATCGCATCACGCTGCCGCGACGGCCTCGGCCAGCTGGTCGCGGACCTGAGCGGCCACCCGCTTCAGCTCGTCGTTGTCGATCGCCTGCATCGAGGCGACCGGATCGATCGCGCTGATCTCGACCCCGCCATCGACCTGGCGAATGATCACGTTGCAGGGCAGCATCGCCCCGACCCGCGGCTCCATCCCGATCGCCTTGTGAGCCATGCCGGGACTGCAGGCGCCGAGAATGCGATACGGCTCCATGTCCACGTCGATCTTCTTCTTCATCGTCGCCTTCACGTCGATCTCGGTGAGTACGCCGAAACCACGCTCGGCCAGCGCATCCCGGAGGCGCTTGTCGACGGTCTCGAAGTCTGCATCGGTGATGCGGCGGTTGATCGTGTAGCTCATTGCGGTCCCCGTTTCCAAGATGGACATCTGACGGTGAGACAATGAAGTGTGCGCGGTTCCGATCCGTGCGTGGTGCGACCTACGTCGATCGGCGGTGAACCCGAGTCCATTCACATCAGAATTTGCGCCGATCAGTCCGTCATCCCTGCTTTCCTGGGAACCCACGGTGGAGGGTGCCGCCGCTGCAGGTTGACAACCGTAACGGCCGGCCGCTAGTTAGTGTGCAGTCACTAATTAGGATAGTGAAATGCGTACCCGCAAGCCAGCAGAGACACGCAAGCAGGAAATCGTCGATGCAGCCCTTCGCCTCGCCGACAGCGAGGGGCCCGAGCGGCTGTCGACCGAGACGGTGGCCGAGGCGGTCGGCCTGACGCAGCCGGGTATTTTCCGGCATTTCCCTAAGAAGCAGGATCTGTGGGAGGCGGTCGCACGGCGGATCGGCGCGATGATGGAAGCGCGCTGGAAGGCCGCGCATGGCGAGGGCTTCTCGCCAATCGAGGAAATCCAGGCGCTGGTCGAGGCGCAGCTGCGCCTGATCCAGGGTACTCCCGCAATTCCCGCGATTCTCTTCTCGCGGGAATTACACGCGAGAAACGAGGGCTTGCGGACGATCTTCCACGGTTTGATATCGCGCTTCCATCAGATGATCGCAGACCGCGCCGCTCGCGCGCAGGAGGCCGGCCTCCTGCGTGCAGATGTGGATCCTCAGGACGCAGCCTTTCTGATCATCGCGCTGATCCAGGGTCTCGTCGTGCGCTGGTCGATCAGCGGACGAAACTTCGATTTGCCCGCCGAAGGCGCACGCCTTGCGCAACGGCAATTGCAATTGATGACGATCACGGACTCAGGAGCAGAACATGGCGCGGTTTAAGATAGCCTTGTTTGTCGCCCCGATCGCCGTGGCGCTCGCCATTGCGGCCTTCTTCGTCCTGCGCGCGCCCGGACCGGAGAGGACGGAGGGGGCGCCTCGTGGAGTGCCGGTGCGCACGATCACCGTCGAGACCCAGGCGGTGCGGCCGGTGGCGCGCGGCTGGGGCAACGCGCGCGCGAGCCAGACATGGGCAGCCGTGGCCGAGGTCAACGGCCAGATCGTGTTTCGGCACGAGGATCTGGAATCCGGGAGGCTGATCACCGAGGGTACGACCGTTCTGGAAATCGATCCGTCGAACTACAAGCTTGCGATCGCCCAGGCCGAGGCCGATCTGGCGGCGCTCGCGGCGGAGAAAGCGCAGCTGGACGCCGAGGAGGACAACACGCGCCGCATCCTGGCGCTGGAGGAGGAGCGGCTCGCTCTGGCCGAAGCAGATCTCGCCCGCACCCGGCTGCTCGTCGAAAGGGGAACGTTGCCGGAAGCGCGGGCGGACGAGCAGGAGCGCTCGACGCTCCAGATCCGGCGCACGACCGCCGAACTGCATAACACGCTCGCCCTGCTGCCGTCGCGGCGTGACCGGCTGGAGGCTCAAGCCGCCCGCGTAGAGGCTGCGTTAACGCGGGCACGGCGGGATCTCGAACATACGGTGATCGCAGCCCCCATGGATATCCGCGTCGGCGCGGTCGAGATCCAGCGCTTCCAGTACGTCAATATCGGTCAGCGCCTTCTCGTCGGCGACGGCGTGGCGCAGGCCGAGGTGGTGGCGCAGGTTCCGCTCGATTCCTTCGTGCGGCTGCTGGGCTCGGCTCACGACGAAGGCGTCAGCGCCCTCGCCGCATTGAGGGAGGGCCCCGCCTCGCGCATCGAAGCCAGTCTTCGCCTCGTCTCGCATCCCGAGCAGGTCTGGCAGGGCCGCGTCAACCGTGTGGAGGGGGCGCTCGATCCGCGCGCCCGCTCGGTGCAGGTCGTGGTCACGGTCGATGACCCGTATGCCGGCGCTGCTCCGCCCGCGCGACTGCCGCTCGTGCCCAACATGTACCTCGAGGCCACCTTCACAGGCCCGCCGCTCCCGCCGCGCGTGGTCGTTCCGGAAGAAGCCTTGCATCACGGCGACACCGTTTACGTGCAGGACGCCGAGGGGCTGCTGGAAATCCGCCGTGTCCGCGTTGCCTTCCGACAGGAGGGCATCGCGGTAATCGAAGAGGGATTGGCGGCTGGTGAGATACTGGTCCTCGATGATCTCGCGCCCGCCATCCCCGGCACGCCCCTCGCAGCGGTCGAGGGCCGGCCATGATCCGCTGGTTCGCTGCTCATCCAACAGCCGCCAACCTGCTGCTCGTGCTGTTCATCGCTGCGGGGGTTATGGCGGCTCCGGGCCTGAAGCGCGAGACCTTTCCCGATTTCCGCCCGGTCGAGGCCGAGATCGTCGTCGTCTATCGAGGCGGCGCGGCAGGCGACGTGGAAGACGCGATCTGTCGCCCGCTGTGGAATGCGTTGCAGCCCGTCGAGGGGCTGCAGGAACTCACCTGCACCGCCCAGGACAACCGCGCCCGCGCAGTCGCGACGATGGCCGCGGGCGGAGACGCCCTGCGATTCGTGAACGATCTGCGCACCGAAGTCGCGGCGATCGACGATCTCCCTGAGCGCGCGGATCCGCCGGTGGTGCGCCAGTTGCACCGCACGGATCCGGTCGCCTCCGTCGCGATCTCGGGCGACCTGCCGGAGCGTGAGCTGGACCGCTATGCGCTGGATCTGCGGGACAGGATCGCGGCCCTTCCCGAGGTTGCGCGCGTCGTCCTGAGCGGCATCGGCACGCGTCAGCTGCGGATCGAGATCCCGAGGGCGATCCTCGCGCAACACGGCCTGACAGCGGCTGGGCTTGCGAGCACCATCGGAGCGCAGAGCCTGGATCTGCCGGCGGGGGCGCTGGAGACGCAGGCTGCGGACCTTCGCCTGCGCTTCACAGAAGAGCGACGCAGCATCGCCTCGCTGAGCCGGATCCCGGTGCTGACCCTGCCGGAAGGCGCGATGCTGACGCTGGGCGAGATCGCCACGATTGCCGAGGATTACGCGCCGCCCGAAGAACAGGCCTTTCTCGACGGAAGGCGGGCCGTCCTGCTGTCTGTGCACAAGCCGCTCGACGCCGATGCCCTGAGAGCCCTCGACAGCATCGCCGAGCTGGTGGCGAGCGAGAACGCGGCTCTTCCCCAGGCGCTCCGGCTCGAAGTCGTGCAGGACATGACCAGCATCGTGCGCGACCGGCTGGCAATGCTCGTGAAGAATGGCGCGATCGGGCTCGTGCTGGTTCTGGCGGTGATGAGCCTCTTCTTCCGGCCCGGCTTTGCGATCTGGGCCGCGATAGGCCTTCCCGTGGCGCTGCTGGGAGCCTTCGTCGCGATGGCGCTTCTCGGCTTGTCGCTCAACATGATGACCCTGGTCGCGCTCCTGATGGCGATCGGCATCGTCATGGACGATTCGATCGTGATCTCGGATTCTGTAGCGGTGGAGGCGGCGAAGGACGGGGTCACGCTCGCAGCCGTCGTCCGAGGCGTGGTTGTAGTCGCGCCCGGCGTGATGTCGTCGTTTCTCACGACCGTCGCGGTCTTCGCGCCGCTCTCGGTTCTCGCCGGCGACCTGGGCGCGGTTCTGCAAGTGCTGCCCGTCGTCCTGATCGCGGCGCTGGCGGCGAGCCTCGTGGAGGCTTTCCTGATCCTGCCGCACCATCTGGAACACGGGCTGAGGAACAGCCGGAGCGCCCCCTCGCGGGCGAGGATGCGCTTCGATGCAGCGTTCGCCGTCCTGCGTGAGCGCGGCGTCGGGCGGATGGCGGATTTCGCGATCGCGCGGCGCTATCTGGTGGCGGGCCTCGTTACCGCCGCGCTGATCGTCACCGTGGGCGCGCTGGCCGGCGGCATCGTCAAGCGCGAGGCGATGCCCGATATCGATGGCGACGTTCTGGAAGCCCGCATCCTGATGCCTCAGGGCACGCCGTTCGCCCGCACGCGCGAAGTGGCTGAGCACGTGGCAGCCGCTTTGGGCGAGGTCGATCGCAAACTGTCCCCCGCCCAGCCCGATGGGGCGTCGCTCGTGCTCCGCACGATCACGCGGTTCAACTACAATCCCGCCGCAGGCGAGAGCGGCGCCCATGTGGCGACGGTTTCCGCCGACTTGCTGGGGGCGGAAACCCGCCGCACAAACCTCGACGAACTGATCGCCGAATGGCGCGCCGCGATCGGGCCGGTAGCGGGCGCGACGTCGCTGATCCTCACCGAGCCGGGAATCGGCCCGCAAGGCGTCGCCGTGGAAATACGCCTCTCCGGCCCGGATCTCGCGATGCTGCAGTCAGCGGGGCAGGCGACGCTCGCGGAGCTTGAAGCATATCGCGGCGTGCGCAATGCGGCGATCGATCTGCGTCCGGGCAAGCCCGAACTGCGACTGACGCTCGCGCCGGGCGCGCAGGCGTTGGGACTGACGGCGGCGGAGATCGCCGGACAGTTGCGTGCGGCGTTTCTCGGAACCACAGTGATGACGGTGCGTGAGGGCGACGTCGCCCATGAGGTGGAGATCGTGCAGGCCGCACGTGACCGCGACACACGCTCGGATCTGGAGGAGTTCACAATCGCGCTGCCGGGCGGCGGCGCGGTGCCGCTTGCGACCGTCGCAGCCATCGAGGAGGCCCGTGGCTGGTCGACGATCACGCATGTGAACGGCGTGCGGACGGTGACTGTGCAGGCCGATGTGGATGGCCGGATCGGCAATGCCGATGCGATTGTCGCAGCTGTCGCGACCGGCTTTCTGCCCGATCTCGTGCGGAGCATGCCGGGCCTGAGCTTCGCGATCGGCGGCCAGAGCGCCAATTCCGCCGAAACCGTCGCGTCGATCCTGCGGGGCTTCCTGATCGGTCTCGTCGGGATCTTCGTCGTCTTGTCCTACATGTTCCGCAGCTATGCCGAGCCGCTGATCGTCATGGCGACGATCCCGCTCGCCTTCCTCGGTGCGATCTGGGGTCACGTGCTGATGGGCTACAACATCTCCATGCCCTCGCTCGTGGGAGCGGCCTCGCTGGCCGGGATCGTCGTGAACAACTCGATCCTGCTGGTTCAGGTGACGAAGGAGCGGGCGCTGGAGGGGCTGGCCGTCTCCGAGGCTGCGGGACTCGCGGCGCGGGCCCGTTTTCGCCCCATCTTCGTTTCAGTGACGACGACCATCATGGGAATGGCACCGCTGCTTCTCGAGACGAGCACCCAGGCGCAGACGCTGAAGCCGCTGGTCATCTCCGTCGTCTTCGGCTTGCTGGCCTCGACCGTTCTGATCCTCCTCGTGCTCCCGGCGCTCTATGCCATCCTCGACGATTTCGGGCTCAGCCGCGCCAGAACAAAGGTGACCACATGACCCGCAACCGGATCCTCGGCGGCCTCGCCGTCGCTTTCGGCATCATGACGCTCTTCTCCGGCGGAATGGTCCTGTTCGGACCCGACGACGCCAGGGAAGCAGCGGGAGCGGTCGTCCCGCTCGTGCTCTGGTTCAATTTCGCCTCCGGCTTCCTCTACGTGGCCGCAGGAGTCGGCATCTTTCTCGCAATGCCCTGGGGGCGGACCTTGGCCTATGCGATCGCAGCGGCGCTCGGGGTCGTGATGGCTGCCTTCGTCTGGCACATTCTCGGCGTCGAGGCATGGGAGATGCGCACGCTCGGAGCTCTGACTCTACGCCTCGCATTCTGGATCGCCGTCGCCTCTCTGGTGCACATACGCCCTGCGCGCCTCAGGCAGTAGCCGAAATGATCGACAGTCAGCGCGGTTCCATGCGAGGCGCGCTGGGCGACCTATTTCTTGGTACAGGCGGTACCAGACGAAACAGACGCCGCCAGGATGATCAATTATTTCAATGAGATAAGATGGTAGCGGAGGAGGGAAACGCTACTCCGATCGCCCGCAAAGCCTTGCGGAGCAACGAATTCTGTCTCACGATATGTAAGTTACGGAATGCTTCTGAGATACACCTCCTTCGCACACAGCGCAAGTATCCTGTCGTACGAACATTCTCTCCAGCTGCATTTTCTCAAGGTTTTGGTAAATCCTTGGTTGATCGCGGCAGGGAAAATGATTCGCAACTTCACGCGACTCCTCGACCAGGTGAAGGGGGCGAGTTGAAGGAGGGGCGACGCGAAGCCGGAGCCGAGATTGCTGGAACCCGGCAGCGCTTCGAAGCTGCTGCGTGGTTCGCCACGCGGGTTGCGATTCGGTGCAGCTCGTCGCACGATGGTCATAGTCGATGCCCGCCCCTCGTTTAAAAGTCGTACACGATCTCCATCTCGACGGCGGCTGAGCCCGGATCGTCGAGATGTCACACCCGGCTCGCGCTTTGCGGTCGCCGGCAAGCTCGACTTGAGGGGCGTCGGCGAGGCCTGCCATCGCTTCCTCGCCTGCGACGATCCCGCCCTCGACCCGGGAGTGGTCGCCGGCTCGGCGGCCTACGGACGTTCAATAATGGCAATGAGGAAGCGACGTTGAAGAGAGACGAGTTCAGGGCCTGGCTGGAGAAGAGCGGAAGAGCGCCGGCCGCGACCAGAGTCCGCGTCGGCTACGTGGCGGGCATCGAGAAACGCATGACGGCGCTCGGCAGCCAATTCGACGACATCGACGCGGCATATGAGGCGGATGAGCTGGAACAGCTGCGCACCGCGCTCATCAGTCTAACCAAGGATTAACAAGAAGGCGGCTCTGCTTACCGAGCGCTCATGCCGAACTCGGACGGGTCGAGGCATCGGCTCAACGGCTTCCGGAATGCGCTCGAAAGCTATAGGCGCTTCCGCGGCACGCCGGATCTGCCGGCTGCTCCCGCGCCCGGAGAAGACGTCGACGTGCCGCCGCCGACGAACCTGATCCCTCTACGGCCCTCCGGGGACCGGCGCGCCCGTGCCGAGCAGGCGCGCAAGCGAGGCGGCAGCGCGCCGTTCGACGTGGGGGAGCGGCGCGTCTTCAAGATGTCACTGGGTCGCGCCGGCTCCAAGGACCAGGTCTTCGACGCGGCGATCGCCAGTGGCTACGTCGTGATGGGCTGGGGCGGTAAACTGGATTGGTCGGATCCGAGATTCGAAAGCTTTGACGCGGTCAAGGCGCGCTGGAGCGAGATCGAGCCCGGGGTCAGCGGCAACAGCGGCAACGTGGCCCAGGTCTTCAATTTTCGCGGATCGATGCGCAAAGGCGACTTTGT
>Ga0208490_100540_pt1 | contig 22082 bp, 21 predicted proteins | sample SubbioAug_CSWold_FD_184818 | JGI IMG/M metagenome (GOLD analysis project Ga0208490, IMG submission 184818) | Serpentinite rock and fluid subsurface biosphere microbial communities from McLaughlin Reserve, California, USA - CR11Aug_CSWold (SPAdes) | ecosystem: Environmental > Terrestrial > Deep...
GCCTGGCTGATCCAGCGCATCCCCGACGGCATGCCCGTCCACCTCTACGGTGGCACCCACGTCTTCACCCCGCGCAGATGACCGAGCCTGCCGTAGTGCGTGGTCGCGGACGTAGGATCAGCCGGTCGGCAGCGACGGGAGACGAGGCCATGACGATCCAGAGCACGATGCAGCGCTATCCGCTGACGGTGCGGCAGTTGTTCGAGCACGGTCGCCGCGTCCACGGCCATCGCGAGGTGGTGACCTGGCAGGGCGACCGGTCGCGGCGGGTCACCTTCGCCGACACCCACGACCGGGCGACCCGGCTCGCGGCCGGACTGGCCGGGCTGGGCATCGCGCCCGGCGACGTGGTCGGGACCTTCTGCTGGAACCACCAGGAGCACGTCGAGGCCTACTTCGCCGTCCCGTGCATGGGCGCGGTGCTGCACCAACTCAACATCCGCCTGTTCCCCGACCAGCTGTCGTTCGTGGTCAACGACCTCGGCGACCGGGTCGTGATCGTCGACGACAACCTAGTGCCGCTGCTCGCCCGCGTCCTCGACGACCTCGCCACGGTCGAGACGTTCGTCGTGGTAGGCGACGGCGACGCGTCGGCGCTGGAGGCATCCGGCAAGCGCATCGTGCGCTACGACGACCTGCTCGAGGACGCCGAGGTCGGCGCCTTCGCCTGGCCCGACCTCGACGAGGACCAGGCCGCCGCGTCCTGTTACACCTCCGGCACGACCGGCAACCCCAAGGGCGTGGTCTACTCGCACCGCTCGATCTGGACCCACACGCTGGGTGCGGCCGCCGGCGGTGTCGGGGTCGTGGACGGCGCGCGGCTGCTGGTGATCGTGCCGCAGTTCCACGCCAACGCCTGGGGGCTGATCCACATCGGCTGGGTCTACGGGGCCGACCTGCTGCTGCCCGCGCAGTACCTGCAACCCGAGCCGCTCACCGACTTCATCGCCGCGGAGAAGCCGACCTGCTCGGCCGCGGTGCCGAGCATCTGGAACGGCGTCCTGGCGCTGGGCGAGACCCGCGACCTCGACCTGTCGTCGCTCGAATGGGTCGTGGTCGGCGGCTCGGCCGTGCCGCGCTCGATGGTGAGTCGCTTCCAGGAGAAGTACGACATCGAGATCATCCAGGGCTGGGGCATGACCGAGATGTCGCCGCTCGGCACCGTCGCGATCCCGCCGGCGGGCGCGACCGGCGAGGCCAGCATCGACTACCGGGCCAAGACAGGACGGATCGTCGCCGGGGTCGACCTGCGCATCGTCGACCCCGACGGCAACGAGCAGCCCTGGGACGGCGAAGCCATGGGCGAGATCGAGGTCCGCGGTCCCTGGATCACGGCGAGCTACCACGGTGTCGACGAGCCGGCGAAGTTCCACGACGGGTGGCTGCGCACCGGCGACGTCGGCACGGTCGAGTCGAACGGGTTCGTCCAGTTGGTGGACCGCACCAAGGACGTGATCAAGTCCGGCGGCGAGTGGATCAGTTCCGTCGACCTCGAGAACGCGCTGATGGGACATCCCGACGTGCTCGAGTGCGCGGTCATCGGCGTCGCCGACGAACGCTGGGACGAGCGTCCGCTGGCCTGCGTCGTGCGGCGCGAGGGCAGTGAGATCGGCCCCGAGGCCCTCAACGAGTTCCTCGCCGACAAGGTCGCCAAGTGGTGGCTGCCGGAGCGCTACACCTTCATCGACGAGGTCCCCAAGACGTCGGTCGGCAAGTTCGACAAGAAGTCGCTGCGCGTGAGCCACGAGCACGGCGACCTCGACGTCACCACCGTCTGATCCCCTCGCAACCACCGGGCGGTCGCAGCCGTCACACCGTGCGAGGGAAGGGGCATGCGTGCGGCGACGAGCGGCGGCAGTCGGCATCGTGATGGCACTGCTCGGCGCTGCGTGCGGGGAGGCACCACCGCGTCCGACGGTGTCCGAGGGTGCGGCAGGAACGGCGGCGGCCGGTGGCGAGGTCGAGTGCCACGGCGTTGTCTACGACCCGGCCGCACTCGAGGCGGCGCCGCCGGCGTCGTCCCTCCCGGATGGCCCCCTCGACGCGCTCGACGACGGCGGCGAACCCGCCTTCGACCCGGCTGAGAACTGGCGTGTGGTGCACGAAACAGCCTTCCGCGTCGACCTGGTCCGCGAACTCGACGAGCCGATCGACCAGGGCGGCGGTGACATCCGAACCCACGAGGTCCGCTCCCTCGAGGTGATCACCGGTGCGACCAACGTCCCCGACGGAACGTGGATGCTGACCCTGGCCGGCCCGTGTGCCCAGCGAGCCGTCGGAGGCAGCGACGTGGGCGAGGCGGACCTGATGCTCGCGAAGCCTGCCGACCCGGACGCGACGACGCTGGCCCTGCTGGTGACCGAACGCGCCTGCGCTTCCGGCCGGTCCGCGGACGGGCGTGTCGAACTGCTCGCGCTCGAGGAGACCGGCACCGAGATCAGGCTGCGGATCGGCGTCCGGCCACTGCCGGGCGACCAGAACTGCCCTGGCAACCCACCGACGCCGTTCGATGTCGACCTGCGGGGCCCGGTCGGCGACCGCGCGATCCTCGACGTCGGCGTCGAACCACCGCGGGAAATCACCCTCGACCCGGCGGCCACACCCTGGTCGGAGCCGGACGCGACGGAGCCGTCGTGTGAGCAGATCGAACGGTTCGCCGCGCGACTGGTCGACATTGGAATCACCTACGACTACGAGCCCTCGGACGGTCCGGCCGACCTCGCCGCCCACAGCGACGTTGTGTTCCGCGGTCACCTGACCGGCGAGGTGGTCGACGTGCCGATGACCTCCCCGGCCGGGGACGCCTATGTCGGCTACGAGATCGCCGTCGACGACGTGCTCGCCGGTGAGGCGGCACTGGTCGGCGACACCGCAACCGTGGCGATGGCGTACAACCCCGCCGAGGCCGACGTGGACGACTACGCCCGTACGGTCGTCGCCGGCGTGCCGGTGCTCGTGTTCGCTTACCAACAGCCCGACGCGCCGGGCGGCCTCCGGGCCGCGGTCATGGAGGGCTTCCTGACCGCCTGTGGCGACGGGCCGCTGCTCGGTTGGGTGTCGAACTACCGCGCCTGGGCCGAGGTCACCTCCCTCGACGTCGTCGCCGAGATCGTCCGCGCCACCCGGTAGCCCGACGGTCGTCGACGCGCACGAATTGCCGTGCATATGCGGCAAGTCGTGCGTCGGGGCCCCGGACCGGAACCGACGCGCATGAAATGCCGCGCATATGCGGCAAGTCGTGCGTCGGCGGCGCCCCGAGGTGCGAGGTGGCCGGGACCCCGACGGCCGAACCGCTCGGCATCGTGTCGGCCGTCGACCTCGGCGCGGCCGTCCCGCTGCTGGTCGCGGTCGTCGTCGGCGCGACGTGGTACGCGGGCTTCCGCCTGCGCACCCTGCGACTGTCCGGCAACGACTGACTAGCGCCCGGGCGAGGTGCGGCCGCGCCGCTTCACGAGCACCGTCGTGGCGGCGACGAGCAGCACCACCACGCCGAAGGTCCAGGCACGCCAGCCGGCGGCTTCGGAGGACGCCCCGGCCACCGCACCATCCTGCCGGTCCGTCCCGGACGTGCCGCCGCCGTCCTCTGCCCCGATCGGCGTCGCCTCCTCGATCTCCGCAGCCTGCGGGTCGGGTTCGACCGGACCGACCACCACGGCGTCCCAGACCCCGGCGGCCCAGTCGACGTCGAGGTGGCGCACGGCGACCGCATCGGCGTCGGCGATCGTGACCCGGTCCGGGGTCCGGGTCACCAGTCCGTCGCCGAAGGCGGCCAGCGGGCGCGGCCGGTGGCCGTCCAACCGTTGTCGCTCGGTCAACGTCAGGTCGACGATGCGGTGGTCGGGCGGCATACCGCTCACCTCACCGCCCTGCTCGTCCAACTGCAGGATCCGCTCGCCGGTCACCCAGGGCCGCTGCACCGGCTGCCACCAGCCCTGCGTCTCGCCCACGACCCGTCCCTCCTCGAGGTCGACGCTCAGCAGCATCGGCCCGTCAGGGCTCGAGCCGCGGACGAGGACGTGGCGTCCGTCGGGGGACGCCGTCAGCTCCCACCCACCTGCCGGGTGTTGCAGGACCCGTCGGCGGTGCCCCGAGGCAGGATCGAGCGTCGACACGGTCATCGGACCGTCGCCCCAGCCGGCCGGCTGGACGAAGACGACGAGGTCGCCCGCGAACGTGGCCGACGCCGCGTCCGGCAGGGGCGTGACCTCGACCGCCCCGAAGACGTCGCGGTGCAGTTGCACCGCGGAGGCCTCGGCGCCCCACACGCGGAGCAGGACGTCGACGCGCTCCCCCTCGCAGGTGGCGCCGAGGTGTTCGCCGCCGGCCTCGGGGTCGGCGAAGGCGAGGTACTCGGCCACCGGCTCGAGGTCGGGCAGCCGCATCCTGACCACGATGCCGCGGCCCTCCCCGTCGGAGCCGAGCGCGAGGAGGTCGTCCCCGCACGGCAACATCCGGTGGACGTAGAGCGGCGCGGTCGCGACCGCGAGCACACGCAGGTGGTCGTCGAGCACCACCAGGTCCGCGCCCGGGATCGACCCGCTCAGCACCAGCGCCGCGAGGCCTGCCGCGGCGGGGTCGACCGTCACGTCGTCGAGGCCCGTGGCGGGGTCGAGCATCCCGCACTCCATCGTGCGCCACCCACCACGTACGGGCTCGAACGCCAGTACGGCCACGTCGCCGACCGCGACACCGGGCAGGCACGAGGCGCCGTCGTCGAGTGCCAGCGGCACTTCGTCGGGCAGGTCGGGGCCCCGGACGACCTCGATGACCTGGCCGACGCCGTCGCGGCCGCCGCCGTCGTCGATGCGACGGATGCGCGCGACGGCCGCGTCCGGGTCGCGCTCGGCGATCGACTCGAGCGTCATCTCGGCGCACGAGCAGGCGTATGCCGGTCGAGCCGGCAGCAACAGCACCAGCATGGCCACCGTCACGAGCAGGACCAGTCCCGCGGCCCCCGTGCTGCGCCCATCCACGCGCGTCCCCTCACGTCCGGTCCACGGTACGACGTTGCGGCGGTCCGTCGGGTTCCGTCGCCGCTACGGACGGCGACGGACCATGAGCGTCTCCCCCTGGTTGAATCGCGCGACCTCGCCGTACTCGTTGAGGCAGCTCCCGGGGATCCCCAGGTCGGGGTAGTCCTCGGCCTTGTGGTAGCCGCCCCCGCCCTGCACATGGTCGCCGACCGCGACCGTGGTGCCGTCTCGCAGCCGCAACTGCAGCGGGTCCGCCCGCGCGAGGTCCGTGCCGTGAGGCCAGATCACCGGATACGGGCCACCTCCCGCGTCGAGGTAGACGCAGCCGGTGTCGTCGTCGACGGCCACCTCGCCCTCGATGAGCGCATCCTCGCCCCCACCGCTGCCCGCACTGCCGTGTACCCAGAACCGAACGCCGTCCTGACCCGCCTCGCCCGGCCCGCCGACACCGCCGGCGCAGGCGACCAGGACGACCACGAGCAGCGACGAGCCTGCGGTCCCGGTCCCCAATCGCATGACGCGCTCCTCCGTTGATGGTCGGACGTCAGGATGCGGCCCGCGGTTGCAAAGCGCTGAGCGACGCGGCGTTCGAGGAGTAGGTTCGCCCGTTACGGATGCATGCGGTGTCGCGGTCGAGGAGGACGCCATGAAGCTCGGGCTGCACTACTACACCTTCTCGCAGCCGACGGACCCGGCCGAGATCGGGCCGACCCTGGCGCGCACCGCCGAGATCGCCGACGACGCCGGCTTCGCCTCGTTCAGCTTCATGGACCACTTCTTCCAGATGGAGACACCCGGCACGCGCGCCGACGAGCCGATGCTCGAGGGTTACACGGGCCTGGGCTTCGTCGCCGGTATCACCCGACGGATGACCCTCGGGCTGTTGGTCACCGGCGTGATGTACCGAAACCCCGGTGTGCTGGCGAAGATCGTCACGACGCTGGACGTGCTGTCGGGCGGCCGGGCCCGGCTGGCCCTGGGGGCATCGTGGTACGAGCGCGAGCAGGCCGCATTGGGAATCCCGGTCGTGCCGGTCGCCGAACGGTTCGAACGGCTCGAGGAGACCCTGCAGATCTGCCTGCAGATGTGGAGCGACGACGACGGCCCCTACGACGGCCGTCACTACCAGTTGGCCGAGACGCTCTGCGTCCCCCAGCCGCTGCAACGGCCACGGCCGCCGATCCTGGTCGGTGGCGGCGGCGAGCAGAAGACCCTCCGGTTGGTGGCTCGCTACGCCGACGCCTGCAACGTGTTCGGGACGGGTCGCGACCAGGTCGCCCACAAGCTCGACGTGCTGCGCCGGCACTGCCAGACCGAGGGCCGCGACTACGACGAGATCACCAGGACCGTGCTCGCGACGAGCCCCCCGCTGGCCGACCCTGATGCGTTCCTCGCGGCACTGGAACAGCTCGCCGACCTCGGCGTCACCGAGGTGCAGGTCATGCCCGACCGCCACCCGGTCGAGTTCGCCGAGCAGATCGCCGAGCGCATCCTCCCCCACGCGGCCACGATCTGATCCGGCGGCCACCCGGTATCATGGGACGGTTCGCCCGTCTTGGCGGGGACTTCTCGACATCCGGCCCGTTCGGGCCGCGCCATACACGTCGCCTCCTCTGAGTTTCTTCTCTCCCTCGAGGTGTCGTATGTCGCTGTCCGCAGTTCCCGATCTCCCCGTCACCACCCCGCTCGCCCGGCCAACGGCGGTGGTGTACTGCGAGGCGAACCTCGGCGAGACCGACGGCAAGACCGCCGACGGCCTCGTCCGCCACAGCGAGAAGTACGAGATCCTCGCGGTCATCGACAGCCGCCATGCCGGCCTCGACGCCGGCATGGTGCTCGACGGCGCGGCCAACGGCATCCCGATCCGCCGCGACCTCGACGACGCGCTACTGCGCTCGGGTACGCGACCGGACGTCCTGATCTTCGGCCTCGCGCCGACGAGCGGCATGCTCTCGATCGACGAGCGTGGCGTGCTCCTCGAGGCGATGAGCCGTGGGCTCGGGGTCGTCAGCGGCCTGCACGAGTTCCTGGGCGAGGACCCCCAGTTCGTCGCCGCGAGCCTCGAACACGACGTGCCGATCGTCGACATCCGACGGCCGCGCGCCAAGAAGGACCTGCGCACCTTCAGCGGCCGCATCCTGCAGGTGAGCTGCCCGCGCATCGCCGTGCTCGGCACCGACTGCGCCATCGGCAAACGCACGACCGCGACGGCGCTGACCCGTGCCCTCAACGACAGCGGCCTGCACGCGGTGATGGTCGGCACGGGCCAGACCGGCCTGATGCAGGGGGCGCGCTACGGCGTGGCGCTGGATGCGGTGCCGGCCCAGTTCGGCGCCGGGGAGTTGGAGGCCGCCGTCGTCGACGCCTTCGAACACGAGCATCCCGACGTGATCGTCATCGAGGGCCAGGGTTCACTGAGCCACCCGGCCTACTCGAGTTCGGCGTTCGTGCTGCGCGGCGGCCGGCCCGACGGCGTCATCCTCCAGCACGCGCCGGCGCGCCCGCACCGCAGCGACTTCCCGATGTTCGAGATGCCGACGCCGGAACGCGAGATCCACCTGATCGAGGCCTTCGCCGACACGCGGGTCATCGGCCTGACGATCAACCACGAGGACATGACCGACGCCGAGGTGTCGGCAGCAATCACCCTCTACGAGGCGAGCCTGTCCATCCCCGCCACCGACGCGCTCACCCGGGCACCGGAGCGGTTGGTCGAGATGGTCCTGCTCGCCTTCCCCCAGCTCGCTCGGAAGCTGAGCGCCGTCGGGTCATGAACGCGCCCCGGCTCGAGATCGACCTGGCCAAGGTCGCCCACAACGCCCGCAGCCTGACGGCACGGCTGGCCGAACGCGGCATCGCGGTGACCGGGGTCACCAAGGCCGCCCTCGGGGCCCCGGAACTCGGACTGGCGTTGGTCGGCGCGGGTGTACGTGTCCTGGGCGATTCCCGGGTCGAGAACCTCGAACGGCTGCGAGACGCCGAGGTACCGGCACGCCTGGCCCTGCTGCGCTCGCCCATGCTCAGCCAACTCGACCGGGTCGTCAGGTGCGCCGACCTCAGCTTCAACACCGAACCCGAGGTCGTCGCCGGGCTCTCGGCCGCCGCGCGCGAGCAGGCGGTGACCCACGGCGTCGTGCTGATGGTCGAACTCGGGGACCTCCGCGAGGGCATCCTGCCAGCGGACCTCCCCGACGCCGTCCGCGAGACCCTACGTCTTCCCAACGTCGTCCTCGAAGGGCTCGGCACCAACCTGGCCTGTCGCAGCGGCGTCGTCCCTGACGCCGCCAAGATGGCGGAACTGTCGGCGCTCGTCGCAGCCACGGAGGAGCGCTTCGGTGTCCGCCTGCCGGCCGTGTCGGGCGGGAACTCGGCCAACCTCGGATGGGCGCTCGGCGACGAACCGGTCGGGCGAGTCAACGACCTCCGCCTGGGTGAATCGCTCCTGCTCGGCCTCGACCCGCTCGACCGTTCCCCGATCGACGGGCTGTTCACCGATGCGGTCAGCCTGGTCGCCGAGGTGATCGAGTCGAAGACCAAGCCGTCGCTGCCGTGGGGCCGCACGGCGCAGACCGCCTTCGGCCGCATCGGGGCCCCGACCGACCGCGGGCTCGTGGTGCAGAGCCTGCTCGCGATCGGCGAGCAGGACGTCGACCCGCTCGGGCTCCGGCCACCGCGCGACACCCGGATCGTGGCCGCGAGCAGCGACCACCTCGTTCTGACCTCCGAAGAACCGATTCCGGTCGGCGCGCAGCTTCGCTTCCTCCCGAATTACAGCGCGCTGTTGCGCGCCGCCACCTCGCCCTTCGTGGGCACGACGTTCGTGACGTCGTCGAGCCTGCCCCATGCCGAAGGCGACTTCGTCGGGCACAGCGTCATGGGGTCGTGACCCGCACGACCGGGCCCGGAGTCGAGTCATCCCGCCGGGGCGGGCCCTCGCTCCCGCGCAGGGCGTGGGCGGTCAGCGTCGGGCGCCTCGAGCCTCGCGTCCTTGATCGTCAGCCACACCGCGAACGACAGCTCGCCGACCAGAACGGGCAGCAGGATCCACGGTGACGACGCGGGCGCTCGGGGAGGCCGATCCGCCGGTGCCCGGTCCACCTTCGAGACCCTCCTCCACCATCCCTGGTCCTGCCAGCTCCACCTTCCACCAGCTGCCGCGCGACGAGTTTCCCCACCTCGTCGAACACGTCACCCACCACCTCGAGACCGACGTGCTCGGGGTCTGCCCCCGCTGGTCATTCTTTGTCGAGCGTGCCTGTCGCTCGGCCGTGGTGGATCAGGTAGGCAAACATCGGTAGGGACGCGACGAACCATGCGCCACCAGTGAGCAGCTCTCGGACGATCAGCGGCCCGAGCGCGGTCGCGGTGCTGTCCATGATCGAGCGGATCGCGATCAGGCCGTGCGTCATCGGCAGAATCTGCCCGACGGTGGCGAGCGCATCTGGCGTTGCCTCGGGCGGCACGTTGACGCCGCAGCACACCATCATGGCGAACACCGCGAGGTTGCTGCCGAGGTTGCGCCAGCGCGTTCGGAGCAGCAACACCGCGCCGAGCAGGCTCGCGAGACCAGCAGCGCTGACGGCGCTCAGGACGAGCAGTCCCACGAGTGCGGGGACGTCCACGAACCGAACCGGAACGTCGAAGAGCAACAGGATCACCGGTGCGGCCAGCAACGCGGTCACCACGCCCTCGACCACCGAGGAGGTCAGCCGTCCGGCCAGCGCCGCCGTGCTCGACGCAGGGGCCGCAACGATGTGGGGCAGCACCCCCTTCATCCGATCCCAGGTGATGACCACGGCACCCATGACCGTGGGCATCATGGCCAACATGACCAGGTTGCCGATGACCAGGAACCGTGTCACGGCCGGGTCCTCGATGAGTGCGCCGAGCAGCGAGAAGAACACGACCTGTGCGATCACGCGGGTCATCCAGCCGGCGATCCACGTCCACGGCGTGTAGATCGAGGTCTTGTCGACGTAGCCGACGTGAGCAGCGACCCGCAGGACCCGAAGCGTGTTCACGACGCCGCTCAAGCCAGCGCCAAGCTGCCATCGACCCGGGCGCGGCGGAGCGCACGGTGCACCAGCCATCCGCCGAGCCCGCCCCCGGCCAGGGTCAGCGCGATGAGGGCGAGCGAAGCCAGGACCACCCCGCCAGCCGGGCCGGGCGAGAAGCTCGCGCGCACGAGGTCGTTCGCCCACGACAGGAAGATCAGCCGGGACAGTGGCTGCACCCATTCGGGCAGGACGCTCACCGGCACGATCGCACCGCCGAGCACCAGCACCGGGTACGAGATCGAGTTCTGGTAGGTCCGTGCGCTGCGGCTGGCGACGTACAGCGCGACGAGTACCAGCGAGGTGGCGGTGGCCGCCACCAGCGTCAGCACGCCACCCCACAGCAGCACCAGCGGATGGTGGACGGTCACCGGCCGCCCGAATGCGGCTGCGACCGCGACGGCCTCCAGCAGGCCGAGCAAGCTGACCAGCGACACGGTGCCGACCTTCGCGGTCAGCACGATGATGGTGGAGGCGGGTGCGGCTACGAGCGGCTCAAGAGTCGCTGCGTGGCGTTCCTTGTTGAGGGTCTCCCCGGCAACGAGGTTGGCCAGCTGCCAGACACCGACGAGCCAGGGACCGACCACGGCGAACGATCCGAGGTCAGGTCGCTGCCCGACCCCGATGACCATTTGCATCACGATCGCGATCGCCAGCGGGTAGAGCAGCACCAGCGGAAGAAACTCCTCACGGCGCATCAGCCCGGCCTCGTGACGCATCACACCCAGCAGCAACGCCATCAGAGCCGCATGCCGCGGTCGCCGAAGTGGTGGAGGTAGACCTCCTGCAAACTCGGTCGACTCGTGGTGACCGCCTCCACGTCCAGGTCGACCAGCGCCCGTAGGACCGCGCGGGTGGTGCCGGTGTCGGTCTCGACCCGTAGCCGCCGGTCGCCGAGCTCGGTGACCCGGTCCGCGCCGACGAGCCGGGCCAGCGCCGTACGGGCGGCGGCAACGTCGACCACGGTGGCGTCGACTCGCTCGTAGTGCGAGACCAGCCGACCCAGCGATGCCGGCGTCTCCGTGGCCAACACGAGTCCGTCGCGCAGCAGGGACACGCGGTCGCAGACAGCCTCGGCCTCGGCCATGTCGTGGGTCGTCAGCAGCACGATGCGACCCTCGGCGGCGAGTTCGCCCACGAGATCCCGGAACGCCAGCGCGGCAACCGGGTCGAGCCCCGTGGTCGGTTCATCGAGGAACACCACCCGCGGATCGCCGACCAGACCACGTGCCAGGTGGACCCGCTGCTTCATCCCCCGGGAGAACCCTTCGACCGCGACATCGGCGCGCTCCGCGAGCCCCACCCGTTCGAGCAGCATCGCTGCCCGACGGTCTGCTTCCGAACGTGACAGCTCGTGGAGCACCCCCGCGTAGCGAAGATTCTCCCGAGCCGAGAGCCGATCGTGGAGCCCCCGCTCCCCGCCGAGCACCAGACCGATCCGACGCCGTACCTGGCGGGCCTGCTCGACCACGTCCCACCCGTCGACCCGGGCCTGCCCAGCGGACGGCACGAGCAACGTGGTCAGCACCTTCACCAGCGTGGTCTTGCCCGCCCCATTGGGGCCCAACATGCCGTGTACGTGGCCCGGCTCCACGTCCAGGTCGATGCCGTCCAACGCGATCGAGCGGTCGCGACCGGCGCCGAACCACCGCCGCAGCTCCCGCGTGGTGATCGACATCGCCCCTCCGGCCGCCGCACCGTACCGAACGCGATGCAACAAGCGCCGTCGCAACCGGTCAACCGCCGTCCGAAGACGTAGCGGTGCGGGCGTGTTGCATCGACCTCGTCGCGGAAGCGAGGGATGGACCGTTCGGCGCTCGGTCGTGCAGGCAGACAAACGTGTCAATGTGTCGAGACTAATTGACACGTTGCGCGCTCCTCCCTACAGTCCCGACGCGCTGGCCGGGCGGCCACCGCGTACCCGCGCGACCGTCCGGGAAACCTGCGCATCCCGTTGCCGGCGCATCCATGCCCGGCGGCGCTGATCCGCATCGACACCGCGCCAGGCAACCGCATGGCGCCACAGATCGGGACGTGAGTGACAAGCATGTGGGGCAAGGGCACTTCTCGGCAGCTGGTGGCAGCGGTCCTCGGGCTCGGCCTGCTGGGGACGGGCTGCGGTTCGGGCGGGGCCGACGCGCCCGGGGCTGCTGACGGGGCGTCCGAGGACGGACCCATCGTGATCGGCGTCATCGCCGACCTGACCGGTCCGTTCGCGGTCTACGGCACGAACGTCAGCCGGAACGTGCAACTCGCGGCCGAGGAGATCAACGCCGCCGGCGGCGTCGACGGTCGGCAACTCGAGGTCATCGTCGAGGACATCCAGACCGATGTCGCCGCCACCGTCGACAAGTCGCGCAAACTCGTCCAGAGCGACGGGGTCGACGTCGTCATCGGACCGATCGGCTCGGACGCCAACGACGCCGCCTTGCAGACGGTGGTCACCGAGGGAGAGACCATCCTGATGTACCCGCAGGTGTACGAAGGCGGCAAGTGCGACCCGTTGTTCTTCCACACCGGCGCGACCCCTGCCCAGCAGGTGCCGGGCCTGATCGAGCGTCTGCAGGCCGAGTACGGACCCAAGGCGCTGCTCTTCGGCGCCGACTACGTCTGGCCGCGCCGCAGTTTCGAGGTGGCAAAGCCCGTCATCGAGGCGGGCGGCGGCGAGGTGGTCGGTGAGGTCTACCTGCCACTGGTCGCCGACGACTACTCCGAGCTGATCAGTGCGGTCCGCGAGTCGCAGCCCGACTACATCTTCTCGCTGTACCCGGCGGTGTACGGCGCGGCCGTCAAGGCGCTCGACGACGCCGGACTGCTCGACGACGACCTCGGGATGGGCACCATCTTCCTCGGCGAGGAGTCGCTGCCCACCCTCGGCGACCTCGGCACCGGCACCTACACCACGCTGCCGTTCTTCACCGACGCCCAGGGCGACGGGGTCGACGACTTCGTCGCCCGCTACCGGGCCGCGTACGGCGACGACGCGGTGCCCGGCGGCGGGGAGACGCTCGGCGCCTATGCCGCCGTGCACCTGTATGCCCAGGCAGTCGCGGCCGCCGGGACCACCGAGTCGACCGCCGTCGCAGCCGCACTGGCCGGACAGAGCTTCGAGGGCCCGACCGGCACGGTGACCATGACCGACTCGCACCACCTGCAACAGCCGATCCAGACCGCACGGGTCAACGAGGACGGCGTCTACGAGTTCGTCGAGGTCTTCGACGCGGTCGAACCCGGCGAATCGTGCCAGCCGTAGACCCGACGACGGGCTCGGGACGGTCGGCGATCCGAAAGCGGATCGCCGACCTCCCCCGGTCCTCCCGGCGCCGCGCCATCGAACTGGCGCTGCTGGCGCTGCTGGTCGTGGTGCCGCTGGTCAGCGCGGACGCCTTCTTCGTCGATCGGCTCGGCCGCTACCTGCTGTGGGCGGCCCTCGCGGTGTCACTCGACCTGATCTGGGGCTTCGGCGGCATCCTGAGCTTCGGGCACGCCGCCTTCTTCGGCGGCGCCGGCTACGTGGTCGGGCTGCTCACCACGACCCAGGCAGGCGTGCTGCCGCTGGGGGTGTGGCCCGCGATCGCGCTCGCGGTGGTGGCCAGCGCCGCGTTGGCCGCGATCGTCGCGGGTGCGGCGTTTCGCGGACGGACCCCCCTGCGCGGGGTCGAGTTCGCGCTGGTCACCCTGGCGGTGGCGTTCCTGTTCGAACAGTACGCCCGCTCCAGTCGTGTCCTCGGCGGTCAGAACGGCATCCTGCTGCAGGGCCAGCTCAGTGTCGCAGGCTGGTCCGTGCACCGCGGGCGCGGCTTCTACGCTCTCGCCCTGGTCGTACTCGTGGTGTCGTACCTGCTCTGTGCCGCCTTCCTGCGCGCCCGCAGCGGCCGCGTCCTGCAGGCGGTCCGCGAGAACGAGGAACGGGTCGAGACGCTCGGCTACGACGCCGGCCGGGTCCGCTTCCAGGTGTACGTACTGTCGGGGGCCATCGCCGGCGCGGCGGGCGCGGTGTTCTACGTCCACGACCAGATCGTCTCGCCCGGCGCCGTCGGCGTGGGCGCATCGACGCTCGTGCTGCTGTGGGTCGTGCTCGGCGGTCGCGGCACCCTGCTCGGCCCCGTCGTCGCCACCGTGCTGCTGCAGCACCTGACCGCGACGCTCTCGGGAACCTTCCTCGACACCTGGCTGTTCGCGGTGGGGACCCTGCTGATCGTGGCCATCCTGCTGCTGCCCGGCGGTCTGCTCGGCTGGGTCGGCCGCGGACAGATGCGCTGATGGAGCGCCCCCTGCCCGACGAGCCCCCCGACGCTGCGGCACGGCTGCAGGTCCGGGACGTGACGAAGCAGTTCGGCGGCGTCCGGGCGGTGGACGGCGTCTCGTTCGAGATCGGCGACGGACAGGTCGTCGGTCTCATCGGCGCCAACGGCGCGGGGAAGACCACCCTGCTCCACCTGCTCTACGGGCGTCACCGCGCGGACGCCGGCACGGTCGTGCTCGCGGGCAGGGACGTGACCCGCCTCCCGCCCCGGGCGCACGCCCGGCTCGGGATGGGACTGGTGTTCCAGAACACCAGCGTCTTCCTGGGGCTCAGTGTCGAGGAGAACCTGCTGCTCGGCGCGATGCCGAAGCAAGGGCGGGGGCGTCCCGCCGACCGGCTATCGGCCGTCGAGCAGATGTTGGAAGTCGTCGATCTCGTCGATCAGCGCTACGTCCCGGCCGCGTCGCTCGCGCACGGGCAGCAGCAGTGGCTCGAGATCGGCATGGCCCTGCTGGCCGGACCCGATCTGTTGCTGCTCGACGAGCCGACGTCGGGCATGACCCGTGCGGAGAGCCGCCGCACGGCCGAACTCGTCCGTCGCCTGCAGACCGACCACCCGCGGCGTGCGGTCGTCGTGGTCGAGCACAACCTCGAGTTCATCCGGATGATCAGCGACCGGGTCATGGTGATGCACCGCGGTTGCCTGATCGCGGACGGGTCGATCGCCGAGGTCCAGGCCGATCCGGCCGTACAGGACTCCTACCTCGGCAGGCACGCATGACCGCCGCGCTCGAACTCGAGGCCGTCTCGGCCGGCTACGGCCGCATCACCGTGGTCCGCGACGTCTTCCTCGAGGCACCCATGGGGCAGATCACCTGCCTGCTCGGACGCAACGGGGCCGGGAAGACCACGTTGTTGCGCGCGATCATGGGCCTCCTGCCGCGCACCGGCACGGTCCGCGTCGCCGGGCAGGACACGCGCGGTTGGCCCGGGTCCCGGGTCAACCATGCCGGGGTCGCCTGGGTCCCCCAGGAAGACGGGGTCATTCCGGGACTGACCATCGCCGAGCACTTCACGATCGCGAGTCGGTTCACCTCGGGCGTGCCCGCCGACGAGATCCTCGACTGGTTCCCGGTGCTCGGCGAGCGGATGCACCAGGTGGCGCACACGCTCTCGGGCGGCGAGCGCAAGATGCTCGGCATCGCCGTGGCGATGACCACCCGTCCGCGGCTGGTGCTGCTCGACGAGCCCACCGAGGGGGTCGCGCCCGTCGTCGTCGCGAAACTCGTCGAGGTCATCCGCGCGATCTCGCAGCAGGCCGCCGTCCTGCTCGTCGAACAGAACCTCGACACGGCGATCGCGACGGCGCAACGGGCCTATGTGCTCGAACAGGGCACGGTCGTGGAGACCGGTGACATCCAGGCGCTGCATGCCAGCGGTGTCCTCGAAGCGAGGCTGGCGGTATGAGCGACGGTCTCGGGTCGATGACGCTGTTGGCGGTGGCCCTGCCGGTCGACTCGTTCAACGTCGTGGTCCTCATGGCGACCTACGTGCTGGTCGCCCTCGGGCTGCACTACTCGTTCGGACTGCTCGGGATCGTCAACCTCGCCCATGGCGAGTTCCTGCTGCTCGGCGCGTACACCGTCGTGGCCGTCCAGCAGGCCACCGGTTCGGTCGTGCTGGGACTCGTGCTCGCGCCGGTCGTGGCCGGACTGGTGGGACTCGTGGTCGAGCGCGTGGTGCTGCGCGGCCTGCACGAACGTGTGCTCGACACGCTGCTGGCCACCTTCGGGGTCTCGGTGGTGGTCCGGCAGGGGCTGCAGGTCCTGTTCACGGCCAACCCGCAACAGGTGAACGATCCGATCGGCGGCTCGGTCCGGCTCGCGGGCCTCAACATCCCGTGGTGGCGCGCGGTCGTGGTGGCGTCGACCATCGCGGCCGTGGTGGCAACGGCGCTGACGATCCGACGAACGTCGTTGGGGCTGCGATGGCGCGCCACGGTCCGCAATCCCGAACTCGCCGAGACCCTCGGCATCGTCACGACGCGTTCGCGCGCCGCGCTCTTCGGCGTGGGCAGCGGCCTCGCCGGGCTGACCGGGGCACTGTTGGCGCCGCTCAACACGCTCACGCCCCAGTTCGGTACCCGCTTCCTCGTGCCGGCGTTCCTGGTCGTCATCCTCGGTGTGCCCGGGTCGCTGGGCGGCCTGGTCGTCTCGGGGATGGTGCTCGGTGGCGCCCTCGGGATCATGCAGTTCCAGATGTCGTCGATCACCGCGCAGATGCTGGTGATCGTGCTCGCCATCGTCGGCATCCGCTTCCGCGATCGCCTGGTGGGCAACTGGCGGGGCCGGACGCCACGTCGCCAGCGCGCCCGCACCGCGGACACACATCCGTGACAGCGCTCGGCCGCGCCGCTCAGTGGACGCGGCGTTCGTGCTCCGACCAGAAGTCCTCGCGCAATCGGAACTTCTGCAGCTTCCCCGTCGCCGTCCGTGGCAGCGACGTCCGGAACTCGACACTGGTCGGGCATTTGTAGTGGGCCAGCCGCTCGCGGCAGTGTCCGATGATCGACGCCTCGTCGGTCCGTGCTCCGTCGGCCAGGACGACCAGGGCCTTGACGGTCTCGCCCCAGCGCTCGTCGGGGACGCCGACGACCGCCGCCTCGGCGACATCCGGGTGCTGGTAGAGGCAGTCCTCGACCTCGATGGAGGAGATGTTCTCACCGCCCGAGACGATCACGTCCTTGAGCCGGTCGGTGATCCGCAGGTAGGCGCCGTCGAAGTCGCCACCGTCGCCGGTGTGGAACCACCCGTCCTCGAGGGCGGCGGCCGTCTCGGCCGGTTGCTCCCAGTAACCGGCGAAGACGTGGTTCGAGCGCGCGAGCACCTGCCCGTCCGAGGCACTCGAGAGCCGTACGCCGATCGCCGGCACACCGGCACGCGACAGACGCACCGCACGCTCGGACGCACCCAGCTCGTCCCACTCCTCGGGAGCCCGGTTGATCGTGAGCAGCGGTGCCGTCTCGGTCAGGCCGTAGATCTGGATGAACTCCCAGCCGAGTTCGGTCTCGACGCGTTCGATGGTGCGCGAGGGCGGCGGCGCGCCCGCCACCACGATGCGCACACGATCCCGTCCCGGCACGGACCGGCCGACCGCGACGCGAGCCGCAGCGGCGTCGAGGATCGCGCTCACCACCGCCGGGGCGCCGTTGAGCAGCGTGACGCCGTGGCGCTCGACCCGGCGCAGGATCTCCTCCCCGTCGATCTTGCGGATGATCACGTGGCGCGCCCCCATCGCCGAGACGATGTAGGGCATGCCCCAGCCGTTGCAGTGGAACGTCGGCAGGGTGTGCAGGTACACGTCGCGGTCGGTGACCGACACGTGGACCCCGAAGGTGACCGTGTTGAGCCAGCAGTTGCGGTGCGTGAGCTGGACGCCCTTGGGGCGGGCGGTCGTCCCCGAGGTGTAGTTGACCGACGCGGTCGCGTTCTCGTCGTCGACCCGGAAGCGAGGTTGTGCGCCGTCGCGGAAGAACAGCTCCGCGTCGGTCTCGTCGCCGAGGACGAACACGTGCTTGACGTCCGTACCGCCGACCAGTTCGACGTACTCGGGATCGACCAGCAGTACCTCGGCGCCCGAGTGTTCGAGGATGTAGCCGACCTCGCTCGCATTGAGCCGGTAGTTGATCGGGACGAGGACACGCCCGTACGCGCTCACGCCGAACAGCGCCACGATGAACCGGGCGGCGTTCGGCGCGAGGATCGCGACGCGCGCCCCCTCGTCCAGGCCCAGCTCGTCCAGTGCAACGGCCAGGCTCCGCGCCATCGCGGCCAGTTCGGCGTAGGTCCGCTCACCCAGACCGCCGCCGGGTGGATCGGGTTCGTCGATCAACCCGATGCGGTCCCCGTACACCTGCTCCGCCCGCTCGATGAAGTCCAGCACGGTCAACGGCACCAGCATCGTCGACTCCCTCTCGACACCGCAGCACGGGGTCCCGCGACCCCAGCGAAGCGCAGCCCGCGCACAAAATAGGCGCTAGGCGTCGGCCGCGCGCGCGATCCTGCCGCCCCGCCGGCGCCCTGTTACGAGCGCCGGGCCGTGGTCGCGCATCCGCGACCCGCCGGCACGGTCCGTTGCCGCCGAGAGATGGCAGGTCAGGTCCAGGTGAACGGCGGCGCCGAGACGTCGCCGTCTGCGGGTGGCGGCGAGCCGTCGTCGAGCATGACGTCGCGGAAGCGCTGCAGGATGGTGCCGGTCGGCGCGAAGATGACGGTGCCGAGCACCGGCAACCCACTGCCGAGCCGGTGCACCCGCGCGGCGGCCAACTCGGCCAGCGGCAACCGGTAGAACGCTTCCACCTCGACGTCGTCGCGGACCGGCTCGACCGGACCGTCCACCCACAGCACCACCGGCGCGATCCGGAAGCGCGAGATGGTGTCGACCGGCGGCAGCTGACCGATCACGCCGTCATCAGCGACCTCGACCGCGAGCTCCTCGGACAGCTCCCGCCGCGCGGCCTGGGTCGCCGTCTCGCCGGGTTCGATACGTCCGCCCGGCAGGCCGAACTGGGCGGCGTGGCGCCGCAGCCTCGCCGTGCGCAGGATCACGAACAGCTCGGCCCCGCCGTCGGCGCCGGGGACGAGCGTGACCGCGACCGCGGCCCGTGCCCCCGCCTCGGGCTCGGCGGCCTCATGCCCCCGCGCCGCGGGCAGCCGCGCGAGCGACCGCTCGAGCCGCGCGCGTAGCGCGGGACCGTGCCGGAAGGGTTCGGCGGACGTGGTCAGATGCTGCGCCCACCGCAGACCACCAGGGTCTGGCCGGTCACGTAGCCCGATTCCGGACCGAGCAGCCAGACGACGGCTGCCGCGATCTCCTCCGGTTCGCCCATCCGGCCGGCCGGCACCCGGGCGACGAGCTTGTCGCGCACGTCGTCGGGCATGGCCGCGGTCATCTCGGTGGCGATGAACCCGGGCGCCACCGCGTTGACGCGCACCCGTGGGGCCAGCCGGCGCGCCAGCGCGCGCGTCAATCCGATCAGGGCCCCCTTCGACGCCGAGTAGTTGACCTGTCCGGGGTTGCCGTAGGCCGCGCGCGAGCTGATGTTGACGATGCCGCCGCCCTCGACCAGCCGGTTCTCGAGCGCCTCGCACAGCCGGGCACCGGCGACCGCATTGATGTCGAGCACGAGCCGCAGGTCGTCGTCGGGCAGCTTCGGCAGCAGCGCGTCGCGGGTGATGCCGGCGCAGTTCACCAGCCCGAACACCGGCCCACCGAGCGCATCGAGAATGGCCGCACGTCCCTCGTCGCTCGTGATGTCGGCCCGGACGCCGCGTACCCGCTCACCGGTCCAGGCGAGCTCGTCCACGGCCGGGGCGAGGTCCGCGCCGACGACGTCGTAGCCCGCGGCGTCGAGCCGTTCGACGATGGCCCGCCCGATGCCACCGGCGGCGCCGGTGACCAGCACCGTGCCGCTGGCGGGCGTACCCGGCTGGCCGCTCATACCGGCAACCTGCCGTGTCGGGCGGCGCCGAGATGGACCGTCTCGGCGGTCACCGGCGCGGCCAGCAGCCAGGCGACGGTGGCCGCCACTTCCGACGGGGCGGCGTCCCCCACCGCGACGAGGTTGACCCGGCCACCCTTGCGGTCGCGTTCGAACGCCAGCGCCCGGGTCGCGGCGACCATGCCGTGTGCCAGCATCGCCGGCGCGGGTTCGTCGGTGTCGAAGCCGCGGGCGCCGACGATCGTGACCACGTCCGCGCCGGCCGCGACGGCCTCGCGTGCCGCGCTGGCCCAGCCGGCCACCGTCGGCGTGAACGCGTCGAGCGCGTCGATGTCGTCGACCACGTACACCAGGGTCGCGGTCGCGTCGTCGACGAGTTCGCACCCGGCGGCGGCGAGCGCGTCGTCGAGTGCGCCGTCGGCGCGTCCCTGCCGTCGCACCCTCACGCGACCGGCCCGCGCAGCTTGAACCGCTGGATCTTGCCGGTCGCGGTCCGCGGCAGGTCGTCGACGTAGTCGACGACGTGGGGGAACTGGTAGCGCTGCAGGGCGTCCTTGCACCAGTCCTGCAGTTCGAGCGTGAGCCCTTCGTCGCCGGCGTGGCCGTCGCGCAGGATCACGAACGCCCGGATCCTGGTCAGCCCGTCGGACTCGGCCGCGACGACGGCGCACTCGACCACCGCAGCGTGCTCCATCAGCCGGTTCTCGATCTCGATCGGGCTCACCCACAGCCCGCCGACCTTCATCATGTCGTCGACGCGGCCCTCGTAGACGTAGGCGCCGGCCTCGTCGCGGCGGTAGCGGTCACCGGTGCGGAACCAGCGGCCGACCACCTGGTGCTTGGTCTTCTCGCGCTGGTGGTGGTAGTAGGCCAGCGCGCTGTCGCCGCTGGCCCACAGCTCACCGGCCTCGGTGCCCTCGATGACCTCCTCGGTCTCCGCATCGCGGATCTCGAGCTCGTAGCCCGGCACCGGGATCCCCGACGTCCCGGGACGGCACTCCCCCGCCCGGTTCGAGCAGTAGATGTGCAACAGCTCGGTCGAGCCGATGCCGTCGAGGATCTCCGTCCCGGTGAGGTCCTTCCACCGGCGCCACACCTCCGGCGGCAACGCCTCGGCCGCCGACGCGCCGATGCGCAGCGAGGACAGGTCGCGGTCGCGGACGTCGGGCTGGTTGAGCATGGCGTTGTAGAGGGTGGGCACCGAGTACAGCACCTGGGGCCGGTGCCGCTCGATGCGGTCGAGCGCCCGGTCGGGGGCCGGCCGGCCGGTGAGCTGGACCGCGGTCGCACCGGCCCACATCGGGAAGCTGAGCCCGTTGCCGAGGCCGTAGGCGTGGAACAGCTTGGTGGTCGAGAACGTGACCTCGTCCTCGCGCAACTCGAGCACCTTGCCCGCGTAGTTCTCGCACGTGAACAGCACGTCGTGCTGCAGGTGCACCACGCCCTTCGGGGCGCCGGTCGAGCCGGAGCTGTAGAGCCAGAAGGCCGGGTCGGCGGGGTGGGTCGCGACCGGGTCGAGCTCGTCGGGCCCGTCGTCGAGCCAGGCGTCGAGGTGGTGTGCCCCCGCGGGCGGCTGCCCGTTGGCGACGACCAGCGAGACGTGCGGCCGATCGGCGAGGTGCGGCTCGACCTTGTCGAGGAACACCGCGTCGACGATCGCGACGTTGGCGTAGCTGTCGTCGAGGTAGTACGCGTAGTCCTGCGCGCGCGCCAGGATGTTGAGCGGCACCGGCACCGCGCCGATACGGATGGCACCGAGGAACGCGGCGTGGAAGGCCGGCGTGTCGTCGAGCACGAGCAGCACCCGCTCCTCGCGGCGGACGCCGATCTCACGCAGGTGCGCCGCCACACGGCAGGCGTCGACGTAGAGCTGCCCGTAGGTGCGCTCGGCGTCGTCGCCGGTGATCAGCGCCACCTTGTCGCCGCGGCCCGCCTCGAGGTTGTGCTCGAGCAGCAGGCTCACGTTCGCACCCAGGTCGACCGCCATCGATTCTCCCTCTCGCCTGCCGGCAATTGTCGCGCAGGACTCCGTCGCGCAGGACTCAGTCGCGCAGGACCACCGACTTCTCGTCCTGGTAGTAGCGCAGCGCCTCGTTCCCGTGCTCCTTGCCGTAGCCGCTCTCCTTGAGCCCGCCGAACGGCAGCTCGTCGTAGACCTTGGTGCGGCTGTTGACCCATGTGTAGCCGGCGACCAGTTCCTCCATCGCGTAGGTCGCCTTGCGCAGGTCGGAGGTCCACACCGACGAGCCCAGTGCGAACGGCGAGGCGTTGGCGCGCGCGATCGCCTCGTCGAGGTCGGCGACCCGCCA
>Ga0208490_100541_pt1 | contig 22071 bp, 18 predicted proteins | sample SubbioAug_CSWold_FD_184818 | JGI IMG/M metagenome (GOLD analysis project Ga0208490, IMG submission 184818) | Serpentinite rock and fluid subsurface biosphere microbial communities from McLaughlin Reserve, California, USA - CR11Aug_CSWold (SPAdes) | ecosystem: Environmental > Terrestrial > Deep...
CTGTCTCCTGTCTCCTGTCTCCTGTCTCCTGTCTCCTGTCTCCTGTCTCCTGTCTCCTGTCTCCTGTCTCCTGTCTCCTGTCTCCTGTCTCCTGTCTCCTAATTAATTGTTTAGTGTCCACCTGGGAAAAGCTGGGGAAGTGCCCGGAGCAGGTCCTGGTTTGTATCGGTTTTTTTCAAGCCGTCTGTCAGCATTTCTGCCACTTCCTGATTGGACAGATGGTTGGAGACCTTGCGGAAATTCCACATCAGATCCAGTTCTACTTTGCTTAAGAGCAATTCTTCCCGTCTGGTGCCGGAGCGCTTTACGTCCACTGCCGGGAAGATGCGCCGCTCTGCCAGCTTTCTATCTAAAATCAATTCCATGTTTCCTGTTCCTTTAAACTCTTCAAAAATCACCTCGTCCATCCTGCTTCCCGTCTCCACCAGGGCCGTAGCCAGGATGGTGAGACTGCCGCCTTCCTCAATCTTCCGAGCAGCACCGAAAAATCGCTTCGGCTTATAAAGGGCTCCCGGATCAACCCCGCCGGAGAGAGTCCGGCCACTGGGGGGAACCACCAGGTTAGAGGCCCTGGCCAGTCTGGTCAGACTGTCCATCAAGATTACCACATCTTTTTTGTGTTCCACCAGTCTTTTAGCCCGTTCCAGCACCATTTCCGCCACTTTGACATGGCTTTCCGCCGGCTCATCAAAGGTGGAGCTAATTACTTCTCCCTTCACTGACCGCTGCATATCCGTCACTTCCTCGGGTCGCTCATCGATCAACAGGATCATTAATACCACATCAGGATGATTGGCGGAAATGCTGTTGGCAATATTCTGAAGCAGAACGGTCTTCCCAGTCTTAGGTGGCGCCACAATCATCCCTCGCTGACCCTTACCCAAAGGTGCAATCAAGTCAATTATTCTGGGGGCCAGGTTCTTTGATTCCACTTCCAGAGTAAGTCGTTCCATGGGATAAATGGGAGTCAACCCGTCAAAGTGGAGCCGCTTGGGAGAGCTCTCCGGGTCATCCCCGTTTACCGCCTCTACCCGCAGCAGGGCAAAATAACGCTCATTGTCCTTAGGCGGCCGGACCATGCCCGATACCAAATCCCCGGTGCGCAGATCAAAACGCCGGATTTGGGATGGGGAAATATAGATGTCGTCCTGGCTGGGCAGGTAGGCAAAGGGCCTTAAAAACCCGTACCCATCGGGCAAAATTTCCAACACCCCCTGGGCGTGGAGTTGCCCGTCCTTTTTAGTTTCATGCTTAAGTATTTCAAAGATAAGTTCTTTTTTGCGCAGCTTGGAATAGCCGACAATATCCTTTTCCCGAGCCATCTGATACAGCTCGACCAATGTCTTTCCTTCTAAATCATTAAATTGCAAAATTAATTCACCTCTTTTTTTCTTCTTACTTATAGTACGGATAATTTCTTTGGGGAAATTTGCAAGGAGGGAGTATAGAAATTATTATAACCAATTTGATAAGCAATTTAAACCTGAATGCAGAAAGGAATTCTAGCATTCTGCAACTTTTGGTCCGGGGCAGATCAGATCAAATGACAGGGTTAAGTGATTTTAGTATACTGAAAGGATTTAGGTTGGTCAAGTTGATCAGGAAAAAAAAGGGGTTCCGACTAAATTAAGTCGAAACCACCTTAAGCATTCCTTAATCTCCATCTAATTCCCAGACGTTCAGCTGAAACTGACCAAGTTTACTCTGAATCCGGAGCGGCACAGGCCGTCTCCGGCACATATAGCCTGCCATAGTTTGGCTTTTTGTCAAATCGGTGAATGGCTTCAATAAAGCGGATAGTGCCCGTCTTGAACCTCATTACCAAAGTATGGGTAGTGGCACCCTTGCCGGTAAATTGGACCCCCTTGAGCATATCTCCGTCAGTAATGCCCGTGGCGGCAAAAATCACATCTTCCCCTTTTACCAGATCATCCATCCTCAATACTTTATTAATGTCCACCACTCCAAGCTTAGCTGCTCTTGCCCTGTCTTCATCGTTCTCCGGCATCAGTCTGCCCTGCATTTCTCCACCTAAGCACTTGAGAGCAGCGGCAGCCAGCACCCCTTCGGGAGCTCCCCCGATACCCATCATCATATCCACCCCGGAACCCGGAATAGCTGCAGCTACCGCCGGAGACACGTCCCCGTCGGAAATCAGCTTAATCCGCGCCCCCAGCTTGCGGCACTCAGCTATCAACTCATCGTGCCTGGGCCGGTCCAAAATAACAATGGTTAAATCAGAAACGCTTTTCTTATTGGCAGCAGCCACTGCTTTTACGTTTTCAGCAATGGAAGCATCAATGTCAATTTTACCGGCAGCTTTTGTACCCACTGCAATTTTATCCATATACATATCGGGAGCATGGAGCAGACAGCCTTTAGTGGCTACTGCCACCACCGCAATGGCTCCCGTCAAGCCCTTGGCCACAATATTGGTCCCCTCCAGGGGGTCTACTGCCACATCCAACTCCGGGGGACTCCCGGTGCCCAGTTTTTCTCCAATATACAGCATGGGTGCCTCGTCCATTTCTCCTTCACCGATAACTACTATCCCGCTCATATGAATGGTGTCAAAAACAGCCCGCATGGCGGTGGTGGCCGCATCATCTGCAGCATTTTTGTCTCCTCGCCCCATCCAACGGGCACTGGCCAAGGCAGCGGCTTCCGTTACCCGGGCAAACTCCAGCGCTAATTCTCTTTCCATTATGTTTTCCTCCCCCTTCCCAACTTTCCAACTTCCCAACTTTCCAACTTTCCAACCAATTCTGACTCCTGACTTGAGTAGTCGTCTTTATAGAATAAATTACACTTTTCCCGGCTTTTTCCTGCCTTACTTGGCAAAAACTTTCTCCCAATCAGCTAGAAATTTCTGGATGCCCGCATCCGTCAAGGGATGATCTGCCAGCTGCATCAAGACCTTGAAGGGCACAGTGGCAATATCTGCTCCCGCCTTAGCCACCTGGGTCACATGAAGAGGGTGGCGAATGCTGGCAGCAATTACCTTAGTTGACAACTGGTAAAATGCATAGATACCCACTATCTCGTCAATCAACTCCACCCCGTCATGGCCTATGTCATCCAGTCGGCCCACAAAGGGACTCACATAGGTGGCACCGGCCCGAGCTGCTAACAGGGCTTGATTAGCGGAAAAAACCAGGGTGACGTTTGTTTTAATCCCTTTTTGGCTCAGCTGCTTCACCGCCTTCATCCCTTCCATGGTCATGGGAATCTTGATGACGATATTTTGGTGGATATGCACCAGTTCCTGAGCTTCCTCCACCATGCCGCCGGCTTCGGTGCTGATTACTTCGGCGCTGATGGGCCCATCCACAATATTGCAAATTTCCGTGACCACTTGGGCAAAGTCCCGGCCCTCCTTGGCGATCAACGAAGGATTAGTTGTTACCCCACCTATCACTCCCAGGCTGTTGGCTTCTTTTACTTCGTCCATATTAGCACTGTCTAAGAATAGAATCATTGTTCCTCAACTCCTTTTCTTCTTATAAAATAGTATTCCCAGGGGTAAGAAAAAATCCATAGATTGGCCCAAAAAAGCAAATAACAAGGACAGCACCTGTTAACCAATTGCTGCCCTTTCTAGAAATTCGAAATTTGAAATTTGAATGGATTACCCCTTGCCTGTGCTGCCAAACAAGCTGATTTTTTCCCTGACAATGCTGACCATGGCTTTTTTGGCAGGAATAAGGATTTTTCTAGGATCAATTTCATCAGGATTAGCTGCCAAAAACTGTTTAATTCCACCTGCGAAGGCCTCTCTGATGTTGGTGTCAATGTTTACTTTTCTCACCCCTAGACTGATGGCCTTTCTGATGGCTTCATCAGGGACCCCGGAGGAGCCGTGGAGTACGATGGGAACCGAGACCAACTCCCTGACCCGCTGCAGCCTGGCAAAATCAAGCTTTGGCTCCCCTTTATACTGGCCATGGGCCGTGCCGATGGCAATAGCCAAGGCATCTACTTTGGTCTGCTGGACAAAATATTTAGCTTCCTCGGGATCAGTCATGGAAGCCTCTTTCTCACTGACGGTGATATCATCTTCAGTACCACCTATTTTCCCCAGCTCTGCTTCTACGCTAACCCCTACCGCCCTGGCCACATCCAGCACTTTATTGGTAATGGCAATGTTTTCCTCCAATGGGTACTTGGACCCGTCAATCATCACCGAGGTGAATCCATAGCGAATACACTGCATTACCTGATCAAAGCTGGTGCCATGGTCCAAATGCATGGCCACAGGTACAGCAGCATTTTCGGCGGCTGTCCTGGCCATGGCCATAATGTAATCAAGGCCGGCGTACTTGATGGCGCCCTGACTCGCCTGCAGGATAACGGGAGCTTGTTCTGCCTCTGCAGCTTCGATGATTGCTTGAACTATCTCCATATTATTGCAGTTAAATGCCCCCACAGCGTAGCCACCTGTCTCCGCTTTCTGCAACATTTCAGTTACAGTTACCAGTGCCAAGAAAAACCCTCCTTAATTTGTTTATTATTTTTTATTATTCTTTAGTTTCCGCTTATTTATTTTACCCGGTTTTTTAAAATCAAAGCCGCTTTTTGTCAATTTAATTTCCTTTGCTTCCCGGACAAACCGAATATCCTGCTCCGATTCTGCGTAGACATCAACATAGCAGTCACAGTGACTGCATTTCAGTTCCAGTCGCTCGGGGAACACATCAATATCGATCTGAAGATTGCCACATTCACAGTAGAGTTGGTCCGACTCGGCAATATCATGCAGACAATCCAGCACTTGGTACATTATTTCCGGCCTGTCAAAATATTCCCCAAAGCCCATTTCGTCCACCATTTCCCGCAGGGATCTGTCTTGCTCCTGGATGTGTTTTTTTACCGTCTCTTTGGGGCCAATATAACCCACTTCCACTCCCGTATCCTCACAGGTAATTACCTCAACTTTTTTGGCTAAAATACGTTTTCTTGACAAATATGTCCAGTGAATTACTTCACACATCAGGCAATTTACCTGAAACCAAAATGTCTGCAAGTCCTTAGTGTCCACTGTTGCCAGCTGAGCGCCACAGCTGCAATCTATCTTTACCTGCTTTTTCTGCCCGCCGAAGGCAAACAGGTTTAACAGGTGAAATTCCAATATCCCACAATCAGGACAGCGAATTGCAATTACATTGCCCGTAGTAATAATCATCTCAGTCAAACCCTCCTTCCACTTATGTTTATTCGCCAGTGTCCAAAGAATTCCTTCTGTTTTTTTCCCAGAACACTATTATGCTTCTGCCCGGACTACCAAATTGGCCACCAGCTCTAGTAGTTCGTTAATATTAAAGGGTTTGATTAGCCATCGGTCCACACCCGCTTTTCTGGCTCGCTCCAATAATTCCGAGTCATCGTAGGCAGTCATCAGCACCACCGGGGGGGACATCCCGCCGGATCTTAACCTTTCTACAAATTCTAATCCGGTCATCCCAGGCATTTTCATGTCCACCAGTATTAATTCAGGACGTACCCAGTTTGCCTTTTCCAAACCGCTTTTTCCGTCAGGGGCAGTCTCAGCCTGGTACCCCGCTTCTGTCAACATCTGCTGGAGCAACATCCTCATTCCCAGTTGGTCATCTATCACCAATATTTTCCCGTTTCTTTCCCCCACTACAAATCACCTGCCACCATAGTATTCTAGTTTCAACCATTAAGGGATTCAGAATTCAGGAGTCAGAATTCAGAATATTTAAAGACGATAGCCGTTCTTCCTGGCTTTTTGCATCCTAGCTCCTGACTAAAGTTATTTTTCTCATCTTCTTATTCTGACTACTGACTACTGACTACTGACTACTGGACTACTTAGATCCAGGTTGAAAACCGGAGTAGTTTACTAAATCAGCAAAACGAAAATTCACCGGCAGCCGCAGGCTGACAGTGGTGCCCTCACCAAGCTTGCTGTCTATCTTCATAGTGCCGCCGTGCTCCCTAATGATCTTATAGCTCATGGCCAGCCCCAGTCCTACTCGCTCCGGCTTACTGGTATAAAAAGGATTGAAAATCAGTTCCTGCTCTCCCTCGGGAATGCCTGCCCCCGTATCGGAAAAGGAGATACTCACATCCTCGGCATGATCTATGGAAACCTTGATAATCATAATTCCACCCTCCAGCATGGACTGGAGGCTATTTTTGATAATATGAAAAAACACTTGCTTAAGCTTAAACTGATTTCCCAACACCGGAGGAATGCCCCGGTCATAGACTGTCTTTACCGCCACCTGGGTTAGGTTCCCTTCCTTCCGTTCCTCCTGAAGCACCTCGTCCAGCAGCATGGGCAAATCAAGCCAGTCCACACTACCCATGTCACTTTCCGCCATTCTGTCCATCTCATTGATAATGGTATTGATTTGGTCAGCTTCACTGAGCATGGTGTTTAAGTAGCTCACCCGGGCATCTCCTTCCGGCAAAGAACCCTTGATTATCTGACAGAACCCCTTGATGGTGGTCAGGGGATTTTTAATCTCATGGGCTGCTCCAGCAGCCAAGTGTCCGGCCACTACCAGTCGCTCGGTACGCCGGAGCTGCTCCTCCAACACCAGCCTTTCAGTAATATCTTCAAAGACCAGGGTGATTCCCAGGGTGGTTTTTTTGCTGTTTCGCAGCAGATTCATTCCCAAGCTGACAACCTTCCGCACCCTGTCCTGGGTTTGCAACACCAATTGAATGTTTTGAGGCTCTCCTGTAATCAGCAGCCCCTGCTTGGCCTGTTCTAATTTTTCCAGTTCAACATAACGGTGAAAATCCCGGTATGCCTTTCCCAATAGTTTATCCTTGGTGGTCCCCAGGATTTTCTCAGCCTGGTTGTTAACCATGGTAATCTTTCCTGTCAAGTCAACGCAAATTACGCCAACGGAAACACTGTCCACCAGCTCCTCGGCGTATATCTTCAGATCCCAATAGCTGGCACCGGTCCGGTAAAGAAGGGCTATCTGCCCGGAGATTATCTGCAGCAGCTGCAGGTCATGCTCCCGGAAACTGTTGGGGAAGGAAGAGCCCACCACCATCATCCCTATCACCCTTTCCTCCATCACCAGCGGGGAGACCAGCATGGACTTGGCCTGATAGTGGGTAAACACACAGTTGCCGTTGGCAAAATAATTGGCCCGGTCGGAGATAAGCATGGCCCTGTGGCTGTCCTTCAAGAGACAGCTATTCCCAAGCTGAAAACCAACGGGCAGTCTCATTTCATTAGGAACCTGTCCAAATCCCGCCACCATCCGTAAGCAATCTTCTTGTTCAGCTTTCATTAACAGCATGGCACTGTCCGCCTGGGGAAACATCTCCCTAATGGAATTTAAGAAGATAGTCCCCAGCTCTTCTTCAGAATAAACCATCTTCAAATCCTGCACCATTTCTCCTAAGCTAATCAGTTGAGTGGCGGGGGTAAAGATTTGTGTCCCTCTCACCTCATTGGCCAGCTCCAGCGCCTTCTCTATTTGCTGGGCAATGGGTGTGAGGGTATTTATGTCTTCCTCTCGAAAAGCTCTTCCTGGGTCGTTAGCAGCAATATTTACTACCCCCACCACCTCTCCCTTTAAGCGGAGGGGAGCACAGATAAGGGTCTTTACCCCTTGTCCGTCGGCAAAGACTGATTCCTTCTTGACAAATAAGGGCTCCTCATCCACCGACGGGACTGCCAGGGGTTTGCCGGTTCGAGCTACCCAGCCCGCCACACTTTCATTTAAGGTAAAGGCAAGCTGCCCAAGGGCATCTGGTCGGTATCCTTTGGCGAATTTTATCTCCAGTCTGTCCCTGGAGCTATTCAGCATCATAATGCTGCCCCGCCTGGCTCGGAGCAGGTACAAAGCCACTTCCAACAGGGAGTGGACTACTTCCTCCAGGCGAATTACTTTGGGTCCGCTTTTCAGGTAGTCCTGCTCCGGCTTAAACATTTTCATCACCGCAATTAAAGTAAATTTTTTTGCACCCTCCAGGCTGATGTACCTTTTATGGAATAGACTACGACAAATGTTTACTATATTCCTGCTCTGAAACTGCCGTATATTTGAAAATTTTTCCTAAAAATATTAATCGCCAGAGAAGATTCTAGTGGTGGAAATTTTCTTTTTATTTTTTTTCCTGCAGGGATAGGCTGGCTCCGATAAAATCTCTGAACAGGGGGTGGGCACGATTAGGCCTGGATTTTAACTCAGGGTGAAACTGAACCGCCACAAACCAGGGATGGTCTGCCAATTCAATGATTTCCACCAGCCGTCCGCCTGGAGAGGTACCGCTGATAACCAACCCTTTTTCCGTCAGGATTTCCCTAAAATCGTTGTTGAACTCATACCGATGCCGGTGGCGCTCATCAATCATCTCTTCCCGGTAGGCAGCATAGGCCTTGGTTCCAGGAATTATTTGGCAGGGATATTTTCCCAGGCGCATGGTTCCACCCAGGTCCTCAATATCTTTTTGCTCCGGCAGCAAATCAATGACGGGGTAATTTGTATCTGCTCCGAATTCAGAGCTGTTAGCGTCAGGCCAATCCACTACATTCCGGGCAAATTCCACCACCGCCAGCTGCATTCCCAGGCAAATCCCCAACAGGGGTATTTTGTTTTCCCGGGCATATTTAATGGCCCTTATTTTCCCTTCAATTCCCCGGTCACCGAATCCTCCTGGGATTAGAATGCCATCCACTCCCTTAAACATCTGGTGAGGGTCTGCTTTTTCCTCCAGGTCCCCGGAGTAAATCCAATCTATTTCAATCTGGGCCTCATGGGCAATGCCCGCATGGCGCAGTGATTCGGCCACACTTAAGTAGGCGTCATGGAGCTCCACATATTTGCCCACCAGGGCAATTTTCACCCTATGTTTGGGATTTTTTATTTTCTCCACCATTTGGGCCCATTCAGTTAAATCCGGCGGCCCACATTCCAGGTTAAGCCGTTCGATAATTAAATCGTCCAATTCTTCTTTCTCTAAAACCAGGGGTACTTCGTAGATAGATTCACTATCCACAGCTTGAATAACTGCCTCCGGATCGATATCACAGAATAGGGCCAGTTTCTCTTCCATGTCCTTAGACAAGGGCTTTTCTGACCGGCACACGATGACATCAGGCTGAATACCGATACTCCTTAGCTCCTTGACGCTATGCTGGGTAGGCTTGGTCTTGGCCTCTCCTGCCACCTTGATAAAGGGTACCAGGGTAACGTGAACATACATCACATTGTTGCGGCCCAAATCACTTTTTAATTGGCGGATAGCCTCCAGGAAAGGCAGGGACTCGATATCCCCCACTGTACCGCCAATTTCAGTAATCACCACGTCAGGATTTGTCTCCCAGGCCACCCTTTTCACCCTATCCTTTATCTCATTGGTAATATGGGGAATGACCTGAACTGTACCTCCCAAATAATCGCCTCGCCGCTCCTTGGAGATGACAGACCAATAAATTTTCCCGGTGGTAACACTGCTGGATTCAGTCAAATTAGTATCAATAAATCGCTCATAGTGGCCCAAATCCAGGTCAGTTTCCGTCCCGTCTTCGGTAACGAATACTTCTCCGTGCTGATAAGGGCTCATGGTGCCTGGGTCAACATTGATATAGGGATCAAATTTCTGGATTGCCACCGAAAGTCCCCGGCTTTTTAATAATCTCCCGATGGATGCGGCTGTAATTCCTTTCCCCAAGGAAGAAACCACTCCCCCTGTTACAAAAATAAACTTGGTCATCTTGTTAAACCCCCTGCATCCTTTTGGTCCTTTTATCATTTCCCTTTTTACATTACCTTAGTTATTCTATCTTTTTTTTCGACAAGTTTCAAGGGAAAATTCCAAAAACCTCCGTGATAGTTTGTATGAAAGTAACTATTCAGCAGGCTATCAATTGTCAGGATTCAGGATTCAGGATTCAGAATGTATTATTCAGGCAATATTTTAAGAATTATTAAATCTACTGATTTTTTCCTAGGCTACTAGGCTCTTTTATGCATAGCCATACCAAATACTATTATTGCCTTTAAACTATTGAAGGGAAGTCTTGCGTCCACGAACTACGCTCGGACTTCCCCATTATAACTATTAACCGATTTTCTCATTCTGACTTCTGTATCCTGACTTCTAAGTAGTTAGGAAATTACATTCGCTCCGGTGCTGTCACTCCTAAAAGTTCCAGCATATTTCGCAGGGTAATCCTGGTGCCGTTTACCAAGGCTAGGCGGGATTCCCGCAGCTCCTGTTCGTCTGTCAGCACCCGGCAGCTATTATAGAAACTATGGAACAGGCTGGCCAATTCATGGGCATATCGGGCCATCCGATATGGTTCCAGGTTCATTGCCGCTTGGACAATCTCTTCCGGATAGTCTGCTATTTTCTTTAACAGCTCTAGTTCTGACGGCTCCTGGAGCAGTGCCAGCTTACAGTTGGCGGCAGGTACAGTCTCATGTCCCCGCTCCTGCCCCTGCCTTAGGATGCTGCAGATTCGAGCATGGGCATACTGGACATAAAAAACCGGGTTATCTGAAGATTGGGATTTGGCCAAATCCAAGTCAAAGTCCAGGTGGCTGTCGGCATTGCGCATCACAAAAAAATACCTGGCAGCATCCTGCCCCACTTCTTCCACCAGTTCATCCAAGGTAATGTATTGCCCGGTTCTCTTAGACATTCGGACAATCTCTCCCCCTTGAAACAATCGCACCAGCTGCATCAACACCACATCCAGCTTATTTGAGTCATATCCCAGGGCAGTTACTGCCCCCTTTAGTCTGGCCACATGACCGTGGTGGTCTGCCCCCCAGATATTTATTACCCAATCGAAACCTCGCTCAAACTTTTCCTGGTGGTAGGCAATATCGGCGGCAAAGTAGGTAGGGGTGCCATTGGAGCGGACCACTACCTCATCTTTGTCCTCATTGCCACCGGTGGTCTTAAACCAAAGGGCTCCTTCATTTTCATAAATATGGCCCTGTTCTTTCAATTTAGTGATCACCTTGCTCACCCTGCCTGAATCGTGGAGAGATTGCTCACTGAACCATTGGTCATAGGTAACACCAAAGTTAGAGAGACTTGCCCGAATTAAAGACAGCTTTTCTTTTAGGGCGTAATCCACCAACATCTCCCGGCGCAGTGCTTCCCCTGCGGTCAGATATTTGTCACCCACCTTGGCAATAAAACCCTTCACGGTCTCCGTCACATCTTCCCCATGGTAGCCATGCTCAGGAAAGGGTACGTCATTTCCTAACTGTTGGAAATATCTGGCTTCCAGGGATTTGGCAAAATTATCTATTTGGTTGCCTGCATCGTTAATAAAGTATTCCCGGGTGACCGCAAAGCCTACTGCCGCCAATAAGCTGGCAATGGAATCCCCTAGAGCTGCTCCCCGGGCATTTCCCATATGCAGCAGTCCAGTGGGGTTAGCACTGACAAACTCCACCTGGGCTTTTTTCCCCGCTCCCAGGTCTGATGTTCCGTAATTTCTATCCGCTTCCTCTACCTTTGGCAACAGTTCCACCAGCCAACCTGGATCCAGGGTAAGGTTAATAAATCCAGGACCGGCAATCTCTGTATCCTTTATCCAAGTACCTTCTACCCTTAGGTGCTTAAGTATAATCTCCGCTATTAGCCTGGGCGGCTTTTTCACCACCTTGGTCAAGGTCATGGCAATATTGGCAGCATAATCTCCATGGCTTTTTTCCCGGGGCACCTCCAGCACAAAATGGGGCAATTGACCAAAGTCCAATTCCCCTGCTTCCTTGGCTCGCTGAGCGGCCGCAGCAATCTCCTGAATAATTTTAGTGCGTAATTTTTCTACGATCCTCAATGCTGATCCCGACCGGGTATTCAGTAGGCATACCAGCCAACTGCCGACGCCGGGGTTCACCTCCTAATTCTGCTCTGAAAATGACTGTTAAATGACTGCTAAATTGCACTTACTGGGCTAAACTTTCAACTGAAATTTGCAACAGGTTATCGCTTATCTTTTCGCTCCCCGTTTTTAGCTCATATTCTAGCTTAATACTTCCACCCATATCTGTCAAGTCAACTTGTACCTTTGACGGCAGCACCGCCAGCTGCATGGTGCCATAGGGGGTGATATAATTTCCCGAATTAAATACACCCACTTCGAAAGTCTGCTTTAGCTCCGCAGTTCCCATCCGGTTTAAGGTTACCCTTTGGGATTCTGCTTTAATGGAAGTTGTGGTGCCCTCCATTCCCGACAGAACAGTTTCATTGTAAATAATGTAATAGCTTTCCGGTCTGACAAATAATGTTCCCTCGGTTATCAGCTCAATGGTGTCCTGTTCCCCCAAGTCGTTAGTTTGTATCCCCTTTACCTTTACCAACACATCTTTTCTCATTCCATCCGCCCTCTCCATTTTTTTTTTGGAATGCCTTTGGAGTGCTTTAGCTGAAGACGCCAACTGTTCCTTTGTATTACTTACTTTATTCGCTTAAAGCCATAATATTTCCTTTATTTATAGGGTAAATAAATAGCAAAAAACAGGGGTATCCGGCGGAGTTTTCCCCTGTTCAAGAAACAAGATTCCGGATACAAGAAACAAGATTATAGCAAAGAAAATTGCCAAAAAATTTGTTACCGTCGGGAATCGTTATGCTTCGTCAACAATTTAGTTAATAAGTAGTGGTTGCAGGATGAGCCCGGTGTCTAAAGGTGGCGCACAAGGTGTGCTCAGAGTTTCGGGGCTCCCGAATGGCGTCCTCACTGTGGACTTCGATCCGTTTGGCCCCACACATATTATTGGCGTTAAACTCACAAACTTCAACAGTACAGCGAATTTCCGGCAAAGAGAATCACCTCCCGCAAATCTAGTGGTTAGTTGGTTAGTTGGTCAGGCGATATAAGAATAACACATCAGTTGCCAACCAACTAAATACTAGCTACCTAAAATCGGCCGGCCCTTGAATCCTGACTCCTGACTCCTGACTCCTGACTCCTGAGTAGTTATCTAATAATTAAGTTATCCTTTTTTCCGGGGTAATATTCCTTTGGCCTGGATTTCCGGCAGCTTAGCCAAGTACCTGTCCTTACTGCCAATAATCCAATCATGCACATGGTGAGACAGCACCCCAGGAGAAAATCTATTGTTTTCTTCCCAGCCAGGCTCAAAGGCAAGTTCCCACCCACCTGATTCCACAACGGTTGGCCTGGCCTTACTGCTGCAGATACAGCAAGCTAACTTGCCACCTGGTTCCAGATTAAATGCCCGGCTATAGCAAAAGGGGCATTGGTCCTTTTCCGGTGGCAGCTTTTCTCCATCCCCCCGCCAAACGGCCACTACCCGTTTCCCTAATTCTTTGGCCCTGGTGACGATTTCGTCATTTAAAAGTGGTTCTCCCGGTCCGGGTCCATAGGCCACCAGGTAATCAACCAATTGAAATTGGAAGGTGAGGGGAATTACATTCAGAATTTCTCCCATGGGATTCCATGTGGGCAGTCCGGCTGTGGTAATGGTGGCAGCCACCCCTTGATAGCCTTTGTCACTCACCTTACGGGCATTCATCATGAAGCGATCCACCAAGAGTTTAGTTGCTGCCGCCGGAGACAGCACATAGGTGGGGGCAGCCAGGATCAAGCCCTCTGCTTCCTGGATTTGAGCCAGCAATTCTGCCATATCATCCTCCAATGGGCAGGGCCGCTGGTTTAACACGCAGGTCATGCATCCTGTGCAGGACTTGATTTGATATTCAGTCAAGTTAATTGTACTCACCTCAGCCCCTGCTTCACCCGCTGACTCCAGGGCTAAGTTTAACAGGAGGCTGCTGTTGCCTTTTTTCCGGCCAGAGGCCATCATACCTAATATTTTCATCTCATCACTCTCCGTTCATGAGGCAAGATATAAGAAGTAAGAAACAGGAAAATATTTCACACAATTTCTCCTTGCTCTTATTCTACCAGATGCTCTTAAAACCCTGCCAGTTCTGCCTGCCGTACCTACCATTTTTCAAGTGCCAATACTAAAAGAACTTTCATTTAATACTGTATTATCGAATCATATTGGTGGCGCAGCCTGGGGTTTAACTATGGCTCAAACACTTCGATGGCTAGATAGCACGCAAAGAGTAAAAATATAATTAATAGCGCAGGTTTTTCAGGAGAAAAAGGCCGGCTAGCCCGATTCCCGCCCCGCCCAGAGTTACCTGCAGGGGATTGGTGCCAAGGCTGGCTGCCAGGGAGCCGCTTACTAATAAGCCCAATATAACCAGGCCAGACCAAAGCCGGCGGCTGCTCTCCTTAATGGCTTCTGCCACAGGTTCCAGGCCCCGGTGGGCAAAGATAAGCTGATGTTTGCCATCAGTGACGTTAGCCATGAGGGTGGCCATCCGGTTGGGTAAATGCCGCTGTTCCCGCAAGACTGCCAGGGAATACATCAGCAGCTTATCCTGCTCTAGGTTCAAGTTAAACTCCTGCTGTAGATACTCACCGGCCATAAGATTAATTTCGTCAATCAGGTTAAAGCTTTTATCCAGCTGCCGCACCACTGCTTCCGCAGTGACCAGCGCCTTGCCAAAGAGATAAAAGGAGGTGGGAAGATGAATGCCGTGATTGACTGCCATGTCAACCATACCGTAAATTACCTTGCCGAAGGGCACCTCCCCGCTATTTACTCCCCGCACCATCTCCATCAGCTGGCTGGCATCTTCATAAAACAGTTGATTATTTAGTGGTTTAGTCACTTCCCCCAGGGTGCAGATAACTGAAATCATGTCCATGGTGTCACCCTTCTTCAGGGCAGTTAAAAGCAAGGCGGCCTGAAAGCGAAATTCCTGATTTAGTCGCCCCACAATTCCGTAATCCAATAAAATCAGTTCTCCGCCGGGACTGACTAACAGGTTTCCCGGATGGGGGTCCCCATGAAACACCCCGTGTTGAAAAAAAGGCTTTAACACTGCTGTCAGCAATTTTTTCCCCAGAGCCCGTCGGTCCGACAGCTCCGGGTTGGCAGCCAGGAACTCTTCCAACTTAGCCCCATCCATGTAATCCAGGGTCAACACCTTTTTAGTGGTGTAATTCCAGTAAACTCCGGGAACCACAATCTGCTGCTCTGGATTCAATACCTGGGCAAAATTCTGCAGGTTTAAAGCCTCCACGGTAAAATCCAGTTCGTTGTTGATCTGCCGGTTAAAGGCATCCACCATCTGGCTAATATTGCACATCTTGCCCAGAATAGTTCGCTGGAGCAGAGGCTGCAAAAATCTCAGCACACCCAAATCTTGATTAATCTCTTCCATTAATAGGGGCCGCTGAATTTTGACTGCCACTTCTTCCCCGGTCACTAAGGTGGCCCGGTGTACCTGGGCAATGGAGGCACTGGCCAGGGGCTCATAATCAAATTTTTCGAAAACTCTTTCAGGGAAGTCCCCCAGTTCAGCTGAGATAATTTTGTCCACCCACTCCCGGGAAAATGGCTGCACCTGATCCCGGAGCAGGGACAACTCCTCCACTATCTCCCGGGAAACCATGTCCGGCCTGGTGCTTAAGATCTGCCCCAGCTTGATAAAGGTGGGTCCCAGGTCTTCAAAGGCCTGGCGCAGTCGGCGAGCCAGGTTTCCCGTCTTCAGCCTGGACTGATGCTGTGCCCCTAGTTCAGCAGCAGCTTTAAAATGCACATCAGCCCGTTCCGGTCGGAATAGGTCAGCCTGGGTGATAACTGCCGGCTTGCGGCTGCCCTTGCCAAAGGTTATCCCAAGCAGGGCTTTAGGCAGATGAGCCAAGCCTTCTTTTAACAGTCCTCGCTGGTACAAAACCTGTACTACCCGCCAGGAGCGCCGGGTAAAATTTGTTCCATTGCCCTTTATTAGATTTTGATTAAACACAGCTTCAACTCCCAAAACGGAAAATGCCATGGTTTTATTATGGTTATTTTTTCCTGTTTTTATACAAAAAAGGCCCGCAGCTCATAACAATAGTTATTTGCTGCAGGCCTTTTTATCTGTTTTTTTCACGCCATTTGCTGCCAGACTTCCGACCAGCCCCTTAGCTCCTTGCTCCTAAAGGCGCTAAAAAGGTTAATTACCTTGTCTCCCGTGACCTTGTACTCAATATACCAGTTTTTTTTCTTGATCGTCTTGATCTTCACTGTCATTCTTCTTGCCATGCTTCCTAGTTTCACCTCGTCATATCCTTGTAAGTTGTTAAGAATATAAAAAAACACCTAAGTCCATAGTATACAAGGCAATCCTCTCCTTGGCAAGACATTTTTTTAAATTTTGTAAGAAAAGTCTAGCCAAAGATATGGCATACATCACATTCAAACCTCGCTCCAGGGGGTATACTTAGCTTAACAGTTTTCGCTAATTTAATTTGGCCCAATAAAAAAATACGGGGAGTGATTAAAATGACTAACAAGGAAGTTCGAAAAATAGTGGTGATAGACGAAGAAAAATGCACCGGTTGTGGTCTTTGTATTCCATCTTGTGCCGAGGGCGCCATGCAAATTGTAGCCGGAAAGGCTAAATTAATTACAGATAAGCTGTGTGACGGATTAGGAGCTTGTCTGGGAAGCTGTCCAGAGGATGCTATTCAAATTATCGAAAGAGAAGCTGCCCCTTTTGATGAGGAGGCAGTTGAGGAGCACTTGAAGAATTTTGACCCAGTGGTCCACGGGGCACCTAAAGGCAGCGTTATAAATAAGGTTCATGCTCACGGGGGCGGTCACGGGGGCGGTCACGGTGGCGGTCACGGTCACCCAGGGGGCGGACATCAGCACCCACCAATGGGCGGCTGTCCTGGCAGCAGAACCATGGTTTTTGATAAAGAACCAGTTGCCAGCTCCAAAACTGCTGTCACAGCCGGTGATGTGGAAATCTCCATTAAGCCCCAGCTGCGACAATGGCCGGTTCAATTGAAGCTGGTGCCGGAGAGCGCTCCCTACTTTAAAGGGGCAGACCTATTGATTGCAGCTGACTGTGTTCCTTTTGCCTACCCTGACTTCCATTTGGATCTTTTAAAGGGCAAGGCCGTTGCCATTGGCTGTCCTAAGCTTGATGACAACCAGTTTTACGTAGAAAAGTTAACCAGAATCATTGCTCAGAACGACTTAAAGAGCATTACTGTAGCCGTCATGGAAGTGCCTTGCTGCACCGGCCTCTTAATGGCAGTGGAAGAAGCGAACCGCAGAGCCGACAGCAAATTGCCAGTTAACAAAGTAGTAATTGGTGTCCAAGGCCAAAAAAAATAACCTACGCCCCCCCTCTATTCATATAGATAATAAAGCCCGGTGCATATGCACTGGGTTTTATTATGCTTATTAGGGTACATTATCATAATATTCAAACTATTAATCCCGTTAATTTCCCTCGCTTTTCCTCAATTGGCATGTGACAAGTATCACTTCCAAAATTTGATTTAGGTCACAGCTAAATCCATTCATTTATCTTATTATAGTAAATGTCAAACATAATAAAAGCACAACAATAAAACACATCTAAGGGGGCCATACAAATGTTTTGTAATCAATGCATGCAGTGTCCAACTGGAGGCTGCACCAAAAAAATCGGCGTCTGTGGCAAAAATGAAGATATTAACAGCCTGCAGGACACCATTGTTTTAGGATTAAAAGGAATATCCGCCTATGCTACCCATGCCCGTCAGCTGGGAGCCACTGACCCGGAAGTGGATCAGACAGTTCAAGAAGCACTTTACCTAAGCTTGACTAATTCCAACTTCAATTTAGGCGAGCATGTGAATATGGCCATGAAGGTGGGCCAGGCAACAGTAAAGGTAATGGATCTTTTAGACAAAGCCCATACCCAGAAACTAGGGGTGCCATCCCCGGTGGTGGTGTCTTCGGATAAAATTGAAGGCAAGTGCATTGTGATAACCGGTCATAACCTGTTTGCCCTGGAGGAGCTATTAAAGCAGACGGAAGGAAAGGGTATCAATATCTATACCCATTCAGAAATGCTGCCCGCCCATGGTTATCCAGCATTAAAAAAATATAGCCACTTGAAAGGCAATGTGGGTAAAGCCTGGTTTGACCAGCGAGAGCTATTTGAAAAATTTCCTGGATCAATTCTGGCAACTACCAATTGTGTGATGCCGGTAAAGGGCAGCTATGCTGATAGAATGTTCTCCTATGATGTGGCCGGCCTTGAGGGCGTGGCCAAGATTGAAAATAATAATTTTACTCCGCTTATTGACATGGCTTTATCCCTACCGGAAGCAAATATCCAGTCAGTCAAGACTATGACCACCGGTTTTCATCATGAAACAGTATTGGGCATCGCTCCCCAGGTGATTGAGGCGGTGAAGGCTGGTAAAATTAAGCGATTCTTTGTTATTGCCGGCTGCGACGCACCTGGCAAAGGCGGTGAATACTTCCGAGAGCTAGCTCTATCAGTACCTGAAGACTGCGTCATCCTTACTACCTCCTGCGGGAAGTTCCGCTTCAATGATCATGACTTCGGCACCATAGACGGCATTCCCCGGTTGATTGACCTGGGCCAGTGCAACAACTCCGGCTCTGCTGTAAAGATTGCGGTAGCCCTGGCTGAAGCCTTTGGCTGCGGAGTCAATGACCTGCCACTGAGTATAGTATTGTCTTGGTTTGAGCAAAAAGCAGTGGCTATCCTCTTGGGACTGTTCAGTCTGGGAGTACAAAATATCTACGTTGGGCCAAAGGCTCCTGAATTCTTTAGTCCGGGAGTGGTAAAGGTATTGCAGGATACCTTTAATCTGAAGCTGACAGGCAATGCCCAGGAAGATCTAAGGGTTATGCTGGGTGAAGCTGTCACCGAAGCAGCAAAGTAAGCTAGAGCTAGGTATGTTACTTGACCACCCTCCATTTTAATATATATTTTTGGGGACTGACGCTTTGAAAAGCCTAGGTCCTTTTTTCTTTTTCCTCCATTTCCACTCTATGCTAAATAATTGGCTGAGCAATTGGGTAAATTAAGCCTGGAAATATTCTTTGGCATCTATCTTTTTTCACGGAGGAATTATTCATGAAAAGGCTGACCATCTGGCTGTTATTACCGGCATTCTTCATCATTTTTTTGCCCATTTCCTATTATGTAACTTCTAAGCCGTCTTTTTGCCGCAGTTGTCACTACATCGAATCTTATGTGAACTCCTGGACAGCCTCAGCCCATCAAGAGGTCAAATGCCTTTTTTGTCACGAGTCCCGGGGCACCTTTGGCAAGGTTCATTCTAAAACCAGAGGACTTAATCATGTGACCCAGCATGTATCCGGCAACTACACCAAGGCTATTAAGGGCTGGGTTGACGAGCGAAACTGTATAGCCTGCCACCTAAATGAGATGCGGGGCTACCCGGGTGCACCTAATTTAAAAGAACTAGCTAACCACCAGACTTACTTGGAGCAGATTTTCACCGACAACACCCTTTGCATTGATTGTCATTCCGAAGCTGGTCACCAGCGAAATCTGAATAGTTTTTAGTGAGTTCTAATGGTATAATGTAACTACATAGTAGTCAGGAGTCAGGAGTCAGAAGTCAGAAGTCGGAATGAGAAAACCGGAAAAACATTTTAAGACTTACTAGAGGGAGGGAAGAATTGTGGCTGTTCAAAAAAATGATTTGAGGAACATGACGGAAACTATCAAACGACGATACGACCGGACTGCTCTTTACTACGACTGGATGGACCGGATGATAAGTGATGAGTTTAGAAGAAAGGCCTTAAACTTAGCCAAGGGAAAGGTGCTGGAGGTGGGGGTAGGGACGGGCAAGAATCTCCCCTATTATCCGAAAGGCTGTCAAGTGACGGGAATCGATTTCAGTTCCGGGATGCTGGCCCGGGCAAAGAAAAAGGTCCACCTGGCCCAAGTGCCGGTGACCCTATTGGAGATGGACGCCCAAGAGATGGACTTTCCTGATGACACCTTTGATACAATTGTAGCAACCTGTGTCTTTTGCTCTGTGCCCGACCCGGTTAAGGGCTTAGAAGAGGTGCGCCGGGTGTGTAAGCCTGACGGACAGATTATTCTACTTGAACATGTGAGAAGCGAACACCCCATCTTGGGGGCTTTGATGGATCTACTTAACCCAGTCACCCTCCACCTAGTTGGGTCAAATATTAACAGGCGTACAGTTGATAATATTCGCAAGGCCGGGATAAAGCCTGCCAGCATTGAAGACAGGTTCGGTAAAATATTGAAGTTAATTGTGGCCGCACCTGAGTCTGAAGAAGTTGGAAAGTTGGAAGGTTGAATGCTGTTTCATCATCTAATTTTCATTCATTAGTCACAATTTTTCACTTTTCCATCATTAACAAATGCCCTTCTGGGGTATATAATAGAGATAGTAGCAGTGGCGTTCAGCAACTGCTCCACCCTCCTCCTCTCTATATAATAGATTAATGTTCTAGGTAGAACAAAAGCACTACATTCATACCATTCGGCACAAATGTAGTGCTTTTGTTTTGACCACTATTTCCAAATATTCCATAATATTTGCATACTTACCAAAACGAGCAACCCTGATAGCAGCTGCTTAAGGATTTCACTGTTCAGGCGTTGACTCAGATAGCTGCCTAATTGGGCTCCTGGTGCTGCCCCCAGTATCAAAGCCAGTGCATTTAGGGGATCCACCAGGCCGGCAGAAAACTTACCCCCCACCCCCGCCAGGGATGCCAGCACCACTATCCCCAGGCTGCTGCCCATGGCTACCTTGGCCGGAAAATATAGGATGCTAATCAATGCTGGGACCAGGAGGAAAGCCCCTCCTTGCCCCACAAGCCCTCCCGTAAACCCAATCATCCCCACCACTAATACAGCTAGACCCCGGTTAAATTCTAGCTCCTTAGCTGGTTCCTCAGCTGGTTCCACCCGGTGGTTTTCCGGTTTTCCTTTCATTTGCATCAGCAAAGCTGCTCCTAAAGCCATCAAGGCAAAAATAACCTTAAGAATTGTATCACCAAATAGACCGGATAATTGGGCTCCACTAAAGGTAGCTAAGATAATTACCGGTCCAGTTAAAAAGATTAGGGGTTGGCTAACTGTGCGATAGCGGCGATGGGCCAGGTATCCCGAGGTGCTGCCTGCCAGAGCCTGAACCATGGTGAGCCCGGTAACGGTTTTCATGCTCAAAACCGAGAGCCCCAACCAGCCAGGCACATAGAGGAGCAAGGGGGCAAAGATAATCCCGCCCCCAATTCCTAAGAGACCCGACAATATCCCCACAAGAAAGCCGGAAACCAAAAGAAATACCAGCATATCTTTCCCTCACTTATATGGCACTTTGTTTATCCTAGGAAATTAGCTTCATGTTATGTTTCTCCCTTATAACTATTTAGTTACCTAATTTACTTTTCCTTGAGTCTATGATATAGTCATATTACCAAAAACACAAATATATATATTACATTAAAGTTATAGCAACCATCCGGATTGGGGCCAGTACAACCCCAGGAAACTACTTACTGCCACCCCTGGCAGCAAAATTCCGCCAGGAATACCCCGGTGTAAAAGTAGATCTTTCCATTGGCAACACCCGGGAAATAGAAAACCAGCTGCTAATAAATTCTATTGATCTGGGGATATTGGGGGAAGAGGAGCGGTATGACAGCAACCTGATCATTGAACCCTATCTTCAGGATCAGTTGGTGGTGGTGTGCGGGCCCGGGCATGAGTTAGCCGGCACCAGTTTAATCACTTCGGAAATATTGGCTCGGCAAAAGTTTGTTCTGAGAGAAAAAGGTTCCAGCACCCGGGATATGGTGGATAAAATAGTACAACAGGCTGGTATTCCCTTAAGTGAAGTATGGGAGCTTCCCTCAACTGAGAGCATCAAGCAGGTATTGATGTCCAATTGGGGCCTAAGTATTCTCTCCTTTACTTCAGTTCGAGGGGAGCTTCAGGCAGGGTACCTGGTCACTGTTCCACTGAAGGAGCAGCTCCCCTTCCACAGGTCAATCAACCTGGCCTTTCACCGTTCAAAAATTTTCACTCCTGCCCTTACTGCTCTTTATCACTTTCTCGGGTCAAAGAAAGAGGCAATTATTGAAGATTTTTCCTCCGTAACTATTCAGCAGGCTATCAATTGTCAGAATTCAGAAGTCAGGATTCAGGATTCAGAATGTATTATTCAGGCAATATTTTAAGAATTATTAAATC
>Ga0208490_100542_pt1 | contig 22049 bp, 17 predicted proteins | sample SubbioAug_CSWold_FD_184818 | JGI IMG/M metagenome (GOLD analysis project Ga0208490, IMG submission 184818) | Serpentinite rock and fluid subsurface biosphere microbial communities from McLaughlin Reserve, California, USA - CR11Aug_CSWold (SPAdes) | ecosystem: Environmental > Terrestrial > Deep...
ACTGGCAGCGGCTCCGTTGCACCCCCTCCCGGAACTGGCAGCGGCTCCGTTGCACGGGCCAGGCGGGCGGCGTTCGCCTCGAGCCACGTGGTGTCGACGGCGCCGGCCCGCACCGCCGGGTCGCGCAGCACGGCGCCGAGGAACGCCGCGTTCGTGCCGACACCCTCGATCCGCAGTTCGTCGAGCGCGGCAGCAGCGGCGTCGAGCAGCGCTCCCGGCTCGTCGGCGTGGACCACGACCTTGGCCAACAGCGAGTCGTAGCGGGGGCTGATCGTGTAGCCGGCGAGGTCGCCGGCGTCCTCGGCGAGGGTGTCGACCCGCACGCCGGACGGGACCTCGAACGCCGTGATCGTGCCGCCGGCCGGCACCGGTGAGCCGTCGAGCCCCACCGACTCGGTCAGGACCCTCGCCTGGAGCGCCACCCCCCGCGCCGGCGGAGCGGCGTAGATGCCCAGCTCGCCCAACGTCCGGCCGGCCGCCAGCGCCAGCTGCAGCCGCACGAGGTCGATCCCCGTGATCTCCTCGGTCACCGTGTGCTCCACCTGCAGCCGGGCGTTGCACTCGATGAAGGCGACACGCTCCCCGGCGACGAGGAGCTCGACCGTTCCCACGGAGTCGTAGCCGACGTGCTCGCCGAGCCGGACCGCCGCGTCCTGCAGCCGGATCCGGACCGACCCCGGCACGGTCCAGGCCGGCGCGGTCTCGACCACCTTCTGGCGGCGGCGCTGCAGCGTGCAGTCCCGCTCGTGCAGGTGCTCGACCCGGTGGCCGTCGCCGATGATCTGCACCTCGACGTGCCGGGCGCCCGTCAGCAGCTCCTCCACGTACACGCTGCCGTCGCCGAACGCGGCCTCGGCCTCCCGGGCGCACGCGGCGACCGCCTCGGCCAGCGCCTCCCGCTCGGTCACCACCCGCATCCCCCGGCCGCCCCCGCCGGCGACGGCCTTCACCATCAGGGCGCCGTGCTCGTCGAGGAACGCCTCCGCGTCGGCGACGGTGGTGGGCCCGTCCGTCGCGGCCAGGACCGGGACGCCGGCCGCGACCGCCGCCGCGCGCCCCCGCAGCTTGTCGCCGAACGTGTCGAGCTGGTGGACGCCCGGACCGACGAACGTGAGCCCGGAATCGCGGCACGCCCGCGCGAGCGACGCCTTCTCGCTGAGGAACCCGTAGCCCGGGTGGACGGCGTCGCACCCGGTGGCGACCGCGGCGGCCACGACCGCCTCGACGGACAGGTAGGCCGCCGGCCCGCTCCCGGGCAGCGCGTGCGCGGACCCCGCCGAGGCGAGGAACGGCGCGCCGGCGTCGTCCTCGGCGTGGGCGATCACCGACTCGATCCCCTCCGCGCGCGCCGCCCGGGCGATGCGGACGGCGATCTCCCCCCGGTTGGCGATCAGCAGGCGGCGGATGGCGGGCACCGGGCCATCCTGCCCGACCCGCCAGGTCGCGAATCTCGTCGCTGGGTGACAGCAGGTGTCACGGAGGAACGAAATTCCTGGGAGGGCCTCAGGCGGCGGCGCGGGTGCGGCGGAGCAGCGGGTCGGCGGCGGCGAGCGCGCGATCGGCGATGCGCAGCACCCGGCCGGCGGCACCCGGCGTCTCGTTGTCGACGAGGTTGCCCATGACCGCGAGCGTGATGTCCGCGACCTTCTGCGTGCCCACCGCGACCCGCAGGCCGTTGCGCAGGATCCAGGGGTGTCCGATGAGGAACGAGAAGCGCCGGCCGGTGCGCAAGAACGCGTCGAACCGCTCGCCGATCTCGACGTCGTAGCGGGCCGGCGCCGTGGCCGGGTCCTCGAGGAACAGGTCAGCCGCCAGCATCCCGGACTCCAGCGCGTAGTCGATGCCCTCGCCGTTCATCGGGTTCACCAGCCCGGCGGCGTCGCCGATCGCGACCCAGCCGGGACCGTGCCGCTTCACCGAGCTCATCGGGAGTCGCCAGGCGCGGGGCCGCTCCCGGTAGTCGCCCACGCCCCACTCGTCGCGCACGAGCGCCCGGTAGTCGTCGAGCAGCGTGTTCAGGTTCAGGTCGGTGAAGCGCTTCATGGTGCTCAGGGCACCGACGCCGATGTTCACGGTGCCGTCGCCGCAGGGGAACATCCAGCCGTAGCCGGGCACCGAGATCCCGTTGCGGTCGCGCAGGGTGAGGCACGCCTCGAGGTGGCGGTCGCCGTGGCGGGGCGACTCGACGTACGCGCGGATGGCGAGGCCGAAGGGTTCGTCGGGGTCGCGCTCGGCACCGAGCATCCGGGCCGCCCGACCCTGGGCGCCGGCGGCGACCACGGAGAGGTCGGCGTGCACGGTGCGGCCGCCGGCCGTGACGCCCCGCACGACCCCGCCGTCGACGATGGGGAGCGCCTCGGTCTCGTAGACGAGCTCGGCGCCCGCCTTCTCGGCCGCGTCCACGAGGTGGGCGTCGAGGCGCTGGCGCGGCCAGACCGCCCCGTGCGACGGGAAGCGACCGTGCTGCGGCCACGGGAGCTGGCGGCGCTGGCGGCCGGCGACCATGCGCAGGCCGTCGATGCGGTGGGCGCCCGCCAGGTCGATGTCGAGCTCGTGCAGGGCGCCCACCGCCCGGGGCGTCAGGCCGTCGCCGCACACCTTGTCGCGCCCGTGCGGGCCCTTCTCGAACACGACGACCTTCGCGCCGGCCCGGGCGGCCCGGATGGCGGTCGCCGCCCCGGCGGGGCCCCCGCCGATGACGGCGATGTCGACGTGCTCCATCGGGCCATTCTCACGGGTTGCCCCGCCGTTCCCCCAGTCAGGTGCGCGACGGCACCCGCTTCTCGACCATCGCCACCCGCTCCTCGGTGCCGTACGGGGCCAGCTCGCCCACCACCTCGAAGCCGCGACGCTCGTGGAAGCGCAGCGACCGGGGGTTCGGTGGCACCACGTTCACCTCGGCGCACACCACCGGCCGACCGGTCTGCGCCGCCCACCGCTCGAAGCGGTCGTACAGCTCGTCGGCGATGCCCAGGCCGCGGCCCTCGGGCTGCAGGGCGATGCGATCGACGTAGGCGAAGCGCGGGTGGCGGTCGGCGAACCAGCGGTAGGTCGGGCTGGCGTACGGCAGCCCCTCGGCCAGCCCGACGAAGAGCCCGACCAGCGTGCCGTCGAGCTCGACCACGTCGAACGTGCTGGCCGCCCGCCCGAAGAGGGCCAAGCGGTCGTCGTCGAGCGGGCCGACCTCGGGCTCGTTGGCCGCGTTCATCGTTCGCAGCGCCACGTCGTCGTCCTCGGTGCGCTCGCGGACGCGCCAGTCGGCCATCGCCGGAGCCTGCCACGAGGCCCGGCGACGGCCGGAGGCGGGACCGCCGCCCGGCTCGGGATCCCCTACCCACCCCCGCCGTGTCCGATTCGTCCGGATGCCGTGGGCCACCTGCGTCGATCCCGGCCCCACCGGCGGCGGGCCGGCGGTACGGTCGCTCCATGACCGACGTCGGGTTCCGGGGGGTGACGGTCGCCGAGGTCGCGGCCGAGGTGCGGTCGGGGCAGCGCCCGGCCCGCGCGCAGGTCGAGCGCTCGCTCGCCGCCATCGACGCCGTCGACGGCACCGTGCACGCCTTCGTGGTGGTGGACGCCGAACGGGCGCTGGCCGCCGCCGACGACGTCGACCGCCGCATCGCGGCCGGCGAGGATGTCGGGCCCCTCGCCGGCGTGCCGCTGGCGATCAAGGACATCGAGGACGTCGAGGGGCTCGTCACCACCCATGGCTCGGCGCTGCACGTCGACGATGCACCCGCCGCCCACGACAGCCAGCACGTCGCCCGCCTGCGCTCGGCCGGCTGCATCGTCGTCGGCAAGACCAACACCCCCGAGTTCGGATGGACCGCCGACACGTCGAACCTCGTGTTCCCGACCACCGTGAACCCGTGGGACACGGCCCGCAGCGCCGGCGGCTCGTCGGGTGGCTCGGCCGCGGCGATCGCCGCCGGGATGGTCCCGCTCGCCACCGGCTCGGACGGCGGCGGCTCCATCCGCATCCCCAGCGCCCTCCACGGGCTCAGCGGGATCAAGCCGTCGCTCGGCCGCATCCCGGGCGGCGGGCCGGTCGCGCCCCGATGGATGCACCTGTCGACCAAGGGCCCCATGGCCCGGCGCATCGGCGACGTCGCCCGGGCGCTCGACGCCGTGGTGGGCTTCGACCCCACCGACCTGCACTCCCTCCCGCCCCACCACGGGGCGTCGTGGAGCGACTCCCTGGCCGACCTGCTGCCGCCCCGCCGCGTCCTGTGGTCACCGGACCTCGGCTACGCCCGGGTGGACCCCGAGGTGGCCACCGTGTGCCGGCAGGCGGTCGACCGCCTCGCCGACGCCGGCACCGAGGTGGTCGAGGTGCCCCGCGTCTTCGATGGCGACCCGGCGTACGACTGGGCGGTCGTGGCCTTCAGCGCCATCCTTCGCCGCGTCGAGCACCACCGGGGCACCGCGGCGTGGGAGCGCATCACCCCCGGGCTGCGCGAGCTGTTCGGCCTGGTCGAGGGCCGGTCGGGCACCGAGGTGCTGCGCTCGATCGACGCCGGGCACGTGCTGAACCACCGGCTCGTCGAGCTGCTCCACGGCGGGGCGGTGCTGCTCAGCCCCACGGTCGCCGGCCAGACCGGTCAGGCCGGCGCCTCGGGCACGATCGGCGGCGAGCCCACCATGGAGTGGGTGGCGTTCACGTACCCGTTCAACATGACGGGCAGCCCCGCGGGCACGGTCTGTGCCGGCCACACGCCCGACGGGATGCCCGTGGGCCTGCAGGTGGTCGGTCCCCGCTTCGGCGACACCGTCGTGCTGCGGGTCGTCGCGTTCCTGGAGGAGCTGCTCGATGTGGACACCGTCGCCCCGTTGAGCTGGGCGATCTGACCAGGCGGGTCGCGATCCATCGGGCGAAGTGGTTGTGGTCTGGTGTGGAGTCCGTCACGATGGGGGCGTGCGCGAACTGACCGTCGAGCTCCCTGGCGACCATCCCGGAGTCCACGACCACGAGTACCTGGCCCGACGCGCCCACATCGCCGAGGTCGGCACCCGCCACCGGCCCGGCGACCCGATCCCCGACGTGCACTACAGCGCCGAGGAGGACGAGGTGTGGGCCACGGTCTCGGCCGAGCTCGCCGACCTGCACCAGCGCTTCGCCTGCGACGAGGTGCAGCGGGGCATCGAGCGGCTCGGCCTGCCCGCCGACCGCGTCCCGCAGCTTCGGGAGGTCGACGCCCGCCTCGCCGAGCTGTCCGGCTTCCACATCCGCCCGGTGCCCGGGCTCGTGCCCACCCGGGACTTCTACGGCTCGCTCGCCGACCGGACGTTCCTGTCGACGCAGTACGTCCGCCACCACTCGGTGCCCTTCTACACGCCCGAGCCCGACATCGTGCACGAGATCATCGGGCACGGGACCATGCTCGCCTCGCCCCGCCTCGCCGATCTCTACGAGGCGGCGGGTCGGGCGTCGCGCCGGGCCACCACGGAGGCGGCCCTCGACTTCTTCAGCCGGGTCTTCTGGTTCACGCTCGAGTTCGGCGTGGTCCACGAGGGCGGCGAGCTGCGCACCTACGGCGCGGGGCTGCTCTCCTCCTACGGCGAGATCCAGGTGTTCCGCGAGGCCGAGATCCGCCCGTGGGACCTGCCGACCATGGGCACCACCGACTACGACATCACGCGCTACCAGCCGGTGCTCTTCGCCGCCGACGGCTTCGACCACGTGCTCGCCGAGCTGACCGCCTTCTTCGACGCCTACGACGACGACACGTTCCGGAGGATCACCGCATGACCGCCATCGACCCCCGCCCCGCCACCGGCGCCGGCCAGGTCCCCGCCGCCCACCTCCGCGGGTGGGACTGCATCGAGTGGTGGGTCGGCAACGCCCGGGCCACCGCCGGGTTCCTCATGTCCGCGTTCGGCTTCACCTGCACCGGCTACGCCGGACCCGAGTCCGGCGTGCCCGACAAGGTCAGCTACGTGCTGGAGCAGGGCGACATCCGCTTCGTCGTCACCGGCGCCCTCGACGCCGGCTCCCCCATCGCCGACCACGTGCGCCGCCACGGCGACGGCGTCCACGACCTGGCCTGGGTGGTCGACGACGTCGAGGCCACCTTCGCCGCCGCCGTCGCACGAGGCGCCACCCCGGTGCGCGAGCCGTGGTCCGAGGAGGACGAGCTCGGCACCCTGCGACTGGCCCAGATCGCCACCTACGGCGAGACCGTGCACACCTTCGTCGACCGCGGCCGCTACGGCGAGGGCTCGGGCATGCGCCGACTGGAACCCGGCTTCCACGACGAGCGCCTGCCCCCCGTGCCCGTCGGGCCTGCGGTCGGCCTGCTCGCCGTCGACCACGTCGTCGGCAACGTCGAGCAGGGTCGCCTCGGCGAGTGGGTCGACTTCTACGCCCGGGTGCTCGGGTTCCAGCAGCTCGTGCACTTCGACGACGACCAGATCGCCACCGAGTACTCGGCGCTCATGTCCACGGTCGTGTGGGACGGCTCGAAGATCGTCATGCCGATCAACGAGCCCGCCGACGGGCTCAGGAAGAGCCAGATCCAGGAGTACCTCGACTGCTACGACGGGCCCGGCGTGCAGCACGTCGCCATGCGCACCGACGACATCGTCGCCACCGTCGACGCCCTGCGCCAGCGCGGTGTGCGGTTCATGGAGGTGCCCGACACCTACTACGTCGAGGCCAAGGAGCGCCTCGCCGGCCACGACCTGCCCTGGGACGAGCTGCGGCGGCTGTCGATCCTCGCCGACCGCGACCACGACGGCTACCTGCTCCAGATCTTCACCGAGACCGTCACCGACCGTCCCACGGTGTTCTTCGAGATCATCGAGCGCCACGGGGCGACCGGCTTCGGAGAGGGCAACTTCAAGGCGCTGTTCGAGGCCATCGAGCGCGACCAGGCCCGCCGCGGCCACCTCTGAGCCCCGGTGCTGCGCCACGCCTACGGCATCGTGCGGGCCGCGCCCGGAGCTCCTGCGCACCTGGCGGTCCGGATCGAGGACGAGGTCGTCGACCTGCGCGGCGCCGGTGGCGTTCCGGACCACGTCGCCCACGCCAGCAGCCTCGACCCCCTGCTCGCCCTCGGCCGGGCGGCGTGGGACGACGTCCACGGCGCGGTCGACGAGCACCTGCGGCGGGGCGCCGAGCGCACATCGCTCGCGTCGGTGGACGCGCTGCTCCCGATCCGTCCGGGCGACTACGTCGACTTCTACGCCTCCGAGCACCACGCCGCGAACCTCGGCCGGATCCTGCGCCCGGGCGAGGACCCGCTGCCTGCCGCCTGGCGTCACCTGCCGATCGGCTACCACGGGCGCGCCGGGTCGATCGTCGTGTCGGGCACCCCGGTCCCCCGCCCGGTGGGCCTCGTCGGTCCGGGGGATCGGCGCCCCTCGGCGCGGCTCGACCTCGAGATGGAGCTCGGCTTCGTCGTGGGGACCGGCGCGGCGATGGGCGAGGTGGTGACGCCGGACCGCGCCGACGAGCACGTGTTCGGCGTCGTCCTGGTGAACGACTGGTCGGCGCGCGACCTGCAGGCCTTCGAGTACCGACCGCTCGGCCCCTTCGCCGGCAAGAGCTTCGCCACCTCGATCGCCGCCTGGGTCTCGCCGCTCGCCGCCCTGCCCCGCGTCGCCGGCCCGCCGCAGGACCCCCCACCCGATCCGCTCCTGCGCACCGACGGCGACGGGGCCCTCGACCTCGAGCTGGCGTGGTCGTTGAACGGCACCGTCGTCGGCCGGGCGAACGCGCGCCACCTGTGGTGGTCATTCGCCCAGATGCTCTGCCACCTGACGGCGAACGGTGCCGGCGTGCGCCGGGGCGACCTGTTCGCGTCCGGCACCGTGTCCGGCCCGGCGGCTGGGCAGGAGGGCTCGCTGATCGAGGCCGCCCACGCCGGCGAGCGTCCGGTGACGCTCGCCGACGGCAGCACCCGCGCCTGGCTGGAGGACGGCGACACGGTGACGCTGTCGGGCTGCTGGCGAGCACCCGACGGCGATGGTTCGCTCCCCGAGGTCACCGGCACCATCGTCCCCGCCCCGGAGGTCCCCTGATGCCCCACTACCGCTGCGTCGGCACGGTGCCCCGCAAGCGCCACACGAAGCTCGCCGGCCCCGACGGCGGCCTGCTCTTCGAGGAGCTGCTCGGCACCGAGGGCTTCTCACGCGAGTCGGCGCTGCTCTACCACCGGTGCTCGCCGTCGGCGATCCTGGGCGTGGAGGTGGTCGACCTCCCCGCCACCGAGCCGGGGGGCGGCTCGGGCCCGCGGCACTTCGGCACCACCGGGCTGGCCGAGGGGGACGACCTCGTCACCGGGCGGCACCGCCTGCTCGCCAACGCCGACGTGACGATCGCCTTCGCCCGGGCGTCCGCGCCGTCGCCGCTGTACCGCTCGGTGGCCGGCGACGAGCTCGTCTACGTGCATGACGGCGATGCCGCGCTCCACTCCGTGTTCGGCGTCCTCGACGTCCGGTCCGGCGACTACGTGGTCGTGCCCGCCGGCACCACCCACCGGTGGGTGCCCGGCTCCGGGGGCGCATCGATGCTGGTCGTCGAGTCGAGCGGCCACGTCCGCGTCCCCGACCGGTACCTCTCACCCCACGGCCAGCTGCTCGAGGGCGCCCCCTTCAGCGAGCGCGACCTGCGCGCCCCGGACGAGCCGTTCGCCGAGGAGGGCACCGACGTCCCCGTGCTCGTGCGCACCCGCGACGGCTGGGTGCGCTACCGCCACGCCACCCATCCCTTCGACGTTCTCGGCTGGGACGGCTGCCTGTACCCGCACGCGCTGAGCATCCACGACTTCGAGCCGATCGTGGGCCGCATCCACCAGCCCCCGCCGGTCCACCAGACGTGGGCGCTGCCCGGTGGCGTCGTCTGCTCGTTCGTGCCCCGCCCCTACGACTTCGACCCCGACGCGGTGCGGGTGCCGTACCACCACCACAACGTCGACAGCGACGAGGTCCTGTTCTACGCCGAGGGGGCGTTCATGAGCCGGGCGGGCTCGGGCATCGACCGCGGCTCGATCTCCCTCCACCCCGCCGGCTTCGTCCACGGTCCCCAGCCCGGCTCGTCGGAGCGGGCCGACGCCGCCGACGGCACCAGCGAGGTGGCGGTGATGATCGACACGTTCCGTCCCCTCCGGGTCCTCGCGCCGGCGACCGCCGTGGAGGAGACCGGCTACTGGGCGTCCTGGGGCGGCCGACCCGGGAGCTGACCGGTCAGGCCGCCGGCTCGCCCGTGCGACGGCGGCGGAGCACCTTGCGCAGCTCCTCCGTGACCAGCACGGTCGACGCGACCCCGATGCACACGAGCCACTGGACGGCCGAGATCGAGGTGGTGTCGAACAGGTCCTGCATCGGGCCCAGGTGCGTCGTCCCGACCTGCAGGGCGACGACGGCGGCCAGGGCGATCCAGAGCCGGCCGTTGCGGAGCGTCGCCCGGCGGAACACGGTCTGCTGGTCGCTGCGCACGTTCAAGATGTTGAAGAACTGGTACAGCACGAACGTGTTGAACGCCATCGTCCCCGCCACCGTCGCCTCTCCGGGCACGGCCTCGGGACCGGGCGCCCACACCAGGACGGCGAGCGTGCCGGCGGCCATGACGACCGCGGCTTGGACGATGGCGATCCAGCGGGGGCGGGTGAGGATCGGCTCGTCGGGGGGCCGGGGGGCGCGGTCCATGACCCGCTCGTCGACCGGATCGAGTCCCAGCGCCATCGCCGGCGGCCCGTCCATGATGATGTTCACCCAGAGGATGGCGATGGCCGTGAACGGCTTGCCGCTGGCGATGCCGAAGATCGATGCGGCCAGGAAGATCGTCGCGAAGCCCAATGTCGTGCTCAGCTGGAAGCGCACGAACTTCACGATGTTGTCGTAGATCGTGCGGCCCCGGCGGACGGCCTGGACGATGGTGGCGAAGTTGTCGTCGGCGAGGACCATGGTCGCCGCCTCCTTCGTCACCTCGGTGCCGGTGATGCCCATGGCGATGCCCATGTCGGCGCGGCGCAGCGCGGGTGCGTCGTTCACGCCGTCGCCGGTCATGGCCACGACGTGGCCCCGCCGCTGCAGCGCCGCCACCAGGCGCAGCTTGTGCTCCGGCGACACCCGGGCGAACACGGCGATGCCCTCGATCCGCTCGTCGAGCTCCTCGTCGCTCATGGCGTCGAGGTCCCGCCCGGTCACGGCCACGGCCTCCTCGCCCGGCTCACCCAGGTTGAGGGCCTCACCCACCGCCTTCGCCGTGGTGGCGTGGTCGCCGGTGATCATCTTCACGGCGATGCCGGCGCCCTCCGCCTCGTCGATGGCGGCTCGGGCCTCCTCCCGCGGCGGGTCGACGATGCCGATGAGGGCCAGCAGGGTCAGGTCGCGGACGGCGTCGAGGTCGTCATCGTCCTCCCACTCGGCCTCGGTGAGGTCCCGGCGGGCCACCGCGAGCACGCGCATGCCCGCTGCGGCGAGGCGCAGGTTGTGCTCCTCGAGCTCGGCGCGCAGCTCCTCGACCGGCACGGCCCGGCCCTCGGGCCCGAGCACGTGGGCGGAGCGGTCGAGGATCGCGTCGGGCGCTCCCTTCGCGTACATGCGCAAGCCGTCGCCCTCGGTGCGGTGCAGGGTCGCCATGAGCTTGTGCGCCGAGTCGAACGGGACCTCCCCCACCCGCGGGCGTTCGGCCCGCCACGTCTCGGGGTCGACCCCGCCCTTGGCCGCGAGCACGACGAGGGCGCCCTCGGTGGGGTCGCCGACGAGCCGCCACGCGCCCTCGTCCGGGTCGTGGCGCACGGTGGCGTCGCTGCACAGCGCCATGGGCTCGAGCACCTCGACGAGGTCGAGCGGGAGGTCGTCGGCGCCGGCGATCTCGCCCTCCGGGGCGTACCCGTCGCCGCTCACCGCGAGGCGCCGTCCGGCCACCACGAGCTCCTCGGCGGTCATCTGGTTGAGGGTGAGCGTGCCGGTCTTGTCGCTGCAGATCACCGTCGTGGACCCGAGCGTCTCCACGCTCGCCAGCCGCTTCACGATGGCGTGCTGCTTGGCCATCTTCGACACGCCGATGGCCAGGGTCACGGCGGTCACGGCCGGGAGCCCCTCCGGGATCGAGGCGACGGCGAGGGCGACGGCCGTGAGGAGCAGGTCCGACACGTCCTCGCCCCGGATCAGGCCGATCACGAAGACGAGGGTGACGATGACGCCGGCGAGCTTGGCCAGGCTGTGCGCCAGGTCGTCGAGCTGGCGCTGCAGGGGCGTCTTCTCGTTGGGCGCCTCGCGCAGCAGGCCGGCGATCCGTCCGATCTCGGTGGTCATGCCGGTGCCGGTCACCACCAGCTCGCCCCGGCCCCGGGTCACGGTCGTCTGCATGTGGACCATCGAGGTGCGGTCGGCCACGGGCGCGTCCGGGTCGTCGACGGGTGCCGGGTCCTTGCCCACGGGGACGCTCTCCCCGGTGAGGGCGGCCTCCTCGACCTCCAGCTGCACGGCCTCGATCACCCGCCCGTCGGCGGGGATCCGGTCGCCCGCCTCCACGGCGACGACGTCACCGGGCACGAGCTCGCCGGCCGGGACCGTGCGCAGCGCGCCGTCCCGGCGCACCCGCACCTCGAGGACCAGCATCCGGCGCAGGGCGTCGAGCGACGCCTCGGCCCGGTTCTCCTGGACGAACCCGATGACGGCGTTCAGCAGCACGACGAACAGGACCACCAGCGGGGTCTTCAGCTCGCCCGACACGACGAAGCTGACGACCGCCGCCGCCAGGAGGATGAGGATCAGCAGGTCGCGGAACTGGGCGGCGAAGCGCTTCCACGCCGGGTCGCGCGGGGCCTCGTCGAGCTCGTTGGGCCCATGCTCCGACCGGCGGCGATCCGCCTCGTCGGTGGCGAGGCCGACGGCGGGGTTGACGTCGAGGGCCGAGACGACGTCCTCGACCGGACGCCGGTGCGGCTGGTCAGCTGCGTCGCGGGCGAGTGCGGCGGTGAGATGCATGGGGTTCCTCGGATGGACGGCGTGCCGTTGTTCCGAAGGTCTCTCCCCGCCCCGGGGGGCGTGCGGTCCCGGGCCGAGGCCGTCGTGACGAGAGCGCAGACGTGCGGTTGCACCGGGATACTCCCCTTCGCGGATCCGCACCGTACCCCGGCGGGGTCGGCCGGTCGATCCAGGGCGAGCTCACAGGGCGCGCCGGCGGAAGCCGGTCACGGCGGCGTCCACCACGCGGTCGTGGGCCCACCGCGACGCGCCCGGCGCGACGCGGTGCAGCAGCGCGGTCGCTCCGCCGGCGGCGTCGAGTGTGGCGTCGAGAAGGATCCGCGAGCCACCGGCGGGGTCGGCTTCGACCGTCACGGACGCCACACCCGTCACGTCTCCCGACACGGCGGCGTCGACCCTACCGTCGGCCACGGCCACCAGGAGGACGTCGACCTGCAAGGTCCACGGCAGCGGGGGGCGGATGGTGCATCGCCAGCGCTCGCCCACCGCCAGCGCCCGGGCGTCGAACCGCCGGAGCCACCGCCACCACGAGGGGTAGTCCCCGACCCGGTGCAGCACGGCCCAGACCTCCTCTGGTGGCGCCTCGACGCGGACGGTCCGCTCCGTGCGGATGGGCACGCCGGGACCGTCGCCGGTGGCGGTCAGGCGCCCGAGCGTGCGGCGGCACACGTTCGAACACGTTCGAGAACTAGAAACGGCGGGGTCTCCTCCGGAGCGGTCGTCCCGGCTCGACGTTGACCTGCGGGCCGACGGTCGCCATCAAGGTCGTCGTCGCGTGACAGGCGTCTGCCTGATGCGGTGATGCCACGTTACCGCAGGTCGCGTGGGTGCAGTCGTCTGGCGTGTGCGGTGGTGACTGGCCATCGTCGGCGCAGTAGGTGGCCAATCCGATGGCCGAACCGGTGGTGGGTGACCCAGCACCTCGCGCCCGGCATGTGGCCGTCGAGCCGCCGCCACACCGCCGCTCCCCGCCAGCCCTGCTCCACCTGGGTCACCCGAATCCGATTCGACTATCGTGAGTCATCGTTCGTATGTCAGCCTCTGGAGGGGTCATGGACCCGCGCCACCGCAGCCGGATCGTCACCGATGGGGCCGGGCGCGCGCCGGCGCGAGCGATGCTGCGGGCCGTCGGCTTCGACGACGAGGACTTCACCCGCCCCCAGGTCGGGGTGGTCGCCGCTGGCAACGACCTCACGCCGTGCAACCTGGGCCTCGACGAGCTCGCCGCCGCGGCCGGGCGGGGTGTCAGGGAGGCCGGCGCGGTCCCGATGCGCTTCTCGACCATCGCCATCTCCGACGCGATCGCCATGGGGCACCGGGGCATGCGGGCCTCGCTGCCCAGCCGCGACCTCATCGCCGACTCGGTCGAGTGCGTCATGGAGGCCGAGCAGCTCGACGCCATGGTCACCATCGCCGGCTGCGACAAGAGCCTCCCGGGCATGCTCATGGCCGCTGCCCGCCTCGACGTGCCGGCGGTGTTCGTGCACAGCGGCACGTCCCTGGCCGGGCGCTGGCGGGGTGAGGCGGTGACGATCCAGGACGTGTTCGAAGCCGTCGGCGCCCACGCCGCCGGCTCGATGAGCACGAACGAGCTCGACGAGCTGGAGCAGGTGGCGTGCCCCGGTCCCGGCTCGTGCGCCGGCATGTACACCGCCAACACGATCGCGGCTGAAGCCGAGGCGCTCGGCATGGCCCTGCCCGGCTCGGCGTCCCCGCCCGCCGTCGACCCCGCCCGTGCCGCGGTGGCCGAGGCCAGCGGTGCGGCCGCGGTCTCGCTCCTGGCCGCCGGGATCCGGCCCCGCGACATCCTGACCCGCGAGGCGTTCGAGAACGCCATCACCGTCGTGATGGCCCTGGGCGGCTCCACGAACGCCGCGCTGCACCTTCCCGCCATCGCCCACGAGGCCGGGATCCGGCTCACCCTCGACGACTTCGACCGGATCAGCCGGCGAGTCCCTCACCTCGCCGACCTGCGCCCCGGTGGGCGCCACGTGATGGCCGACCTGCACGCGGTCGGCGGCGTCCCCGTGGTGCTGGCCTCACTGCTCGACGCCGGGCTCCTCCACGGCGACTGCCTGACCGTCACCGGCGCCACCCTCGCCGACAACCTCGCCGCGCTCGCACCCCCAGCACCCGATGGCACGGTCCTGCGCTCGCTCGCCGACCCGCTCCGGACCGACGGGGGCCTGGCCATCCTGCACGGGTCGCTCGCGCCCTCCGGTGCCGTGGTCAAGATCGCGGGCCTCGGCGTCGACCGCTTCGAGGGCACGGCCCGCGTCTTCGACGAGGAGGACGCCGCCATGGCCTACGTCGCCGGGGGGCGGCTGGCCGCCGGCGACGTGATCGTCATCCGCCACGAGGGACCCAAGGGCGGGCCGGGGATGCCCGAGATGCTCGCCGTCACCGCCGCCGTCCGCGGCACCGGCCTGGGCGGGCAGGTGGCGCTGGTGACCGACGGGCGCTTCTCGGGGGCGACCACGGGCCTGTGCGTCGGCCACGTCGCGCCCGAAGCCGCCGCCGGTGGGCCACTGGCGCTGGTCGCCGACGGCGACCCGATCCTGATCGACATCCCCGCCCGCCGGCTCGACCTCGGCGTCGACGCAGCGGACCTCGAGGACCGCCGCCGCCACTGGCACCCGCGACCACCCCTGGCCGGCAACGGCTTCCTGGCCAAGTACAGCCGACTCGTCGGGTGCGCCTCCCGCGGTGCGCTCGTCGGCGTCGATCCGCCGTGACCCGACCGCCGCAGCGGGCGCGCCGCGAGAGGCGCGGGCCCGGCCGGCAGGTCGCGTCGTATGCCGGTCGCGGCGCGGTGCTCGCCACCAAGCACCACAAGCTGCCCTTGGTCGCCCCGCCGCTGGCCGCGGTCGGCTTGGACGTGACGGGTGTGACGGTCGACACCGACCGGCTGGGCACCTTCACCGGGGAGGTCCCGCGCCAGGGGCCACAGCTGGAGACCGCCATCGCCAAGGCCCGCCTCGGCATGGCCGCCACCGGCAGCGCCCTCGGGCTCGCGTCGGAAGGCAGCATCGGTCCCCATCCCGCGAGCCCGTTCCTGACCGCGGACATCGAGATCGTGGTCCTGGTCGATGCCGACCGCGACCTCGTGGTGTGGGCCACCGCCACCGGCATCGACATCCTGGCCGCAGCCCAGCCGTGCGAGCCGGGCCAGGACACGACGTCCCTGGCGGGCCGCTTCGGCCTTCCCGGCCACGCCGTCATCGTCCGCCCGAACCAGGGCCCGCCGGCCCCGCTGTTCAAGGGGGTGCGTGAGCTGGCCGAGATCGAGGCGGCGGTGGCGAGCTGCGCCGCGGTGTCCCCTGACGGCCAGGCGCGGGTCGAGACCGACCTGCGCGCCCACATGTGCCCGTCCCGGCGACCGACCATCCGCCTCGCCGCCGAGCGGCTCGCCGCCCGCCTCGCCGCCCACTGCCCGGCCTGCACCAGCCCCGGCTGGGGCCCCGTCGACATCCTCGCCGGCCTCCCGTGCGAGTGGTGCGGCACGCCGACCGGCGAGCTGCGCGCCGAGATCGACGGCTGCCCCGCCTGCGAGCACCGGGCCGAGCGCGCCGTCGTCGCCGCCGGTGCCACCGCCGACCCCGGGCGGTGTCCGCACTGCAATCCCTGAGCCGTGCCGCGCGGGTTCTCAGGCGGCCGGGAGAAGGCTGGCACGGTCCCGACCCTGGGGTGCCCTGCACCGTCCGTCTCGAAGGGCGGCACCCGCCGGCGCAGGATGGCGCAGCTCCGGACCGGCACTGAGGATCGCATGAGGGCGGTCAGATATGGCCGATGACCGAACCGTGAACTACATTTCCTGTGTTCTCGCCGCGTCGCTCAGGAGGCTTCATGCCCCGGCTCACCGTCCTCGTTGGCATGCTCCTCGTCGCTCTCGGCGCCGGCGCGTACGTCGGCTCCGGGTTCGAGAGCCCTACCGCCGTGGTTCCCGCCGTTCTCGGCATCCCGGTCGCCGTGCTCGGCCGGCTGGCTGCCGAGGAGCGCCGCCGAGCAACGGCGATGCACGCCGCCGCCATCCTCACCCTGGTCGGATTCCTGGGCGGGCTCCAGGGTGTCGTCCAGCTCCCCGAGCTGCTCACGGGCGGCGACGTCGAACGACCGCTGGCGGTCGCCGTCCAGTCGATCATGACGGTCATCTGCGCTGTGCACCTCGTGCTCGCCGTCCAGTCGTTCCGGGCTGCGCGGCAGGCCCCTGCCGAGTGACCCGGGGGATGGGCGAGCACCGGAAGGTCGCTTCGGCGTGCCGGCGAGCCCGCGAGGGAGCGACACCGGTTGGGTGGCTGCGAAGCAACCCGCGACTTGTAACACACGAACCAGGCAGCACCTATAGTTGCCAGCCGTGACAAGAGGTGCCTCGGCGGTGGTCGACAGCGAGCGGAACGGACACGATCGGCGTGCCCGTCCGGGACACACCCCCGCGCACCTGGCCCGCGCCACCGCCAGCCCACGTGGCGGCGGACGCGGATCGCGTGTCGCTCGCCTCGCGACGGCGACAGGAGCTGTCCTGTTCGTTGGCGCAGCCATCCTGCTGGCCCGGGTGGCGCTGGGCGGACCGGTCGTTGCGGTTGTCGAGGCCGACGGGGGCCGGGCGCTGTTCGGGGTCGTGGTGGATCGCCTCGGCGCCGTGGTGCTCGTGCTGGTCACCGGGATCGCGCTGGTGGTGCAGGCCTTCGCGGTCCGCTACCTGCGCGGTGACCCGCGGGCCGGTCGGTTCGCGGTCGGGACGCTGGCGCTCACGGCGGCGACCGCGGGGGTGGCCACAGCGGCGACCTTGACCGGGCTCGTCGCGGCCTGGGTGCTGGCGAGCGTGTCGGTGTGTGCCCTGCTGTCCCACCGCGATGACCTCGCCGAGGGGCGCGAAGGGGTCCGCCGCGCCATCCGGGCCTTCGTCGTGGGCGATCTGGCCCTCGTCGGCGCCACGGCGCTGGTCGTGGTGACCGTCGGTGACCTGGACCTCCGCAGAGTCCCCGCCGACCCGCTCGTCGGCGAGCGCCTCGATCTGCTGGCCGGGTTTGCCGTGCCGGTCGTCCCGATGGTCGCCGTCCTCGTGGTCGTGGCCGCCCTCGCCCGCTCGGCCCAGCTGCCGCTGCCGCGCTGGCTGCCGGCGACCCTGGGCGCGCCGACCCCGGTGTCGGCGTTGCTGCACGCCGGTGTGGTCAACGCCGGGGGCCTGCTGTTGATCCGGCTCAGCCCGCTGCTCGACCACGCGCCGGCGGCGACGCATCTCGCCTTCGCCGCCGGTGCTGCCACTGCGGTCGCGGGATCGGTGGCCATGGTCGTCCGCCCCGACGCGAAGGGCGCGCTGGCGCACTCGACCGTTGCCCAGATGGGGTTCATGGTGATGCAGTGCTCGCTGGGCGCGTTCGGCGCCGCCGCGTTCCACCTGGTCGGTCACGCCCTGTACAAGGCGACGCTGTTCCTCGGCGTCGGCTCAGCCATCAGCCACCACCGGTGGCACCCCGCCACCCCGTCGGCGACCTCGGCACGCCGCAGGGTCTGGCGCGTCGCCCTGGCCACCGCGCTGCCAGCCGGCGCGGTCGGTGCCGTCGCCGCAGTCGCTGACCCGCCAGCACTGTCGCACCGGGGCGGCTGGCTGCTGGTGGGGTTCGCCGTCCTCACCGGCGCCCACGCCACCTGGGCGTGGCTCGGCCATGGACCGATCCTGCGCCGGTCGGCCACCGCAGCGGTGGTGCTGGTGACAGCGGCGGCGGCCTACCTCGCCGGGGTGTCGGCCTTCGAGGGGTTCCTGGCCGGCGCGCTTGCCGAGCCGGGACCGGCGTTCGTCGGCCCCGGCCTGGCCGCCGCGGTCGCCGTCGCCGTGGGGGTGGCGGTGATCCCGGTCTCTGCTGGCCCATGGCGCGGTCTTCACTCCTGGCTGTGGGTCAGGTCGTTGGCCTACGCCCGCGTGGTACCGGTCGCGTCCGGGGGACGCGGTGCTCGGGGTGCCCGGTGACGCGGTCGGATCCCGCGGTGCGGGCTCGCGTGCGCGTCGACGTCGAGGCCGCGGCCCGGGTGGTGGCTCCGCTGTGGCCCCTCACTTCGTTCATCGCCGTCAACCCGCTCGAAGGGCTCCTCGAGCACGGTTTCGAGGCTGCGACAGCCCAAGCTCGCCGCTGGCTCGGCGCCCGCTGCCATCCCGACCTCGCCTGGCTGGAGGCAGCCCACGGGGCGGGTCGCATCACCGACGCTGATCTGCGGGCCTCGATCCTCGCCCGCCACCCCGACCTCGACGACGACGGGGTGACGGCCCGGCTGGAGGCGTTGCTGCACCTGCCGGCCGACGCGTCGGCCCTGCCCCGGGAGCCGATCCGGGGCGACGGGCCGCTCGACCCTGACCTCACCGCGATGGTCGACGGCGTGGTTGCCAGCTGGTGCGCTGCGTTCACCGGCAGCGGTGCTGCCGGGTGGCCGATGCCCGGCCGCGGCGAGGGGCTCTACCGGGCGTGGCGGCAGTCGGCGCCTCACGATCCGGCGTTGGCGCGATTGGCCGGCCGCCGCCTCCGCCGTGAGCTGCGCCAGCTGCCCGAGGACCCCGAGGACGCCATCGTCGAGACCCTCGCCGCGCGCGGCGTGGCGCCCGCGTCCCATCGCGACGAGATGCGACGCCAGCTGTGCCGGCTGCCCGGCTGGGCCGGCTATGCACGCTGGAGCGAGCAGTGGGCGCTACCCGATGACCGCACCCCCCGGCTTGGCCTGGTCGATCTCGTCGCTGTGCGACTGGTCCACGAACACCTCGCAGCCGGCGCGGTCGCCTTTCCCGCGGCGGCGGCCGCACCTGGCCTGTGCACCCGGCCCCCCGACCCCGCCACCCCGGACGACCGTGCCGCGCTGTGGCTGGACGCCTACGAGCGCCACTACCGCGACGAGCTGCTCACGCAGCTGGCCTCCCCGGCGGCCACCGCGCCGCAACGGCGCCCAGCCGCCCAGCTCGTGTTCTGCATCGATGCACGCTCGGAGGGCCTCCGCCGCCACGTCGAGGCCACCGGCGACTACGAGACATTCGGCTTCGCCGGGTTCTTCGGCGTGGCCATCCGCTTCCGAGCCCTCGTTGACCCCCACCCGCGTGCGCAGTGCCCCGTGCTGGTCGCACCGCAGGTCACCGTCGAGGAGCGGCCCGTGCCCGGCCACGAGCAGGCCGCGCGGCGCCATCTGGGGCGGGCCCGCTCCGCGCTGGCGGCGAAGGCGGCGGTCGACGCGGCCAAGTCCGGTGCCGGCGGGGCCTTCGCCCTGGCCGAAGCGGCCGGCTGGGTGACCGGGCCGGGCGCCGCCGCCCGGACCTTCATGCCCGGGCGCCGGGTCGCGCCGGCGCGCCGGCAGGATCCGCGCACGGCGCCGGCCGTCGGCGCCAGCACCGACGGCGTCGGGTTCACCCTCGAGGAACAGGTCCTCTACGCCGAGACGGCGCTGGTGACGATGGGGCTCACCGAAGGGTTCGCGCCGTTGGTGGTGCTGTGCGGCCACCGCGGGCAGACCACCAACAACCCCCACGCCTCAGCGCTGGACTGCGGGGCCTGCGGCGGCAACCCGGGTGGCCCCAACGCCCGCGTCGCCGCGGCGATCTTCAACCGGGATGAGGTGCGCGCCGGCCTGCACGACCGCGGCATCACCATCCCGGAGCGCACCTGGTTCTTGGCCGCCGAGCACGACACCACCACCGACACGGTCGCGATCCTCGACAAGCACACCGTGCCCTCCGAGCACGCGGACGCGGTCTCCGCCCTGGAAGCCGACCTCGCCACCGCCGGGCGGCGCCTCGCCGCCGAGCGGGTCGAGGCCCTACCGGGGGGTGCGCGCCGCCATGCCGCCCGGCACGCCGCCGCCCGGGCGCGGGACTGGGCGGAGGTGCAGCCCGAGTGGGGCCTGGCCCGCAACGCCGCGTTCATCGTCGGACCCCGCTCCATGACCGCCGGGCTCGATCTGGCATGCCGGACGTTCCTGCACTCCTACGACCACCGGGTCGATCCCGACGGGACCGCGATCGAGACCATCCTCACCGCCCCCATGGTGGTGGCCCAGTGGATCAACGCCCAGTACTACTTCTCCACGGTCGATCCCGACGTGTTCGGCGCCGGCGACAAGACGCTGCACAACCCGGTGGGCGGTATCGGCGTGCTCGTCGGCGGGGGCGGTGACCTGCGCGCCGGCCTGCCCCGGCAGTCGGTGTTCGACGGCGACCAGCCCTACCACGAACCCATGCGGCTGCTCACCGTCGTGCAGGCACCACTGGAGCGCATCAGCGCCGTCATCGACCGCAACGACGTCCTCGGCCACCTCTTCGACGGCGGCTGGGTCACCTTGGCCGCCCGCGACGATCCCACCGCGCCCTGGCAGCTCCGCCAGGCCGGCGGCACCTGGGAGCCGTGGCGCCACGCGGAACGATCGGTCGACCACCTGGAGGTACCGGCATGAACCGAAGCGGTCTGACCGCGATGACCAGGATCGAGGTGGTCGTCGCGGGCGAGGACGTGCCCGTGCTCAGCGAGGTGTTCACCGCCGCGGGCGCGACCGGCTACACGAGCATCGCCAACGTCTCCGGTGTCGGGCACCATGGCTTCCACCAGGGGCGCCTCGCCTTCAACGCCCGGGACGCGCTCACCATGGTCATCACCGTGGTCCCCGACGAGCGGGCCGATGCCGTCCTGGCCGGGGTCCGAGCCCTGCTGGCGGACCGACCCGGAGTGATGTTCGTCTCCGACACCTACGTGAGCAGACCGGAGTACTTCCGGTGACCCCCGCCACAGCTCAGACCGCCACCCCAGCAGGCCCGGGGTCGGCCCGTGTCGGCATGGTCGGCGGGGGCCAGCCCGCCCGCATGACCCACCAGGCCGCGGTCGACCTCGGCGTCTGCCTGGAGGTCCTGGCGCCGTCGGTCACCGACCCGGCGGTGGTGGCGGGCGCGCCGCATCTGCGCGGCGGCCACGACTCGCTCGAGATGCTGTGCACCCTCGCCGAACGGTGCGACGTGTTGACCCTGGACCACGAGCGCGCCCCCATCGGGTACCTGCATGCCCTGCAGGCGGCCGGGCACACGGTGCGGCCCTGCGCCGAGGCGGTCGGGCTGGCCCAGGACAAGCTCCTGGCCCGCCGCACCCTCGAGCACGCCGGGTTCCCGGTGCCGCCCTATGCGCCCGCCGATCTCGGCGACGGCCGCGGCGTCCAGATCCTCGAGAGCCTCGCAGCCGCCCGGGCCCTGCTCAGCAGCGAGGTACCCGGCGGATGGCTGCTCGAGGCCCACGTCGCCGTCAACGTCATCGGATCCCCCACCGCCACCGACCCGCTCCAGCACCTGCCCGCCCCCCTTTCCGTCCCAGGAGCCAACGTGCACCTCTACGCCAAGACCCCCGTCCCGGGGCGCGAGCTCGGCCACGTCACCGCCCTCGGCCACGACCACGACGAAGCCATCGGCACCGCCCGGGCCGCCGCCGTGCTCCTCGCCGGATGACGACCAGCATCGCCCACGAGGTGCGGATCGTCCCGGCGCACCGCACCCCCCGAGACCTGCTCGACGACGGGACCACCGCGGCGGAACGCGGCCTGCGGGTCCTCATCGGCGCCGCCGGGGGCGCCGCCCACCTCCCGGGCATGCTGGCGGCGGTCACCGCGTCGCCGGTCATCGGAGTCCGCCGGGCCCTCGAGGATCAGGGGGCCACCATGGCCGACTCCTCCCGGACCTCCGACACCGACCTCCGGGGCCAGGACGCGCCATGCTGAACGGCAAGCACATCCTGGTCACCGGGGTCGTCACCACCGACAGCATCGCCTTCGCCGTTGCCCGTCAAGCCCTCCAGCTCGGCGCCGACGTGCTGCTCGCCGGCTTCCCCCGCGACCTCGACCGCACCCGCGCCGCCGCCGAGGAACTGCCGGGCGGAATCGATGTCGTCGGCTTCGACGCCACCGACCCCGATGACACCGAGCGGCTCACCGCCACCGTCGCCGAACGATGGGGGCATCTCGACGGGGCCCTCCACGCCATCGCCTTCGCACCAGCCGACGCCCTCGCCGGCCCGCTGCTCGACGCCCGCCGGGAGGGCATCGGCCTGGCCTTCCAGACCAGCACCGTGTCCCTCGCCGCGCTCGCCACCGTCGTCGCCCGGCTG
>Ga0208490_100543_pt1 | contig 22036 bp, 20 predicted proteins | sample SubbioAug_CSWold_FD_184818 | JGI IMG/M metagenome (GOLD analysis project Ga0208490, IMG submission 184818) | Serpentinite rock and fluid subsurface biosphere microbial communities from McLaughlin Reserve, California, USA - CR11Aug_CSWold (SPAdes) | ecosystem: Environmental > Terrestrial > Deep...
TCGGGAGTGTCGGCGTACTTGAGCACGATCTGGTAGCCGCGCTCGCCGTGGACCTCGTCGCTGGTGATGTGGAGGTCGAAGAACTCGCACTCCCACTCGCTGAAGCCGTAGACGTCGGGGTCCACGAGGACGGGGTACTGGGTGCGGTAGATCGACGGCACCTGCGACTCGAGACCGACGATCGTCGCCGCTGTCGACACAGCGAAGTGCTCGTTCTGCGAGATGTAGTAGAGCCACCCCTGCATCCCGCGGGTGGCGGGCATCGAGTTCTTGCGGTCCATGATGTACTCGCGAGTGCCGCCGCAGGCCTCGGCGAAGCGGATCAGCAGATCCGTGTGCCGGTCATCGGAGAGCTCCTCCTCGTAGAGGTTCTGGAGCAGGAAATCCTTTGCGTCGCGCGCCGTGTCCGGCGTCTGCGCGTACATCAGACCCAGGTAGTCACCGAAGGGGCCGACGTAGTGGTAGTGGTTCGTGGCCCAGTGCACGAAGTGCTTCCGCTCCAGCCGCCCCGTGGCCCAGGCTCGGCTGAACGACGCGTCGCGCGCCATGGTCCCTTTCATCGCGTCCTCAAGGGCGGCCCGAAAGGTCTGGGCGTCCATCAGCTCGGTCGTCATCGCTCCTCCTCGACTTGTGGTTGGTATACAGAATACACGATTCGCTGACTCGCGCCAGCCTCTGCCGGCTACGCCTTGCGGTTCCGAAGCTCGTCGATGGCCATCTTCAGCGAGACGACGAGGAGCAGCGCGGCGAAGAGGCGGTTTGAGACCCGCTCGTCGAGACCGAGCGAGAGACGAGACGCGAGGAAGGAGGAGAACACGCCGCTCGCGCCCACGAGAAGGGCGAGCCGTAGGTCGGCGTTGCCGCGGGTCAAGTTGCGTCGCGTGCCGACGACAGCCGTCGGGATGATGACGGCAAGAGAGGTGCCCTTGGCGATCACGGCTGGGATGCCGACGATAAGCACCATCGCCGGCACCATCACGATGCCGCCGCCAACGCCAAGCAGGCCGGCGAGTGTGCCTGCGAGAACGCCGACGCCGACCAGCACTGCGGCAGTGCCGATGCTGAAATCGCCCCGCCCCATCGCGTCGGATGTGTCGACGACCAACCTGATCGCTGTCAGGGCGAGAACGGCGGCGAACGCGATGGCAAGCCCTCGCCGAGGCAGCACGCTCAGCAGGTGAGTGCCGATGACGGCGCCGAGGGTCGCCGCGCCGAGCACGAGGCAGACCGCAGCTGCCCAGTCGATCTTGCCGTCGAGGGCGTAGCCGATCGTGCCGGAGATGGCGATCGGCACCACGGCCGCGAGCGAGGTGCCGTGGGCCAGGCGTTGGTCGATGCGCAGCGCCAGCACGAGTGCCGGCACGATGAGGATGCCGCCACCGACCCCGAAGATCCCGGACAGAAATCCGGCCACGAGGCCAACGACCACGATCCGGATCACCTCGGCCCGGGACCAGCTACGGGTGGTGGACCTGCCGCTTGTTGTGGTCACCGACCACCTCCTGTGCCCATTGGGGCGCTCGCGAGATTTGGCTGGCAATCTCCCGTACTTCGTCTACTGTATGCAAGAGTGGCGGACGGTCGGGGACGTCGGAAGCGGGGCCATGGAAGCGTTCAGCCGAATCGGACAGCAGCATCGGACGCTGGAGGTCGTCGTGTGCGACGAGCTCCGAAAGTGGATCATCACCGGGCGTCTGGAGCCGGGGACTCGCCTGGTGGAGAGCGCTATCGCCGAGGAGCTCGGGGTGTCGCGGGGCCCGGTGCGGGAGGCCATTCGCCAGCTCGATCGGGAGGGCTTCGTCGTGCTGTCGCCGCGTCGGGGCGCGTCGGTCGCCGACGTATCCGTCACCGAGGCGCTCGACTGCTACGACATCCGGATCGCTCTGGAGAGCGTGGCAGCCGTACTCGCCGCTGAGCGGCGCACGGACGAAGAGCTCGACCGGATGCGTGAAGTCTTGGCCCGGGGGGACGAGATGCTGGCCGCCGATCGCTGGGACGTACTCGCCCAACTGAACAACGACTTCCACGTGACGTTGGCCGAGGCGTCAAAGAACCGCCAGCTTGTCGACCTCATGGGGCACTACGCGAAGCGCATCGCGTGGATGTTCGCCCAATCTGCGGAGCAGCGGGGCGCGGCGGCCTGGGCTGAGCACGCCGGCATCGTGGATGCCATCGAAGCGGGTGACACGGAGGCTGCGGCGGCTCGCGCCCGGCAGCACATCGAGCGCTCGCGCGAGCAGTACATGGTCGCTGTCGAGGGTGGTCGCCGGGCTGGACGGTCGAATGGGTCCACCATTCCGGCCCTCCCCGACATGGATCGGTAGCAGCGGCGGCGGTGGAGCGTCCCGCCTAACAGCAAAGGTGCACATGAAGGTTCTTGGAAAGGCAATCGGATTCGACGCCATCGGCGACGCTCGCCGAGCTGAGGCGGCGGGCTACGACGGGGTCCGTGTCATCGACCACTTCTTCTCCGGCATCCCGCCCGAGGCGCCCGTGGCCGTGCCCCATGCGCTCACCACCCTCGCGGCGGCAGCAGCCGTAACCGACCGTGTACTGCTCACCCAGACGATGCTGGCCGCCACGATGCGGCATCCGGCCGAGGTCGCCCAAGCGGTGGCCGGTCTGGATCGGATCTCCGGCGGCCGGGCCGAGCTGGGGCTGGGTACGGGCTGGCTCCCACTGGAGCACGAGTCGATGGGCCTGGCTCTGGGCACTCCTTCGGACCGCGTCGAGCGTGTTGTGGAGGCGGCAGCCATCTGCCGGCAGATGTTCGAGCAGCAGGGACAGGTTGACTTCAAGGGCCGGCACTACCGCGCCCACAGCCAGGCGAGGTGGCCGGAGACGCCCCACATCCCGGAGATCCTCATCGGTGCCCACGGGCCGCGGCTCCTCCGAGCCGCTGCCACGGTGGCCGACCGAATCGACCTCCTCGAGGCGATGCGGGCCGGGCGCCCATGCTTCGACGGACCCGACCTCAACGACGAGGCGAACCTCCGCCACCGCATGGAGCTGGCGCGCGAGGCCGCGGCGGCCCACGGACGCGAGCTGCGGTTCTCGGCCACGCTAAATCTCATCGTGCGCGATGCGGTCGCGGACCGTGACGAGGCTCGTCGCCCGATCGCGGCCGCGGCTGGCTGCGCGCTCTCCACGCTCGATCGCGAGCTCCTTCGTCTCGTGGTGACCCCCGAGGAGCTCTTCGAGCGTGTGGAAGTGCTCGCCTCGCTAGGGATCGACAGGTTCCACATCCGGCCTGCCGACGTGGAGAGCCAGCACTGGCTGGACGAGCATCTGACGGCCCTCCAGGCCCGATGACGAGCGGCGAGGTTGCCGCGGCCGCGCTCGCTCCGCCTCTCGCCGCAGCGGCCGAGCCCGCCACCAGACGTCGCTGGGCGGCAGTCGCCGCGCTGCTCGGGGCGACGTTCGTCGGCACGATCAACAACAGCATCGCCAACGTTGCGGTTCCTTCGATCGCCCACGACCTGGACATCGACCTCACCGCTGCGGTGTGGACGATCTCGGCCTTCGTGCTCCCCCTCGGCATCCTCATGCCCCTCGCCGGTCGGATCGGCGACATGTACGGTGCCCGGCGCGTCTTCCTTGCAGGGATAGGGCTCTTCGCGGTGGCTTCGCTGGTGGTGGCCACTGCCGACCACATCGCTGTGGTCATCGCGGGACGGGCCCTGCAGGGTGCTGCCGGGTCGCCAGTGCTGCCCTGCATCCTGGCCACGATCGCCCGACTCTTTCCCCCGGCGGAGCGAGCTCAGGCGGTCGCGCTCTGGGCTGGGGTGAACGCTGCCGCCCTCGCCGCCGGTCCAGCCCTCGGCGGGGTGATCGTCGACGGATTGGGCTGGCGCGCCATCTTCTGGCTGAGCGCGCCCGCAATCGGCGGCGTGGGCGTCCTCGTCGCTGCGCTGGTCCCCCCGGACGGGCCGTCAGTCCGCCGCCGCTTGGACCTCGTCGGGGCCGGGTTGGTCGCCGCGGTGCTGACAACGCTGGTGGTTCCTCTGACCGAGGCAGCAACGTGGGGATGGCTCCACCCCCTGACCCTCGGCCCCTTGCTCCTATCGGCCGTCACGACCGCAGTGCTCGTGCGCCACGTCAAGAGGGTCGACGAGCCCTTCATCGACCCGGCCCTTCTCCGCCAACCAGGGCTGGTGCCGGTCACATGCGTGGCGTCACTTCAGATGATCGCCCTGTTCGCAATCACCTTCGCGGTACCGGTCTTCTACGTCGTCGGCGCCGGCGAGGGTGCTCGGGCCGCTGGACTGGTGACGTCGGTACTGCCAGCCTCGATGCTCGTCGGCGCCGCCCTGAGCGGCCGACTGGCCGGACGGCTCCCTCTCTCGACGATGATCAGCCGGGGCGGGGCAGCCATGACCATCGGCACGATCGTGGTGGCCGCCGGCGCACCACGTATGCCAGTCGTCGTCGCGGGCCTTGCGATGATCGGCAGCGGCGTCAGCCTGATCCAAGCGCCCGCCGCAGCGGCGGTGACCTCGCTCGCACCGGACGGCCAGACTGGGGTCGCGGCCGGGCTCTTCAACACTGCTCGATTCGTGCTCGGTGGGCTGGGGGCGACGATGGCTGCCCTGCTCTTCGACGCCGGCTCCGGACGCGCTGACGGTGATCAAAGCGTGAGGCTTGGGGATGCGCTCGTGGGCCTCCGCTGGTCGCTCGTCCTAGGGGTCGGTGCGGGACTCGTCATCGTCGTAGTGGCGCGGCGCTACGCCCACGTCATCGAACCCTCTAGCCCGCGTCAGCAGCCTATTGTAAACAGTTCGCAGACTTGATACTGTATACATGATCCGGTCGGGGGGCCGGACAGACGGGAGACCGATGACCGGGTGTGCGAACGCGGCAGAGGACGTGGGGGGCAGCAGGCTGCGCTCAGCGGCGCTTGCTGGGTTCGACCTCGGACTCGAGCTCGTCGATCGCCTCCACGACGTGCTCGTCCATGAGCTTCTTCGCCCGGCTGCCGTCCTTCGCCACGATGGCATCGCGGATCTGCTGGTGCGAGTCCCACCCCACGGTGCCGCGGTGGTGGGACAGCAGCGAGAAGACCAGCTCCGCCCGCTGTCGCAGCGGGTCCATCACCACCGTCGCGTACGGGTTCTGGGTGGCCGCCTCGATGGCCAAGTGGAACGCCCGGTGCTGCTCAGCGGCGCGAACCTGATCGCCGGCCTCCGAGGCAGCCCTGCCTGCGGCGATGATCGCGTCGAGGCGGGCAACGTCCTCGTCGGTCCGGCGCTTCGCCGCGCTCTCCACGATCCAGCGGTCCAGGACCCGTCGAAGCTCCTGCATCCGACGCAGGTCATCCAGGTCGACATCAACCACGTACGCCCCCCGGCGGGGGACGACCTGCACAAGACCGACCGCCTCGAGGGAGCGAATCGCCTCGCGCACAGGGTTGCGCGACACGCCGAGCTGTTCGGCGATCCGGTCCTCGTACAAGCGCTCACCTGGCCCGAGCTCGCCAGCGACGATGAGCTTGCGCAGCTCGTCGGCGACGACCTCACGCAGCGGCTTGTGATCGAGGGGCATCACCATCAGACGCGACAACTCCACGGGGGTCGGGTCGCCCTGCAACGGGCAGACCGGCCGAACGATACCCGCAGGGTCTCACGGATCTGTCCCACTGCGAAGTGTCGCAGGCGGGCGGGCGGCCGTCGCGGACGCACGGCCGGCGCAATGACGAGCGACGACTGGCGCATGCCATCCGAGCCGCGCGGCGCGAGAACAACAACCAGGAGAGGGAGCACTACATGATGCAATCCCATCAGTCGGGGCAGCGCCGGCGACGTCGTGCGCTCGCTATCGGCCTCGTCGCCGGGCTGCTACTCGCTGCGTGCGGGGACGACGACGAGACGTCCAGCGGGGGACAGTCCACCGACAACGGGTCGGCGGGAGCGAACGCGGGCTCGACGTCGATCGTGATCGCGATCGCCGACGAGCCCTCGACGCTCGATCCTCAATCGACCGAGGACGGCAACGAGCGTGCCGTCACAGACAACATCTACGAGACGCTCGTGAAGCGCGACACCGCAAACAACGAGATCGTCCCGGTGCTTGCCGAGGACCTGCCGACGCAGGTCGACGACACCACCTGGGAGTTCAAGCTCCGCGAAGGCATCACCTTCACCAACGGTGAGCCCTTCGACGCGGAAGCGGCCGCCTACTCCATCAACCGGGTGATGGATCCCGAGTACAGCTCGGCCCAGGTCGACTTCTACGGCGGGATCACCGGGGCCGAGGCCGTCGACGCCACCACCCTGCGGGTGACGACCTCCGAGCTCGACCCGGTCTTCCCGGCTCGAATGGTTCGGCTCAAGATGATGCCGCCCGAGGCGACCGAGGACCCCTCGATCACGGAGAACCCCGTCGGCACCGGGCCGTACAAGTTCGTCAAGTGGGACCGAGGCCAGCAGGTGGTCCTCGAGGCGAACGAGGACTACTGGGGCGAAGCGCCGGCCATCGAGAGCGCAACGATCCGCTTCATCGGCCAGGCCGGCACCCGCCTCGCTGGACTCCAGTCGAACGAGATCCACCTCGCCACGCTGCTCCCGCCGGAGCAGGCCGAGGATGCACCTCAGGTACTCACTCGTGATGGCCTGGAGTTCCCCGTCTACCGGCTGAAGAACTACGACGGAACGCTCGTCGACCCGAAGATCCGCCAAGCGCTCAACTACGCGGTAGACAAGGAGGCGATCGCCGACCAGCTGTTCAGCGGGTACGCCAGCGTGGCCCAGTGCCAGACCCTCACGGAAGCCCACTTCGGCTACAACCCCGACCTCGAGGCCTACCCGTACGACCCAGAGCGGGCTGAGGAGCTGCTCGACGAGGCCGGCTACAACGGGGAGACCCTGAAGCTGCTCGGCGCTACGGGCCGCTGGCTCAAGGACGCTGAGATGCACGAGGTCGTGATCGGCTACCTGAACGCCGTTGGGGTCAAGGTCGAGGCGGACATCCGCCCCTTCTCGTCGTACATCGACGAGTTCACCAAGACGGTGGGCGACCCGGCGCAGCCCGACATCGGCTTCGTCTCCGCCTCGAATGACCTCTTCGACGCCTCAAAGATCGAGAGCTACTACATGAGCGAGGGTGGGCTCTCCAGCTACGTCAACGAGGAGGTCGACGCGGAGCTGCAGGCGGCCCGAGCGGCCAGCGACCAGGACGAACGCGAGGAGCACTTCCACGAGGCGACCCGGATCGGGTGTGAAGACGACCCGGTGTTCATCTTCACCGTCAACCTGCAGGACATCTACGGCGCCACCGCTGACCTGGCGTGGGAGCCGCGGGTCGACGGGTCGCTGTACATCCCCGAGATGTCGTTCGAGTCCTAGGCCTCCTTTGGGGGGTGGCCCGGTGGACCGCACCGGGCCACCCCGTCAGGGATGGAGGGATCCCGTTGAGATGAAGCGTTTCCTGATCAAGCGAGTGCTCGTCGGCCTGATCGTCATCTTCTTGGTGTCGACGGCCGTCTTCCTCGTGACCCGCGTCGTCACCGACCCCGAGCTTGCATTCCTCCCCATCGACGCCTCGCCAGAGCAGCGCATCGCCGTCGAGCAGCACCTGGGGCTCGACCAACCGCTGATCGCCCAGTACGGCGACTTTCTCGGAGACCTCCTGCGGCTGGATCTCGGAGACTCCTACTGGCAGCCCGGTAAGCCGGCGCTGGACATCGTCATGGACCGGCTGCCCTCGACGCTCTGGCTCAACACCGTCGCGATCGTTGCAGCCGTCCTCATCGCCGTGCCGCTTGGCACCATTGCGGCACTGCGCCCCGGCTCTTGGCTCGATCGAACGACCACAACCACATCGCTGCTCGGCCTCAGCGCCCCGCAGTTCTGGCTCGGGTTCATCCTCATCCTGATCTTCGGCGTGAACCTCGGGTGGTTCCCGACCTCCGGGGCCGACCAGCGCCTCTCGATCGTGCTGCCCGCGGCAGCCTTGGCCTTGCCGACTGCCGGGAAGATCGCCCAGATGATGCGCAGCACCATGATCGACGAACTCGACCGTCCATACATGTTGACGGCCGAATCCAAAGGTTTGCGCCGGCTCTACCGCATCCACCACCACGCTCTGCGCAACACCCTCGTACCGGTTCTAACGCAGAGCAGCTACGAGTACGCCCGAATGCTCGCCGGCTACACGGTGGTCGTCGAAACGGTCTTTGCGTGGCCTGGGGTGGGACAGCTCACAGTGCAGGCGCTCGAGCAGCAGGACCTGATGCTCCTCCAGGCGATCGTGATCGTCGTCGCGACGATGGTCGTCGTCGTGAACGTCGTGACTGACCTGCTCTACGAAGTCATCGACCCACGGATCGAGGCTGCCTGATGACCGACGTTGCGATCACGGCACCCACGACGACGGTCTCGGATGCCTCCCCTCTGCGCACGTTGCTGCACGACCTGCTTCGGTCAGGCACCGGGCTCGTGGGTGCGGTTGTCCTGCTCCTGATGATCGGCGCGGCCGTGTTCGCACCGTGGATCTCGCCGCATGACCCAGCCGCGCAGGACCTCTCCTCCCGACTGCAACCCCCCCTGTTCTGGGGCGGCACCTTCGAACACGTGCTCGGTACTGACCAGCTCGGCCGCGATCTCCTCAGCCGGCTCCTCTCCGGGGCGCGGCTCTCCATGCTCGTCGCCGTCGCGGTCGTCGCCATCGCCGGCGGGTTCGGCACGACGATGGGGCTGATAGCCGGCTACCGCGGCAAGACCACCGACGCCGTGATCATGCGAATCGCGGACATGCAGCTCGCGTTCCCCGGGATCCTGCTCGCCCTCGTCATCCTCTACGCCATCGGTCCAAGTGCCAGCCTGCTCATCATCGTCCTGTCGATCAACGGCTGGATGGTCTACGCGCGCATCACGCGCAGCCTTGTCCTCGGGCTCCGAAAGAGCGAGTACATCGAGGCCGCCGAGATCTCGGGGGCCGGCCCGGCGCGCATCATGGGCCGCCACATCCTCCCCAACCTCGTCTCCCCACTTCTCACGCTCAGCGTGCTCGAGTTCGCCCGAATCATCCTTGCGGAAGCCTCGCTCTCCTTCCTCGGCTACGGCGTGCAGCCGCCCAACGCGTCCTGGGGCCTGATCATCGGCCAGGGCCAGGACTACCTGACCAGCGCCTGGTGGCTCGTGACGATCCCGGGCGTCGTCATCTGCATCACCGTGCTCAGCGCCAACCTTCTCGCCAGCTGGCTACGCATCCACACGGACCCAAAGCAACGCGAGAAGCAGCTGGGCCGCCAGCTCGATGCCCTCGTCGTCGAGATCGCCAAGGAGCGGACATGACCGAGCGTCTCCTCGAGATCGAGAACCTTTGCGTAGCGTTCCCGACCCGGTCCGGACCCGTCTATGGCGTCAAGGGCGTAACGATGAACGTCGCCCGCCAGGAGCGGCTCGGCGTCGTCGGCGAGTCCGGTTCGGGGAAGAGCGTGACCGCTTTGGCCGCCATGGGCCTCGTGCAGTCCCCCGGTCGCGTGGTCGGGGGCACCGTGAAGTGGCGCGGCCGGAGCATGTTCGACAAGGCCGAGGCGGCGGACATCCGTGGCCGGGATGTCGCCATGATCTTCCAGGACGCCATGGTGTCCCTCAACCCGCTGATGACCGTCGAACGCCAGATCGGCGAAGTGCTGATGAAGCGGCGTGGCTACTCGAAGACCCACGCACGCAGGCGAGCGATCGAGCTGCTCGAGATGGTCGGCATCCCCTTCCCGGCCGAACGGCTCAAGCAGATGCCCTACGAGTTCTCAGGCGGAATGCGCCAACGGGTGATGATCGCAGTCGCCCTCGCGTCGGAACCCGAGCTCCTGATCGCCGACGAACCGACCACCGCACTTGACGTCACCATCCAGGCACAGATCCTGGAACTCATCCGCGAGCTCTCCGACCACCTCGGCGTTGCAGTGATGATGATCACCCACGACTTGGGGGTCGTGGCTGAGTTCTGCGATCGGGTCCAGGTGATGTACGGCGGGCGTGTCGTCGAGCGTGCCCCTGTCGAGCCGCTCTTTGCCGCTCCGTATCATCCCTACAGCGCCGGACTCGTCGCGTCATCACCCCGAGTCGACGTCGTCCGCGATCGGCTGACCTCCATCGCGGGGGACCCCCCAGCCCATGCTGACGCCGTCCCGGGCTGCCCGTTCAACCCTCGATGCCCTGAGGCGAACGACCGATGCCGAGTCGAGGCGCCCCCGCTTCTCGAGCTGCAGGACCGCCGCTGGGCCGCCTGCTGGCGACGAGCCGAGGAGTACGGCCTGGCCGAGCGCTCGCACGGCCTCGACGAGACGGCGGAGGTGGCCACGTGACTCACGCCGAGGCCGCCGTCAGCAGCCCCGCCGCCGACGACGGCGCCCCCACCCCGAGCAGCAGCGCCCCGCCGATCATGAAGGCGACGGACCTAACGGTCGAGTACGTGGTGCGCGGCCGCAAGGCCGGCAAGCGCACGGTGAGCGCCGTCGACCACATCGACCTCGAGGTGCGCCCCGGCGAGACCCTCGGCCTCGTCGGCGAGTCGGGCTGCGGCAAGACGACGACCGGGCGAGCTCTGCTTGGGCGAGTGCCACTCGCGTCGGGCCGCATCGAGTTCGACGGCACCGACATCACCAGGTACAGCAAGCGCCAATGGCGCGAACTGCACCGTGACGTGCAGCTGATCTTCCAAGACCCCTACGCATCTTTGAACCCTCGTCTCACTGTGCGGGAGATCATCGGCGAGCCGCTGAAGCTGCACGGCGTCGCCCGGAAAGGGGAGCCGCTTCGCCAGGCCGTCGACGAGCTGCTCGACATGGTCCGCCTTCCCAGGGCCGCCGCCGAGCGCTACCCGCACGCCTTCTCGGGAGGCCAGCGCCAGCGCATCGTCATCGCCCGAGCGCTGGCGCTGCGGCCCCGCTTCGTCGTGGCCGATGAGCCGGTCTCCGCTCTCGACGTATCGATCCAGGCACAGGTCATCGGCCTGCTACAGGACCTGCAGCGCGAGCTCGGGCTCTCGTACCTCTTCATCGCCCACAACCTCGCCGTCGTGAAGCACATCGCCGACCGGGTCGCCGTGATGTACCTCGGCCACATCGTCGAGCTGGCCGACAAGGTCAGCCTCTACCGGCAGCCGTTGCATCCCTACACGCAGGCGCTGCTCAGCGCCGCCCCGATCCCGGACCCGACAGTCCAGCGGCCGGAGCGGGTGATCCTACGGGGTGACCCGCCGAGCCCGATCGCTCCGCCGTCGGGCTGCCGCTTCCACACCCGCTGCCCCCTAGCGATCGAACGCTGCAGCGTCGAGACACCGCCCCTGCTCGAAGTTGCACCCGGCCACCGCACCGCGTGCTGGGTCGTCCAAGAGACCGCCGTGCCCCTTCCCTCCGCAGGAGCCCCCGCATGAATCAAGTCCTCGCCGACATCTCCACCGACGCTCCCCCGAGCTTCGGGCTGCTGCTCGACGGCGCCCCCACCCCCGGACGCGGCGCCACGCTGGAGCTCACGTCACGGCTCGACCAGTCCCTTCTCGCCCGGGTGGCCAGCGCCTCCGGTGAGGACGTCACCCGCGCCTACGACCTCGCCGTGGTAGGTCAGACGCGCTGGGCGGCGCTGCCACCCTCGGAGCGCATCGCCGTGCTCCAACGGGCAGCCAACCTGTTCCGGGAACGCGCCGACGACCTCGGCTCGATCATCTCGGCCGAGATGGGAAAGCCCGCTGGCGAGGCCCGCACTGAGGTGCAAAAGGGCGCCGCCATCCTCGAGTATTTCGCACAGCAGAGCTACCGGCCGCTCGGCGCGACCTACGTGACCGACACCGGCGAGGATGCCTTCACGGTGGAGGAGCCCCTCGGCGTCGTTGCCCTGATCACGCCATGGAACTTCCCGTTCACGTTGCCGATCCGCAAGATCGCCGCTGCGCTGGCCACCGGCAACGCGGCGCTGTTCAAGCCAGCCACCAACTCGTCGCTCGTCGGGCTCGCCATCGGCCGCACACTGGTCGAGGCCGGTCTACCTGGCGACGTGCTCGCCGTCATCGTGGGCGAGAGCAAGGTGATCCAGGACCCGCTCTTTCGCGACCCCCGCCTTGCCGGCGTCAGCCTGACCGGCTCCTACCCGACGGCTGCCGCCATCCGCGAAGCGCTCCCCGTCGAGGTGCCGTACCAAGCAGAGCTCGGCGGCAAGAACGTCCTCGTCGTCTGGGCCGATGCTGACGTCGATGAGGCCGCGCGGATCATCTGGCAGTCCTCGTTCCGGAACAACGGCCAGATCTGCACCTCGTGCGGTCGGTTGCTCGTCCACGAAGCCATCGCTCCAGCGCTGCTCGAGCGCCTCCGCCAAGACGTCACTGCTCAACCCCGCACAACCGCTGAGGGTGACTACGGGGTGCTGTCCTCCGAATGGGAGCACCAGAAGATCGTCGAGGTACTTGACCGAAACAGCGGTGCCGTTGACGAGACGATCCGCGCTGATTGGGGCCCCGGACTGCTCAGCCCGACCGTGCTCGTGGCTCCGACGGCGCGCGAGCTCGTCGAGGAGGAGATCTTCGGACCAGTCATCACCTTCGAGACCGTGGCCTCCATCGAGGAGGCAATCGAACTCGGCAATGGCTCCACCTACGGCCTGACGGCGGGCATCGTCACCAACGACCTGGCCGTCGCCGGCCGCTTCTGGCACGGCATCCGGGCCGGGCTGGTGAAGGTCAACGCCCCTCTTACCGGTACGCCCTACCACATCCCCCTCCAGGGCCACGGACACTCCGGGGTAGGCCCCGGCGAGGGCGGAGACGCCTCCACATCCTTCTTCACCCGCAAGAAGGCCGTGTACTTCCGGCGCCCGGCGACCCGCTGACGCACCGGCACCCCCCCCGAACCAGGAAAGGAACGTTCCCAGATGTCGAAGATCACCCTCGAGGAGGCCAAGCGCTGTGTCCAAGCGGGGCTCGAGTCAGCGAAGGAGCAAGGCGTGGGAATGGCCATCGCGGTCGTTGACTACGCCGGGCAGCTCGTGGCCTTCGAGCGCAGCGACGACGCGCCCTGGATCGTGTCGGAGATCGCCTGGCGCAAGGCGCGCACGTCCGCAGCGTTCGGGAAGCCGTCAGGCGACCGCGAGCAGGCCTGGGCCGAGCGGCCCTTCTTTGCTCAGAGCGTGATCGGGCTCGGGAACTACGTCGTTGGCAAGGGTGCCGTGCCGCTGCTGCGTGACGGCGAGGTGATCGGCGCTGTCGGGGCCAGCGGCGGAATCCCCGACCAGGACCACGTCGCCGCCGAGGCCGGTGCCGCTGCGTTCGACCGGGGATGACCTGCGTCAACGCAGGACATCGAGGGGGTGTGGCGTCTGGGCACCCCGCTGCCGTCGACGTCGGACTCGCCATCCTCCGACAGGGGGGCTCCAGCGTCGACGCCGTGCTTGCCATGGCGTTCGCGCAGTGGGTCGTCAACGGCCCGCTGTGCGGGCCGGGTGGCGACCTCGTCATCCTTCACGTCGCCGGCGACCAGGCCACCGCCTATGGCGGCTGGTCGCGGACACCGTTCGGTTTCCAGGTGGACGGGCCGATCGTGATGTCGGGCCCGGCCGGCGCGGTGGTCCCTGGCGCACTGGCCGGGGCTGACGCCGCCTGGAAGGCGGCCGGCCGCCTGCCGTGGGCGGTCCTCTTCGAGGACGCGCTCGAGCTGGCCGGAAGCCACGAGGTCACCCCCTGGATGGCTCGCAGCTACACGAGCGTGGAAGAGCGCGGCCACGGTGGCGCCTTGCGTGCCATCCTCGACGTGGACACGCCCCCCGCCGTTGGGGAGCGCGTCAGCTGCCATCGCCTTGGACGCACCCTGCGCCGCATCGCGGCGGGCGGTGCAGCAGCCTTCTACGAGGGGCCCCTCGCCGAGGAGCTGCTCCAGGCCTGCGCGGCTGGCGGGCCCCCGGTCACTGCCGAGGATTTCGCAAGCGTCGAATCCGCAGTGTCGCGTGCGGCCGAGGCGGACCTCGGTGACGTGCGCGTCGCCGTCACCCCTGCCCCCAGCCAGGGAGGGATCACCACCCGGCTCCTCGCCGTCGCTGATCCAGCGGCGGCCGCCGAGAGCCGCGCCTTCGCCGAGGCCGTGGCCCCCGTCACCGAGCAGGAGCTGACCCAGCGCTGCGTCGTGGGCGTGCCCGGTACGGCATCCAGCATCGCCACGGACGGGGAGACCTCGGCGGTCGTGGTGCACAGCCTCGCCGGCGTGCAGTACGGCAGCGGCTGGGTGGCGGGCGACACGGGTGTGGCCTTCGGCAACCGGGCCGGCACGGCCCTCTCCACGCGGCCTGACCTGCCTGCTGCCCACCCGGCGCCCGGGGCCGTCCTGCCGCACACGCTGAGCGCGGCCTGGTTCCGCTCTGCAGATCGAGAGCTGCTGATCGCCACCCCGGGCGGGGATCGACAGGTGCAGTGGCTTGCCCAGTCGGGCCAGCGGTTTCGCCGGGGTGAGCCGCTTGAGCAGATCGTCACCGGTCCCCGATGGTTCGTGTGCCCGGAAGGCGACCGCTTCGGCGTGCCCGGCGGCATCGGCCAGGAGTGGTTCATGTTCGCAGAGCCGGGCATCGAGTGGGCGGCCGACCCTGCCGTCGCGGGCTACGCCGTCCGCCGTACCGACTCCGTCGGTGGGGGGCTCCAGGCTGTGGAGCGCAACAGCATCGGCTGGCGCGTGGGCAGCGACCCGCGGGCCGGCGGCGGTGCGTGCACAACCGCGGACTCTGGATCGCACCACGAACACACCGATGGAGGTCAACAGGATGTATGACGGGCTCGAGCTCACCATCGACGGGTGGCTCGACCGCTTCCCCGCCGAAGCGGCCGCGCTCGCCGCCGAGCACCGCGACGAGCTGCGCCGGTGCACTCGGCTCGGCGAGTTCCCGCAGGAGCTCTACCAGGAGATGGGCCGCCGGGGCTGGGTGGGCCCGTTCGCGCCCACCGAGGTCGGCGGCCTCGGTGGCGGTGTCGCCGAGTACTGCGTGGTCGAGGAAGAGGCCGGCCGCACCGGGCTCGTCCCTCCCCAGATCTCCATCCAGGGCCAGCGGTGGCTCATGGACTGGGGCACCGATGAGCAGCGCGAGCGCTACCTCGGTCCCATGGCCCGCGGCGAGATCGTGTTCTCAGAGTCGATCTCCGAGCCTGGCGTCGGCTCCTCGCTGAAGCTCATGCGAGCCACCGCCCGCCGTGACGGCGATGACTGGGTCCTCAACGGGCAGAAGACCCATGTGAACCTGGGGCACCAGTCCCATGTCACGCTCGTCTACGCCATCGCCGAGGAGGGTCTGACTGCCTTCCTCGTCGACATGGACCTACCGGGGGTGGCATCGAAGCAGACCGACCCGATAGGGCTACGGCTCATCCCCACCGCCGACATGTTCTTCGACGACGTGCGGGTGCCAGCCGGCGCCGTGCTGGGTGAGCCGGGCCGGGGGATGGATACGTTCCTCAGCACGTTCAACGTGAGCCGTCTCGGAAACGCCTCCGAGCTCATCGGCTTCGGCCGTCGGGCCATCGCCGACGCCGTCGCCTACGCCCAGGGCCGGCAGGTCGGTGACGCCATGGTCACGGATTTTCAGGGGATCCAGTGGACCGTCGCCGACCGCTACTCCGAGCTTTACGCCGCGTCGCTCGCCCGCAATCGGGCAGCGGCCGTAGCCGACTCGGGGGCGGACCCGGCGCTCGCCACAAGCCTCGCCAAGAAGCTCGCCATCGAGGCCGCTGAGCGCGCCGTAGAGGAGGCGTTTGCGCTCGTCGGGGGCCATGGCCTCTACACGGACACCGACTTCGGCCAGCTGATGCACGACGTCAAGGTGCTGCGCATCGCCGGCGGCTCCCTTGAGGTTCTCCGCAACTACGTCGCTCGGCGCGTCCTGCGCTCGTCGACGATGGAGGGCCTGGCGTGAAGAACCTTGCTCAGCTACTCGCCACCCGCCGCGAGCGGTCCCCCGAGCGGCGCATTGGCCTCATCGACGACCACGAGTGCTTCGCGGACCTCTACGACCGCTCGGCGGGCACTGCAGCAGTGCTCGCCGAGACCGGGCTGGTGTCCGGCTCGCGGGTGGCGGTCATCGGCACGAACTCGCGCGACTACCTGCAGGCATGGACGGCGCTGCAACTCGCCGGCGTCGAGTCGGCGCTGCTCAACCCCACCTACCCGTCCCGGCTCCTAGGCGAGATGCTCGACGATCTCGACCCAGACGCCGTCGTCTGGGTGGGCCCTGACCCGCAGCCCGACTTGCTCTCGCAAGCGCGGCACCTCGACCTCCGGGGCGTGACGGAGGGCGAGTTCCACATCGACGGTGCCCGGGTCGAGGTCTCCCCCGTCGGCTCGGGCACCGGCGTGCTCGGCGGCTTCGACCGGGCGCCGGGCGACGTCGCCGGCTACATGCACACCTCGGGGACTACCGGCACCCCGAAGTTCTGTCGGCAGACCCAGGAGTACTTCCTGCGCCTCGGCCGCTACATCGCCGACTCGCTCCTGCTGTCCCCAGCCGACACGGTCTTCGCCCCGCTGCCGCTGTTCCACATCAACCCGCTCGGCTACGGCGTGGTCGGCGGGCTCGTCGCGGGCGCCGACGTTCTCAGCGCAAGCCGGTTCTCGGCAAGTCGGTTCTGGGCCGACGTGCGCGACGCGGGTGCCACCGCGCTGATCCTCCACGCCCCGCCCGTGGAGATCTTGAAGCGAGCTACGACCCCTGTCGAGGCTGCCGGCCATCGGGTGCGCATCGTGTTCTTCGCCGACCACGACTTCCTCGAGGACTTCGAGATCCCCGCCGGGGTCTCGGCGTACGGCTCGACCGAGGCCGGGGGCCTCTGCCACACCTGGATCTGGCGGCGGGGAGACGTCGCCGACCTCCCCGAAGGCATGTCCCGCTACGGAGGCAAGGCTCGACATGAGGTGGAGTGGAGGGTCACTGACGACGGCGAGATCGAGGTGCGATCCTCGCGACCCCACGTGCTCTTCGATGGCTATTGGAAGCGCGGTGAGCTCCGTTCGCCCTTCGACGAGCACGGTTGGTTCGCTACCGGCGATCTCGGCCGAGTCGACGAGGACGGGAACCTCGTGTTCATCGAGCGCCGAGCCGAGTCGATCCGAGTGAAGGGCGAGTTCGTACCGATCGGCTTCGTCGAGGACCACTTCTCGAAGGTGACCGGCGTCGGCGACGTCGCCGTGTGGCGGGAGGCGAGCGAGCTCGTCGACGATGACGTGGCCCTCTTCGTCACTGGCGAGAACCTCGACTTGGCTGCCATCCGCGCCGCCCGGGACGCGCTTCCAGCGTTCATGCGCCCCGCCGTGCTCGTACGGGTGCCGACGATCCCCCGGGATGACGGCGTCGGCAAGATCAGGCGAAGGCAGCTGGGCGACGTGCCCGCCCTCGAGCGGGTCGGCCTGACGTGAGTGACATCGTCGACTTCCACGTCCACACCTCCCCGAGCATCGTCCCGCGCCACCACGACGACCACGAGATCGGCGAGCTTCTGGAGGCCGCCGGCATCGGCACCTACGTGCTTAAGGCTCATGAGGGCACGACTGCTGAGCGAGCGGCGCTGGCCGGGGGCGGTGCCATCGGCTCGATCGTGCTCAACTCGCCCGTCGGAGGTGCCAACCCCGACGCGGTAGAGGTCGCCGCCCAGCTTGGGGCCCGGATCGTCTGGATGCCGACGATCTCCTCCGAGACCCACAAGCGCAACCAGCAGTCCAAGCAGCTCTCAGCGCACCACGGCGTCGAGTTCCGCACGGTCGAGGTGTGCCGGGAGGAGCGGATGCTGCCCCAGTGGGTCGAGGTCCTCGATCTCGTGGCGGCGCGCGATCTCATCCTCGCCTCTGGGCACCTGTCGGTGGACGAGACCGTCGAGGTGTTCAGGGCCGCCCGTGCGCGGGGCGTCCAGCGCCTTCTCGTCAACCATCCGCTGCTCGACTTCCTCGGCTGGCGCGACGAGCACGTCGACGCGCTGGTCGAGCTGGGCGCGTACGTCGAGGTTGGCGTGCTGGCCGATCTTCTCGACGGGGACGTCGAGGAGACAGCGACGGCCCGGCTGGCCCATGACTACCCGCGGTCGCTGCTGGTGTTCGGCAGCGACCTCGGCCACGTGCACTACCCGGACGTGCAGCCCGGCATCGGCGACTGGCTCAACCAGGCCGAGCAGGCGCTCGGTGGTACCACCGTGGAGCAGATCACCATCCTCAACGGCAAGGAGCTCCTCAGCTGATGGTCTCGATCGCGCTGCTGCCCGGTGACGGGGTGGGACCAGAGGTGTTAGAGGGGCCGACGGAGCTCGCTCGGCAGTTGGCCGCCGTCGGTGCCGTGGAGGTCACCGGCCCCTGGCCTGTCGGCGCGTCCTCCTTCGGTGCCACCGGTGAGGGTCTTCCCACCGAGACGCTCACCGCGTGCGAGGCCGCCGACGCCATCCTCCTGGGTGCCGTCGGGGAGCACCCTGGCGTGCCGTTGGGCGACTACCGGCCGGAGCTGGCTCTCATCTCGCTGCGGGTCCACTTCGACCTCCGGGTCAGCGTGCGCCAGGTCTGGCGAGGTGAACGGCCACCGATGACCGTCGTCCGGAACCTCCTCGGTGGGGCATACGCAACGGCGTCACGCGTCGAGAGCGACGGCACCGGCCCAGCCTCCGACCTGTTCGAGCTCGACCCGGCCCGCATCCGCGAGCTGGCCCAGATCGCTATCGGGTACGCCAAGACGTCGGACCTCCCGCTCGTGTCGGTCGATAAGGCAAACCTGCTCGCTACGAGCCGCTTGTGGCGCCGCTCCGTTTCCGAGCTGGCCGAGGAACACGGGGTTCCGGTGCGCCACGTCTACGTCGACCGGATGGCCTACGAGATCGCGGCGAGCGGCCCCCCGGAGGCGATCGTCCTGACCGAGGGGCTCTTCGGTGACATCCTGAGCGACCTGGCCTGTGGCCGGGCGGGCTCGATCGCCCTCTGTGGTTCCGCCTCGGTCCGGCCGGGCGACTCCATCGGCGACGGCCGCCGTTGTGTCGGCCTCTTCGAGCCAGTGCACGGATCGGCCCCAATGCGGGCGGGTCAGGGCAAGGTGAACCCAGCGGGCGGATACCTCGCCCTCGCGGCTCTCCTCGAGTGGTTCCCCGAGACGGCGAAGTGGGCCGAGGTGGTGCGCGAAGCCCTCGGCGAGGCGCTGGCTGGCGGCCCCCTCACCTACGACTTGGCCCCCGCAGGGACTACCCCTGCATCGACGGCCGAGCTCGCTGCCCGGATCAACGCCCTGGCGGCCGAGCGGATCCGATGACGTCCACTGGCGCTAGCCCCCCGGGTCGGCGCCTGGCCTTCTCCTATCTGTTCGTCGTCTACTTGCTGGCCGCAGCGTCCGAGACCTTCATCTCGCCGCTGTTCCCGCTCATCCGCGAGGACCTTGGCCTCGACGTGTCCGACCAGGCTGCGCTCATCGCGGTCCTCACGCTGTGCATTGGGGTCGCCAATGTCGGCGGCGGCTGGGTTGGCTCGTCATGGGGCGACCGGCAGGCCATCCGCCTCTCCGCGGTGCTGCTGGCCACGGGCGCGGCGGTGAGTGGCGTGTCGAACGGCATCCACCTGCTGTTTGTGGGCCAGGCGCTGAGCGGCCTCGGCGTCGGCCTGTTCTTCGGCCCCGGGCTGGCGATGGTCGGACGCATGTACATCGAGAGCCGGGGTCGGGCCATCGCCACCTACGGCCTTGCGTACTCGCTTGGCCTCGCCGTCGCCGCCTTCTCCAGCAACGTCGGGATCGACCTGTGGCGAGCCGTGTTCCTCGTCACCGCCGCTCTCGCCCTCGGGTTCGCCGCGGCCACCCCGCATCTCGTTGAAGCCGACGGTCCCCGCCCCGACGGCCTCCTCCGCGAGGCCCGCAACTACCTGCGCCACCCCGGGTACCGGATGGCGCTCGTCACCGGCGTCGCCGCCGGCACCACGCACTACGTCGTCATCGGCCTCACCCCACAGCACTTCGTCGATCGGGGCACCGGCCTGGCCCTTGTCACTGGGCTCGTCGGCGCGGGCCGCCTTGCCTCGGTGGGCGGGAAGTTCGTCTCCGGTTGGGGCGTCGACCGAATCGGCGGAGCCCGCACCGCCGTGCTGCTGCTCGCCACCGTGGTCGCGCTCGGCACTGCGGTGGTACTCATGCCCGGCGAGCTCGGCCTCTGGGCGGTGGCGCCGTTCGTGTGCGTCACAGCGATGCTCTTCCCCGTCTCGAACGCCATCGTTGTGATCTCGCTCCCGGCCCGCGCCAGCTGGGGGGTAGGGATCTACCGGGCGGCACTGATGCTCGCTTCGGCGGTCTGCGCCGGGCTCGTCAGCCTCGCCCTCCGGGCCACCGACACCGGCCCGGTGATGTTCGTCGCGCTCGCCGTGCCGTTCGTGGTGGCCCTGTTGACTGAGCGCTGGCGCCGGGCCCTCGACACCGGCGCGCCGGCGGGACTCGCCACCCCCGACGTGGATGACGTCGTCCCCACACCGCTGTCCGAGGTCGACCCCTTCTCGCCCCCCGACGCCGACGACTCGCTCGCCCCCCAACCCGCCCCGGAGCACCCATGACCGCCCCCACCCCCCAGACCATCACCGGCTTCGACGCCCTAACCGTCGCGCTCGACCACGGCGTGCTGACTGTCACGCTCGACCGGCCCGATCAGCGCAACGTCGTGTCTGACGACCCGCTGATGAGCGAACTCACCTCCCTCGCCCAGACGGTGGGGGACGACCCTGCCGTTCGCTGCCTGGTACTCACTGGCCGAGGACCGGCGTTCTCCGCCGGCGGCAACATCCGCAAGATGCTTGACGGCGAAGGCATGTTCGGCAGCGACCCTGCCGGCATCGTCGAGGGCTACCGCACAGGCGTCCAGCGGCTCGTGCGGGCTGTGCACGCCATCCCGGTCCCTACGATCGCCGCCATCAACGGGCCCGCCATCGGCGCCGGCTTCGACTTGGCGCTGGCCTGCGACCTGCGCCTCTGCGCGACAACGGCCAAGGTGGGTGAGACGTTCGTCAACCTCGGCATCGTGCCCGGCGACGGCGGCTCTTGGTTCCTTTCCCGGGCCGTGGGTCCGCAGCGGGCGATGGAGCTGGCCCTCACCGGCCGTGTCCTAGGTGCCGATGAGGCCCTCGCCCTCGGCCTCGTCCTCTCCCTCCATGACCCCGACCAGCTTCTCGCCGCAGCGAGCGAGTTGGCGGCCTCGATCGCGGCCAAGCCACCGATGGCCGTGCGCTGGACCAAGCAGCTCGTGCGCCGGGCCGACCGGGCCACCCTCGACGATGTGCTCGACGCCACGGCGCCGCTCCAAGCCATCCTGCACGGCACCGCCGAGCACAAGGACGCGCTGCGGGCGATGCTCGAGCAGGTCAGCGCACGGCGATGATTGCCTCGACCTCGACCGGCATGTTGAGCGGCAGGTCGCTCGTGCCGATCGCTGACCGGGCTGCCCGACCGGCGTCGCCCCACACGGAGACGATGAGGTCGGAGAAGCCGTTCAACACCGTCGGCTGCTGATCGAACCCCGGTGCTGAGCGCACGAATCCGAGCACCTTCACCCACCGTCCGATCCGGTCGAGGTCGCCGAGGGTCTCCTCGAGCCGCTTCAGACAGAACAGCGCAGCGGTGCGAGCGGCCTCGTAGCCCTCATCGACCGTCATGTCGTCCCCGAGCGCGCCTCGCACACCGATGGGACCCACCCCCGACACGTAGCCGAGGTCACCGTGCAACACGACCACGGCCCGGTTTGGCGCCATCGGTAGCGGAGGAACGTCGGGCAGAGCGATGCCGAGGTCACGAAGCCGGTCGGCGACGGTGGCCCCGGCGGGCGGGGCGGAGTCGGTGCTCAACCGGCGGCCAGGGCCGGCTCAGCGGCCGGTTCGACCCACTCGCCGAGGTCCGGCTTCACGTAGGTCTCGTAGAGCGACTTCGTGTAGGTGAAGCGCATGTTGGCCGCCTCCTTCACCGCGTCGATGCAGCGCTGCTGAAGTTCGGGAGTGTCGGCGTACTTGAGCACGATCTGGTAGCCGCGCTCGCCGTGGACCTCGTCGCTGGTGATGTGGAGGTCGAAGAACTCGCACTCCCACTCG